>Ga0194053_10000081_pt1 | contig 69943 bp, 53 predicted proteins | sample SepL228m_MetaG_FD_161684 | JGI IMG/M metagenome (GOLD analysis project Ga0194053, IMG submission 161684) | Anoxic zone freshwater microbial communities from boreal shield lake in IISD Experimental Lakes Area, Ontario, Canada - Sep2016-L227-8m | ecosystem: Environmental > Aquatic > Freshwater >...
GCCTCGTTCACGGGCTCGGATTCCACCATGTCCAGGAGCTGCGGTGCTGGGAAACATTCGAGCTGGGAGCGCTGAAAATCACGCTGACCCCGGCCCGGCACTGGGGCGCGCGGATCCTGCACGACAACCACAGGGGGTTCGGCGGATTCCTCATCCAGTATGGCGGCCGCTCGGTTTTCCACTGCGGAGACAGCGCCTACTTCGAAGGGTTCAAAGAAATCGGCGAGCGGCTGCCTGTGGAGATCGCGCTGCTTCCCATCGGCGCCTACGACGCGCCCACGAAGCGCGATGTCCACATGAATCCCGAACAGGCGCTCAAGGCCTTCGTCGAGCTGAACGCAAAAACCATGGTGCCGATGCATTTCGGGACATTCCGCCTCAGTTACGAGCCGCTCCACGAACCGCCCCAGCGGCTCATGCAGCATGCGACATCTCTCGGGCTGGCCGACCGGATCTGCCTCCTGCACGAGGGCGAACCGCGGGTTTTCTGAAACGGTGCCAGAAGGAATGCCCTCCTTGGCTTGTTGCAAAAGTGTAACATTTTACCGTTGCAAATTTCCGATGGCAGACAAGCATGTCCCCGCTTGCCAACCATGAAAGCTCCCACACACACACTGATCGGGCGTGCAGCCGGCCTCGCAAAGACCCTGCTTGCCATCACTCTCCTGTCCACCCCAGCGTTTTCAGAAACGCCAACCGGAACTCCAAACTCCACGTCCACGCCACTGCTCGATTGGTGGAACGGAAAAACTCTGACCGGAAACTGGTTCGGTGCCCGCGACACGCTGGCCGACCACGGCCTCACCGTGACCGGATCGGCCAGGGAGATTTACTTTGGGCAGGTAACGGGAGGGCTTCCCAACCAACCCATGAGCAACTGGATTAATGAGGAAAAACTTAAATTTATTTTCGATTTTAAGCCGATTTTCGGGATCAGCGGGCTGACGATAGAATCCAACTGGCGCTACCGCGGAGGAAACAACCCCCAGTGGGCAGCGGGAACTCCGGGCATGTTCAATCCTTCTGAGGCAACGAGCGGGATGGGAGTCCGCATTATGAGCCAGCAGATGGAATACACGACGCCTGACAAGACGATCACAATCAATGCCGGATGGGAGAATCCCTATGAGCAGTTCCTCCAGCAACCGCTGTCCAAGATGTTTGAAAATAATTCCATCGCCTCAGCCAAGGGGATCGGCGGAACCCCCGGGCCCGGGATTGCCGTCGTGAACAAGTCCTCCTCGGTCAATGGCGCGGGAGTTGCGACCAAGGGGGCGGTCGCCTTCTACAAAACCAGCCCGGTTCCCTGGAGCAGCTCCTACACGTCATGGGGCGGCACGCTCAAGATCAGACCGACCAAGAGCCTCTATATTCAAAGCGGACTGTATCTGGCGATTTCCGGGACCGGCGGAGTTTCGGACACCCAATACTCGGTCACCAACGTCTATCCCTACACCTCGGTACCCCAAAGCTATCTGGGACGGTTCAAAAAATCGGGCGACGTTGTTTCAGTCGTGGACGGAAACGGTCAGGTCATCAAAGGGGCCACGCAGAATATCGGATGGGTGCCAAAATTTAGGAACAACCATGGATTATACTTCGCCGGCTCGCCACAGTTTAACCCTAATACGGGAAGCATCGGGGTGAAACCAACCTCGCCGGCTAACAAAAAATATGTCAATTCCAAGGGCCAGCTGGTGTCCGCTCCGGCCTACTATGCGGCCAGCCCGTATAACCAGGGCAGCGCCGGGAATTACAACCAGAACGGCCTCTACAATGTGAACGAAATCGGGTGGACACCTAAGTTCGGCGAGGACAAGCTCGAAGGCAAATACGCGATCGGCGCCTACATTTGGGGGCAAAAAAACACCTCCTATACCCCGGCCCAGTTCACGACGTCGACATTCCCCGCCAGTTTCAAGGTGACCAAGGGGGGAAAGACCTCCACTTATCCTGGAAATTATGGCCCTCCGGCCTACACCTCTTACGCGGCAACCAAGCCGGCAGCCTATCATGAGAACCAGGTGGTTTGGGGGCTCTACCTCCAAGCAGATCAGATGCTCTACCGGGCCAAGGAGCCTGTCAACGCCCCTGTGTCGGATGGAAAATCCTTGGCAAACAAGACGGTGGTCCAGCCGACAAAACTGAGCGACAAAGGATTGTATATGTTCAACGAGTTCACGTTCACTCCCCCTCAAAACAACCAACTTCCGTTCTACTTCCAAACAGGTCTGGTCTACAAGGGTCTCGTCCCCCATCGCGACAACGACAGCATCGGCGTGGCTCTGAGCGTCGGCTTTTACAGCTCCTGCTACAACGACTACCTCAAGTCACAAAACGAACAGCTACAGAACGCTTATGGCAGCGCATACAATGCAAAAGTTCCCAACGGACCGACCGTCCGGCAACCTGTTAACCCGGGAACCGGGACGAGCGCTGCGCCCATGCCGAGCGGGAGCCAGGGCGCTTTCCAGAACTACTACGCCTACCAGCCGATGTTCACATCCACCGAGGTCATCGAGGCATTCTATAATGTGCAGTTGAACAAGTGGGCCTCCGTAAAACCCTACGCCCAACTCATCATCAACCCCGCAGGCAACAATACCGTCGATAATGACTTGATTCTCGGCGTCAGCGCCAAAGTGACCTTCTAACCCGGAGCTCTCATGCCTCAGAGAAATCGCAAAACGGAGTGCTCCGGGGAGCTCTCCGCCTGGCACCTACCTCTTGCATGTCCGGGTTGGAGTCACGAGAAAATGGTTGTTCGGCGGGACGTTGAAAACCACACCTGAGACAGTTAGGCTCCCCGGAAGGGATCGCGCAATCGGCACCCGTGCGCTGATTCTTTGGATATGGGCAAGGTCATCTCCTCATGTCGTGCTTGAACGTCAGCAGGGCGACTTCCGCAGGGCAATTCACCCGGATGGGAGGAAAGCTGTGTCCGACACCGGTTGTGACGAACACCCTAGCGACCGGTCCGTGGCACAGTCCGGAGGCGTATTTCTGGCCGAAATGCGACGGGATGATCGGGGCGCCGATAAGTGGGAAAACACACTGGCCTCCGTGCGTGTGCCCGCTGAGCACCAATCCCACGCGCTCGTCCCGGATCTGCTCGACATAGTCCGGGTTGTGGCTCAGCAGCAGCGCGGATTCTGCGCGTGTGGTGCCTGCCAGCGCAGCGGCGAGCTTCTGCTTTTCCTTCCAGAGATCCCCCACGCCGCAGACATGCAGGGATTCGCCGCGTCGCCGGATTTCGATGCCGCGGTTGGTGAGATCCACGATGCCCGCCCGCCCCATCGCGGCCCTCACGAACGGCTCCGCTCCCGCGTAGTGATCATGGTTTCCGAGAACCCCGAACACGCCGAGCGGTGCCCGCAGATCCGCGAGTTCGTGAAAGCAGGCCCCGGCCCATTCTTTTCCGCAATGAACGTAATCTCCTGCGAGAGCAACGAGGTCCGGAGCGAGCGAGTTCGCCAGCCTCACCGAATCGCGGATCCTCCGCGAGGAAACCAGGTTGCCGTGATGAAAATCGGAAAGCAACGCCACTTGGATTCCATCAAATGCCGGGGAAAGCCCTCTGAGATAAATCGTCCGGCGGTTGACGACGCAGGGCTGGAATCCGGCGAGGACCCGAGGGCCCGCCATGACCGCCAGCGAGGCAAGGAGAGCGGACTTGATGAACTGCCGTCTGGTCATGCGATCAGGCGCGGTTTTCCAACGGGGGCGGAACGGACTGCCGCGAGAACTTCTCGCCCCAGTTCACCTTCGCCGTCGTCACCATGAGGATGCCCAGCGTGATGATCGCGCCGACCGTGATCGTGAGCCCGGTGAGCCCGTCAAAGAAGAAGCTGTAGGAAAACAGGACCATGTAGGCGAACTGCGAGGCGGCGGCGAACCTTGCGAACCGCGCCCCCTTGGCCAGAAACAGATACCCCGAGACCATCGCAAGCGACACTGCGGACGACAGGGTGAATGCGATTCCCAAAGGGATGACATCGACGAGGTAGGCGAAGAGCAATTGGAAGGCGAAGCATCCGGCGGCGAGGAAGAAAAAGTTCATCGGGTGCAGGTCCACTTTTTGGATCAGGCAGATCACGACGAGGACGCTGAAGAAAAAGAGGAGCGAGACCGGAGCGAAGAACGTGATCCGCGAGGCCACCGGGCCGGGGTTCAAAACCTTCGGCATCTCCATCGACACCGGGCGCGCACCGATTTCATCGGGATAGGACCAGGTCAGATCCCATCCTTTTCCTGCGCGCTTGCGCTCGGTGGGCGACCCGGTGGGAAAGTCGATCTCCTCGAAGTCGGTGGTCATGTGAAGCAGGAAATTCTGCACGCGGGAATCCGCGCCGAAGCTGTATGTCCAGCGGTCGATGCCGCGGGTCTTGTAGGCGACAACGAGAGTGGCCGCTACTCCGGCATCGACGACGACCGCCTCGGTGATCGGCGCTTTCCCCGTGACGTTCGCCGTGGTCGGCTTCCCGTTGAGGGTGAACAGAAACTCGTTGTATCCCGCGTCGGGAGAGGGCAGCGAGAACTGGACGTAGATCGTCTGCGGGATCGGCGTCGGGTTGGTAAACGTGTATTCGCCGCGGAATCCCGCCGCGAACGTGCGATACCAAAGGAGGCCTTTTTGGCGCGGCTCGTATCCCAGCGAAATATCCACCTTGCTTCCCGAGGGCCGGATCGACGCCTTTCCATCGCCAGTTCCGGGCGATTGATACCAGGCCTGCGGATGGATTTGCTCGATCGGCGGCCCCCAGCCGCCGAGTACGGATTGCGCCGTGCTGATGCCGGATTGGCTGGTGCGCACGTTGAGCGCAGTGCCCAGGAGGAACCAGGCGACAGCGGTGCAGAGGGTGATGAACAGGATGGCGAAGAGGCGGAGGACGGTCATGGCTTTTTGTTGGTTTCGGGTTTTTGGTAAAAGACGCGGACGGTAGGGGCCTCGCCGCGGCAGAGTTCCTTGCGGAGGCGGAGTTCGTTTTTTTGGTCGCCTGGAAAAAACTCGCAGTTGCCATCGACGGCGAGCGGGGCATACGCGGCGGGGAGGACGAGCGACCAATCCGAGCGTTCGACGAGAAGATCCGTGGCGGGCAGCGAGACCGAGAACTCTCCGCGCACCGGAGCGAATGCGGCGGATTTTCCCGTGTAGGAAAGTTCGACCGTTGTGTCAGATTCCGACTCCGGCAGCCGGATCTCGATCGTGTTGTTTCCGGTGAGGACCGGCGCAACCGGGCGACCTCCGACCAGGCAGGAAACAACCTGCGTATCGGCACCGGGGGTCAGCTTCCATGTCACGGCTGTGTTGTGGCGGATTTTCCATGTGCTCGCGTTAAAGAATGTGCCGTCGGAAACGATCCGCATGGCGGAGTTCGCCTCGCGCACGACGGCGGGCATGGCCACCACGGTCCCCGCCTGCACACCGGATTTCTTCGCCATCCGGATCTCCAGCCGGCCAAGCGGGCCAAGGTGCCATGCTCCGGATTTGGATTCCTGCACGGCGCCGGTCACATCCACGTTAACGCCCTCCGGCATCGGCGAGAATGAGAGGCCCGAAATGGCGGATGGGGTGATCCCGCATTGGAACGAAACCGAGTCGCCGTCTCTCTTGCCTCTCCAATCAAAGTGAAGGGTGACCGACTGGCGTTTCGCCCCTTCGACAAGCAGATTGTAAAACCCATCCCTGACCACGATGGCGGCTTCCGCCGGTTCGATGCGCGAAACGACCAGCGAGTCCGAGATCAGCGGGATAAGAATGGCGCCCTGGCGGAATGACCCAACCTCAAAGGCCGCCATGCCCGACATCGAGACCTCTCCCGGCACCAGACGGTATTCGGCGGAGAGAATGGCAAATGGAATCGGCGATTCTGGAAGCCCAGGCCTTTTCCCTGCCTCGATCAATGACTTCAGTTCGGTGTAGGGAAGAGAGACCGCTGCTCCGGCAAGGTTCTCGGCGCGCAGTTGGAGTCCGAGGCAGATCGCGATGAGGAAGGTGCAAACAACTTTCATGCCCGCACAATGAACAGCCCGTGTGAAATCCTGATGAAACGATCATGAATTTTCCGTGAATTCCACAGTTTGCCGCAGCTTTGTCTGGATTTGGCATCCGGTTTTCAAACGGCGGCTGCCAGCCCTGCCTCATGTGCAGCGGCATTTCCCAGCCTGTATTCCCATGACATTTGCCGCATCTGCGTCAGAAAACCAACCAGGGCTTGCCAAGATTCTGAAGATTCGGGATTGCGTCTTTCCACGATCCGGGTAAGTTTTTTGTCCCGTCGGGTTGGTAGCTCAATGGTAGAGCAGCGCCCTTTTAAGGCGTTGGTTGTGGGTTCGAGCCCCACCCAACCCAAACCTCTCTTTCCCTCGAAGAAGCTGATAAATACAGGGGTTTATTGGATTTCCACCGAAAAATACGTTGCGCACTGATACGTCCAAAAACGCACCAAAGCGCATCCTATTTGGCAAGTAATTGGCAACTATGGGAGCAGGGCAATTTACCGGATATTCGCCAATTCCTGTGCGCCCGCAAGCGCACGTGCATGCAAGGGGCGGTCCGTCCAGTTTTTTTCGGGATGTCATCGCAGGGCCATTTTGATGGTGGTTTCGGCACGGTCGGCGCGGGTTCCACGATTTAATGAACTAGGCGGGGCGTTGTCGCGACAGGGTCGCATTGCCCGCGTTCATAAATTCGGAAGCCCCCCGGTAATTGAAAAATTGAGGTCGGTCAGGAAAGCCAGTATCCACCCATCCCGGCGCCGGTCGGTTGCGGGCCTCGGATATATAGCGTTGAACAGAAACAAATAAACCTGTAAATGGTCTGCCTGTTACGCCCAACGGCACGCCTATGTCTTCCGCGACGATCAAACTCTTCCTGCCACGCGGAGACGCGAAGAGCCTGCGGACTGCTGAAATCTCCAACTGGACGGGCAAGGCAGTCGCGGCGCCGCGCACGGAGCTAGATGAGCTTCTAGCCCGAGAGGAACTCGACAAGGCTGGAGTCTATATCCTCATCGGCACCGATCCCCTTACCAACGCACCCCGCGCTTACATTGGCGAAGCGGAGGTGATCCGGGAACGCCTCAAGCAACACAAGACCAAGGAATTTTGGGTTTCTGCCATCGTATTCGTCAGCAAGGACGAGAACTTGACCAAAGCTCATGTGCGCTATCTTGAGAACCGCCTCCTTGCGGAGGCGACCACGATTAACCGATTCACCCTCGAACAGAATCAGGCAGGCGGCTCACGCCTGCCCGAATCGGATCGCGAGGATATGGAGGTGTTTCTTGCCCACATTCGACAACTCCTTCCCGTGCTTGGGTCTGACATCCTTGCGCCGATTGCCCAACCAGCCGCAAAGGCCCAGCCCGGCGGCATCCTCTTCTGCCGCATGAAGGGAGCTGAGGCACGAGGCCAGCGCACGGCGAACGGCTTCGTTATTTTTCAGGGCTCCACTGCCGTCTTGGAGGATCGTCCTTCTGCGGAGAACTATCCGTATGCCACTGCCCAGCGGAAACAACTCCTTACCGAAGGCACGCTAATCGAGAAGGAGGGTTTCCTTGTGTTCACCAAGGACGCAGAGTTCGCCAGTCCCTCCGCAGCAGCCGTCGTGATTCACGGCGGAAACGCAAGCGGACTTACAGCGTGGAAGACCAAGGATGGCAAATCACTCAAACAACTCGACGAACAGGCCTAACTTGGGCTCGTTTCCGTCCATCCAGTCGCTATGTCGCGCCGGTCCATTTTGAGCCGGGCAAATACCGACTGGCTCCCACCCCGTTCCTCTCGCCAATTCTGGCGTGCCTACCCTGCGGCTGGAGGGGTCCTTTCAGGCTCCCCCCCCAACAGTTGATCCACGCCTGCAAGGAATTGTTCCTGCGACACTCCCGCCGCCCGCCATCCCTCGCGGGTTTTTTGGATATTATCCCCTCTGTTGTAGGGGGGCATGACGACTTCTCCGGTATTGCAAATCACTTGCACGGCACGGTCGTCCCAGAGGGCAACCATTGAAAAATCTTTTTTGTTGGTGATCGGGAGTTCCGGTAGTCCGACATTGCGGAGCCAGATGCGGATTTGCTCGCAACTCGCTTCGTCTCCTGCGCGGGCGGTGAAAATGCGGACTTCCCTCCCGTTGGCAATCCACTTTTTCACACGGTTGAGCATCGGGAGAATCGGCTTCCCGATGTAGGACATATCACCGATGTATTCGGCCAGCGTCCCGTCGAGGTCCACGCCAATCCAGCCTTGGGGTTTTGCGGTGACCTGTTCCATGAGAACAACAATATCGGGGTGCCCGCAGTTCAGCAACGGATATGGCGTCGAGTGCGGGCGTGTTTCTCAACCTTGTTGCCCATCCTCCCCGGTTCGCAGGGCGGTTGCGGTCCTTGTTTTGACGCCCTTGTGCGATTTATCCCTGCTCTTGTTGCATTGGTGATAGATTGAATGTGAAGCGTATGAACGACACACCCCCAAGCGGAGATGGGAGAGGTTCGGCACCCCAGCGGGCAAGGCTTCCTGATACTGCTATTTGCCGCGCAAGACGGGGTAGCGATGGCTTCTTCTATTGTCTCGTGGCGAATCCTGAAAGCTGCAACTACGTTTTCAGCTACGGCAACGAACCCTTCTGCCTGAGTCCAAAACGTGAGGAGATAGAGGCCCGAACAGTCAAAGAGCAGGGGCTGCCATGAAGGCGCGATCCAAAGCCAAGGCGGGCAATTCTCTAGCCGAGAGCAAGGCGGCAAAATACCTTGTGCGTGAAATCGGCTCGCGGGTCTCTCTTTTTGAGGGAAACGGTTTGAGAGAGGCAGTCCGCAAACGCGATAAAATGCGTGATGCCGGAAAAATGATGGCAACGATTTTTGAACTTCGCGGCGGAGTGAGGACGGAAGTATCGCCGGAAGATCCAACGGAGGCTCTAACACGGAAACTTCAATTACAGATTCGGCAGATTGATGCCACGATGAAAAAATCAAATGCGATGTGCCGGGTATTTTCCGGAGGACAAGGCCGGGCTATGACAAAACGGCCGAAGAGGAAAATGCACTTATGGAGATTGAAGCACAGAACACACCCCGCATCAGCGTCATTGAAGTAACATTCGAGGACGGCACCTCGGATACCATACAATTCATGCCCGACGAAAAACCATCCCATTCGCTCTACGGATGGACTCGTAGGAGGATCGGTAAGAAAACACGCTCCGACGCATTTACGATGAGGGCGATTGCCGCCTACCTTTATCAGGCAGCCATTCGCGGCGAATCCATCGAGCAATGTAGACTCGACATTGATTCTGAACTCGGGAAGGCGTATCAAAAATGCCGGAAGTTGAAATCAACATGACGGAATCCCAAAAACCTTCGCGCTGTTCACTACTTGATCCAGACACGGGTTGTATAGACTCGGATGATTTGTCGGATTAAATGAAACGCGGGATGGATGATTTGACCGCTTCCCGCCATTGCCTTGAGCGGAGGCCGGGTTGACACCCCCGAACATCTGCCGTAGGGTCATATCGCCCGGTGAGGTTATCGGCGGCACTGCGAAAGCATCCCCGGTAGAGTGAACTAGCCGGGCACTTTCTTTTTCAAGAATCACGTCCTCCACGCGGGCGCTTAGAGGCGGTTGACACATCCGAACATCCGCCGTAAGGTAATATGCCCGGTGAGGCCAACGACGGCACTGCGAAAGCATCCCCGTTGGGGTTTTCTAGCCGGGCACTTTTTTGGGAAATCCGCAATCGGGGTGTTCGGCTCTGCTTCGGCATCGGACACCAACTGCCCTGCGGGTTTCTCAAAATTCCAGATCAATCGACGAAGAGTCGGTTTGAGGGAGGCGGTTTTGCTCGCGCTGGAAAGGATGTCAGTCTGCAAGGATTTTGTAGAGCCGAGAGTCCCGCCATTGGGAGTCTAGGTTTTTTCGGCTTAGTAGTTCTCGGCGTATTTGATGCCCATCGCCTTGGCCCTGTCTATCATCGCGTTCCAGTCCGCTGCCTCTTGGCGCCGCTGCGCCTGATTGTCTATCAGGGGTCGCTGGCCCTGCGGCTGCGCTTGGGGGGCCGGGCGTGCCGGTGGTCCCGGCGGCGCTGGGCTCTCTGGTGGCTTCTGGTTTTTCTCCTTCACCGAGTTTCTATACTTTTGAGGAGGCTCTTCGTCAGTCAGTTTTTGGCAAGCCTCTACGCATTCAATTCCGGGGCCGAATTTCTCCTTCATTTGTCTGTGAAAAGCCGAGGAAAGAGAATCGCCGGATCCTCCGTTGCCATCTGTTTCAACCAGTGATCCAGTCTTCCCTTTTCTTCCCGCTCCTTTCGCGCCGCTTCCCGTTTGCGGTAAATCTCCTCCCGTTCTCCCCAAGGGAGATCCAGCCTGATCCCGGCCATTGCCAGATCCCGGCACGCCTCCTCGCATTCTTTCGGGTCTGCCCCTTTGTTGGACGTCAGACATTTCCAGTCATTATTCATGACGTTCTCCGGTTCGGCGCAGAAATGAGCCTGAGTTGCTCTGAGGGCACGCCATCGAATGCTGCGACGATAAACTCTGCTTCGGGGGAATCGTTGAGTTTGACTAGCAACGCCATAACCTCGCTTTCGCGGGTGTGTTTGTTGGATTTTTCCTCTGGGGAGAGAATCTTACGGTATTCAGTGATGGTCTGGATGGTGAGAGACAGGAACGCCTCCTTTTCAAGCCAGTTGACCAGCGATTGTTTCGCAATCCTCTCCAGTTTGGAAACAAGCTGACGCATGGTCTGGACTGGCTCCAAGCGAGCCAAAATCGTTTGCAACCAAAACCAGTCAGGAACATTTTTGTCTGCGGCACGCAGGATCACGGAGAAGTTATCAGCAGCAAGAATCCCCAGCAACGAGAGCCTCCATGTTTTGAACGCCTCCTCTTGGGTATATTGAAGCAAGCCGATTTTTCTCAGCTCTCGCGCCGCGAATCGCACGTTGGTTTCAATTCGGAGGACACCGGTGGCCGTCCGCTGAAAGTCTCTCAAGTGGCATTTGGGAAAGTATTCCCGAACAAATGCCCTGATGATCGAAAGCACCGATCTGCCCTTTCCCGGGTGGGTATAGAGGTAATCGAGCAACGGCAGCATTAATTTTTTCGGAGCCTCGTCGTCCAAGCTCTCCATGCTGCCATCCCCAGCAAAATGAAGCTTCCGCTCGGACACGTCTGCAAAAATGCTGTTGGGCCGAAATGTTCTGCGCGAATCCTCTGGTTCCGGGCAGCCCGCGTCGAATCGGAGCACGTCAATCAATTCGGAGAGCCTGTCGAGCTTCTGCGCGAAAGTTATGTCGTTCCATTTCGCATGAGGAGGCGGGGCGATCCCAACCAAGGAATCAATGATTTCTCTGGCGTGAGCGAGTTCTTCCTTCTTAAACATTTTGCATCCCTTACCGGGGCATGACCGGTTTGATCTCAAGCATCGTCGCCACCATGGAAAAGACGATAAACGGGGCATCGGCCTGATTGACGAGAGAATTATTCTCTGCCTCCATCTTCTTCCATAATTCAGCAGATTTAACACTGAGGATGTCCTTTGGATCGCTCGCTTGCGGATAACAACGAAGCACGTCCGCCCTGCTTTTTTCAACCGCCTCACAAAAGCGCTTCTCGTCATCGACCGGAGAATCAGAAGCTTTCTTTTTTGCCTTCATCCTCGCATCATACCGATCAATCCGTTCCGCGTGATCCGCGATTTTGGCTTTATCAAGAGCATAACTATCGGCAGTCCCGCCGAGTGCCGGTGCGCGAGGATCTTCGTAAGGGTGTGCCTCTTCCCATCTATCGCGATTGGCCACATAGGTTTCCCACCCCGCAGCCTGAATCGACCGATTGAGAGATTCCGCGTTGGCCGTGGAATTATCCAGATTCTCTTTAATTTGCCGAAGCTGGTTGTCGGTTTGCTGAACAGCGTCTTCCGCATCGCTTCTGGCGCGGTGCGCCGCTTGTTCCGCCGCCATGTCCTTCATCATACGGGATTCGGAGAAACAGAGTCCGGGAAGTGATCCCACGGCGAGCAAGAGGAGGAGTGGTTTCATTATATCTGGCCAATACTTTTGAGACTGGCTCCCGTCAGTGTGTTTTTTCGGTTTCCATCAAAATAACCGAGATGGGGCATTTGCGGGGGTCGGCTCAAAAGCGGATTCGCCTCGGAAGGAGGGGGCGCATGGTGAGGCCCGCAATGGAAAAAGTGCTCTATAACAGAGCAATACAGCCCCTTGCTGGTCATAGAGTCAAGCTCCGTAATGGAGCAGCCTCTTCCAAAAAATGCCGTTGGCGTGACGGTCCGGCAGCTACGATACAAACGCGGCTGGACGCAGGAGGTCTTGGCTGCCAAGTGTGAGGTTTCCGGCTGCGCAATCTCTCGCGGCACGCTGGCGAAAATTGAGGCGCAGATCCGCAGCGCGACTGATGTCGAGATTTTCGCGATTGCGGCGGCATTGCAGGTCCCGATTCCCGCGCTTTATCCGAAAGATTTTGCCCGGCAGTTGCGGGCTTCCGGATGGGCTCGGTAATAGAGGTCGAATCTCTCATCAGCTTGCGACCTGCATGATTGGCGTCTATGTCCTCCTGGCAACTGAAACCAGAATCAGGGACCGGCACATAACCGTAACAGTGGTTGCCATTGGGAACACCTTCAATAAAGGGGCGCACTTATTCATCAAATGTCTCTTGAGGGCTCCAGTCCTGCAACCTGTGAGTCTTTCCCCCAGCTTCCCGGATCATCGCTTCGATGTCTTTCATCGACCGATATTCCTGTTCGGTGTCGCACTCGCAAAAGTCGTCGAGCACGGTATCAAGTGCGCTCTCCTCATCGTCACCAAGGTATCCAATGACGTTCGGGTCGGCATGAACCGCGATGAGCATTTTAACAATCTCCGGATTTTTGCTCCATACCGCCGCAATAAGCGGGGTGATATGTTTGGAGTTCAGATTGGCGGGACGGGCTCCCAAACTTAAAAGCGCCCGGATCTTTTCTGGATCACAACACTGCCAGATGAAGAGAGAAAGAAGATCAGACCCGTGCTCGTCAACGCCGTCCAAATCCAGTCCTTCGCCCCGCAGGCGTGCAATCTCACCCACATCACCTCTGTAGGCAACCTCGATCAACCGTATGTCCAACTGCCCGGTCATAATGTGTCGCGATGGCGGTCAAGTGCCTCCTCTTCATAGCTGGCCGGATCTGGTCCCTCCGGCGCGCAGCAACCCAGGCCACCGTCCTCATTTACCGGGAGGTATCCTGTGGCAAGAGTGAGTTCTTTACCGACAATCTTTTCGACAGGAGGACCGGTCAAATGGGAGATCGCCCGAAGCACACGGGCTGCACGGCCCTCGACTTCAATGGTGATTCTCAACAGAGCATCTGCCTTCTCGGAGATCCAGTCTGAGGAGCCGTTTTTCATTTCTCGTCCTCCTCGGGTGCCGTGACAAAATTTCCGGGATCAATCGCGCTTTCTCCATCCCACCGGTAGGCACACAGGAAGCCACCTTTGCCGGTGCCGTAGTCGAGGCAGGCGAGGTTGGCACGGATTGGTACCGGGGCGGTCTCTTTCCGTGCGTAGTGGCCGAAGAATGTTGGCGGGGCATCCGTAGGGTATCCTGTCCGGGGGACATCGCGCGGAGGTAGTTCCGGAACCCTTGGGTCATTGGGAAAAATCGCCTCCCGGCTGTTCAGCCCATCCAGATCCAGCCACCATTTCACCCGGAATTCAACTCGCATAGTTCCGTCGGCCGTCTCGTGTTTGCATCCCTCTGGAAGCAGCGCCTCCGGGCCGTTCACGATCCGGCTGATCGTGTCGTAACCCGGCGTGCCCTTCCGGCTGTATTTTTCGAGGTTTGCTCCCTCCAGTCGCCCGATTCCATCGAGTTCCGCAATCGCCATGCTGTCCCAGCAGGCATGGACCGCGCGGAGCCCGCCCAGATCCAGACTCAGGGGCAGCCCGGCGAACCACTCGATCCAACCAGACCATTCCGCCGTATCCGGAAACTGGTCTGCCGTCGCTTGCTGCTGTTTGATATTTGTGTCGGTGTGCGGCCGCAGGAATTCGCCGTCGCTGCCGATGGTATGAAACCGCATGGCGTTGACCTCGTGGTTTCCGAGGATCGCCAGCGCCTGCCCGGCATCAACCATCGCCCGAACGGTTTCCAGAACCTCCCGGATCTTCAGGCCGCGATCAATGAAGTCGCCGAGGAAGATGACTTTCCGGCCCTCCGGGTGGGAGCGGGGTCCCGAGCCGTTCCGGTAGCCGAGTTTTTCAAGGAGGGCATGGAGTTCGTCAGCGTGTCCGTGGATGTCACCGATGATGTCGTAGGCTTGGGTCATATTCATCGTTCCATTTCTCGCTGCTGGTTCTATTTGATGTCCTCTCATTCTACCTCCTCATACTTTTGCGGACAGGCTTCGTCAGTCGGTTTCTTCATAATTTCCTCACAAAGTTTTCCGCTTGTTTGTGGGTCCTCTAATGGCAGATCCACGGTGCCTCCGATATCTGGCTGACCATAAAACGGAGCGTAGCCGGAAGGTTCTATCCAGTGTCCCATTCCGCGCAACTCGACGCGCTGGGAGTGAATATCTGCCACCCGGAAATGGCGGAAGGCTGGCGGCACGTTGGCGAACACAAGAGCGGCGGCATCCCAGCAGTTGGTTTTTTCGTAATTTTTCAAAATGTTCAGAAATGCTAGCGGATCATTTGGCCATCGCCGGATAACCTCAATATACCAGTCCTTTGCCACTTCGATGCCTTCCACATCTCCGGCGACACCCGCTCGCAAGAGCATCCAGAGAGTGGTCGCTTTCCCAGCGGGAGAACAGCCATCAAGCAGTTCCATTATCTGCTGCGAACTCAGTATTTTCACGGGTTTGATGAATGACAGCAACTTGCAAAAGTTTGGATCATCCTTCATTGCAGTCCGAATGTCGCCGAAGAGGTATTCCATCCCGAGTGGGCTGAGTGCGGCATCAAATTCCGCGAACCGTTCCGGGTTGCGGGTTATGGCAAAAAACATGTGATGTCGGGCAGCAAAGAAATCGCCCCGCTTCGCTGCGCTGGTTGCGAATTCCAACTGTGCATCCAAGATCATTTCCAACGCACGCTCAATCCCTCGCCGGGCCAGCGAGGCAATCTTGTCGTATTCGGATTGGAGCCATTTCCGAATGTCTCCCTGCATCCGATCCGGAGCCTGCGCGGAAATGGAGTAGAGCCCAGACACAAGGTCTTTTTTCAAAAATGGCAATAACCGTTGCGGCATTCTTCTAAGCAGGAGCCCATCAAATTCCAATTCGCGACCGACATACCGACCGAAAGCCGCAACGACCAGGTGGTTGGCAAAGATAAATGCGGTTTCAATATTCATCGCCCCTTCTGCGGCATGGCGATAAAGCGGTTCAAAATCGATGTCGGAAAACATGCGGTCAAATTCGACCATTCGGTCTGCATCTTTCCTCAATCCTGAGAGCATTTCCCTGGCCGCCTCTTCATATTTTCCGATCTGGGCGGCATAATTCGCCATTCCGTAGTGGTCTGCCGCATCCCATTCGAGGTATCCGCCCATGTCCCGCGTGAGATCGTAAGCCTCTTGGGTTCTCCCGGCAAAGTGTAGGCGGAGGGCAGTTTGTCCGATGAGAAACTGACTGCGGCTCCCGGATTGGATCAGTTTCAGCCCCTCATCCGCTTCACGGCTTTGTTCGGCGATATCAGATTGATTGGCAAGGGTCATTAGATGCGCTCGTGCCCGGTCATACTGAGGATCCGATGCGGGAACTTTCTCAAATTCTGCCTTCGCATCGGCTGCCAACCCCAGTTCTTTGTATCCTCGCCCGAATTTCAGTTCATTACTCATATCTTCCAAGACTTTTCAGACCCCGATTCGTCAACGGTTTTTTCAATTTGTTTCCGGTGGCGCTTGGGGTTTCGTTTGCTTTCACGTCCTTACCGTAGGCGTGAGGCCAAATCTTGCCTATCGTTGATAATACACATAATATGACTTCATAGTTATGTATCAAAATCTCCTCTCCCAATCTGGTTTTTCAATGGACCGTCTCGCGAACTTCTGCGCGGTCGCGGATGCCGGATCCATCGCTGTCGTCGCGAAGGGGGATCCCTCTCGCCAGTCGCTGATGAGCCGCCAGATCCGCGAACTGGAATCCTTCTTCGGTGTTGAACTCGTCCGCAGGAAAGGCCGGGGACTCGAAATCACCGAGGCCGGGCGTGAACTTGCGGCCATAGGACGGCAGAATTTCAATGGCCTGGCAGATTATGCCGCCCGGTGCCGTGGTCGGGAATGGACTGTGCGGCTTGTTGCCTCAAACAGCATCGCGCAATGGCTGCTCCTGCCGAGGCTGAAAGCGGTCGCCGATGCTCGACCGGACGTGAAGTTTGAGATTTTCCACGAGCAGACGCGGGAGATGGTCGCCGGAACACGCGAGGGCACCTACGACGTGGCGTTCGTGCGGAAGGATGCTGTCGTGCCGGGGCTCAAGCATGCGGTTCTCGGCGAGGTCGGCCATTCGCTTTTCATCCCGGCTACTCTCGCCAAGAAGGTGCCAAAGTCGGTCGCCGATGCCTTGGCAACCGTGCCGATGGCACTGCCGATTGGCGGGTGGATGCGCGAAAAGATCGAGCGAATGGCTGGTGCCCAGCCTCTCCGCGTCACGTTGGCCTGCACCTCCTATCTCCAAGCAGCCGAGGCGGTCCGTTCGGGCATGTGCGCCGCCGTGCTGCCCGATACCGCGTTCTCCTCCCTGGAGGGCCAACGCCTGCACCGCCTCCCACTCCCCGACCGCTTCACCCTCTGTATCGCATGGACCCCGCGCAACGTGGACACCCGCCCGGCGCTGGCGGATTTGATCGCGACGCTGAAAACGAAGATGACAGTTCAATTTTATTCCCGCTGGCTGCTATGGGAATCAACCACAATATAATCGCCTAAAAGCACCGACTCCTTTTTCGTTTTTGCTTCGGATCCAGGTCGGCTTTTGCCCACTGCCCGATGCTGACAACGAATCATTTGGCGAGTTTTAGCTTTGTTATTTGAGGCGAATCATTCTGGGTGTTGTCTTGCCAAATGCGTCCACTCTCGCTGCGGCTTGCTTCTTTTCCTGTTCAAGCACTTCAAGCGCTTCATTTTTGCATTTTTCAATGTCGGCTGGAGAGATTCTCGCGTGGACTAGTTTCGTTGAAGCATGTTTCACTGAACAAAGAGCCATAAATGCTGATGCCTCAGCGCCAGTTAAGATAGTCTTAAATAGTTTAGTTGATCCTCCAGAGCCAGAATTATCGGAATGGTTAAAAGTTAAAACAACTCTGGGGGGATTCTCACCTGCCTGGGTGGAAATATGAGATACATTATCAAGATTGATAATTTGATTTGCTAGCTGTATTAATGTCATAAGATTTGACTTATGATAGTTCGGTGCAAAGAAGTCAAGGCAATTGCTACATTAGGCACCTCGTTATTGTCGAGTTCGAGGAATTCACTTGTCACCCCTGCCAGGTCTCGCCTGGAGTCAGTGTAATGTTGACAGCGGTCGGGCAATGTGGGAATTGATTGCCCCTTTCAGAGCGAAGATGGCGATTTGAAGTGTGGATCGAGGCGAAATGGAAGGGCTACTGGGATGCGGCTAGCAGGTTGTCGAAAGTGCAGGATCTTGAACCCATCGCGCCGACGCCAAAGGGGATTATGTTTCTCAGCTTGGCTTTGGTTACGGGTGAAACAAACATGAGACGTGGCTCACCAAGCGTCATGAGGAGAACTTCGCGTTCACGATGGTTTTTCCGAATAATTTCGGCAGCTTCCTTCGGTTTCGGATGTCCATCCGATTTGAGGTAGGCTTGAACCTCCCGCGTCTCGATCACCTGAACTTTTTCGACGCGCGACACAAAAGAGATTCCCTCTCCCACTGGCACCAGATTATCAGCGCTGATTTTTTCAGCCATTCGGTGGGTAAAATAGGGCGCAAAATACAAGTTCCGCCGAGCCGAATTGTAGAATTTCGTCTGGCACTTGTAGATGTGGTGCCGGAAGTAGAGCTGCACGGAGTTGATGTCGCTGACATCGCGCAGGTAGATTTCAGGGAGTGGTTCGGTGGTCATTTGGTTTTCTTTGAGATGGCTGGCTAGTTCATTGGCGATTACCGCGCCTGTTGGGTCTGTTGTAAAGTTTCGACGTTTCTTGGCAATGGCAAGGCAGACAGCGGCCACTTCGGTCCATGTGACAAATCTGAGCTGCTTGACTCGCCGCCTGACTTGTTGAAAAGCCCGCTGCTGAGCTTGTCGGAACTCAGAACCCTCATCCACCACCGTGAGCGACGGTTTTCGTGTTCTCCTGCGGCTGCAGATGTAGCGCAGAAGCTGGTTCACATTCTGTGTTGAACCGACCTTCCCTTCAATGATGTGACACTCGCCGGACTGCCGGATCAGCACATCGTAGCGGTCGCCATTGTCGAATTCCTCGACCGACACCTCATCTGCGGGCAAATGCCGATAACCGAGCAATGGACCAAACTCCCCAGGGAAGCGGGACACCAGATAACCCAGCACGGCCGTCAAACGAGTCTCCCGGAGAGTGCCCAACACCGACAGAAAGGATCCCACGTCCTCATTTCCCCGTGTGAGGCGTAGCGTGCTCATGCGGCTGTAAACGGTTCTTCGACGAGTGGTTCGAGACCCCAGGCGGCGGTGGTCGCGGCGGCGGCGAGCGCGAGCGCCAGCAGCATCACGATCATCAGCAGCATCACGATCATCATCATGCGGGGTGGATTACACCAAATCGAATGGCGCGATGCCAGTAGTAATAGGCTTCAGGGTTGACGGCGCGGACTCCATCGATCCACGCCCAGGCCGTTCCGTTCAGCGTGGCGGCACGCAGGGCGTCGATTTGTTCACGGCTGCCCGTGTATCGCATGGAATCGAAATCGAAAGGTTCGCCGACGCGCAGGTGTGCCGCGAGGGCGGCCGCCTTGGCGGCCAGCGTCCGGCGGGCCTGGCGATCAGCCACGTAGGCCGGGGTGGTCAAGTGCCCTCGCATTTTGTCGAGACCACCGTGAAGTAGAGGAGCGTCGGGATAGTTCGCGAGGATTGCTGGCTTGGTGGCGGTGAGAGCAACACACGCCTGCAAGGTGTCATCAAGCGCGGCCTCCCGGCCGTGTTGGTTGCCACGGTATTCCGATTCCTGCGCGGAGACGGCATTGTAGGATTCGGCAACGGCGTCAAAATCCGTAGCCGCATCGAAGAGCACCCCCACGTCGAACAGTTGCTTGGCGACTTGCTGCAACTGTTCCTCGCCGCTCTTGGCAGAATAAAACGGCACGCCCGTCGTGTGCGGGGCGAAGGCGGTCAATTTGTCCCCGAGCAAGCTTTCAATCGTCGGCACGCGCACCAGATGTTCGACATCGGGGACAAGGAAGCTGGTGCGGATGGGGCGGGTGACAAGCGTGTGAACCTCGCGTGCTTCCTCGACCACATCCAGCAGAAGTTCCTGTTCAACCTGACCCGCCAGTGCCGACCGGTAGAAAAATTTGAAATGCCGTCGGTGAGGCAGACCGCGCGAGCCACGGTCATCTTCCTCCCATCGGAGAAATGGTGCTCGCCCGCCAATCAACCCAACCACGGCATCCATCTCTGTCGCCGGGCGACCGCACACGATGTCAATATCCCGCGAGAGTCGGCGAACCTGCGGCATGTGCAGCAGCAAGCTGGTGCCGCCTTTGAAAATAAATGGCAGCCCACTTTCCACCAGATACCCCAGCAACGTCAGGGCATGAACGCATTTTTCGAGGATGCCGGGGTCGCAGTTGCCAAGCTGCCGACGCTGGGCTTTGATCCAATCTGGTTTGAAGGCGGATTCAGGAAACATGGCGATCAGCGAATGCCAACGGATATGCCGGTCTGGCTTCTGTTAATTATCTCCGCTGAATCGCGTCTAGCGGAGATAGTTAACTCATTCAAAAACGGCATTCGTGAGCTTTCTAAACTTTGCATAACTCTTTATTTCAGCCATTTGCACAAGATGTCGCGACAGCACTTCCCGCACGACACTCTCAGCTTCAGACTGGTCCATGAGAGAAACCCGCTGGGTTTCGGCCACCAAATCCACCAAGACCTTCTCCACGGAATCCTGCCTTCCCTGGCTGGGAGGCTGTTTGGTGAGCATGGGCCGCAGGACGAGCATTTTCTCGCCGGGGCGGATGGATTTCGCCCCGAGGCTGAGGGGGGGATTCACGGCAACATCCCAGCCCTGGGACTGTAGGGTATCGCCGATGGTTTCGAGGGCATCGGCTGGAGCGTGGAGAAATGCGACCGGCTGGGCCAGCAGGTGGTGCATCCACGGATTGATTTGAGCTGTGGACCAGACGGTGAAGTCCAGCAATGGGAATGCCTTCTCGACGGCACGGATGAGTTTGGCAACGGGCTTGGGATCGAGTTGCACGGGTTCACTCAACCGGGAATACCAACCGCGCCCGGCATCGTGGATGATGCCACTGGCGGTCGCCTCGGCGAGATACACAGGCAGCGTGCCGGGTTTGATTTCAAGGCCAAGCTCCTGGACCCGGCGCGCGATGGCGGCCCTGGCAAAATACGGCGACGCTGCCTTGAGCTCCGGCAGGATCTGGCTGAACAAAATGGATTTGGCGCTCATGAGTTTTTTCTCCCGGTATTTATGCCGCCCATTTCAGACCTTGACTGGCGTAGTTCAGCATTGTCTCGAATACCTTTTCGCATTTTTCAGTAAATACTACCCGGTCGTAGCTGTCCGGTAGATTTTCGTGGAGCACATCTTGAACGGCGGATTTGACGAGTCCTTTTGTTTGCGAGTCCTTGAACCAATCTTGAACCAGCACCTTTGGCGGCTCATCCCGCAGGCGGTGGAGCAATGATTTTGCCGCGAGGCGGACTTTTTGCGTCTCCGCCTTCGTCATCGTGTCTTTTTTGATCAGGTCGAAGATTTCCAGTTCGTCTTCCGTGAGCCCTTCGCGGATGTGCCGCTCGGATTCCGTCTTCATATCCTTGGTGAACTTCATGAGCTCATCAAAGTAATTGTCCGCCTCCGAACTTCCGGCGTTGTAGCGGTCAATGATCCCCTGCAACCGCGTGGCAAAGGCCGTGCGGCTCGCGTTCTCTTTCAGCATTTGATCCATCTTCTTTTGGATGAATGCCCGCAGGTCGGCGATTTCGATGTTCTTGTGCGTGGTGGTCTTGAAATCCTCCGCCAGCTTGTCGAAGTTGATTTTGCTCAGGTCCCAGGTTTTGCCGGTTTGTGTGATGGTGAATTTGCGGGGGTCTTCCTTCACGATGGAGGAACTGTCAACAACCAGGCTTTCATCGAGCAATTCGCCAACGCGCAACGCCACGGCATCAATGTCCGTCTGCTCGACGATGGCATCCAGCACGCCGCGCAGATATTGGAACACCGCCACCGAGCGGACGATGGGCCGTCCGAGAATTTCCGGTTTGCAGGCTTCGTAGAGGCCGGTGATAGTGTTTTCGTAAACGGCAAAGCCCTTGCGCCATTCTTCCTTGGCCAGAATCGTGTTCGCGTAATCCTCGAACGTGCCGACGTTCTTGAATACGTCCTTGCTCTCGAACAAAGCGGCGAGGTCAACGCCTACTCCGCCACAAAACGCCGTGCCTTGGGCGATGGCACCGTCGAGCAACTTGAACAGGTCGTCCTTGGTCCGGACCGGCATTTCCTTTTTCCCTTCGCTGCCCTGGGCGTAATCCTTCAACGCCTTGTTCATGTCCCGGAAGACGTTGTAATAATCAATGATCTCGCCGCACTTCTTTTCCTTGCCGTTGATCTTCCACGGCGTGACGCGGTTCGCGCGGGCGATGGTCTGCATCAACGTGTGATCCTTTGACGGCTTGTCCAGATACAGCGTGGAGAGGGTCGGGGCATCGAAGCCGGTCAGCCACATGGCGCAGACGAAGACCAGTTGCAGCGGATCGGCCGGGTCCTTGAAATTGTATTCCACGTCGTGCCCGTTCGCGTCCAACTGGGCCATGCGTTCGCGGTGCGGCTTGATGACGAGCTTTTGTTCCGCGAATTTTTTCTCCTCCTCGGCCTCCTCGCTGACAATCACCGCCATCTTCACCGACCGCATGTAATCCAACTGCCTTTGCAGCCGCTGCTTTTCGCGGTCATCCTTGGAATGCTTGATCTGGCCGCGCAGGTCCACGATGGCATCCTTCCAATAGCGCTGCACCAAGTCATACATCCGGACGGCGGTGAACTTGTCCAGCGACACCACCATGCCTTTGCCGAGATAACCGCGCCGGGGAAAATGATATACGATGTCCTGGGCGATGGTTTCCAGCCGCTTGGGCCGTTTAATGACCTGGATTTCCTGCGCGAATTTGTTTTCCAGTTTCTCCCGCTGCGCGTCGTCCAGATTCTCGTCCTCGCAAATCTCGGCGAGGTCATCGCTCAAATCATCGTTCTGGATGAGCACCTGCGGGACCCGCTTTTTGTAGAACAACGGCACCGTGGCACCGTCGTCCATGGACTGCTGGAAATTATATTCCGAGACGTAATCGCCGAACCAGGCGTTGGTCTTGCGCTTGTTGCCCAGCAACGGCGTGCCGGTAAAGGCCAGAAAACCGGCGTTTTTGAGACCCGCCCGCATATTTTCGCCGAAGTCCTTGTATTGCGAGCGGTGCGCTTCATCCACCATCACGATGATGTCCTTGCGGTCGGAAAGGAGCGGGTAAGCCTGCCCCTTGGGCCAGCCGAATTTCTGAATGAGCGTGAACACCAGGCGTTTGTTCTGGCCGAGAAACTTCCTCATTTCCTCGCTGTTCTTGGGCTGGGCGGCCTCGGCCTTGGTGACGGTGCCGGTGTGCAGGAAATTCCGGTAAATCTGCCCGTCCAAATCGTCCCGGTCGGTCACGACGACGAAGGTGAAATTGCCTGTCTGCTTGCGGAAGATTTTGCGGACGTAAAAAATCATCGAGAAGCTCTTGCCGGAACCCTGCGTGTGCCAGAACACGCCGAGCTTCCCCGCCAGTTCCTCGCGGTGCAGAAACTTATCGTAGGCGCGATTCACACCGATGAACTGGTGGTTCTGGGCGATGATTTTGGAATTATCCTGGTAGTAGAGAACAAAATTCTCGACGTAATCCAGCAACCGCTGCCGGGGGAACAGGCCCGCAGTCACCCCCTCCAGACTGGTGCCCTGGCGCTCGATTTCCTCGCGGTCAATCTTCTGCTTCTCGTCATCGGCGCGGAGCCAGTTGAAAAAATGCTCCCACTCGGCGGTTATGCTGCCGACCTTTGTCTCGATGGCATTGGACAGCACGCACAGGACGTTGGTCAGGAAAAGCTGGGGCAACTCCCGCTTGTAATTCGTCAGGTTGTCGCTGAAAGCGGTCTTGAGTTTGACGTTGGAGTTTTTCAGCTCGATGAAAACCAGCGGCAGGCCGTTGACATAGAGCAGCACGTCGGGCCGGCGGAATCCGCGCTCGCCCTTGATCCAAAGCTGAGTGACGGCAAGATACCGATTCTGGTCAGGCTCGTTGAAATTGATGAAGTAAACCCGTTCCTTTTGCGGCTGGCCCTTGGCGTTGTCGAACTCCACCTGGATGCCATCGCGGAGCAGGTTGTAAATTTCCTGATTGGCGGCAACGGGCGTCATCGCCTTGCGCCGGTCGAGCAAGATTTCTAACGCGTCTTCAATGGCCTTGGCCGGGATGGCGGGATTCAGCCGGCTGGCCGCCTCGCGGACGCGATCCACCAGGATGACGTCGCTTTTTTTGGCGCGGTTGGAGCCGTCGTCCAAATCCTCCGGGTCTTCCGTGTGACATTCGAGCACGTCAAAGCCGTGGAGATGCTGGAGCTTCTGCACCAGCGCCCGCTCGATTTGATCTTCGGTGATAAAGTTAGGCATGGAGCATTATGTTTGTGCGAATCCACCATCACAGAACCAGTCACTGACCATCGATGCTCGATACATCGCTGAACGCCAAGAATTCTTCAGATTGGCCTCGCTGCTTACGGTTCGTGCTTCAAGCTCGCTACGGACCTCAGTTGCACCTGCCGCGCCTATCGCTTGCGCCGCATCAAAAACCTTTCGGAGTCCTTGACGGATGTCTTGCAATTCTTCGGCCGCGCGCACTGAGAATCGCCCGGCAAGTCCAAAGACTTTTACGTGCTCTGTAAGCCGCTCAATATCATTATGATGGAAGGGTGCCCCCTGATCCACAAAATATCGAAATGTAGCAGATTGCCCCTGAATGACTTCAGCCCTTAACCAAATGTCATTTTGGTAGTGATCGTAATAAGGATGCAATGTCTGCGTTCCTCGCGTTTTCGGGTAATCTGCTTTCTTCTCAGATTGGCAATCACGGCACGCCGGCACCAGATTCCGCGGATTTACACACAATAAAGTATAGTGGGACTGCGGCAGGTGGTGATCGAGAGTCTTTACCTGACCCATTCCGCATAGCGGGCATCGCTCTCCCGTTGCACCGATCATGATCCGGTCGTAGACAGGCCGACCGTCGTTATTCTCTTGGGTCATTCTCTCGTAAACGCCCACCAACTCGCTCTTCGACACGTTGGCGACTTCCGCGGTTCGCGCGACTAAGTGTAGATTTGCCTGCGTGGCCTTCGCATGAAAATCGTCCGCGGCGATTGCAACGTATGCGCGGATTGCCGCCAATCTCGCTCGGCGGTCGGGATTTCGCACTTTAGCAATGCACAGGTCATAGACTTCCGCCGCCACATACGGAGTGCCGTTCGCGTCCGCAGGAGTGTCCAGTCGAATCATGGAGCGGTTTGGTTCCTAGAGCCTTTCTCAAGGTAAAGCGCACGCAGCACCGCCTTCGCCTCGTCTCCTAGGGCTTCGTTGAAAGATTGGATGGCTGTTTTCAAGTCAGGCTCTTTCTTGGCCGCTTCCCGCAACAGGCTGTAAAATCCTGTATTGACGAGTTCGAGCCCAAACGTTTCATGGGTCAGAACGCCGACGTTTTCGCCAAAAGTCTCGCGAGGAGGTTGTTCCGCCTTGGTCTCCCCACCAACTTTTATAAGTTTCAAAACACATTCTTTTGGAACCTCTTGGAGCACTACTGGTGAATGTGTTGCCACAATTGCCACCCCGTTACGATCACTCAGCAAGTTGGAGAGTGCCCGCACTAAGGCGGATAGAAGCGGGGGATGTAGATGGGCTTCTGGTTCATCAATGAGCGCCAGTGTCTTTTCCTCCACGGTCTCTACAAGTCGAGTGATCGTTAAGAGGACGAGTTTGTGTCCAGAACTCAGTATCCGAAAGGTCTCTGAAGCAGCTTCCTTTCGCTCATCTGCGCTAGCAAAATAGTCCATCAGGCGTGGCAGGTTGATTGCGCTCAAGCCCATGTCATTCTCCAGAAAGGACACGGCTTCCAGCCATCTTCTCCGTCGATCTCCCACAGCGCAAACCGAGACGCTTTCCGCGAACTCCTTGGTGAGTTCACTATATGTTTTAAGCGTCTTTCTATCGGCTTCCTCCCCGGCACGAGGATTATTGGTCACATCTCTCAGGCCCACATATGCGTATCGCAATCCTGTCGCCTGATTCAGTCTTTCCGGAAATAAAGCGACAGAGTCGAACGCGCTAAACGACACGTAAACGACATTCGCGAATTCTGCCGACTGTTCAAAAAATGGAACTCGCTCCCACTTGAAAGTGCCTTCTGGGCCTTCGACCTCTCCAGGCGCCACCAGCGACTGCAGCAGACTGTTGAGGAGGCGGGTCTTCCCGACACCATTCCGCCCAATCAGAACATGAACGTTTCGAGGCGGCTTGGCTTGCGGAATTACATGAAAATGAAGCGTCGGAGGCGAGCTTCCATGCTCAAGGGGCGGTGGAATAAAGGAAAAGCTGTAGGTCGTCAGTCGAGCCAACCCCCGCGTCATACGTCTGAACTGCCACTCAACTTCGGTTGTGCTGAGGGAACGTAGCAAGGACTCTCCCATGACGGCCTCATCCTTGGCGCGATTCCACAGATCTTCATCGGCCGCTACATCATGTAAGCTCTCAAGAACATTGCGGCGCACCTCTTCCCCGAGTGCATTGAGATTCTCGTAATACGACGCTTCTTGACCGATTGAGAAAAATCGATCATCCAGCTTAGGAAAGCTTGTCGGAATATCGGGTTTCCGGTGTCCCTCAGGTAATTCAAAGCCACCTGAGTGTTCTCGCAAACCAAACTGACCGATCTTGACGTTCCCAATTTCGTGGTTTTCTCCCTTCTTATCCACAAGTGTAAGATAGAATTGCGTGCAATACTTGCCCCAATCGTCCCAGCGATCTCCAGTTAGAACGGCAAGCCCTTGGTGCGAGCTTGAGGCGGATGTGCCGGCGGGAATAACCGTGAATTGAAGAGGTATATCGAAAAGATCACTCATATCGAAACCTGCGAATCCATGCTAGGTGGGAATTGGATGTCGAGATCCTCGACGGAGAGTTTGCCGGAGATGAGGCGCGGTAAAAGTTTGTCGCGCGTCTCGATAAGCTTATGGTTTGCGCGCAGAAGATTCTCGATTGCCTTCAACAAGGGGGCTTCAATCCGGGTAAACTCGGATACGATCGGTTCGGGCGGGGTCAGGATTTCGATTCGCTTGAAAGTGCCCTTCGTCAACTCGGCGAATGTTGCGCCGACAGCCAGCAGCTCAAAATGCGGCTTTGCCAGCTTTACCCAGTAATACAGATACGGCAGCGGATAACGCTCATTTGGAATGCAAGTGATGAACCCTTGATTCGTGCAAGCAGGCGTGAGGTTGATTCCGATTGCCCCAATGGTTGCCCGGCTGGTCAACATTACAGAATAGGGAGGAAATATTTTTGCGGAGCTGTTGTTGAAACCCTCCTCCGTGCATTGATCGCCGGATTTTTCCAAAAACATTCCGTCCGCGCCGGTGATGTCTGACGGTGTGAACCAGTTGATGTCGCCGCCGTTCCAATAACGGCCAACTTCCTTTGATGGCGTGCCGCCGCCGATGAACTTGAAGGCATTATCCAGTTTTACCAATTTCCAGCCTTGCGGCACGCCTTTGATGACGCGGACTTTTTCGTGGCCGGGGAAGCGGAGGCGGACGAACCATTCGCGGTAGATTTCCTCGGCCAGCTTATCCAGCAGCGCGATGCGCCGTCGGTTGTTTTCAATCAGCTCGTCATACGCCGAAAGAACGGCGGCGATCTTTTTTTGCGTATCTACCGTTTTCGGAAAGACGACCTTGATTTTATGAACGTGATTTCTATTCAGCGTTGGATTAGCTGAGCCGACATCGAAGTTCTCCAACTTCAAGGTTTGGAGAAAGAAACTCAGGAACAGCGGGTCGTTTCCTTTGAAATCTTTGACCCAAAGCGTTGTATCATGCGGCCAGCAATTTGAGCGGATAAAATGCACAGTGCCAAGCGTGCCCTTCCGACCGATAATCAAACCCGGCTTTTTGACTTTCCATTTGTTGTGGTAGCTGGAAATGCCGGAAGAAGAAACGATGGGAACATCCCCGTCAAATTGCTCGGCCTTCGTGATGTCGAAACCACGTTGAAGCGTGAGCGCGTCACCAAGTTTGATTTGGTGGAATGCAGTCATGCGCTGCCAACAAGCTCTTTCAGATTTGCCGAAATCACTGACTCCAGTTGCGATCTATCGCCCGCGAGGGTGTTGAGCTCATCTCGAATGGAAAGCACGTCGTCAATGAACTCCTCCTCCGTCTTCCCGTCCTCCTCGATCACCACGCCGACATAGCGGCCGGGATTCAGCGAATACTCCTGCTCCTGCACCTCCGCCGGGCTGGCCAGTTTGCACAGGCCGGTCACGTCTTCGTATTCCGCCTTGGGAAATCGTTCCTGCAACCAGTGGATGTGCTGGTAAAATATTTCGGCGCGCTTCACTTCCGTATGCAGCGCCTCCAGCGCGGTCTTGAGCGATTTGGTTTTGCGGTCAGTAGCGCCGCGTTTGCCATCCTTTTGCGCCTGCTCAGCCTGCTGCTTCTCGTGCTGGCGCACAATTTTGTCCAACTGCTTCAAGCCTTCATGCAGCGCAGCAAAAAACGGATCAAACGTTTCGCGCAATTGGTGCTGGGCCTTGTTTCGCTTCTCGACTGGCGCTGACGGCGCAGCGCCCTCCAGGAAATCTTCGTATCGGGTCTGGAGCTTGGTCAGTCCGGCCCACTGCTTCGCCAGCGCGCCGACGGCGGATTTACCGGCGTCATCATCCAGCACTTCCAGCAGTCGCGCCGAGATGGGTTCGACGTGGGTTTTACTTTCAATCAGCCGTTCCATGCCCGTAGCAAAATAACGGTCCACGAGCGCCACGAACTTTTCGCGCCGGCCTTTGTGGAGCTGGCTGATGATGGCGATGTTCTGAATCTGCTCCTCAGAAAACTCCCGGTGGGCGCGGTCAATCTGGGTGAAGATGTTCCGGGCATCAATGAACAGGATGTGGTTGTCGGTCTTGGCTCGGTCAAAAAACCAGAGCGTTGCGGGCAGCGTGACCGTGTAGAACATGTTCGACGGCAGCGTGAGCATCGCGGAGATCAGATTTCCCCCGATCAACGTGCGGCGGATGTCGGCCTCGGAATGGCGGGCATCGGACGCGGAGTTGGCCATGACCAGCGCGGCGCGGCCCCTGGGTTTCAGCGACGTGGCAAAGATGTTGATCCACAGATAATTGCCGTTGGGCACGGTCTCCTTGCCAGCGTCGGCTTTCTTGACCTTGGATTTGTTGCGCGGCAGGCCGTAGGTGTTGAACCGCCGGTCTTTTTCCACGGCGCTGAGGCTGACGTCATCCACGTTGAACGGCGGATTGGCGAGAACGTAGTCGAACGCGCCAAAGCTCTCGTGCGGGTCGTCGTAGTAGGTATTGGCCTTTTTCACCTCGCCGCGCAGGCCGTTCACCGCGAGATTCATCTTGGCGAGATTGACGGTTTCCTGGGTCTTTTCCTGGCCGTAAACGAAAACGCTGCTGTCGGCATCCTTCAACTCCTCGCGATGCGCCGCGATGAACTGGGCGGACTGCACGAACATGCCGCCGGAGCCGCAAGCGGGATCGAACACCTTGCCGCCGTGCGGCTCGATCATCTCGACCATGAGGCGGACGACGGAGCGCGGCGTGAAAAACTCGCCGCCCTTGGAACCTTCGCTGCGGGCGAACTCGGCGAGGAAGTATTCGTAAATCTGGCCGAACAGGTCACCGCTGAAATCCGCCGGGATGTTGGCGAAACTTTTCAGCAGTTGATTCGGGATATTTTTCGTTTTCTCGTCGCGGGTCAGCCGGAAATATTCGTCCTTGGGCAGGACCCCTTCCAGTTCGGGTTTGTATTCCTCGACGGCCTTCATCGCCTCCTTGAGCGCCTTGGCGATGTCCTTTTCCTCCGGAAGTTTTAACAGGTAATCGTAGCGGGCATGGTCCGGCAGATAAAACCCGCATTGCTCGATGGCGATGTCGGACATTTTTTTCTCGCGCCGGGTGCCTTTGAGTTTCTGATATTCCGCGAGGATACGGGCCTCGTGCCGCCGGTAATTGTTGTCGGCAAATTTCAGGAAGATGAGGCCGAGGACGGGCGTGGCATACTCGCTGGATTTGAGGTCGGAATTGGCGCGCAGATTGTCGGCGGCGCTCCAGAGGTCGGCTTCGAGCTGTTTGAGTTGGTCGCGGGTCATGGATTATTGAGCAAGTTTGAAATTCAAGTCCATGCCGGGCACGGGGGTATTCTCGTGGTCGTCACATGCCGAAATCACGGGGACCACAACAACCGTGCCGAATTTGGTCCGAATAGCGGTTCCGGCGAGGCTTGTCCTGTTCTGGTCTCCGGAGAGTGCCGATGCCATAAAGAGGGGAGACTGATACAAAACCCGGCCTGCCGCGAGCGCAAAAGGGCGCGAAAAGCCGGATTGTTGTGAATTGCTGGGGAGTCGGGCGCCAAGGACGCCTCCGAGACAGTCCGATCACGGGCATTACGCTCCATCTGAAGGTGTGTTTTTACAATCCGGGCTCCTCACTGCGGCGGAATTCACGGATCATCGAAGGCGGCCGAGGTATTCCAAGTGCATCGTAAAGGTGGACATGAACGGCAGTCTTCAATGTGAGGCAGGCAGTCTGATAAAGCTCAACCGCCTCTGGATCCTGAATCTCCGCCGCAGTGAGATGCGCAACACCCTTATTCGCTGCCCGGAACGCATATCCCAGTGCTCTGTGGGTAAATTCAGGTGCCACATCGCTCGGCCCTGAAGCCACAATCCTCTCGCGGGGAACCGGTGACAAGTGCTGCCCCCCATGACGAGAAAAGCGGCAGATCGTGACATCATCAGCGTGCCCCCTCGCGGTCTTCCCTTCCAGAAAATCGAGCATGGTGCGACAGGTGATGATCCCTGTCTCAACCCAGGCGTTCGTTACCAGCGCAACACGACCACGCATTTCGTGCCCCGTATCGAATCGAAGGATCACCGAGCGGGTGCGCGGTTCGGAATTCAGGATCCGGAGAGCATGGAAGCAGGCATCAAGGTTGCCGAGGCGATATGGAATGTGTTCCTCAAGAAAGGACTTTTGATCAAAAGCATGCATTTCGGGCGGCAGGGTAGCAATTCAGGTGGGACAACGAGCGTCCTACTTCAATAAATCAACTGCCAGCAAAGAAATGCGTGCAACCGTGTTTTTCTTCATCAGAGCGACTGCCAAGGCGGGCAGGATTTGCCGTCTTGCTCGGTTGGCCCCTCAACTATGGATTCTCGACCGGGATGCACCGCTTCAACGTCGCATGCGCCGTCCCGATTGAACACCCCAAGGCTTTCGCCAACCCGGAGACCGTTCCTTCCCATCCCTCAATGATCCCTCGTTCTTCGGTCGTCCACTCCCGCCGGATCCTCCCAAGTTTGCGCCCGATCTTCGCCAGTCGGACCTTCGCCGCCGCAAGCCCGGCAAGCGTCCGTTCCTGGATGATTTCCCTCTCAAATTCGGCAACCGCCATCAAGACGTGCAACTGTAGTTTTGCCGCCGGGTTCGAGGCAGAGGTATCAATGCCCTGAGAAGTTGCAATAAATGCAACTCCGTGATCCCCAAACTCGCCAAGGATCTGCGCCAAGTGCGTCAACGACCTACCAAGCCGGTCCATCTTCACGCACACAACCGCGTCAAAATTGTGCTTCCGGACTCCCTCCATCATCACGTCCAATCCATCCCGAGAAAACTTCACTCCCGAGATGACATCCCGAAACTCGGTGACATCCTCCCAGCCCCGCCGATTGCAGTATTCGAGGAGTTCAAGCCTCTGCGGCTCGGTCGTCTGGTCGTCGGTGGAAACCCGGAAGTAAACCGCCACTCGCATTTTCCCTCGTCTGTTCGTTTGATTCGTTTTCACATCATCAAATACTTTTCAACCCTGCCTGGGTAAACCAGCATTTTCAAAATCCCTTCGTTTCTTGAACGGCGGAAACTGGCGAAAGTTTCCCTCTACGCAACGCGTTCATTTTTTCACCCCGTTTCTTGAACGCCCCCTTCCAAGGTGTCCGGTGCCGCAAGGTGAGGAAAGAGACGAAGCGCCTCCGGGCTCCGGCGCATCCGGTCAAGAATCTCGTCGGCGCTGACAAACTTGCCCGTGAGGGTGACTGCCCTTTTGACCGGCAAGCCCTCAACATAGGCCCGGCGTAAGGTGACGGCTGCCAACCTCGTTTTGTGGTCGGGCACAATCTCCATCTGCTTGGTTGCAGTGTTGAAGCATCTGTGAGTTGCGTTCGTCGCATCCCGGATCACCCTTGCATCCGCTTCGAGATCCTCCCCGGTGCAAAGATCGGCAAGACGAGCGGCGGCCCGGACCACTCGACGGATTGTCGGGGCATTCTTGGTTAGGAAGAGCAATTTGCTTTCCGCGCGCGCGAGGGCTGGGTTTTGCCCCTTCTCCTCCTTTTCGACGGTAGAGGGTTGGCTGTTGGCGGCATCTGCGGCTGTGGGCATGATTTTTCGTAAGGAGTTCATTTTTTGATTGGCATGGAGTTATTCTGGATCGCTTGAAGAGTTGGAGGGCGATGCAGTTTGAACCTGCTCGGCTTGTCCGGTTGCCGCTCCCGTGCGCCCCGTGGCGGGCTTTGGCGAGGTCCCGGAGGGTTCCGCTATGAAGATGCCTATTTGACGCCCCGGCGCGAGATACAGGATTCGCTCCTCGTGGCTCGTCCTCCTCGCAGTGGAAGAATTTTCCACTTCCACGCCTATATAGGCGCGGTGGAAAGTGGAAATTCCACATTTCTCTACTGGAATTCCACTGTGGAAAAACTGTGGAAGAATAGGGGTCATTTAACGATATACAGTTTGTCAGAGCTCCGACGAATGATCCTCTTTTCTGCGTCTGCCTTGGCCACAAGTATGTAACCAAAAGAGCTACAGCATCCCGTCTCGGCCATGACGGCTTTTACAAGCCTCGCCTTGGTAATCCCGTCCAATCCACGAGGAACGGCATCGACAACTTGCTGAATTGTCGCCTTGGGACCTGCTTTGGCTTTTCCGCTGACTTGTGCTTGCCACTCACCAAGGTCAACGGATTCGTCCAAGGAATAGCTCATGGTGTCCGGATCCAAGCGAACAGCGAATATCGCGAATTCCTCCGCATCGTTCGCTTTCCCGGATGCCACGACGACAACATCATTTGAATCCGGCGAGTATGGAGCAAGGTTGATCTGCCCGCGCGTCCATCCAAGCAATACTTTGGAATTCCGACTGAAACTGCCTCGGTCAAATCCCGTTGCTTTGGCGGCACCAGCCTTACCGGTCAGCGCGTGGTGAACGACAACCGGAATTCTGGTTGGATCGCCCATGCGCGTGACCCTGCTGATGGCACGGCACGTTTCCGTCATGGCCTCGTCGGAGTTGAGATCCCCTGTGGCGAAATCCCGCAGAACATCATAAACGATGACGTTTGCGGGAAAGTCTGCTGTCAGCGCCGCTATTCTGTCCGCGGTTTCCAGCGTGGATAGTGTAACGAAGGCATCGTCTTCTGTTTCCAGCGTGTGAATTCGCAGGCATTCATCCAGAATTGCCAACTCGTCTGGGGAGCAGGATTTCATCATGCGCGAAATGTCAACCTGTAGTCGCCGGTTGCCATTTTCTGTCTGAAGGATCAACCATTTCGTCCTGCCAGCTTTTGTGTTCCACCCGATAAACGGTTTTCCAAGAATGCAACTGATCGCCATTTGCAGGATGAACCGGGATTTTCCAAGTCCGCCCATGCCAGCTATGACCAGCGCGTTTCCTTTCTGGAGGTAGCCGTTTTCGGTGAGCATGTCCGCAGGGTCAAACTGCATGGCCATGATTTCCGATGGGCTGCGGACGGTCAGAGGTCGGAACCTTGGTTGGCGTTCTTCTACGCGGGCAAAGAGCTCGATGTCGTGTGGTGCCTCCGACGGTCTCGGCACGCAGCAGCTTTTTTCGGGGCGCTGTTTCGCTGGCCTTCGCGTCCGGAGGTCGGCTAGCATTTTGTCTTCGAACGTGCTATCGCTGGTGTCGGGCGGTGGATAATTCACGATCATGGTTTCCGGTTGGGTTGGTTGTCAGGCGTGTGGAATGCAAAATTGAATGCGGACTCGATGCGTTCGTGCTCGGCTTTCCACCGGTCCGGGTCGATGCTGGCAAAGTCGTTCAGGTCGTTTACGGGTGAACCGTCCGATTGAACGAGCCCCGCAAAGGTGAATCCGGTTACAGTCACGCCTGCCCCGGCGAGTTGCCGAGCCCACCGCTGGCCCGCTTTCTGGCCCGGCTCATCGGCATGTCCAAAGATCCGCACGTGATGGCCGGTAAACGCTGGCAAAGCCTGATCGGGAATCCGGTTTCCGGCCCCAAGGATTGAGACAACGGCAATGCGGTCCTCGGCATCGGCGCACCATGCGAGATGAAGGCCAGCGAGCAAATCCGGCCCGCCCTCGACAAGCGCGATTGCCGGAAAGGGAGCAGCCTCCCGCAAGCCAACCGGCCAACTTGCTTCTGAACCCGGAAGCGTCCACGCCTTCGCTTTGATTCGCTCCCACGGTTTGCCATCCATCCGACGTGCCTGAGCATTTCGCCTTGTGGCATCCGTGACGATCCACCCCCGACCCTCAGCCAAATCCACGCACCAGAGCAAGTCGCGATCAGCTGCAAGTTGAACTCCTTCCGGCGATAATCCGCGAAGGCCTGCAATCTGCCGGACCTCTCCTCGACAGGGCTGTTCAAATTGCGGCCATGCTGCCCGCTTGCGTCCACGCTCGGCGGCTTCGGCTTCAGTGGTCGGCTTTGGCTGTTGGAAGGGGCTGGCGGGTGTGTCGCCGACGATCTGAAGGATGCCTGCCAGTCCCTTGATTGCCTCGGCGCTTGAGATTCCTTTTGCCATGCCGAAAACGTCTATTACGTCGAACCTCTCATCCGTGCTGCGGTCAACGATGTGATCGCGGAAGACTTCGCAGCTGGGGCTGTTGTCGGGTCGGAAAGGACTGTGAAACTTGCGACCATCCCGATCCGGGAGGTCTATTCCCAGTAGCGATGCGGCCTGCCGGATTGATAGGCGGCTTTTGATCTGTTTGCAAAGCGTCACGATTTCCGTGCCTCCTGCTGAGCGTATTCAATCCAAAGACTTCGTGCGTCCTCTCTACCCGTCGGGACACCCTCAACCTCGCAAAGCAGCCCCGACATGAATTCCGCGAATTCCAATTTCGAGAGAGAAACATACGCCCACCGTATTGACTCACGTTGTTCGCTGTGGCATTTTCGCGGTGCTGTCCAAGCCCGCCTCGTTCCCGCCTCTGCGTGGGGCGGGGCGGTTTTCTTTTCTGGCGGGCCTTTCATACCGCAGACCTTTCGAGAAATGCGGCGAGGTCTTCAGGTCGTATTCGCACGCAGCGAGCAGAAAGCCGGATCACGATAAGATGTCCGGCTGCAACCTGCTTCTCCAGAAAGCGACGGCTGCATCCTACGCGTTTGGCTGCTTCGGGGAGGCGATAAGCCCTTGGATCGGGTGATTGAGTTTCCTTACCCAAACCCCAGGTTTTGGTGCGTCTGAGGGATTGAGGGTTCGGCTTGGCGGATTTCGATTCGGTTTCTGGCATGCCGAATCTATAAACTTTTCAGCCTTCCAGAAAGTTGTCATGAGGTCTGACTTTTGTGTCAGATTTTTGGCTATTTTTCGATGAATCTTGTCAGGAATCCGTGCGAATTGATGCGATTCTGCTCTGGCGTCGCAAGCCAGAACGAAGGAAGTGTTGAGCTGATGCCCAGTAAGTGGCAGAAATCAGGTGCGGACAGGTGTCAATTCATTTTCTTAAATATCAGAAATTGTTTTTTGAGTTCGGGCATTTTCGCCACCTCGAAACCTTGCTCCTCGAAATTCAATAAATCCTTTTTGGATTTTTCGAGACAAGCATTAAGGCGGCTCTTGGGTGTGTGCAACTTGGCTCTTGATGCCAGAAAACGATGAAATGCTTGCTTCGCGCGGGCTGGGATTTCAATTTTCGTAATGTCACGGACCCCGAGCTTGAAATCAATCATCTCGGGTGGAATATATTTCAGGTTGGTAGGACGCTGCGTTGGTAAACCCATGCCGGGTATGCGCCCCCCGCTTTTCTCAAATCGGACGTGTCTCGTCAGCGCGGGCATATTATCGCCATAGCGTGTCTGCACCTCAAGACGCCTAGCCATAGCCCAGTCAACGGCCTTTATATGATCGTCTTTCTCAGGGGATAGGGCCGAGATAAGGGCCATAAAGAGCTCCTCGGTTTTTGTTCCATTTAGATCTGAAAAAACCTCGCGAACAATGGTATTGGTCCTTGGGTCGAGATTGCTTTGGGGCACCATGGCACCCTTATCGCGTTCCGACTTTTCGGGAACAAGGAACGCCTGTTTCGGCTTTTTCAGTTGGGTGGATTTCCCCCCCCTGTTGTTGGTTGGTTTCATATAAGTATCAAGCAGCCTTGGGGTTGAAATGAAGGATGTCGGCTGAAACACCGGGAAGAATGGAAAAGAAGGCCGTCGCCTCGGAGGGCCTCACAAGTGAGAGATAATTTGTCATGATTACGGCGCGGGAGTTCCCGGCAGAGGTTGCGACCTTTCCAACGTCGCCACTTTGAGCAATCCGGTAGGAAATCGCGCCGTGCCGCAGGCAATTGGCAGGCCACGGGATGAGTTCGACTTTTTTCTGCCCTTTGGTTTTCGCGTTCTTGTCAGCAGCCTCCAAGAGTTTTTTCAAAACGTCATCCTCCCGCCCCTCGAACGACGGCTTATATCCTGCCCGCACTCGCGCCCGGTCAAACAGTCGCCGAAAATCAGACGGCATGACGCTTCCCTCGCGCTTGGCTAGGGCAGTGATCCACGCAATCGCGTTGTCTGGGATGTCCACGGTGCGGCGGCTTCCGGTCTTGGCAATGGATGCGTCAACCGTGATGATCTTTTCTTCAAGATCGACAGCGGACCATTGCAGGCGTTCAAGTTCCGCCTGTCTCAGGCCACAAAACGCCGCGATGACAACGGCAGGGAGAATGGCATCATCGCAGCCATTCAAGAGGCGAAGGGTCTGTTCAATGGAGAGAATCTCAATTTTCCCTCGGGCTTTCTGCTTTGGATTGCGCACTCCATCGGTCGGATTCTTCTCCGCGTAGCCTTTATTGATCGCGAACTTGAACAGCGTGCGAAGATCACGTCGGAACGTCCGCACCGTCCCGATGGCAACGCCGAGACCCGTCAGGAAGCCGTCAATGTCAGCCGTTGTGATCTCACGAGTCGTTTTTTCTGGGAATGCTTTGATAAAGCGCCCAAGGCGCAAGCGAAGGTCTTGCTGATATCGAGATGACAATTCATCCGCTTTCTTCTCAGCGATGAGTTCGGCAACAACTTGGGGGAGAGGAATGCCGCCCCGCTTGGATTCGAGATATTTGGCGTAATAGTCAACCGCCTGAGCAATGGTCGCCCCGTAGGGCTCCAGTTTTTTCGCGCCCTCTATGGCTTGAACTCGCAGGCGATCCGAAAGCTCCATTGCCTGAGTCCCGAACCGGGCGATCTGTTTCTCGGCCTTTTCAAATTCGAGATCCGCGTCCGCCTTGTCCTTGAAGTGGATCCTTTCTCGGCCATGGCCTCCGGGCTTGGGTTTTGTCAGTTGCCAGTATGTCCGTTTGTTGACCTTGACTTTTTTAAGCTGGAGGGTTGTTTTGCGCATGGTGATGAACGGTGTCGTTCACAAGCGAAACAATACGACAGATGGCAAGTAATTGACAACTCAAATCATTATACGATAGCAGCCAACGTTCTTTTAAGGCGTTGGTTGTGGGTTCGAGTCCCACCCAACCCAGTCTATTTTTCACTCTGGACAAGCTGATAACGATGAATATCTGCTATTTAATTCATTCTTTCAGCAACCGGGCAGGAACAGAGAGCTATGTCTATAATATGTCAATGTTCATGGCCGAACTCGGTCACAATGTACATATCGTTTCATTAACTGGCCAAGGTCAATGGGACTTAAAGTCCTTTGGTGATAGAATATCGGTCCATCAATTTGAACTGCATAAAGGTCTTTCGGCAAAGCTTCAACAATTGGAAAACATTTTCCCGATATCCCTCTGGCGTTATGGACATTCCATAAAGAGGTTTTTGCCGTCCATAGTTAAGGACCATTCCATTGACATCATAGAAGCAACGGATTGGGGAATGGACGCCTGGGCATATCTGCCCATACGAAAGATACCCGTATGTGTAAGGCTGCACGGATATCCGGGGTTTAAAGACGAATTCGACAGGAACCTTTTAAAGAAATGGCCAAAAAGCTACCTGAGCTGGCGACTTCAGAGAAAACATATTTTGAATGCGGATCTTGTTACCGGAGTATCGGGAGCTTACGCCGCTTTTGTCCGACAGGCATGGGAGATCAGAGGGAAAGAGATCCCTGTCATTCCGATTGCTGTCAATCCGGACGTATTTTGCCCGGGAGACGTTCCCAGAGAAGATTGCTCCATTCTTTTTGCGGGACGGCTCGATCACTTCAAGGGCATGGAGACACTCGCGGGAGCCATTTCCATGGTATTGAAACAAATGCCTCAGACAAAATTCTATTTTGCAGGAGTGGATTTTCTGTTCAACGACGGCCAACAAACATGGTCACAGTATCTCATCAAACAATACGGACCGGATAGCATCGTTTACCTGGGTTCTCTATCAACGAAAGCCCTAGTTGGATATTACCAAAAGTCGGCCATCTGCGTTGTTCCTTCACTCTATGAGCCCGGAGGCACGATCGCCTTTGAGGCGATGGCGTGCGGCTGTCCGGTATTAGCCAGCAGCGTGGGCGGTCTCGCGGAAGCCATCAAAGACAGACAGACCGGTTTATTGACGCCGCCTGGGGATGCAGCCGCGCTTGCCGAAGGTCTCATGGAATTGCTGAGGAAGAAGCAATTGAGACAGGAGCTCTCTCAAAGCGCGCTTGCCTCGATACATCGCTATTATGATATAAAATCGATCGTGCAACAGACACTCGCCGTTTACAATTTCACCATAGAAGCTTTTAAGGCGTCCCGCCAGCGCATCAAATATTCAACCCGACAAAAGCTGTGAACATTAATCATTCCAGCCTGCAATCAACCCGCGGCATTTTAAATCCGGTCAACTATCGGACGACTGACATGTTGCGGCTGTCATTTTGCTAACTCTTCGCGGAAGCAAATTTTGAAGCGGATCATTTTGTTTCGATTCCACGACACGCTGGACGTCTGCGCCAACCGGCTGGATCTTTTGCATCGCTTCAATCCCGGCGCCCGGATCATCGGCCTCTGGGGCGGCGAGAGCCCGGGTCTCCAAGAAGCGCGGCAGTCGCTGTCCTCCCGCCTCGAATACATCTGGGACATTCCCGATAAAACCCCGCTGTGGAAGTGGCAGCACGCAGACCTTTCGCTTTTGATGTGGTACCGCCAAGAAGGACGTCACATCCCTTTCGACATGCTCCACCTGGTGGAGTGGGACCTGCTGCTTCTGGCCAGTCTGAACCGGATCTACGGAAAGAAAGGCCTGGGAGGCGTCGTTTTGGCTGGGCTGACGCCACTGTCACGCATCCCGCACGACTGGAATTGGACTTCTGTGCAGCCCCACGCCACGCAATGGCAACAACTTCAGGAACACGTCAGAGATCGCTATGGCTGGCAAGGCCCACACTTCGCTTGCCAAGGGCCGGCATGCGCCTTCTCGAAGGTTTTTCTGGAACGATACTCCGAGGAGGACATTCCGGAACTAGTGAACGAAGAACTTAGAATTCCCATTTTTGCACTGGCTTTGGGCTTCAAGGTAACAGGACTTCCCCGTATTTGCCGGAACATAAGGGACCCCGGAGAAATGATGTTCTTCAATTGCGAGAAGCAGCCCATCAACGAGAGAGCAATCCAATGGGAACTTTTCAAGCCATGGGGACGCAGAGTGTTTCATCCATACCTGAAGCCCTGGCAAATTTCCCTTTGCTCACCGGCAAGAGAGGGGTAGGCATTTTGGTAATGACCGCTGCCTGTCCTGATTATCCGCCTGCTGTTGATTGATCCTGACACCTCTCAAAGATGCCCAAAATCACTATTGTCGTACCTGTTTACAACTCCTCGGCGTTCCTGGGCCGCTGTTTCGATTCCCTGATCGCAATGATTTTCGACGACTTCGAAGTGATTGCCATCGATGATGGGTCGGACGACGATTCATGGTCTGTTATCGAGGACTTCGCGCGACGGGACCCCCGCTTTTCCAGATCCATTCAGACCTCGCATTGCGGATTGGGCCCCGCCAGAAATCGCGGGCTGGAGATCGCCCTCGGGGAATTCGTCGCCTTTGTCGATTCAGATGATTATGTGGATCCGGAATATTGTGCCGCCCCCTACGCCCTTGCCCGCGAGCGGGAGGCAGATCTCGTATGCTTCGGATCCTGGTGGGTCTCCCCCGAACAGCAGGATCTCCATCCGCCCACTTACGAAGATGGAATGGACCCTGGGCAGGCTCTTCTCAGCATGACATCCACGGTTTGGGACAAGCTTTACCGGCGTGATTTCTTACAAAGCCGACATCTCGGCTTTCCGCCGATTTATCACGAGGACGAAGTATTCATGCCTTCGCTGATGGCTCACGCACCGCGCATCGCAATGCTGAAGCGGCCGCTGTACTACTATGTCAAACGGGAGGGCAGTATCACGAGCCTCAAAACCAACCCGAACAGCGCCGCCGTGCTGCAGGCGTTCCAGCTTGTGATCGCCCAAAGTCGAACCTTGCCCGCATTCCGTTATGAACTTGAACTCTACGCCGTCCGTTTTCTCACCTGGTCTATAGCGCGCTGGGCAACCTGCGAAGAGGACTGGTCTGTTGATTGTCGGCGCCGGGCCGGGTTGCTGCTCGACGCGATTGACCATCCTGGCTCCGAGAACCCCTACCTGATGCACGCGCGCCAAGCCGCAAAAACGCTGGAATCAATTGCTGCTCCTTGATCGCAAGAAACGCAGGTTCTAAATCTCGACGACATACGGGCTGAGGGAACCTCCGGCATCGGACGTGAATGCCACGAATTTTCCGTCGGACGAGAACGACGGGTGCGGGTGAGAGCTCTGAGTTTCCCAGCTTGTTTCGTGAGTGCAGAGATGTTCCGGCTTCAATATTTTGTTGGCGTCCGGGCGGAGCAATGACAGCGAATGCTCGTCGTGTGGCCGGTCCCAGGCGGCGCTAAGAGTATCGGAGACAAGGAGCGACCGGTCGGCATTCGACTGCACGTGCATGCTGCGATCGGCGGCGTGCAGATACTCCGCAACAATCCCCCCTTCCATATCTAAGAAAAGGACTCCGTGCTGGCTGCGCGGGTCGCCCAGCGCCATCTCCACATGGTCTTCGGGCCATTTGCTGAACTGCACGCCCAGCACGCCGTCCGGACAGAAAAACTCATGCACCAGAAAATGGTTTTTGCTTTCTGGAAAGAGGCAGCGGGGTTTCTTCTTATGGGCCTTTCGCGTCGAGACCGCCCAGAGTCGGGAATCGGGCAGGTAGCCGCCTTCATGGCAGTAAACAATGGTCTCGGGATCGACGGGGTTGATGAGCACATGGCTGATCCAGCGCTGTTCGCCCCAGACCACATCCACTGCGTCCGAGTCCAGATCGAGGCGGAGGACCAAGCACCTGGGCCGCGCGTAAAAATTCTCCTCCATGTTCGAATAGATGACTGTCGAGCGATTGAATTGCGGGATTTGTTCTGCCACGCAAAATGCCAGGTAGCGGCCGGAGTTGTCCGCTGTGGGCAGGCCCGCGCCGAACCCTGCCGGGGCGGTGAAGACGATCCTGTGCGCCCCGGTCTCCGTATCGATGAAGACGACCTCCCGGCCGTTCCGGCAGATCAGCGCTCCATTCCTCCGCGGGATGATGCAGAAATTTTGAAAGCCGATGCCGTCCAAGTCGGTGAGTTGATGGCAGGTCCCGGCGTGCAGATCCACTCGGCAGAGCTGGATCTTGCCCCCGATCTCGATGGTTGCCAACAGCCGACCTTTCGCGTCAAAGCTCGGAGAGGTGAAATAGGCATGCGTCCCATTTTGGCCGGGCGGAACAATACGCCAGACGCGGCGGCCGGTCTTCGGATCCGTGATGGCTTGGGGTGAGAATGGGATTTCTTTCATCAGAATTCGACAGTTGAACCACTAATTTTCACTAAACTCCACTAAATTCCAAACGGTTACATGGCAATCGACCATCACACCTGTAGCGTGAATAGTGGAGTGTGCACAAGTAGCTGCTCCGTTTCATGTTTTGATGTTTTTTAGCGGCCATTAGCGGTATATAGGTTCGTTTGATCCGATCCTAATATCCCGAGGCCAGCGTGGTGACGCTATATCCTGGAAGCGTGATCTGCGCGGCACCGTTATCGACGGCGAGGGTGGACTCCTTCCACAACGCGCCATTACTGCTGGTGTGCTGCTGGAATTGACGGATGCTTTTCATTTCCGGCGGCAAGGCGATGCGCAAACTTTGGTTATCGGAAGAGGAATTCGCGACCACGAGGGTCAGCGTGCGGTCTTTTTCATGCAGCGCCACACAGGCATCCAACGGGGCAGCCACACGGGTTTCCAACATCACGGCCCCGGGACGGATGTCGCGGAAAAAATGTTTGGCCGCGACGTATTTCGCGCTGTTAGCGCCCTCGGTTTTTCCCGTGAGGGTTCCCTCATTTACGGTGTCTCCGTCCGCAAGCTGCCAGTAAAGCCAGGCATTCTGTTCGCCCTGGTCGAGGGCCTGCATGATTTTGAGCACGATGCCGAATGCGCCCTTCGAGGGGAAGCCGTTCGAGGGATCCTGCCACGCCGTGCCTTCCCCGGATGTTTCGGTCATCCAGCAGCGTTTGCCATAGTCCTGAAACCCCTTGACCGGAGCAGGCACGGACGGGTTGGGAGCTGTAGTCCATCCGTGGCGCACCCATGGCCAGACTTTCGACAGCCCGAGGCCGGTGGTGCTGATGCCATCCGAGGCGTAGCCGTGGATCGCGTAGATATCGAGCGCCTTGGCGGCTGCCGGGTCGGCTTCGATATCGGCCAGCATCTTCAAAAGCATGTCACGCCTGAGCTTTTCGCCCTTGGGCTGGAAATACCAGAGGAACGTGGACTCGTTGCCGATGCATTGTTCGGGTCCGAAAAACTTGATGTCCTTGAGGTCCGGATAGCGGACGAGCTCGGCCCTGGCGGCCTTCAGGGCTTTCGCATAGGCGGTCCCCTCGCGGTAGAGGCAGCTGTTGTAGAAGAGTTCCAGAAACGGTTCGTTCTGGATGCTCACGGCGTAGAATTTGACGCCGAAGGCATTCTGGTATCCGCGCAAATAGGCTGCGAGGCACCGGGCGAACTGGGTCAGCGAGCTGGTCGGGCCGGTGCCGTCGTTGAAAATTTCCAACGGCTTGTCCGAGACGTCGAGGAGCCCGCCGCCGAAGTTGTCGAACCAGATGAACGGGAAGGCGGCCCCCTCCTTGGGGAACGGGTGCTTGCCTTTGGAATAGGTGTTGCCCGAGGCCAGTTTCAGCCAGGGAGCCGGGGACCAGAGCGAACCGATGAGCTTGAAGCCGCCAAGCTCGGCGGACTTCGACTGGCCGAGCTGAGCCATCGTTCCCGTGGCCTTGAGTGCACGCTCATCGAAGTCGAGCAGCTTCAGGTTTTGATCGATGTCCGGCCCCATGACCGCTATCCGGGCGCGCCGCCCGGCGAATTCGCGAGTGTAGTCCGCGGCGTCGGAATAGGTGCGCACGTTGTTGCCATCCGGTCCCGGAAGCGAGGGTTTGCCATGAAACCAGGGGCTGTTGTAGGTAAAGTCGGAATACGGCGAAACGAACCGGGGCACCAGGTCCACGCGCAGCATCGAGCACCGCAGGTCATCGTAATAGAGCCGCTGAAACCAATCCTGCTGACCCAATTCCTTGCTCAGGCAGGTGCCGAACCCGTCAATCACCTGCTTGCGGGCAGACGGCGAAAATGTCAGTGACCCCGGTTCCTCCGCGAGCAGGGGCGAGGCAAGGAGAAAGACAGACAGGGAGAGGAAGAACGGCATTCCGCACGCTTTAGCCCGGATTCGGCGATTACTCACCACGGAGGACACGGAGAGCACGGAGTGAAGAGGAAAATAAGCAGATGGCCTCGGGACAGAAATATGCGGCTTGTTTTTTATGTTTCTCCTCTGCGCTCCGGTTGCTCTCTCTAGGCCAAACACTCGTCCTTCCCGCTTCGCGAAGCGCTATCGCGCGGGTTTTCTCCGCTGCGCTCCGGTTGCCCTCCCTAGGCCAAACACTCGTCCTTCCCGCTTCGCGAAGCGCTATCGCGCGGGTTTTCTCCGCTGTGCTCTCCTGAACTCCGTGGTTCAATTTCGTTTTTCGCGTTGTAATCTTATTCTTTGCTAAAAAGAGCGGGCGGCACCCCCCCAAGAGACACCGCCCGCCACCCCCAAATTTTTTAATTAGAAAAGTTGAATGTGAAATTAGGAATTCCGGCGGCGGCGCATGACCACGACCGTCGTCAGGCTGAATGCCAGGAGCGCCCATGTCGCGGGTTCGGGGACGACGGTGAGGTCGCCGTTGGTGAGGTCGAAATTGTAGGTAGTTCCACTGTTGGTGCCCGTCCACACATTCGCGCCGTAGGACAGCGACGTGCCAGCAACCGACACAGAGGTGAAATTGCCGGTGTAGCTCGCGAAGTCGAAGAGGCTGTAGGTGACGTTGGGGTTGGCGTTGATGTCGTAGCCCCCGTAGCTCTGGATCGTGAGGATGCCCCCGTAGGTCGTCGCGCCGGTGCTCGTGGAGTTGTCGAAGTCCACACCCTTCACGCCGGCGTTTCCGGCGAGATCCATTGTTGTCGCCGCAGTCGATGTCAGGGTGAGATCGCCTGTGACATTGACCTGTCCCGGGCTGTTTCCGGGTTGGAAGTTTCCAGCGATGGTGACCGCCTTGCCGGCACCGATGTCGATCGTTCCGTCTCCGGATACCGTCTTCCCGAGGGCGAACGTGTAGGAGGACTTGGCTGTCAGGTCCAGAGTGCCGCGTGAGGAGTGGGTTCCCAGGTTGACGCCGGAACTGCTGGCAAGGTCGCCGCCAGCCGTAAGGATGAGGGTTCCCGCGCTGATGGTTGTCGCGCCGTTGTAGGTGTTCGCGGCGCTGAAGGTCACCGTGCCCGATCCGGTTTTGGTCAGAGCGCCGCTGCCACTGATGACCCCCGCGATGGACGGGGTGAAAGCCTGGGTGTCCATGGTCGCGGTCATACCGGAATTTATGGCTATTCCTCGGTTGGCGCCCAATGCCGGCGATCCGAAGAACTGCAGGGTGCTGTTGCCTCCGAAGGTCAACTGGACGGCCGGCGATCCCGGCAATGCGCCGAGTGCGGCCCCGTTGTCGATCTGGAGCGTGCCGGAGTTCACGAGCACGCCGCCGGAGAATGTGTTCACTCCGAGGAGATGCAAGATGCCGCTGCCGTTCTGGGTGATTGAGCCGCTGCCGCCGATCGCGCCGTTCGAGAAGTCCGTGCCCTGCGTGACGGTGTTCGAGCGGTTGAACACCAGAGTGCCGTTGTCGGTGATCGTGCCTGTGGTAGAGAGCGAGCCCGTCGTGCTGCCGTTGCCGAGCTGCAGGGTGCCCGCGCCGACCGTCGTCCCGCCGGTGTAGGTGTTCGCGCCGTTGAGGGTCAATGTGCCCGATCCGGCCTTGGTCAAGGAACTAGTAGAAGAACTGCCGATGGCGTTGGCGAAACTGACGCTATTCCCGTTCGTGTCCAAGGTCGCGGAACCGGAGGTGAGCATAACCAGTCGCGCGGAGATGTCCTGCGTGTTGCTGTTCCATTGGAGAGCGCCGCCATTGACCGTGATGTTGCCCGTGGTGCCCAGCGCGCCATTGGCGAAGCTCAGCGTGCCCGCGGAAACCGTCGTGCCGCCGGTGTAGGTGTTCGTCGTGCCGGTGAGGGTTAACGTGCCGGAGCCGAGCTTCGTCAGAGCGAGGGTGCCGCCACCGGTGCCGTCTTGAATCGTGCCGGCGAACGTCCCGCTGGCGTTCGTGGAATTGCCGACGGTGAGGGTGGCATTGGACACACTGGCTCCATTGGCGTTTTGAACGTAGGTTGTTCCAGGGGTCGCGTTGGTGTTGAGATTGGCGATCACGACGTTGTATCCGGCAAGAGCCAGAGTCCCCGTGCTGCCGGAGCCGAAGGCGACGGCATTTTCCGATCCGGCCGTGCTGTCGAGCGCGCCGGTGTTTCCGAGCTGCACGGTGCCGGCGTTGATCGTCAGTCCTCCCGTGAAGGTGTTCGCGCCTTGGAGAGTCAATGTGCCGGTCCCGGCCTTGGCCATCGCTCCACCCGCACCGGTGATGATCTGCGCCGCGACGACGGTGTTCGCCCCCGTGACTTCCATCGTGCCGGTGACGCCCGAATCGATGGTGATGCCGCGTTGAACGGCAAACGTGAACGGCGCTGTCATCTGGAGCGTGCTGTTGCCGGTGAAATCGATATTGTTCGCCGTATAGGACCCGGGAATGGCACCGAGGTTGCCGCCGGTGACAACCGAGATCGTGCCCGCGCCAATCTTGGTGCCGCCGGTGTAGCTGTTCGATCCGGAGAGCGTGGTGGTTCCGGTTCCGGACTGGGTCACCGCGATGGTGCCGGAAGCGTTGCTGATCACGCCGCTCCCGTGTATGTGTTGACACCGGAGAGCGTCACCGTGCCGCTGGTGCTCTTGGTCAGGGCGATGCCGGTTCCGCCCAGGATCGCGCTGACCGTGCCGCTGTTCATCTTATACGAACTGCCTGTCAGGACGCCGGTGCTGCTGGTGATGCTTCCGAGGCCATCCAATGTCACCGTGCCAACCGTGTCGCTATTGGCACCGAGGGCGAAGACCGCCGTCGAGCCGTTCAGGGACACCGCGCTCGTGTTGGCGATCTGATTGCTCGCGCCGTAGGAAACCGTGCCGGCGGTGATGAGCAGGTCGCCCGCGATCGCGTTGACCCCGGCCGTCTTGCTGAGGCTGAGGACGTTTCCGGTCCCCCCCGTCATCGCCATCGTGGTCAAACCCGAGTAGGTATTTGCGGAGGCCCCCGAATAAGTCACCGTGCGAGTAAAAGAGGCGGCGTTGTTGCCCCCAAAAGTGACACCGCCCGTTCCTTGAACCGAGGTGCCCAAGACGAAATTGAGCGACGAGAATGTCGAAGTCGGGGTGATCGTCGGGGTGCCTGAACCCACGCTGACCGTCCCGCCAAATCGACTGCCGTTGTCCGATGTCACCGTGAAATCGTTGTTGATAACGACATCGTTATAGATCGCTGCCGGATACTGTTGGGTGATCGAGCCCCCGTTGATGGTGAGGGTGCCGGTGCCCAAGGGGCCGCTGGTAGGCGATCCGGGCGACCCGGACGAATTGCCAGTGATAGTCAGGGAACTCGTCGGTCCCACGGTGACGCCGCCGGTGAAATTGTTGGTGGCATTGTTCAAAGAGAAACCACCTGCGACACCCGCCAGGATAATTCCACCGTTGGTGACCCTGCCGTTAATGGCGGTCCCATTTGTGCTTTGCACGGTGATTGTGCGGTTGGCCCCGCCGAGATCCACCGCACCGACGAGCGTGAGGAGGTTCGAGTTGGTGATGAAGTCACCCGTCACGGCGACGTTGTTGCCGATAGTGGCTGCGTTCGAATGAAAAAGCGTGGCCCCGCTCCCGATCGTCAGGGTTCCGGTTCCGAGCGTGCCCGCCGTGACCGCGCCAGGGCTCCCGCTGTATGTGGTTCCGACAAGAGTCAACATCGAACCGGGAGCAATCGTGACACCGCCCGCAAACGTGTTGGCGGCGTTATTCAAGCTCAAGCCTTTTACACCGGCCGCGACAATGCCGCCGTTGGTGATCACGCCGGCAAACCCCACGCTCCCCCCGGCCGTTGACGTGATGGTGCGGGTCGCGCCCCCGAGATCCACACTGCCCCCGGAACTAAAGCCGTTGGTGAAGGCGAAGTCGCCTGAAAAGAGAATGTTGGGCACCAAGTTGAGGATGGTTTGGCCACCGCTGGTATAGGTGTTATAATACAACGTGCCGTTGTTGAGCGTCAGCAGGCCTGTCCCCAGAGCCTGAGAGGTGGATGTGGAGGCGTTCGCGAGGTTCACGCTCGTATAGGAACCGGGGTTCAAGGTCACACCGCCCGAGTAGCTGCTCCCGTAGCCGGTAATGGTGAGGGTGCCGGAGTTGGTGATTCCTCCCGTGCCGGTAATCGTGGCCCCCAAGGTAACGGTTTTCCCGCTGGCCACGTTGAGGGTGACGGGATTCGAGGCGGAATCCGTCAGAGACAGAGTGCCGCTGCCGGTGATGTCTTTAGTGACATTAAAGGTGCCGATGCCCGAGCCGAAGGCGACCGTTCCGGCGGAATTGACCGTGATCGCGCTGCCCGGCGAAAAATTTGCGGTATTGAACTGGAGCGTGCCCTGGTTGACCGTCGTCGCGCCGGTGAAGGATTGGGTGCCCGCGAGCGCCAGCGTGCCGGTGCCGGCTTTGAATAATCCGCCGCTACCTCCGTTATTGATCAGGCTGTTGATGGTCAGCGTGCCGGTGCCGGCGTTGGTGACGGTCAGCGCGGTGGTGGTGAAGCTGGCTTTCAGTATACCTCCGGAAATGGTGTAGTTGCCGCTTCCGGCCATGCCCAAGGCGTTCTGGGCGACGGACACGGTCACGTTGTTGGTGCCGAGGTCCAGCGTGCCGCCAGACCCGGAATTGATGAAGAGCGAGTTGAGCGCGCCACTCGCCGCCGCCATGGTCAAAGTGCCGCCAGAATAGGCGGCATCAGTGGGCGTGGAGGTGTAATTGATGGTGTTGGTTCCAGAATTGGAGGCAAGGGCGGTGCCGCCCGTGTAGCGGACGAGTTGACTGCTGCCATTGATAGTGCCGAAGCCGGAGGTGGTCGAGTCGGTGACGACCGCCCAAGGCGCGAAGGCGGCGGCGGTGGTCGTGCCGAGGGTCAAGGCACCGGTGCCGGCGTTGGCCAGGTTCAGGGTGAGCACGGTGCCACTGGTGTTCGTCGGCGCGGTCAGGGCACCAGTCGTGGTAAGACTGGTCCCGGTTGTGGTGCCCGCGTTTGCCAAGGTAATCCCGCCAGCGGTCAGGGTGAAGGTGCCGACGGTCTGGGTGAAGGCACCCGCGTTCGTAGCCTGCACATAGAGGCTACCGCCGCCCAAGGTGAGCGGGCTGGACGTGTTCAAAACCGTGGTCGAGCCGGTCTCGTTCAACTGCACCTTGCCGGAATTGACGGTCGTGGTCCCGGTGTAGGTGTTCGCTCCGGTGAGCACCAAGGTGCCGTTGCCGGACTGGGTCACCCCCAAGGCGTTGGCCCCGTTTTGGCTGATAACTCCGACGCTGGTGGTGGCCGTGGAGCTGTTGCCGTTGAAAGTGGCGGTCTGTGCGCTGGCCGGAGTCAGCGTCAAGGCGCCCAAAGTCAGGGTGCCGCCGGCCATGTTGTTGTAGAAGGTCGGGCCCGCAGAAGATGTGACAGTGCCGAGCGCAAGGTTGTAGGTGTTGCCGTTGGTGACGACGATCATGTTGCCGGCGGTGCCGATATTGCCGAGTTTGAGCGTCTTGCCAGTGTTGGTGGCAGTGGACTGATCCACATTGATGGCGGTGTTGCCGCTGACGGTCGTGCTGGCGGTCGTGAAGGTGGTGTTATCCGTGTCGTTGCGGAGCTGCAGCGCGCCGCCGCTCAAGGTCAGCGCCGACGTAGCCATCGAAGAGGCATTCTTCAGTTGCAGCGTGCCCGAGCTACTGACCGCGGTGGCTCCGCTGTAATTGTTGGCGTTCGCCAGCGTCGCCGTCCCGCTGCTCACCGCCAGCGATGACGTGCCGGTGATGCCGTTAGTCGTGGCGTTGTCGGTCAGCGTGCCGCCATTGACCGTAATCGCCGTGCCGCCGCCGCTACCCAGCACTCCGGTGGAACCGATGACCAACGTGCCGGCGGAGACCGTCGTCGTGCCTTTGTAGGTATTGGTCCCCAAGAGCGTGGTGGTGCCCGTAGTGGCAACGGTGCCCGAGTTGGCGATCGCCAACTTGCCTCCCACCGTGCCCACGCCGCCGCTGTAATCCTGGATCACGCCGCTGATGGTCGTGTTGCCCGTGCCGGCGATCGTGAGCGTCAGGGCCGTGCCGGTCACGGCATCAATGTTGACATTGCCCGCCAGGGTCAGCGTGTTGCCGCCGGAGATGCTGCTGAACAAAGTGCTGCTGGCCGACTGCGTGAGTGCGCCGTTAAAGGTAATGCTCTGCGCACCGGAAACCGTGCTGCCAGCAGCCAGGGTCACGGCGTTGGAGATGCCCTGCGAAGCCTGGAGCGACTGGAGCGTGCCGCCGCTCAGACTCAACGTGCCGGCACTGCCCAGGCCGCCGTTGCTGGCGTTGTTGAGTTGCAGCGTTCCGGCGGTGAGCGTGGTGTTCCCGGTATAGGAATTCGTGCCGGAAAGGATCACGGTGCCGCTGGCGGCGTTGACAGCCACCGCCCCCGTCGTGGCGGCGATATTGCCGCCGACCGTCGTGGTGCCCGCGCCGGCGAAGGTCAGCGTGGTGCCAGCCGTGATCGTGAGGGGCGTCGTTCCCAGATTGAGCGTGCCGAGGCTAGTAACGTTGCCGGAGGGAAGGAAGGTTATGCCGGCGGAGTCATTGACCGTGAGACTACCACCACTGGCGACATAGATGAGGTCAGAGGCGTTCCCGCTCACGCTATTAGCGGCGAAATTAAGCGTGAGGAGCTTGTTTCCGTTTATCGTGATCGCGGTGGCATTCAGGTCATTCAACGTGCCGACACTCAAGGCCGCGTTATTGAGCAGGATATTGCTCGCGTTCGCGTAGGTCGTGGCCGTGGCGAATGTAATGTCGTTGGCGGTTGTTACCGGTGCCGTCGTGTAGGTGGCAGTCGTGTTGATGCCCAGATCAACTGCGCCCGCGACGATGTTGTCGTTGGTGTTCGCCCAAGCGGCGGGCAGGGCGAAAAGGGCAATCGCGGCGGGGATGCCGAGCGAGGTTTTGAGGAATGAGTGCACGCGTAGGAGAGATGTTTTCATCGGGATGGATTTCATGGCGGGGTTGTTTGGGGAAACGTTCTGGGTATTGATCTTTGTAAAACTACCTGCAAACCGGCAGCCGCACAACAGGTATTGAGTGCATATTGATGCGCAGAAAATCGGGGCGGTCCAGGCGTATTTGCGCCTGAGAGCCGGGGATGGCTCACACGAAGTCACGGGGGGGCACGGAGAGAACACCAGGCACCTTGTTTGATGGGGAAGTCGAAGCGTGGCCAGGTGGAGACCGGACCGTCTCGTTACCGTGCGAGCGTAGCAATTGACTCACGGCATCGTGATTGCCCGCGAGATGGACCACAAGAACGCGGTCCCTTCTCGCCAGCCGGGTCAAACTCGGTCCCGAGTTTTTCGATGCTTCCTGTCCACCGGACGGTCTTTACCGAGGCGATTTTTTCTTCGGTTTCATCATCCAGTTTTTTCGCGATGCGCTTCATCGCATCCGGCGTGATCCTGTGCCCGTGGCAACCGCAGACCGCCAAATCCCGGCATTCCCCGCATCTATGCATCCTGGCGTTTTCCTATGTCACAACATTCTAGGAAACATCAGCTTGCAATTCGTTGAATAGTAACGATAATCTATTCGTATGGAATTTGAACCCCGCTCGTTACGCCTTCAATTTCTCCAGCATGGAGTGAGAAGCGCGGAGGAGCTCGCGCGGAGCGCAAGAGTCAGCCAGCCGACCATTTCGCGCGCGCTGAGGAAGCTTCCCGATTCTCTGGTCAGGATTGGGCGGGGGCGGTCCACGCGTTATGGGCTCGCAAACCCGATCGGAGATCTTGGCTCGGATTGGCCGCTCTATGTGATCGGTTCCGAGGGTGCTCCAGAGCAAATCGGACGGCTTTTTTCCTTGCTCGGAGGAAAATACTGGTTGGACGCAGGGACCTGGCCGTCTCTCATGGACAGCAATTTTGAAGGCAATGTATTTCCGGACCTGCCCTGGTTCCTTGACGACTACCGGCCGCAGGGATTTCTGGGGCGTGCATTTGCCCGTAAACATGCCGCTGCCCTGGGACAGCAAACCAACCCGGCAGGATGGAGCGGCCGCACGGTTGTCGAGGCGATGCTCCGGTTTGGCGGCGATTTCTCCGGTGCCTTCGTGCTTGGGCGGGATGCCTTGGCGGCGGCCATGTCCGGGGAGCCAACGCCCGTGCCCCATGGCGAGCGCGGCAGCCGATATCCGCGACTGGCGGAACTGGCACTCAGGGGCGATCTCGTCGGGTCGTCTGCCGGTGGGGAGCAGCCAAAGTTTGTTGCAAGCGTGAGTGATCCGCAGGGAGTCCGGCCAGTGATCGTCAAATTTTCTCCACCGACGAACGAAGAGGCCGGTCGCCGCTGGGCTGACCTCCTCTATGCCGAACATACTGCCTGCAGGGTTCTCGCCGAAATGGGCTACGAGGTGTCACGGAGCGAAATTATTGACGCCGAGGGATGTCGGTATCTCGAGGTGGATCGGTTTGACCGCACCAAGAATGGCGGGAGGCTTCCCGTCATATCGCTGCGAGCCCTGGCCGCAGCGCTGCTGGACGGGGTGGCTGTGCCATGGCCTTCGGCCGCCGCAAGCCTGCTTGAATACGGGTGGCTCGGCCAGGAGCAGGCCGGCCAACTTGCCTCGGTTTGGGAGTTTGGAAGACTGATCGGCAACACGGACATGCACGACGGGAACACGAGCCTAGTTTTTACCCCCAGAAAGCCGGTTCGCCTCGCCCCGGTTTACGATATGCTCCCGATGGCTTACCGCCCGGACAGCTTTGGCCGCGTGCATGGGGTTTCTGAGGAGGAGTTGGGCGCCTGCACGTCTGCGCCTCCCGGCAGGGAACGCGAAATGGCGGAATCGTTTTGGGTTAGCCTTACCGGGTCCGAAATGGTTTCGAAAGATTTTCGGGCGATAGCTCAGGCTCATGTGAAAGCCCTTCGCGGCAAGGCGCAACCACGGTAGACCGGGGGAAAACCTCCATCGCGTCCGGAAAAAAAGCAACTGAACCTGCCGTGAAAACGGACAACTGAAAATCCTCCCGCTCTGGTCGCGTGCGTTTTTGCTATTGGGTTTTCAGGTGTTTCTTGATGATGTCGGCAACGGCGGCGGCCTGGACGTCCGAACCTTCCCCGGTGAAATGGACATCCCTCGTATTTTGCAATTCGGGGCACCTTGGAGCCATGAGAGAATAGAGGTCGTCGATCGCGACCCCGTTTTCCTTCATCACTTTTTCGGCAATGGCGTTGTAAGCGACCTCATCGCCTTTCACCCGGCCGGAAGCGCCTTCTGGAACAGGGGTGGTGGAACACCAAACAAGGCTCGCCCCGGTCTTTTTCATTTCACCGACAAGCTGGCGCAAGTTCGTCTCGTAGGCTTCCGGGAGCGTGACTTGCTTGCCTTTGTCCGGAGTCACGTATTTTCCGGTTTCATCCAGGTATTTCAAATCGTGAAGACCGAAATTAAAATGGATGACGTCCCAATGTTTTTCCCCCAGCCATTGGGGGAGGTATTTGATGCCCTTTCCCGTATCCGCGCAGTTGGTCGGGGTCTTGTCTCCGTGGTCGAGCGGCCGATAAACATTCGCGACATTTGCGAGCAGCTTGCGTACTTTCAGCGTATATCCGATGGAAATCGAATCGCCGAGGATGAGGGCGTTCGGCAACCGCGGGTCCGGGGTAAATGCCCAGGTAAGCCCGGCCGCTTTCTCTTCGGCGGAACCGGCTTCGATTTTGTTGTTCGGCACAGCATCATTGCCCGACGCTAGTGGTTTGGCGCTCAACATGGCCAGGATTAAGAAAGCGGCGGCTCTCGCTAAGATTCTGATGCTCCTCATGGGTTCTTTTGGGATTTATTAGGGTGAAAAAGGATCGGAAGGATACGATCAAGCTCTTCGTGAGCACTGGAGGACGACCTGTTTGATTTTTTGGATTTTATTTGGGCTCATGCTGAGTTCGTCCACGCCCATGGCGAGGAGAAGAGCGGTCGCGCGTTCGTCGCCGGCGAGCTCGCCGCAGACGCCGGTCCATTTTCCGCGCGCGTGGGAGGCTTCGACGACCATTTGGATCTGCCGCAGGACGGCCGGGTGCATGTGGTCGTAGAGCGCCGCGATTTTCTCGTTCCCGCGATCGACGGCGAGCGTGTATTGGGTGAGGTCGTTCGAGCCGACGCTGAAAAAATCCACGAGCTCGATCAGCTCTGGAGCCATCATGACGGCCGCCGGGGTTTCGACCATGATGCCGGTTTCGAGGCCGGGGTCGAACGGGATATTTTTTTCGCGGAGCTCCTCCTTGACCTCCTGCAAAGTTTGCATGAGCCGCACCGTTTCTTCTACCGAGATGATCATCGGGAACATGATCTTCAGTTTGCCGTAGTGGCTGGCCCGGAGGATCGCCCGGAGCTGGGTTCTGAGGAGTTCGGGGTGCTCGGCATAGATCCTGATGGCGCGCCAGCCGAGGAACGGGTTTTCTTCCTTTGGGAACGGGAAGTAAGGCAGAGGCTTGTCGCCGCCGGCATCGAGCGTGCGGATGATGACACTCTTCCCGTTCATCTTCCCGGCGACTTTCCGGTAAACTTTGAACTGGTCATCTTCCGACGGAAACGAACTTCGCTCCATGAAAAGGAATTCCGTCCGGAAAAGACCGATCCCGGCGGCACCCTGACGCAGCGCTACGTCCACGTCCTGTTCGCTGCCAACGTTCGCGTAGAGTTTGACAGGCACGCCGTCTTTCGTCACCGCCGCGACATCTTTCAAGGAATCGAGAAGCGCGAGCTCCTTTTCGTATTCGGCGGCCTTCCGGATGTGAGTATCGATCTCCGCCGGTGACGGGTCCTTAATGGCGATGCCTTCGGAGCCGTCCAGAAGCACTTCGTCGCCATCGGCGAGATGCTCCATCGCGCCTTTCATCGCCACCACCGCGGGAATACCCAGGCTCTGCGAGATGATGGCGACGTGGGAAGTCACCCCGCCGATTTCGCTGATAATTCCAAGCAGCAGGGATTTGTCCAGCGAAGCGGTGTCCGAAGGCGAGAGGTCATGACCGACAAGGATGGAGGGCTCCTTGAGATCAACCCCGGCACCGAACGGTTTGCCGGCAATCCCGGAGATCAGCTTTTGCCTCAAATCCCGGAAGTCCCCCACCCGCTCCCGTGCGTATTGGTCTTCCAGGCTCCCCATCTCCGAGATGATACCGTCAAGGACCAGCGCCACCGCTTTTTCTGCAGCACGCAATTCCTCCCGGATGGAACCGAGCACCTCGCTCTCGAGCTCTTCGTCAAGAAGAAGCTCCAGATGCCCGTCGATGACGTCGGCTTCCTCATTGTCACCGCGTTTCCGGGATTCCGCCAGCAACCCGACCAGATGCTCCTCGTAGGCCTTTCGCCCCGCAAGGAATCGCGCGCACTCGACTTCGATCTCCCCGGGTTCAATCAGCTGGTCCGGGATCGCGACCTGATGCCGAGTTAGCCTCGCTATGCGGCCGCTGGCAAATCCGGGCGAGGCGGGCAATCCTTTCAAATGCATGGAACTAAAAGGGTGAATGGGAATTAACCACAGAGGACACAGAGAGCGAAGAGGGAAGAAGATGCAGGATTTTGAAGGCTTGATGTGCAATCATCTTTTGGGTGAGACCTCTCTTTGCCCTGTGTGATTGCGCAAACCCCAGCCCCTCTTTTGTTTGCACTCCGTGAACTCCGTGTTCTCCGTGGTTCATTTCGGTTTTTAGGATGGAGGCTAATCCTTCAGGTTGGCGATATAGTCGCGGAGGCCGGCCATCGCTAGCTCTTCGTCCGGACCATCAACGGTGATCTCGATCACGTCCCCCTGCGAGATGCCGATTTTAAGCATTTTGATCAAGCTCTTGGCATTGGCGGCCTTGTCTCCTTTTTGGATTTCCACGCTGCTTTCGAACGTCTTGGCGAGCCGCACGAACTCCGTCCCCGGCCGGGTGTGCAGCCCGGTGGGGTTGGTGATTTCCATCCTGAGTTTTTGCATATTAGTTTTCCTTCGGAAGGTCGTTGAACAGGCTTCTCACGTCGTCAGCGGTCGTGGCCTTGCGCAGCCGTTCGACGGTCTCGTCATAGTCGAGCAGCGTCATCACCTCCACGATCACACTTTCGTTCAGCGCCTTCTTGTCCGCCGCCGCAATCACGAGAAGGACATCGACCGGATCGTGGTCCGTGTGGCCGAAAAAAACCGGGTGCCGGAGCGTGACAAGGCTGAAACCGGTTTCGAGAACTCCGTCTTCCGGCCGGGCGTGAGGCATGGCGACCGAAGGTATGATAACGAAATACGGCCCGTTTTTTTCGACGTTAGCCAGAATGCCATTGTAATACCGTTCGTCAACCGCACCCGCATTCCGCAGCAGTTCGGTGCCGATTCGAACCGCCTGCTTCCAGTCCGTCGCATCCTGCTGGAGCGCGATGGTGTTTTTGGAAAAAAGATAATTGTCGATTTGCATGGGTGGTCCCGGGATTAGGCTGGTTGGTTCAGAAATGTTTCAACAGCTCGATCGTCTTTCCCAGGATGATTCCAACAACTCCGAAATCCGAATCCCCGAAAGTCGTATTGGCGAACCCGAGGCTGCCCAGCACAGGCAGGAGCATGACCGGAAGGAAAGTGATGATCAACCCGTTTACAAAAGCGCCGGCGACACACCCTCTCCTCCCGCCCGTGGCATTTCCGAATACCCCCGCCGTCCCGCCGCAGAAAAAGTGAGGGATGACACCCGGAATGATCAGGGTCCAGCTCGCCAGCCCGCAAACCGCCAGCCCGACCAGACCGCCGCAGAAACTGCTGATGAACCCGATGACGACTGCATTCTGCGCGAAGGGAAACACCACCGGACAATCGAGCGCCGGCCGCGCCTGCGGGACGAACTTTTCGGAGATCCCCTTGAAGGCGGGCACGATTTCTCCGAGAATCAGCCGGACCCCCTGCAGGATGATATAAATGCCCGCCGCAAACGTTATGGCCTGAATAATGCAGAAGGCGAGCAGCCCGTCCTCTCCCGTGATGTTGGCATGAACATAGTCCGGCCCTTTTTTCACCAGCAGGACGACGGCCACAACTCCGAAAAGGGCGAGCATGGTCACCGAGATGGACACCGCGGTTTCGCGGAAAAACATGAGGCCCTTCGGCAGTTCGATCTCCTCGGTGGATTTCGAGTTTTTGCCAACCAGCTTTCCGACCCAGGCCGAAATCACGTATCCCACGGTCCCGAAATGGCCGAGCGCGATCTCGTCGCCCTCGGTGATCTTCCGCATCGTCGGCTGCGCGAGGAACGGGAAAAAGGCCATCACGAACCCCAGCAGGACCGAACCGATCGCCACGTTGGGCACGGTCGGAAGCCCGGCCGCATTCAGCACCGCCGCGAAAAGCGCCGCCATGAAAAGCGTGTGATGCCCGGACAAAAAGATGAATTTCATCGGCGTGATCCGCGCGATCAGGATGTTCATCAGCATGCCGAACACCATGATCAGAGCGGTGACCTGCCCGAGCTGGGAAAGGGCGATGGAGGTGATGGCCTCGTTGCTCGGGACGACGCCGTGGATGTTGAACGCTGGCTGGAACATCTTCTGGAAAACGTCCAGCGACTTGATGATCAGGAGCGCGCCACCCTGCAGCACCACGAAACCGAGGATCGCCTTGACGGTCCCCTTGATCACGTTGCCGACCGGCGACTTCTGGAGAAGCAGGCCGAGCATGGTGATGATCCCGATCAGAAGCGGCGGCGACTTCAGGACACCGAACAGCGCGGTCAGAAAATAGCCGATAATAGTCATGCCGGTTTTTGTTAGTTTTTCAGGATGCCTTTTTAGTGTTAAGGAACGCTTCCAGCTTCGTCTTCAACTCGTCCTTCTTCATGATATTGGAGAGCGCGATCACCTCTCCATGGCCGCTACAGCTGTCGGCCAGATCCTTGCTGACAATGATCAGGTCCGATTTTGTTCCGGCCAGGGAAGTCAGGTCGCAGTGCTCCACCTCCGCATCCGTCACCCCGAGCTCCTTCAGGACTTTTTCGATATTGATCTTCAGCATCAGGCTGCTGCCAAACCCCATCCCACATACTGCCAGTATTTTCATAATATTACCTTTCCGCCCACCGACCGGGGCGATGTTTTATTCCGAGCTTTGTTCTGTGTTTGCATGGTGAATGTTCGTTGCGTTGAGGATCTGAGAATAGCGAACGAGCGACCGAATCAGGCAGGATCATAATATCTCTTTCATTTCCGAGGGCAATGCCAATGCAGCGACTGACAGTTTTGGGGATGTAATCACGAATACAGCTCCGCATCCAGGGATTGCCCCGGGGAAAGTTCGATCTCCCGCTCAAGTTGGAGAATCCTTCTATCCCCGTCGGCGACAACATGGACCCCGATTGGTTTTCCCGCGAAAACCACCTGCGCCCTGGATGACGGCTGCGCCTTGACGGCGGCCAGAGCAAGGGATTTCAGCTTGAGTTTTCCCCATTTGACTTCAATAGCCGCCTTCAGTTTTCCATTCTCGATGGACTGGGAATATGTTCCCCATCCCTCGGCGGAAGTGAAGGGGGCGCGGAATTTCTCCGGGGTCAGGCGCGGGGCGAACCCGATATGTCCTTTGGGCCCATGATACTCGAACCCGCACATCGCGACGAAGGCTCCGTGGCTGGCCATGGCGCGGGCATAATGGCCGCCGCATTCGATCTCGCTCCACGGGCTGCGTTTGAGCGGATTATAGCGGTCGTGAATCGCGCGGACCATGGCCATGCCCTCAAGCAGCATGCCTTCCCAAAGCATATGGCTGGCGACCTGGTATTCGTTCCCGGTCCAGGTCTCGTTAAAGTAATAGGCAAAATCGTTGTTGTTTCCCACCCCGGAGGCCTTTTTGTAGTCCCAGTCGGGCCGCGGGAAAGTGCACATGATCATGCCTGCGTCACCCGCCCAGACGAAGCGCCGCCCTTCCTTGTGCGCGGTAAAATAGGCGCCAGCATCGGGACTGAAATTATATTTCCAGAGCGATTGCAGCGCGCTGCGGGTCTCTTTTTCAGGAAGGACACGGGGCAGCCCGACTTGAAAGGCCCAGCTCTGGCCATAGACCTGGTCGATGTGGCTGCCGGTGCCGGAGTTCACCGAATCGGGATGACTGGGATCAACGAGGTTGATGAAATACTCTCCGTTAAAGAGTTGGGAGGGGATGTTCCGGGTGCCCTTTTCGGCGATGCCGCGGCAATGTTCGGCAAAGGCGGTGTCGCCGGTTTCCAGCGCCATCTGCTCGCCTGCGCGCAAGGCAGCGACATACATGGAACTCATCCATGAGATTTTGCCATACCAGGCCCGGTCAAGCGTGTTCATTTGCTTGCCGTCCAGGATGCCGGTTCCGCCGGCATCGAGCGCAAACAGCGGGTCGAACATTTTTTTGACACTGGTCCAATTGCGTTTGAGGAACGCCTCGTCCGGCGACATCTGGTGCTCGCGGTAGATGCGCAAGATCGTGCCTGCCTGTCCATCGACGGCAAGGTTCATGTCATACTCGGCGCGGAACCCGCTGACGCCATTCGGCATCAACGAAAGGCCAAGATCGACTCGCTCCCGCGTGTCGCGTTCCAGCTCCGGAAAAATGCGGCTCATGGAATGGGCATACTGCCAGACATGGGTGCAGGTGCCGGGACAACAATGGTCGCCGCCTTCGTAGGCGTAGAACCGGCCGTTGGCAAAACGAAAGCATCCGCTGGTGGCCAGCGTGGAAACATTGAGCAGCGTGCGGTCGAGAAACCAGTAGGGAAGCGTCGAGTCATACCAGGTATCCCGCCAGAGCCGGGTTGTCGCGGCAAGTTTGTTGAAGTTCGCGGCCACATAAGCGGCCACAGCCTGCGCCGAATCGAATTTCTTCGCGTAGTAACATCCCACTTTGCCCAGTCTATCCATCGTCAAGTTAGGGAAGTGCCAAGCCGCGACGAACGTCACCATCTTCGATTCACCAGGCTTGAGTTGCACGGTTCGCCCCAGCGTGCCGATCAATTCTTCGGAGAGAGGAACGGAAGCATTGTCGGATGGTGCGCCCTCGAAGCCGACCGAACCTTTGGCGAGACCCACCTGAGCCGGGGCACCGAGCAGCGCCAGGGCCATAGTTCCGAAGTCGGGAAACTGATCCAGCGGTGCCGCAACATCACTGAAGGCGATGCGTCCCACGCTGATCTGGCCCCAGTCGCCTTCGGATGCGTCCACGATCTCGATCGTGGCCTGTTTGCCCTCAAACTCACGCAAGTCGAAGCAATGGAGCGAATGTTTGTTTAGGCGTGTTCCGGTCTGGCTTTGCACCGTTTTGCCATCCACGACGAGATTGACGCACGTCTTGCCCTCAAGGTCGCCGCCCCCGATCCAAATGTTGATGAATCGCCGCTGAACGGTGAAAGGGACGCTGGTGAGTTTGCCGAAGCCGGCATTAGACTTGGTTAAGAAGTAGCTGTTGACGACGCGCGGGCTTGGGCCGCCGAGCTTGCCCATCTTTTTCTCGATGACGTCACGTTCGATCGGACCAGAGCCAAACGCCGTGCCTTCGACGGTCCAGCCGTCAAAGGTCTCCCTGTTCCAATCCTCAAAAATAACCTCCGGGCGATCGGGCGCTGCGTTCGCATCGTCCGGCCCGGGTTCGGCGGTGCAATTCAATACTGTCAATTCCGGGCTGCGGATGATTTGGTTTCTGCGTGTGCCGGGCACGCCGAAACGGTTGTAGGAGCAAACACCGTTTTGCAGCCCGCCGGCTACCGTCACTTCGACAGGGGCCGCAGAGGTGTTCTTTAACGTGAAGTTGAAGATGGTCACGGGCAATCCCGAATCGTCCGCATCAAGCGGGATGAACGGCGAGAAGGCTTCCAGGCTGACCTGCACCGGCATCGCGGCGTTCGGGTATTCGATTTTGGCGATCGGATACTCGCCGCGGAAAGTCAGGTCTGGGAAATCGTGCCGATTGAGCAACATGGTTTCCGCCTCGCCGTTGGCAACCGTTCGCAGGGCAAACCCCTGTTTCACCGAAAGCGGGAAATCGTTCATTCGCCAAACCGTCATCACCCCGTCGCCCGAAAGGTCAACATGCCCGGCGCAAATTCCGCCGATCGGCATCCGGACCTCTTTGAGTTGAGCGCCTCGCAGGGTTTCCGGAGTTCCCCGCTCGAACAGGGACTTGACCCAGGCGGGATCCAGCTTTTTATCCGCAGGAATATTGGCGTCAAAGCTGTCGTTGTCGAACGGCCCTGCCATCAGCGGCATTTTGGAGCCGAGAGCCGCCAACGTCCCAGCTCCCACCATGCGCATAAACCCCCTCCGATTCAATTCGAAGGAGCAGCAGTTCGCGCTGTCGCATTTGTTAAATTCCTGACGGTTGGGTTCCATAAATATAATGTTGCTTTGTTAAATCAAGAGGCGGATGCCGGGTGGTGATTGTTATGGGAGCGATTCGCCGCCAGAAATTGCCAGTGTCACATCCTGTAACACGGTCACCGGACCAAATCGCTTGGTGATCCCGCGCATCTGCGCCAGCGGTGTTCCGGCCGAGTTCATCTCAGTGATTACGAGCGACCGGAAGCAGTGTCATTCCGGTGAACGAGGCGCCGCCCTTTGCCGCGACCAGTTGGATGGAGTGGCCGGAGAGATCACGCCGTCGCGTGATCATCGTCCGGTGACCGGCAATCTCGGCGTCGATGATGGTGCTACCGCTCTTACGGTCCTGAATGAACGCCAGCCGGATGCGGTGAGGGCGATCCAGGCCCTCGATTCCGGTGATCGCGAAGTCTTCGCCGTGATAGGCCACGTTTCTATTCTTTTGCTGATAGATCGGCAGTTTGCCATCGGGGGTGGCAAAGACGGCAGCCGCATCGGGAGTCTCCGGAGCGAGATTTCCATTCGCCGGTTTTCCCCACTGGGCGCGCTTGCGCTGCGGCTCGACGCGTAGCTCGCACCCGTCGTTCAGTTTTCCGCCGCCTCCGAGGATGATGGAGTAGGAACTCGCCGGATCCTTGGGATCTACCTCCAGCTCGAACAAGTATTCATCGGGCGCATTTTCTGCGGCAATCGACCAGGGTGCCTGATCCGCTTTTGGAATGGCCCCCTCGCCTTTTCCGCTCCAGCTCATCTTGAGTGCCGGGCCAGTTGAGGGGATCGCCTCGGGCAGCCAGGACATGCTGAGATTTCCATCTGGTTCCTGGTGCAATTCGCGGAATACGAGACTGCCGCCCCATGTACCACCGGGACGATAATTTTCCAGCCAGCCAGCCAGAATTTTTCGGCCCGCGATCGCTTCCGAGGCCATCGGGACCCAAAGCCCGTCATAGATGTCCCAGCGAGGCACGTTCACCGGTCCATCGGGATTGGCAATGACCGGCTTGCGAACGACCTCTTCTTTGAGCCTGTAATTTACGAAATACTCCTTGAGGGCTTTTGCGATCTCCATGCCCTCCGGACTTTTCTGATCCCAGTAAGGCCCGGCGAATGAACGCGCCATCCAAAAACCGGTGCGCCCACCAATGATGTAGTGCCATCCATTCCACTCGAGGTGGCAGAAGCACTCGGACGAATTCCGGTTGGGCGAGGAAGGTCCAAACGGCACGATAAAGTGATCGGAGGGGCTCCAGTTCACCAAATCGTCTGATCGATACAATCCTTCGGCCCCGTATCCGGCGAACATGGCGAACCCGCCTTTTGGATCCGCAAACACGCTCGGGTTTTCCGCGCGATGCAACAGAATATTCTCCTTGGAAAAACGGACTCCGTCATCACTGGTGGCCATGGCCGCCCCTTGGGGAAGCCCTGGGAGTTCGGAAAAAGGCCGGCCTTTTCCGTCGTTGATCTTGGAGATAGAGGTTTTCTCGACAATGCGATCAGTATCCAGCCCGTAGATCATTTTCCACTTGTTCCCGCTCCTGACCATCATGCCGGTGCCAATCGTTTCCCATGGTTCCGTAACTGCAATGGCGAAGGGATGCACGGTCCAACTCCGCAAGTCGGAAGTGCTCATATGAGCAACACCGGGCCGACGGCTGTTGAGATATAAAAGGTGTAGGCGCTCACCGTCGTGAAAAAGCATGACGTCACCGACCCATTGGTTATGACCTGGAGGTGACCAATACTGCAATTCACGGGTGCCGAAAACCCCAGCATCGACTCCAACCACCGGCATGATCCCGGCCGTGACATCGTCAAGAAAGGTTCTCCAAACAGTGGCTTCGGCAACTCTGGAATCCGCAGAAAAAGTTGTAATAACCCCACCCAGTCCTCCGCGAGGGGATTCCGAATCGACGACCTGCCCGTCCACCGCGAGTTCGGAAACTCCAGGTTTGATCCGCAGGAGGATACTTTTGAAGGGAGCGCCCAACATGCCGACCGGCACGCCCATTCGGATCTGGCGCTTTGCTTTCGCTAGATAGGGAGGCTTGATATCGATATCGAACACCGCCTCTAGAACCATGACCGCGCCATCAGGTCCGGCCCAGTGGAGATAGTTCTGCTGAAGGTCATCCCACCACTTCATCGAGGGATCTTTTCCGGCAAGCCGCACTTCGAGAGTTACCACATTCTTGCCGTTCGCATCACTGAGAGACACCAGTTTCCCGGCTTCGAACAGCGCCCTATCCTGAAGCCTGACCTGCAAGGTGAGCGCATCGCTTTCCGTCCCGGGAATGGGAATTGCAGCCGGGGCAGAGCAAGCCCCTTCCTTGCGCAAATAGTGGCCAACGGGCTCCGGAGCAGTCGAGGCCGGCAGCGGCACTCCGACGACAAGCATCAGCGTTGAAAAAATAGATGCATTCCTGAAAAAGTGATGTGGCACGGGGAGGTCGCTCTTAAGCTATTTGCTGAGACGCAGATTGCCAGCCGTCTCGTTTGTGGTCCCGTATCCGAACCCGATGCCTGATTCAAAGGCGAGATAAACCTTCCCGAACACATCCTTGTCGCCGTCCAAGTGTTTTATAGGCCCCCAAATGCCCAATGGGCTGACGCCGATTTTGTCCCATGTCTGCCCTTCATCCGTGGAGCGATAAATTCCGTCCACACCGTTGATCGCGCCGCTGAGGAAGATCGTGGGATAGCTCCCTGGGGCAGGCTCCTTTCCGAACCCCATGGAATATGCGGCGGTCAATCCATCATTGGCGCAGGGGGACCAGGTGACACCGCCGTCGGTCGAACGCCAAAGAACAGGGATCTTAGTCTCACCAGGTCCTTCGACGTGCCAAAGGTGTGCCGCTTTTCCTGGAGTCGCCTTGAGCTGGGAACGGTGGCGATACCCTGGAGGCTGTTTTCCGGTGCTCACCCAGGTCGCTCCACCGTCCGACGATTTATACAAGGTATGGTCTTCCTGGCACATAACGTAAAAGACATCGTCCAGCACTTTATCCGAAGCGAGCGCGACCCGCTCCAGCCCGTAAAAGACCCAGCCCATCGAGACATTCGGAGCGCCCTGCTGCCAGGTCGCGCCTCCATCCTTCGTGTAATAAACCCCGCTCTTGTTGGCGGGCAACCACACAATATGGTCGGCATTCCCAGCCGAAATGGCGACCGTCCCGTTTCTCATGCTCTCGGGGAGATTATCGGATAAAAACGTCCAGGTGAGCCCTCCGTCGGATGACTTGAGAAGCCCCCTCATATTTCGAAATGTACCGACGTAATCCGTCGTCATGTTCATGACGATATTTTTGGGATTCGATCCCATCCAATCGATGCCCCAACAGGCAAAAAATTTGTTGGCGAAGCACTGGTTTTGTGCGGGCTTATCGGGTTTATCAAATCGGAACGCCCCCAAATCCCACCCGCTTCCGATCGGGGCGCTCCCCGGGGCGTGGCAGACCTGGTTGGCCACCAATGCTTCGATGCCATTGTTCACGTATGTCCAGTTGATCGTCTTCGGGCTCTCCAAATCTGTAGTCGTCAACACGCCAAACCCCTCTGCGAACCAGAGTTTTCCTTTTACTGTTGGATCGAACACATATTGCCCGGTCGAAAGCCACCCCGTCTTTGGCCGATTGTAAGCCACCAGATACGGCGTGTCGCCCGCCTCATCAATGAGCGGTGAAAGCGCGGTCCATGTTTTTCCGAAATCGGTGCTGCGTCTGACAAGCCCACCCGAACATCCCGCAATGATCCGGTTCGAATCGAAGGGATCAACCGCAATCGCCCCGGCCTTTTCTTTTAAGACATGGACCCATTTCCCTTGGCTGTAGCGCCAGATTCCGTTGTAAACAATGTAGTAGTTCCCGTCCTTATCCACAATGGCATCCGCCGCCACGCCCGAGTCGTCCGGGGCATCCGCCCCGCCACTGATCTTCGCCCAGGTTTTTCCCGCATCGACGGTTTGATAGACACCTTTTCCTGCCACCGTCACATATATGGTTTTTGTTCTTCCGTCATCGTTCACGCCTGATGTTTCATCGAAATGAATTGTCAAAATGCCGGCCTTTTTAAATTTCGCCTCATCGCCAAACGGAACGGCTTCAGCCGCCACCGGCGACCATTCCTTACCGCCATTGAAGGTAACCCATAGCCCGGATCTCATGGATCCGTAATAGACCACCTCTTTGTTCGCCGGATCGACTTGGAGCCGCTCCCCCGCCGCATCATACGGAACACCGTTGGAATCCATGGGCAGATTGAAGTTGCCACTGGCATCAACCCATGTATCCCCCCGGTTCGAGCTCTTGTAAACCTTGCCGTTATACGTCATGTAGGCGCAATTCGGATCGGTTTTTGCGCCGACGATAGAATCCACACCGTAGTAATTCGTCTTGAGTGCGGACTCTGGCATGCTCGAAGCTGTCAGGAGGTTCTTCCATGATTTAGTTTCGGGTTGCCAGCGATAACCGGCCGCCACGTTCACCCGGCAGTAGATCAAGTTCGGCTCGGTCGGATGCGCCCACATCCCTGAAACAAACCCGCCGGCACCGATCTTCATCGGCTTCCAGGTGTAATTTGCTGTCAGATCGCCTGCATGGGTCATTGGACAAACTGAGATCGCAGCCAACAGCAGGCAAATCAACGGGCCGATTCCTGCTGTAAAACGGAGCAAGGTGTTATGGCTGCGAGTAGAACCAGCCGGGAATCCCGGTGCGCTGAAACGCAAAATGGCAGCGTGTAAAAGTCGGTTGTGATGGCGTGATAGCGAATGGTTCATCGGTGTTTTTTCATGGTTGAGACTGTTCGTGTGGCGGAAGTTCCAATTGTATCGATAGGGCCGTCGAAGCCGGGGCCGCCCGCCGCAACATATCCGTAGCTTGCCCCGCTAATATCCGGACTGACCCAGAACGAATAGAGCGAGCCATTCGTAAGGGAGAACTTAAAACGCACCGGCTTGCCAGCCAGCATGGACAGATCGGCATTCTTCCTCCATTTCACTTCCACGATGGTTTTATCACCGCGAACCGGCTCGCAATCGGCATCACTGAACCCGGGAATGGATTTCCCGTCCTTGTCCATCACCTCCACTTTTAATTCACCCTCTGGAGCGGCGAGATTCACAAAAAGATGATTTCCTTTGAATGTGAGAGGACGCGTGGTCAAAGCGCCGCTTTTCTTCGGCGCATCCATGGAGGCGAAACCGTCTCTTCTCAGAAAAGCAACACCGACCCCGCCGCCGAAATACATGCCGGTCTCGTTGCTCATGGAGCCGCCTTCTCCCGACCAGGCCCCGTAGTAAAAATAGATTTTATCCCCAACAATGGCGCATATGCTCGCGGCGCTGTGAAGATATCCGCGGTTCCAATCCTTTTTTTTTCGAGTGCACGCGAGAAATGCCGTGCGATCAGGCCGGTGCCAGTGGAACCCGTCGCGGCTGTATGCGACCGTCAGGTCCGTGATCTTGGGCCTCCCTTCCTTCTCGCAGATTTCATTTTTCGGCCCGCGATGAATACCAAACATGCCAAGCATGATGCTTTCGTAGGGGACCATGTCTAAATTATACAAGGTCGGCCAGTCCTTGACTTCCGGGTCCGGCAAATCGAGCCGATCCGCATTCGCCCAATGCACCCATCCGTCGTTTTCCCACTTGGCGGAAACCAAATCGTCACACTCAATATATCCCCGGCACCGCGTGCCGCTGATTTCTGGAGGGTTGGTGCGAAGGCTGAAAACCCATTTCTTGCGAAAAGGATTATAGGAGATCGAGCTGTTATCGCTGATCCCGGAGACGAAGGAGGTCGTAGACCGCTTTGCCCAATGGATGCCGTCGGGCGAGGTGAATATATTTCCCCCACCGTTGTTTTTGGGGTTGCGGTAAAAATCATCGAAGGCATAGGCCTTGAATCGTTCTCCGGGATCTGATGCGTAATAATCGAGCCATACAGCCGCGCCATCACGGCTGTGACCTTTGGGCCAAACTAAAACAGCGTTTGTGCCCGGAACCACATCCAAGCTTGGCCGCTCCCATTTTAACCCGTCATGGCTGGTGGCGAAAGCAACGGCATTGCCGTGGTGAAGTGGTCCTGCGCAATACCACATCTTAAAGAGGTGATCGGATGGATCATACCAGACGCCGTCTTGAAACAGGGTGGCGGTCGGACCATCACTGATTTCAGTGCCTATCGTGACAGTCCCCGCCGAATTGACGGACCTCACCGGATCGCTGTAAACATGGTGCGCGCCGTAGAGGGCATCTCCGAGTTCCAACTTGGTTTCCGGCTTGAGAACCGGATTCCCCTGATACTCTTCCGGATGGTGGTAGGTGCGCGGCAGGTCGGTTTTTTCTATCAAGAAATCATCCACAAACAATTGCCGGCCCACGTCGATCGGGATAACCTCCGGCGGATTCTTCAGATAGGGGATATCCGGCGCAGTTGCTGTGGGGGGGACCACCAATAAACGAGCAACCGTATCCTTGGTTAACGAAATCCGCGGCGGCCACTGCCGGGGAAGACGGATCCCGTTGTAAAGAACTTCTCCGCTACCCGAATCCGTAACGGGGTCGGTCCCGGCAGGGGCCTGAGCCAGCGCTACCGATGCGGCAAGCAATAGCGAATATAGAATAACCGCATTACTCATAAGGCGGTTTGCGGGATGTGCCATGACGAATGCGCGGGAAGACTCCTGCAAAGTAGGGTTCAATGAGGGACACCGGATTTTTCCGTCGTGGTTCCACACCCGAATCCGATCCCGGACTCGAAGGCGAGATAGACTTTGCCGAAAGCATCCTTGTCCCCGTCAAGAAATTTGACGCTTCCCCAGATGCCGAGAGGATTTTGGCCGATTTTGTCCCAAGTTTTGCCCTCGTCGGCTGAACGAAAGATAGCCGTGTCCCCGTTCACTACACCGCTGAGAAATATTGTGGGATACATGCCAGGCTCAGCCTCCTTGCCAAATCCCATTTTGTAACCTGCGGACAAACCATCATTTGTGCAGGTTGTCCATTTTGCGCCGCCATCGGTGGAACGCCAGAGAACATCGGGCTTTTCTCCGGGTTTATTATAGGATTTGCGCTCAACATACCAGAGGTGTCCCGCTTTTCCAGGAACGGCTCTTAACTCTCCACCGGCTGCTGTAGCAATCTTGTCTTTCGGCGTAGTGGCGGGCTTTTGTGCACCGGGTTTTGGCCCTGCAGCAACCCAGGTCGCTCCGCCATCGGTTGATTTGTAAACCTTGTTGTCCTCATAGCAGATGACATAAAACACATCGTTCAGCACCTTGTCGGAGGCGAGATATTGGACGGGGCTGGTGGATGATGTCCAACCCGTGGAGACGTTTTGAGCGCTTGCCTGCCAGGTTTTTCCTCCGTCCTTCGTGAAAAATACGCCCGATTGCTCGACCGGGCCCCATTTATCCGGAAGCCAGACGATGTGGTCTGCGTTCCCGGCAGAAATGGCAACCGTCCCATATCTCATATTCTCGGGAAGATTATCGGATAAAAACGTCCAGGTGACCCCTCCGTCGGATGACTTGAGAAGCCCCCTCATATTTCGAAACGTGCCGACGTAATCCGTCGTCATGTTCATGACAATATTTTTGGGATTTGATCCCATCCAGTCGATACCCCAACAGGCAAAGAATTTGTTGGTGTAACATTGGTTTTCGGCAGGCTGATCGGGTTTATCAAACCGGAACGCTCCCAAATCCCACCCGCTTCCGATCGGCGCGCACCCCGGGGCTTGGCAGACCTGATTGGCCACCACGGCTTCAATGCCCTTGTTTACATAGGTCCAGTTAAGGGTCTTCGGACTCTCTAAATCGGTTGTGACCAACATGCCAAACCCTTCTGAAAACCACAGTTTTCCTTTCACGGTAGGGTCAAACACATACTCTCCGGTGGTAAGCCACCCGGTTTTCGGTCGATTGAGAGCCACCAGATAAGGTGTGTCGCTGGCATCATCAATGGCTGGCGCAAGTGACGTCCAGTTTTTCCCGAAATCGGTGCTGCGTTTGAGTTGCCCACCACTAAGGCCTGCAATGATTCGATTTGAATCAAAAGGATCAACAGCCACTCCGTTCGCTTTATCTTTCAAAAGATGCTCCCATTTCCCCTGACGGAAACGCCAGATTCCGCCGCTCGTGATGTAATAGTTTTGATCTTTATCGACGATAGCATCCTGGGCCGGAATGGTGTCGTCAGGCCCGTCCGGGCTGCCGCTGATCTTATTCCACGTTTTCCCGGCATCCTGAGTTTGATAGACGCCTTTTCCCGCGACAGTAACGTAAATGATTTTCGTTCGTTTATCCGCATCCGTGCCGGATTTCTCATCAAAATGCACAGTCAGAACGCCGGCTTTACGGAATTTAGTGTCGTCGCCAAAGGGAACCGCCTCCGCACTCACCTGAGTCCATTGATTTCCCCCGTTAAAGGTAGACCAGAGACCAGATTTAATGGAGCCGTAATAGACCACCTCCTTGTTTGCCGGATCAACTTGAAGTCGCTCTCCCGCCTGATCCCATGGAACACCGTTGGGATCCATGGGCAGATTGAAATTGCCGCTGGCTTCCGACCAGGAATCCCCCCGGTTTGCACTTTTGTAAACCTTACCGTTAAAACTCATGTAGGCGCAATTCGGATCGGTTTTTGCACCGACAATCGAATCAATCCCATAGTAAATTGTCTTCAGTGCCGACTCCGGCATGCTGGAGGCCGTCAGAAGGTTTTTCCAGGATTTGGTTTCGGGCTGCCAGCGATAACCGGCCGCCACATTGACCCGGCAGTAAATCAGGTTGGGCTCCGTCGGATGGGCCCACATTCCGGAAACACATCCGCCTGCACCAATCTTCATCGGCTTCCAGGTGTATTTTGCGGTAAGATCGGCCGCGTCGAGATTTGAAATGGTAAAAAGGGCAGCCAGTAGCATGGCGGCCAAAGTGCAAGTTCCACCCTTATCTAGGGCCTGTCCGGAAAGAGCGCGGTTTTAGGGAAGTCATCCGAGCCACCCCTCCAGACACCACAACATATAGACAGGATTCGCCTGCGATTTTTTCGGAACCCGCCTTTTTCAACGACTTGCATG
>Ga0194053_10000082_pt1 | contig 69511 bp, 67 predicted proteins | sample SepL228m_MetaG_FD_161684 | JGI IMG/M metagenome (GOLD analysis project Ga0194053, IMG submission 161684) | Anoxic zone freshwater microbial communities from boreal shield lake in IISD Experimental Lakes Area, Ontario, Canada - Sep2016-L227-8m | ecosystem: Environmental > Aquatic > Freshwater >...
ATTGTGGGGCTTCCGCGGCTCCCTGTCTGGGGGCGGCGCATCTGGCTTCCGACTGGCAGCTTCACACCTATCCCGGCCAATGGAAGACGATGGCTGAGTATCGGCAGGTATTGGCAGCGGTCAAACCTGTACTGAATGTTGTGCCGCTGGTTGGACATAATGTGTTGCGTGCCTCGGTTATGGGATATGAGGGACGAGTGGCCACCGGTGAGGAGTGTACCGAGATGGAGCGGTTGCTGGAGCAGAGTCTCGAAGAAGGGGGACGAGGCCTGAGCTCCGGGTTGATTTACCCGCCGGGAATGTATGCCGCGAGTGAGGAAATTCTCAGGCTGGCCAAAGTGGTTCAACGCAAGGGGGGCATCTATACTTCGCATATGCGGAGTGAAAGCAGTCAGCTGATCGCGGCCCTGAACGAAACGATTGGAGTGGGGCGGAAAACCGGGGTAAGGGTTCAGGTGTCGCATCTCAAGACTTCCGGGCAAGGGAACTGGCATTTGCTGGACGCCGCGTTGGAGACAATAGAATCTGCGCGGCGTGAAGGTGTTGCGGTTGCGGCTGATCGCTATCCCTATATTTCTTCCTGTACGGAACTTGACGTTATTTTTCCAGATTGGGCCACCGAGGGAGGCCGTGAGGTGGAAATGGCCCGACTCAAAAATCCGGAAATAAGGGCACGCCTGAGGGCAGAACTACTGGATGGGCGGTCTGAACGATCCTGGGGCAGCATCACCATCGGATCGACCTCGGAAGCAAATATCCAGTATCGGGGACGGCCACTGGCTGAAGTGGCGGAACTGTTGAAGATGGAACCCGTGGATGCGGCCTTGCATTTAATTGAGACGGATCGCCTGATGACGAGTGCCTTTTTTCAGGGAATGAGCGAGGACAATCTGTGGCGAATCCTGGAACAACCCTGGGTGATGATTGGGTCGGATGCCTCGCTGCGAGCGCCTTATGGCCCACTGAGTCATGATTACCCGCATCCGCGCGCGTATGGCAGTTTCCCAAAATTCCTCCGGGCAGCATTGGATGGTAAGACTGTGTCATTGCCGGAGGCGGTGCGAAAAATGACATCGCTGGCGGCCAAACATTTCATGTTATCGGCGCGGGGTGAACTCCGGGAGGGCTATATGGCCGATGTGACAGTGTTGGATCCCAACACACTCCGGGACTGTGCCACCTACAGCGATCCTCACCGCTTCTCCAGCGGCATTACACATCTTGTGGTGAACGGGGTTACGGTGTTGACGGAGGGACAGTTGACAGGGGCTCGTCCGGGTTCTTGGCTGTAGCAGACTCCAGTGCCCGGCGAATGGCTTCGGCGAGTTGGCGGAGAACCAGTGGCTTCATCAATACTTCCTGGACACCCGCCTGAAGGAGGTCTCGGTCATCCACATTCCGGCTGAATCCCGTGCAGATGAGCGACGGGATATCGGAACGGATGGAGTGGATCTCGTGAATCAAATCCATGCCGGTGAGTCCCGGCATAATCTGATCTGTAATAATGAGGTCAAAGCGGCTCGGATCCTCTCTGAAAAAAGTGAGCGCATCATATGGCCGCATGGAGGTCACCACTTTGTAACCCAATGAAGTGAGCATCTGGGAGGCCATGGTGGTAATTCCCAACTCATCGTCGACGAACAGAATACGTTCTGTGCCCCGGGGAATTCCAGGGGTTTTAACATCAGACTGATCCGTCGCTTGTTCGAGCAGGGGGAGCACAACATGGAAAGTGGTGCCTTTCCCGATTTCACTTTCAACGGTGATGGCGCCCTGAAGAGACGAGATAATCCCGTGGACCACGGCCAATCCCATTCCTGTCCCTTCGCCACTTCGTTTGGTTGTAAAGAAAGGTTCAAAGATACGCTCCAGAACTGCGCGATCCATTCCATGGCCACTGTCACGGACGGTGATTTCGACATAAGTTCCGAAGCGTAATCGGGCCAGTGGGCCGTGGGTACGACCATCCACGAGCAGTTGTTTAATACTGATTTCCAGAACGCCGCCTTTATCTTTCATGGCATGAATGGCGTTGGTGCACAGATTCATGATTACCTGGTGCATTTGGGTGGGATCAGCCTTAACGATATCCCGCTCAGTTTGGACATTGAGAAGCAGCTCGATGTTGGAGAGGATGGAGCCCCGAAGCAGTTGAGAGACTTCCTTTACCAGAGGAATCAGTCGGATGGGTTTAACCTCATGCTCGGTTTGCCGGCTAAAGGTCAGGATCTGTTTAACCAATTCTTTGGCACGATTACTGGCCTTGAGAACTTCCTCGAGGTTGTTCTGGATTGGATCAGTGGGGGGGAGTGTCATCATGGCCATCTCGGTGTAACCGATAATGGGCGTCAGGATATTGTTGAAGTCGTGGGCGATACCTCCGGCAAGGGTGCCGATGGCCTCCATCTTTTGCGCTTGGCGCAAAACTTTCTCGTTTTGTCGAAGGGCATCCTCGGCACGGCGACGATCGGTAATATCCTGAATTTGGAACATGAAACCCTTGGGATTGAAATCATCATCCAGACCGAGATTTGTGATGAGGATATCGAAACTGCACTTTCCGGCTCGAGCAGACGCATATCGTTTTTCATTGCGGAGAAGGTCAAAGTCCAGAGCAGTCTCGTATCGAATGGTTCCACCCTTCATTAAAGTTTGAAGATTTTGTTCTTCAAGGTCATTCAGATTAAATAATTTAGCTTCAGCAAAATGGGAGCGTTCGCTGAAGCCAAACATGGCCAGGGCCGCCTGGTTAACGTCAGTCATAATTTGCATAGGATCGAAGAGAGCAATCCCAATAGGGGCGCGGGCAAAGAAGTCCGAAAAGCGACGCTCTCTTTCCTGTAAGGCCTGCCGGGCTTTTTTTCGGCTGGTGATATCATGAATGGCATAATAGATGACTGGTTTACCGTTATGTTCAAGAATACAAATCAAAGATTCCACGGGAAATTCTGCGCCTGTTTTTGTGCGATAGGATGATTCCACCGTTAGCGTTTCCGATAGTTTGATCTCATCCATAGCGTCCGGAAGGCGCGCGTTACGCCATGTGGACAGAAGTTTTGCGTAGCGGGGCGTGGAGTCGTTGTCAGGGTTGATTTCGATCTGTTTCGGGGTAAGCGCCAGCAATTCCTGCCGGGAGTAACCAAGTCGTGCGCAGGCAGTGGCATTGACATCAATAAACTTTCCAGCGGCTCCCTTTGGGTCAACTCCGTGTACGAGGATCATATCGGGAGTGTGATTGAGAAGTATTTGATACCATTGTTTCAGGTCATTGGCGGTGGCCTCACTATGGATCAGGTCTTCAGTACCTCTCAACAATTGCCGGTTGGCCGCAGTGAGCTTTCCGATCTGATTTTCTGAGGACTTTTTGATCAAGTAAAAAAGTGGAAACAATACTGCGCCTGAAAGAAGCAGACCGAGGATCAGTAACCCGGTGAGGGCTGTGTAGGAGCGGGGCCGGTGATAGCCAGTCCATTTCTCCAACGATTTAAAATAGAGGGAATCGGGGGTGTTTTTAAGAACGATAAGGGCCTTGTCTATAGTCTGGCGTAGTGGCCAATTACGGTCGCGATATACCGCGCACCGGAAATCAGCGGGTGCGGAGGCGGTGGGGGTGGGGGCGAGATCATGCTGCTGACAGTTGAGATCTCCGAAAAGGTGATCGGCAAGACCCACGTCGACTCGTCCGGCGGCAACGGCGGCAAAGACTTCGTCGTAGGAATGCATGGCAATCAATTCAAAGCGGATGCTTGTCGTTTTGAGAAAGTCGAGGAAAGTGCGGGAATAGACATCCTCTTGCACCAGTGCAATCGTTTTTCCCTGCAAGTCCTGGTACGAGGGGAGCAGGGCATTCTGAGGAACATAGAGAGAGGCATAAGAGGCGATAAAACTGGTGGAATAGTCGAGGTTTTCCGCCGTATTGCCAGAGACAGGCAATAGAAGGTCGATTTCCTGGCGTGCAAGTTTGGTGAGGAGGTTGGCGCGGGAATCCACCGCATAGGAAAGGGTCCAGTCATTCCGTTGGGCAATGTCATTGAGGATATCGATAAAAAAACCCTGCGGGGCTTGGCCCGGTTTTTCCACGAAGGCCATAGGGGGTTGAATACAGATGCCAACCTTGACCGGGATAGCGCCCGGAACATGGATCGCCGACGCCAGGCAAAACAAGAATATTGTCACTAATTTCTTCATGAATTCGGTGTAAGTAACCCAGCGAAGACGATAATAGCAGAATACAGGCGGGAGCTACAAAGCTATTTGTGAGATCCTTCAAGCTGACCAATGGCTCGTTTCAGGCAGTTCCTGTCAATGCACCAAGCGCCTGCAACATAGCCTGCGAGCAGGGCATTATCGCAGACGGCATTGATCAGGCGGGGGATTCCCTCAGAGTAACGATAAACGAGATGGAGGGCCTTGGTATCGAAAAATAATCGACCATCTCCCCCGGCGGTTGATAGCCGGTGGGCAATATAACTACCGATCTCGGCCTCGTCCAGGGGACCGAGGTGATAGCGCACGGTGATACGCTGCCGAAGCTGACGGAGGGCCGGATCATTAAGCTTATCCCCCAATTCCGGCTGACCGATGAGTACAATCTGGATCAATTTCTGGTGGGTTGTTTCCAGATTTGAGAGCAGTCGGATTTGCTCCAGCAGTTTAGACGAAAGGATCTGAGACTCATCAATCAGGAGCGCCACATTTTCCTTGGCTTCCATTTTTTTCAGCAGGAAGGTATTGAGGGTTTCGATCAACTTTAACATGTCCTTACCGGCAGTCTTCAAGCCGAAATCCTGAAGGATCGCCCGGATGAGTTGGGTTTCAGTGAGACAGGGGTTGAGAATGAGGGCGGTTTGGACATTCTGGCCGAGTTCCGCGAGGACGGCGCGGCAGAGAGTGGTTTTTCCGGAACCAACCTCACCTGTAAGTTGGATAAAGCCCTTACGTCCGCGGATCCCATACATGACGTGGTTGTAGGCCTCGCGGTGTTGCCGGGACATAAACAAATAGTGTGGATCCGGCGTGATATTAAACGGCGGTTCCTTCAATTTATAGTATTCAAGATACATGGAGCAACCTTAGGGTTAACTAAGACTGCCATATACAAGAGGGAAATAGCCAGAGTCTTTTAGCAGAGACTGATTTTGAAAAGCAACAAGCAGGGGAACCCCGATTTTTATATCAGGAACGACCTGAGGGAAGAGAAAAGGAGAGAAACACTGGTTGAAGAACAAGCTTGACGCGCCCCAAGGCGTTTTAGCATCCTGCACACAGCAAATGGCGTTTGAGCCATATCTTTTTTCCTGCCGGATTGTGTAATGGTAGCACAGCAGACTCTGACTCTGCTTGTCTAGGTTCGAATCCTAGTCCGGCAACCAATATTCCCTTTATTTTCAATGTTTTTACAAGCCACCGGTCACCTTTAAGACCCTTCCGGACACCTTTAAGCATTCGGTATGCCTCAAAATGACCCGGATTGACTGGTGTTGACGTAAGAGTATTGGATGACTGTGTTCTTCTCCGCGGCAAACGAAACGGATGTCCTCCACTCCGATATACGCCATCGCATCCAATCGAGCCCAGGTCGTTGGCGTTGAATAAACCGCTCCCATCACCGTGACCGTAGCACTCCGACTGACGCACACCGGTTGAGCAAGCCGTGGATCAAATGACTGGATTGGCACCAGATCCTTCCCTGCCACCACCGGAGTCAGGTGTTGCCTCGCCCTTCTACCCCTCCCTGGTCGTGGCCTTCACCGGGTCGTGCAAAACAAGGCTCATAAAGATAGTGACTGCTCAAGGCCTTGAACCGATCAGCAATGTAAAGAATTGAAACACCCGTGACTCTTATACAGGGGGCACTCAACAGGGTCTTCATAGATGTGAACCTCATAATTCCTGCGTTGCAAAATACATCGCAAATAGATCAACACAGTAGGATCATCGTCAATTACAATGGCTTTTATGGTCTTCATTCGTACTTATTCCCATCCCGATTCAATCCCGCTGGCCTGTCTGTTGAGGCTGATTTTAGAGTTAATTCTGCAAATGCATACAGCGAAAACCCTGAACTCCGCATCAGGTTTCTCCCGATAGAAACAATTTGGCTTGACGTATATACCATGTTTCTCTAACTTTCTGCCTCTTTTTTGCGGTCAAAAGGGGTATATGTCTACAAATACAGTCGGGGGAAAAATAGCGGAAGCCAGAGCAAGGGTAACTCCATACCTATCCCAGCAGGAACTTGCCAAACGGCTCAAGGATGCTGGGATTGACATCAGCACTGCGGGAGTTGCTGAAATTGAGGCTGGAAAACGTTCCTTGAATTACTATCAAGTAACGGTGCTGGCCTCTATATTGAATACCACTGTCCATCAGCTTCATTCCTGACAGACCTTCAGACGTTTCGATCTAAATTTAATTTTAAGAGAGGTAAATACATCGTGAACAATATAAAAGCCCACAAGAAGATCGGTGAATGGCTCAAGCAGAAAAGAGAGCAGGCGGGACTTTCAAAGGCTGAACTGGCGAAACTGTCAGGTCATCACAAATCATTTGTCGGACGATACGAGGCTGGGCAGAGGCTGGATATCATTCAGTTTACGAAAATCGCCTTAGCCCTGAATGCAAAGCCCTGTGAGGTGATTGAGTCATGTATTGAGGTCAGCAGGAAGTAGTCAAAGAAATCTTGGCTGATGCGGATTACTGTTTCCTGCGGAGATTCTTACGGGATACGCCAGATTTCACCTTCTTCTGGCTCACTGATACGGGACTTGTCATTGCGGTGATCTCTTGGATTATCCCCCGATATACAACCGCCGCATTCTTCCCAAGAGCCTTACACACCCAGTAAAACTCAACCACATCCAGTCGTCGCTTGCCTGTTTCAATCCGCCAGACAAACGAATTCTCCCGTTCCAGTACTTTGGCGAGATCACGTTGCGTCATTCCGGCCTCTGTCCGCATGTCAATAAGCTTCGCAAGAACGTGTCTATATTCAGGACTATGGATTGATTCAGTCATATGCTCTGCCCCCCCCCTTTGAACAAATCGCAAACTTTTTCTTAAATGCGTTTATTATTATACCATTGTGCGGTAACCCACGCAATCGTCCAAATTCCTCTCAATTTCCGCATCACAAAATGGTTATTATCACCGACATTATAATTTCACGGTAAATCAGGGATTTCCTGATAGCCGCAAATTGCGGTTTATACTATTCTGTCCAAGTCAACGAGTGAGGTGGTGAGGTCAGCAATGATACCGAACCCCCCTTTGGTGATGTCTTGGCTATTCCTCCGCAAGCTATAGTGAGAGCATCCCACCACCTCCCGTTGATTTTTATGATTGAAAACACGAGGGATCGACGAGGACTATGAAGGTTATAACAATTGATGATGATCCACTGGTTCTGTTTACGTTGAGTGGAATGTTTTACCGGAGAGGTTATGATGTCTTAACCTATGAAAATCCGCTCTCTTGTCCCACCTATTTGAAGCATTACTAATGAGTGGACAAGAGCAATGGGCTAAAGAATATGGCAGAAAAGCTGTTTCAGGATTACTGATTGGCTTTGGAATATTGTTCATGGTATTGACGCAGCTAATATTTACAAAATTGTCAAAATTCGGATTCGTTCTCAGTATTTGCTTTATTGCAACCGGAGCTGTCATCATGTTTAAAACTCCGTCTCCTAAGCGGTAAAGGGTGTGTTAGGGTTAGTTTTGACAGTAGCCGTAATCCGTTCATTGAATTGCTATCAGGTGACGAGGCTGGCTTCCGTATTGAACACCACAGCGAATCAACTTTTTTCCTGACGCTTCATTTGCCGCCGTCATTCCCTTACACAATCCTAACTTGTGAAAAATTGGGGCATATATTAATCTGTCTTAGTCAATGAGAGAGGTGGCGGGTCTCCCCCGATATCACAGACCCCCTGTGATAGATGAAGTTAGCTGTTCCTCCGCAAGTTATAGACAAAGCATCCCTGCCACCTCCCGTTGATTTTACAATTACCCTTGGGCGACCGTTGACCAGCCATCCTAACAAGGGTAGGGCAAAGGCGTTGATCGTTAAAATTCCGCTATCAGGAATTTCCCGACCCTGTTTTCAGTGTCCCCCTGATGGCGTAAGTTCCAAATATTCCATTTAATGGCTCTCCTTGATTCAAGGAGGTCTGATGTCTTTTGCATACAAAATATTAAAATCGGGTGAGCATGTGAGGATTGTCGTCAGTGGCAAGATCACCCAAAAGGAATGCAAGATGGTGATCAAACGTGTCATGTCCGATCCCCACCGTCATTCCGGCTCAACGGCTCTTATTGACCTGCGGGATGCCACCTATGAACGTGGGGATAAGGCGGAGGTAATAGATATCGCCAAGGCATTGGAGACGTTCCACTCCCTGCTTAAAAACCATATCGCCATCGTAGCCATGCGATCCACCCTTTTTTACGCTGAGATTTTCGCTGCTCATGTCAGGGCGGCAACGCATGCTGGGATCAGGGTTTTCGTGGATATTTCCGCCGCTGAGTCGTTTTGTAAGCATCCAAATCAGGCCAGTCACGCACATTGATGGCTAATTAAAAAAGCAAGATTATGAAAATTGTTTTAGTAGATGATGATCCAACAGTATTAACAATGTTGAGTAAGATTCTTCAACGCAAAGGGCATGAAGTCTTAACCTACAGTAATCCGCTTGAATGTCCTGTGTATGCATCGGCGTTAGGCTCCTGCACCCTTGAAGACAATTGCCCCGACATTATTATTTCAGATGTTGATATGCCCAAAGTGAACGGGTTGAAGTTTATTGAGGCGATTTGCAAAAAGGGGTGTAGGTGCAAAAAATTAGCCCTGATCTCCGGCAAAGGACTGGATCGTGCGGATTTGGATCGAATGGCCAATTATGGAATAAGCTTTTTTACAAAACCCCTCAACTTCAATGAGTTTAATGCATGGATGATGGGGGCAGATCGACTTCTCGCTTGATTCCGCTTATTTTTACTGACTGTCCGTAGGGTAGGGGGGTATTTGACCAATCAGTCCCTTCCTGAGACATGCCTTCCTAAACTGATTAATAATGGGCGGTTTTATGGCAGGTCAATGCGAAGCTGTGAATTTCTCGTAAGCATCAAGCGGAATCCTTCTGCATGGTTTCATCCCCGTCAAAAGTAGCCTTAATTATTTTGTATGTTACGTCCTTCATAGGGGCGTTAGTAGACAAGTTGTGCAGGTCTGACAAGAGGGTCTGTAGGCAGGATGAATGATAATTCCCGCAATTTTCTTAAAGGTGTCCGGTCACCTTTAAGCGGTTTGGCTGACATTGATTACGAGTGCACGGCATTGCGATTTGTCCGTAATAAGAAATTATCTAAATAGACACAACGCCTTGAAGCCCAAATGAAAAAGCCTGATTTATAAGGAACTTATGGGCGTTTATGCTATAAGTCAGCACTATCCGCTAGCACTTAAATATATATAATTAATGGTTTCGAATCCTAGTCCGGCAACCACCTAATCAGTTTCACTCATACCCTTTATTTATAAGGGTTTCCCGTCAGTCTTCATTCAGATCCAAGTACTTACAACATAACCGTTCTGCCCTAAGTCTGCCCCAAAAGCTGAATCGTGTCAGAACCTGTCAATGGGTGAATAACAGCGAAAATCACGGGAGGCGCAATCGTACCTTGGATTTTCTGGTTGGCACAGTCATGTGTTCCTTGATCGTCTTTATATAGTCGGATGGAGAAACAATCTGAATTCCCTTGAACGCTGATACATCCAACAGATGTCGATCCCCTGAAACGATAATGTCGGCCTTTGATTCCAAGGCACACTCCAAGATGATGTTGTCGTTAGGATCTGCGGTGACAACATTAACCCGAACGGCCGGATTGACAATGTCACAGACTGCATGCAATTCCTCAATAATCTGAAATGCTTGTTCCGGAGAAAATCGGAACTTGGGTCGTTCAAGAACGTCACGGAGTTCGTCCAAAATGGCCAAGGACAGAGAGCAATAAACCGAACCGCCGATGACAAGTTCAAGAATTGCACGAGGGGGACCATTGAAAAGGACTGCGGATATCAGGACATTGGTGTCCAGAACAACCCTGTCCCGTTTCATCGTGTTGAGGCCTTTTGCTGCCGATGGGTGTGAATCTCTGCATCGACATCCGCCTCTGTGAGTTGTCCTCGCGCGACAACGCTTTTGCCGTAGGCAAAAAGCTTATCCCAACGCCGCTTACGGTCGATGTACAGCCGGGCCGCTTCCCTTAGCAGTTCAGATCTAGACCTTGATTCGGCCTGCGCGAGCCGGTCAATCTCGGACAACAGACTCCCCTGAAAGGAAATATTTACCGTGGTTGTTTGCATTCTTGCCTCACTTTCTGACAGCAGAGTACATACAATCATTGTATATTGTCAATAATGAGTCATACACTATGGGTGTGACTCATGACTCATCCGAATCCGACCCTAGAAGGTGCAGCAGCTGCCCAATACGGTCTCCTCACCTATCTTTTGGAGCAGAGTTGACAATAGACGAGCGCAAGCGGGATGCGTTTTTTGAACTCAATATGAGGTTCGTGTGTCATTCGTTTCAAGACGAGGTATTCGATGCCCATTTTCTCGCAATCCTCACTTTGACATGGAAGGCGCCGGGCACCGGATCATTGGAGACGACAATCAGATATTCCGGTCAACCCTGGGGCTCTCTCCGGCGGCGTTCCGGCGAATACGACAGTCGTGAATTTTGCAATAGATGTTTTCGTGGATCAGTCCCTTGATTAAAGGAGCGGGCAATGAAGTCCTCAATCCCGTGCAGACGACATGCCGCGACATGGCTGAGAAGCTGATTTGTCAGGCCATATCCATCAAGGTGGTCGGCTTATCAGCCTGGCCAACGACTTACGCGGCAGGTGTCCCGTGATGCCTTCATGCTGTCACATCAAATTCCAGAGTAGTTGATGGGTGATCCCATTGCGATCGCCAAGCGAAACATCGTCCAGACTGATGACGCTCTTGGGGTAGTTGTCGCTGATACGCTCCAAACTACGAAACTCACGGTCAATCACGGCTGAATCTGCGAGGAGATAGCAGACTTGGTGATATCCTTACACTATGAGTAATGCCCTGAGATGTCTTGAATCGGAGTACGGGATATGTAATATTCACTTCAGTGAATCCTTTTGAGGGCACATTATGACAATCAATCAATTCATCGAGAGCGATCCAAGGCGTTGCAACGGGAAGCCCACAGTGGCAGGAACCCGAATTCCCGTCATGGCGGATGACGATCAGATCCTCGCAATGGCCATTGGAACTTCATCCTGATCGGCGTATTATTAAGAAATAGATCGAAAAGAACCCCTCAATTGCTCATCCAGTTCCAATAGGTTTTCATTAGTTCTTTGGTCATACTATCCTGAGGGGAAGATGTTGTAAGGTTGATGATAAGGATGAAAACTCTGAAAGCCATGGTTATTGATGATGATCCTGGTGTATTGCACTATTTGCGGTACATTTTGGAGCGTAGAGGGTATGAGGTGCTCGCCTTTGAAGATTCCTCAAAGTCTCCTCTGCATAAGCGTGGTGGGCGTCCTTGTCAGATGCATGATTCTGAATGTCCTGATCTGATTATTACTGACCTAATAATGCCCCGGGTGAATGGGGTGGATTTATTGGAGTCCGTTGTGAAAAAAGGATGTCGCTGTCGTCATCTCGCCTTGGTTTCTGGAACTGCGATCACTGAAAAGGATTCGAGGCGGATGGCGAAATATGGGGCGCGTTTTTTTTCAAAGCCTCTTGATCTTAGTGATTTTTATAACTGGCTTGAGATGGTTGAGAAAGAGATTGCTGGACGCCCTTCTGTTTAATCATTCCATCCAATCCTCCTTGCATTCGTCGGTACTGATGCCGTTACGTTTGACGGATTGACACGATCCGGAACTACGGGAACGTACTACAAAGTTAACAGGTTGTGATTTTTTCTCCTCACACGCAGTGATCGCTGTCATACTTGCCCCATGTCGGACAATAAATTTATTGAAATTTACACAGATGGTGCCTGTTCCCCGAATCCAGGGAAGGGTGGGTATGGCGCGATTGTGGTGCAAGGGGGGCAGAGGCGGGAACTCTCCGGGGGTTTTCGTAAAACCACTAACAATAGGATGGAAATCCTGGCGGCGATAGAAGGCTTAAAGGCGGTAACCACGGAACAGGAGTCGGGGTTAGGTATCACCATTTTTAGTGATTCCCGCTATCTTGTGGACATGTTTAATGAGGGGCATGCTAGGCGATGGCGTTCAAAAGGGTGGATGCGGGGGCCAAGAGACCGGGCGAAAAATGAGGATTTATGGGGGAGTCTACTCGATTTAGCTTCGAGTCATCGGGTCCAATTCGTGTGGGTAAAGAGTCATAACGAACATCCGGAGAATGAACGGTGCGATCAGCTGGCTGTTGAAGCACGACAGCAATCGATCCTACCGCCAGATGAGGGATATGAGGGCTTGAAGACGGTGGGCAGGGAGCAGTTGCCAGTGGGCAGAGAGCAGGGAGTAGTAAGCAGAGGGCAGTTGCCCGTAAACAGTAAATCTGAAGAGCAATTGGTTATGTTATGAGTTTACTGCCCGCTGCCAACTGCCCACTACTTACTGGCAACTGTCCGCTGCCCACTATTTTGCTCCTCGCTCCGATCCGTGGTGTGACAGATGTTGTCTATCGAAATGCTTTTGCCACATGTTTTGGAGGCCTTGATGGTGCTTTGGCCCCTTTTCTGCAACTTCGTCAGGGACACCCTCTTCGTCCAGCTGAACTTCAGCAAGTGGCCGTGGAGAATAATAACGCATTGCGCACGATTCCTCAGGTTCTGACGAATCATCCCCAAACCTTCTCCGCAGCGATACGGGAGTTAGGCGCGGCAGGTCATGAAGAGGTGAATTGGAATCTGGGGTGTCCCTATCCGACTGTAGTAGGGCGTGGGCGTGGGGCCGGTTTGCTCCCTGACGCGAAGCGTATAGAGGCCATTCTGAATGAAGTCATGAATGAAGCGTCCGTACGGCTTTCTGTTAAACTGCGATTGGGGTATCACGATCCGGACGAATTTGAGGCCATTCTGGAGGTACTGAACCGGTATCCTCTGGCTGATGTGATCCTGCATGCACGAACGGCTGATCAGATGTACGACGGAGAAGTGGATCTTGCGCGGGCCGGACGCGCGCTGGCCCTGTGTCGGCATCCGTTTATTTACAATGGGGATATTACCAGTGTGGAAGGGCTTCTTGAACTGGGGCGAAAACTTCCCGGGACAAAGGCCTGGATGATTGGGAGAGGCGCGTTAAGAAATCCATTTCTGCCTATTCAGATGAAGGGAGCCCCCTTGCCGTCGTCTGATGTCCGTCGCGAGAAGCTTATCAAGTTTCATGGCCTATTGTTCGAAGGCTATAGTCAGTGGGTAAGTGGTCCGCAACACAGATTCGATAAAATGCTGGAGCAATGGGAATATTTATCGCAGGTATTTTTGGATCCAAAGGGGATCTATTCCCGTATTCGGGGCAGTAATCCCGCGAGTTATCTGGCGGCGGTGGAATGGTCCTTCAGGCAGAGTCTATCTTGCTGACATTTTTTTACTTTATTCCTAGCCCAAATCGGTACAATGCGCGGCCTTCCACTTATGAGTGCTGTCAAAAAACATAACTATGATGAGAGCAAGATCAAAACGCTCTCTTCGCTGGATCATATCCGCAAGCGGACCGGCATGTATATTGGCCGCGTGGGGGATGGATCCCATTATGATGACGGTATTTACGTGCTGGTCAAGGAAGTGATGGATAATGCGATTGATGAATTCATCATGGGTTATGGGGAGCGTGTGGTGGTGGCCGTGGAGGGGGCCCGGGTAACAGTCCGGGATTACGGGCGCGGCATTCCGCTTGGGAAAGTGGTGGATTGTGTGTCGCGGATCAATACCGGGGCCAAGTACAATGACGATGTTTTTCAATTCAGTGTGGGCTTGAATGGAGTTGGCACCAAGGCGGTCAACGCGCTTTCTGTGGCGTTCAGGGTGTGCAGTCATCGTGGCGGGGAGTTCGCTTCCGCTGAATTCAAGCGTGGGAAGATGATAAATGAATCCAAAGGGAAGACGGATGAACCGGATGGTACGCTGGTGGTCTTCGAGCCGGATCCGGAAATTTTCGGCAAGGTAGTATTCCTTCCTGAACATCTTAAGCGCCGGATCCAACTCTATACCTATCTGAATGCCCGACTGAAGATCGAATTGAACGGGTCAGTTTTCGTCTCAAAGGAAGGGCTTAAGGATCTTGTGGAGGCGGAAGTGGGGGATGAGGCCCTTTATCCCATTTTGCATTATCGTTCTAAAACTTTGGAGTTGGCCTTTACGCACACCAACCGGTTTGAGGAAGTCTTCCTGTCGTTTGTGAACGGACAATACACCAGTGATGGCGGCACGCATTTGAGTGCCTTCCGGGAGGGGCTGGTTAAAGCGTTTAATGAATATTCCAAAGGCAAGTTTGAGGGGGATGATGTTCGTGAGGGGATGGCTGGCACAATGGCTATCCGTCTGAAGGATCCGGTTTTCGAGTCGCAGACCAAAAACAAACTGGGCAATACTGAAATCCGGAGCGATCTGGTTCAGCAGGTTCGTGATGTTGTGGTGGATTTGCTGCATCGCGATCCGAAGTCTGCCGAAAAGGCGATCCTGAAGATTGAAGAGACGGTCAAGTTGCGCAAAGAACTGCAGTCCATCAAGAAGATGGCGCGCGAGCGTTCCCGCGCCACCTCCATCCGTGTTCCCCAGCTGAAGGATTGTAAGATTCATTTCGACAAGAGTACCGGGGCCGGTGAAGGGACAATGTTGTTCATTACCGAGGGACAATCGGCGGCGGGATCGATCACGAGTTGTCGGGATGTATCCAATCAGGCGGTGTTTACCCTGCGAGGGAAGCCGCTCAATACCTGTGAGCTGAATCGTGATGTGATGTATAAAAACGAAGAACTCTACAACCTCATGCGCAGTTTGGATGTTGAGGAGTCGCCCGAACGAATCCGTTACAACAAGGTGATTCTGGCAACTGATGCTGATGTCGATGGGCTTCATATCCGTAACCTGCTTTTGACGTTTTTCCTGCGATTCTTTGAGCCGATCGTGCATGGCTGTCATGTCTATATCTTGGAGACGCCTTTGTTCCGGGTGCGCAATGCCAAGCGTACGGTGTACTGCTATTCCGAACAGGAGCGCGACACGATGGTGAAAGACATCGGGCGTGGAGCGGAGGTGACCCGGTTCAAGGGTTTAGGTGAGATCTCTCCCGGTGAGTTCAAGCAGTTTATCGGTCCCGACATGCGGCTGACACCGGTCCTGGTGGAAAACCGGCATAGTATTCCCGCGATTCTGAGTTTCTATATGGGGCGGAACACTCCTGAGCGCCGGCAATATATCATGGACAACCTGGTAGTGGAGGCAACTCCGTGAGTGATCAACAGGAATTATTTGGTGATGAGGAGATAGTGGCGCCAGTCCCATCCGGGACACTGGGCGAGACAAAAGGCCGTACCGTCATTCGTGATATTACTGCCGTCGAAGATGGGCCCCTCAAGCGGCTGATTAACGAAAACTTTTTGAATTATGCCTCCTATGTCATCAGGGATCGCGCCATTCCTGATATCGAAGATGGGTTAAAGCCAGTTCAGCGGCGTATTCTGCATTCGTTGATCGAAAACGATGACGGGAAGTTCATCAAGGTAGCCAACATAGTCGGGTATACCATGCAATTTCATCCCCACGGGGACGCCTCGATCGCAGACGCATTGGTGACGCTGGCCAACAAGCTGTATTTAATTGAGGGGCAGGGAAATTTCGGGAATATGTATACCGGTGATCCGGCAGCCGCCTCCCGCTATATTGAGTGTCGCCTGACCGCGCTTGCCCGGGATGAGATTTTTGACGCCGATTTGACGGACTACATTCCTTCCTACGATGGGCGCAAAGAAGAGCCGGTGACGTTGCCAGCCCGAATTCCCTTGCTGCTGCTTCTGGGTGCGGAAGGGATTGCCGTGGGGTTATCCACACGTATTCTAACGCACAACTTCAACGAACTCCTGGAAGCTCAGGTGGCGATTCTACAGAAGCGGTCCTTTGAGGTATATCCGGATTTTCTGCAGGGCGGCTTGATGGATGTGTCCGGTTATGACAAGGGCAAGGGGTATGTCCGTGTCAGGGCGACCATTGAAATTCGCGATGCCCAAACCCTTGTGGTGCGCTCGGTTCCGTTTGGGACCAACACCGACTCCCTGATAGCCTCCATTGAAGAGGCCGCCCGTAAGGGGAAGGTCAAGCTGCGCAGTATCAGTGATTATACGGCGGGCGCGGTTGAGGTAGAAATCCAGTTGCAGCCTGAAGAGGAGGCTGCTCGGGCCGTTGAGACCCTCTATGCATTTACCCAGTGTGAAGTCCAGGTGGCCAGTCGCATTATGGTTATCTGTGGTGGTCGGCCCACCGAAATGGACGTGGAGCAAGTACTCCAGTACAACACGGATCGGTTGCTGGAGTTGCTCAAGCGCCGGCTGAAGGTGCAGCAGAAAAGGTTGACGGAGGAGTTGCACCGCAAGACGCTGATCCAGATTTTTGTTCAAAATCGGGTTTATACGCCCATTGAGTCATGTCAAAGCCATGAGGAAGTGGAGCACGTGGTGAGAACCGGGCTGGTTCCGTTTCTGTCTCAGTTACAGCGTGAAATCACGCATGGTGATATTGAACTGTTGTTAGGCATTCCGATCCGGCGCATATCCCTGTTTGACGTAGCCAAGAATCAGCAGGAGATGGAGTCGATACGTACGGAGTTGGCTGAGTCACGGGAGAATATGGCAAATCTGGTGGGGTATGCCGTGCGTTATTTGCGGCAGCTCCAGAAAAAATATGGTTCACACTTTCCTCGACGGACCCAGATGAAGCGATTCCAAGCGGTCGAGGTTCGTGAACTGACGGCCTCAGAATTGACCATTAATATGGATAAGGCCAAAGGCTATCTGGGCTATAAGATTGTTGGTGCAGTGCTGTTTGAGTGTTCCTCGCTCGATAAGTTGTTATTGGTGTGGAAAGATGGCCGGTATAAGGCTGTGCCGCCACCCGATAAGTTGTTTGTGGATACCGGGCTGATACACAGCGCCATTCTCGATCGGGAGCGGATACTCACGGTGGTCTACAACGAAGACGGCTTCACCCGCATCAAGCGGTTTGCCAGCACCCTTGTGACAAACCGGGAATACCGTTGCATCCCGCGAGGAGCGCATATTCTTTTCTTTTCTGACCAGGAGGTTCCCGTCCTCTACGTTCAATACGATGTGCCTGAAACGACAGCAATCCGTCAGCAGGAATTTGAAACGGCCTCGCTCCCCGTTGCAGGAAGAGATGGCAAGGCCGCGTTGATGTCCTCCAAAAAGATTGCGACCATTGGTGCCACAAAGCCGAAGAAGTGGGATGATGCGCTGACGGGGCCCAAGGGTCAGTACATGAGTTTCGGGTGAGATGAAGTTACGATGGCCAGGGATTTGCCGGTCAATAGGCTCATAAGTTAACCCGATGCAAGCGGAAGCGCCTCAGTATAACAAGCGGAATGGCGCCGCCGAAGAGGAGAAGTTGAAGGAGGGATAGGCCTTCAATCGCTGGTGAGGTAGCGTCCATGATATTCCCACTGATCAGAAGAATGGCAAGCCACAACATTGAGCAATTTACTGTTTGGCTTTGATGGGGTTTTATCCATTGTAGTCCCGAATATCGTTTCTGGTTGAATGGCCAGAATAGTGCGCTGCCAGTGAATCCCCATTGATCCGTAAAAATATGCCAAGTATAGGCGCCACCAGCGATGATGCCGGCAGTCCACCCCAAGACGGTTGTGGTGAGGGCACTAATGGCAAGAGCTGTTATGAGACTGTGGGTCCACTGTTGCTGCCAGGGCATGATCTTAATGGAAACCCTGCCATTGGTTATAGGTTCCGTTTGAAATACGACAGGATAGGCATGAATGAAGATTTTGGTAGTGTGGTCTGGGATAAAGCCCGTGGAAACAGGTTCTGTTGCGTTGTCAGGGATGGATCCGGCAATCAGGACGGATATGGATTGGTTGGCACTGTCAAAATGGATCGTATAAGGCGTCCATTGATCCGTGCCAACGGGGATCGGATAACATACAAACCGGAGATGCCTGCCGGTGTGGTGTGATTGCGAAACTGCATGAGCGAGAGCGGCGGCAATCATGTGAGGTTCTGGTGCTTCAGGTGGGGGGACGATATGGATGCCGGGTTTGCGAAGATACTGTGAAACCCAATGATCCAGCGTATCCGGCAGCATTATGAAGAAGGCGCCCAGCAGGATGGGGATGGGGTTGTTATCCCGGGCAGACTGGACTGCGGAAGGCCAGCATGACGCCCAGGCGATTCCCAGCATGAATTGTGACAGTAGTTTGATTGGAAATGTCCTCTAATATAAATCTGTATATAGACTGATTTCATGGCAGTGTCGATGCTTGAGTTCGTATTTGACACTCTGCCCACGCGGCTCACGCAAGGTTCGCCCTCCAAAAGCAAGGTAAAGACCATTATGTTGGATGGCGAAGCTTGCCTGAGCCGCATCGTTGCGGGGTGCCGGGGGAAGGGCATCGAATCTTGACGGCGCGCGGGCTGGTTGCCATTATTCCGCCTATGTCAGAACAACATGAAATCTTGGATATCCAGCAGCAGTTGGTGAAAAGCAGTTTGTCGCCGATGCAGAAGTATCTGGCACTGGTTATTGGGCGGGGGAGCTGGTTAACGTTGATGAAGTATGAAGTCATCATTCTCTTATGCTCTACGATTCCCGGTGCTTTGGGGCTGGTATTGCGCAAAGCGCTTTATCCGCGGCTACTTAAGAAATGCGGGCGGAACGTGGTTTTTGGGGCGAATATTGTTTTACGGCACCCTAAAAAGATTATTATTGGAGATAACGTGGTGATTGATGATAACTGCCTGCTTGATGCAAAGGGTGACACCAACGCAGGGATTGTGATCGGGTCGGGCGTATTTATCGGGCGTAATACCATCCTGCACTGCAAGAATGGCGATATTATTCTTGGTGACGATGTGAATATTGGTTTTAACTGCGATATTGCCTCGTCCGACAGGGTTGAGATTGGGCGCAAGGTTTTGGTTGCGGCCTATAGTTATATTGTGGGAGGGGGGCACGATTTTTCGCGATCCGACACCTCTGTGATGGACCAGAAGCGGACGGCCAAGGGAATCTTTATCGCTTCTGAGGCGTGGATCGGCGCTGGGGTGATTGTTCAGGATGGGTGCAATATTGGGGAAGGAACGATTGTGGGCGCGGGTGCCGTGGTGACGGAAAGTCTGCCAGAAAAAGTGGTGGCGGTAGGACTGCCAGCCAGAGTTTTGCGAGCTCGTGATAGCGGGGGGGTGTAATGAAATCGGAGAGACATGTTCAGTTACACAATGAATTGAAGCGTGAGATGGAGGCCCGGCAGGCGGGGTATAGGATGCGCGCGCTGAAACTATTTCCGCATGTTTGTGGTCGTTGCGGCCGTGAATTTGAAGGTAAACGGATGCGCGAACTGACGGTTCATCACAAAGATTTCAATCATGACAATAATCCGCCCAATGGGAGTAACTGGGAGCTGCTCTGTATTTACTGTCATGACGATGAACATGCTCCGGATAGCCTACGTTCCATGGGGGATGGACCTTCGACAGTGTCAACCATGAAGCCGTCGCCCATTGTCAATCCCTTTGAGGGGCTGGACAAGCTCATCAAGTAGAGGGATACCACGTCTACTTTTTGCGTTGATACTCTTCAATCGTCTTGAGGGCGCAAAAATTTTCAAGCCCGGCCATGGATTTGATAACAACGGGGATGCCTGATTCGCGCAGGAGTGCGATGGGGTTTAAACCTCCGTAGACAATGAGCCCCGCATGCCCTTCAGAGACAGGGACGCCCAGTACTGCCTGATTGGGCTGCCCCAGTTCCACAATCCCTCCCAGCCCCATGTTGCGCATTTTACGTGCGATTTCTTTCACATCATCCAATGCGGCAGTGGGGATTTCACGAAATCCGGCACAAAGGATGCCATTACCGGTAAGGATCACGTCCCGGACGCGAGTCATGTTGGCCTGGATGAAAATCTCCAGAGGATCAAGTGTGGTACCGCCGTATTCGATAAGTTCAACGAATCGGATTGGAATCCGGTTCTTAACTTCGATTAAGCCGCTGAACCGTGCCTTAACCGGGATCCCTTCGTGCAAAAGGGCCCCGCTCACCGTTACACTGCAAACGGTTCCGATAGAAATGTAGTTTTTGGGAGCGATTGTGCCGGCAATGGGCTCGCCTGGCTGGGCAATAATGATGCGGGGACTGATGGCGAAGTTGTGACGGAAGGCCAGTTTCATCTCATTCAGGGCGCGGGAAAGATGTTCCGGTTGAATTAGCGAAATGTTGATCACTACCGTTCCGGCTTTCAAAGAGGGGCGAAATGACATCCTGTAGGAGAGATTGTCTACTCGGGATGCGACAACTCCGACTTTGTTGACAATATTGGCGCGCGACAACTCTTCGCGCCCCTTGTCAGTAATTAGCCGCCCTGTCCGACGGCTCACCTGGGTTGTGAGGCCCGATGCATCCAGGGCGAGGAGATGGAAACGGATAGTTCTAGGTTGAACCTCCAGGCCGGAGGACAAAAGGGCTCCCTGAATTTTTGCCGCCCCAATCGGATGAGAGGTATCGTTCAAAATCTTCAGGATTGCCAAGCGGGTCTTTTCTTTTTTCGTCATCGCGTCGTCCTTTTCTCACTCGCTTCTGATAATAATACGGCAAAAGGGCCGTTTGAATTGCAAGATACGAATCACTATTCGCTTTGCTATCGGTTTTCGCAATAAATATATTACGGCAAGTAGATGCCGTAATAAACAATAGGAGACCATGAATGAATAAGTATGTAGAGACAGTTTTGGAGCAAACGAAACGCAAAAATTCGGAGCAGGTAGAATTTATTCAGGCCGTTACAGAAGTGATGGAGTCCATCTCGCCAGTGATGGAACGTCATAAGAAGTATCAGGATCATGCGATTCTGGAACGTATAGTGGAGCCCGAGCGGGTGATTATGTTCCGCGTGCCGTGGCAGGATGACAAAGGTCGTTTTCAAGTCAACCGTGGTTTCCGCGTTCAGTTCAACAGCGCGATTGGTCCTTATAAAGGCGGCCTGCGTTTTCATCCCTCGGTCAATCTGGGCATCATTAAGTTTCTCGGGTTTGAGCAGATCTTCAAAAACTCACTGACCACGCTCCCCATGGGTGGCGGCAAGGGCGGTACGGATTTTGATCCCAAGGGTAAGTCTGATGCAGAGGTCATGCGCTTCTGTCAGTCGTTCATCACTGAATTGTACCGCCATGTGGGTGGGGACACTGATGTCCCAGCTGGTGATATAGGCGTAGGGGGGCGTGAAATTGGGTTCATGTTCGGTCAGTACAAGCGTATTAAGAATGAGTTCGTTGGCGTACTGACAGGCAAGGGGCTCAAGTGGGGCGGCTCGTTGATCAGGCCTGAAGCGACCGGATATGGGGCGGTTTATTTCGCCCAGGAAATGCTGGCCAAGCGTGGGGACTCGATGAAGGGGAAGGTTTGTACCGTGTCTGGTTCCGGTAACGTGGCGCAGTACACTATCGAGAAAATCAACCAGTTGGGTGGCAAGTGCGTCTCGGTTTCTGACTCCAACGGCACCATCTATGATCCCACAGGCATAACGGCCGAGAAGCTGGCATTCATTATGGAGCTCAAGAATGTCAAGCGAGGTCGCATCAAGGACTATGCTGATAAATTTGGGTGTCAGTACAAGGATGGAGAGCGCCCGTGGAGCATCAAGTGTGACTGCGCATTCCCGTCGGCGACGCAAAATGAAGTTTCGGGCGATGACGCGAAGGTGCTTGTCAAGAATGGCTGCAAGCTGGTGGCGGAAGGGGCAAACATGCCGACCGACCCGGATGGTGTGGAAGTCTTCCTGAAAGCCAAAGTGATGTTTGGCCCGGGCAAAGCGGCCAATGCTGGCGGAGTGGCGACCTCAGGTCTTGAAATGTCGCAGAACTCGATGCGGCTATCCTGGTCGCGTGAGGAAGTCGATCAGAAGTTGAATGGTATTATGAAGTCCATTCATGCCAATGCGTATGCGGCGTCCGAGGAATATGGTGATGCTGGCAACTACGTGTTGGGCGCCAATATTGCCGGTTTCGTTAAAGTTGCCGACGCGATGATTGACCAAGGTCTGGTTTAAGCTACCGGGCTTTCTGGCAAGTGTAACGGGACGTCTTAACAGGCGTCCCGTTCTTTTTTGCTGACATTTTGAGAGATTGACTTTAGCCCTGTTTATAGGCCATTATTTACCCCTCAAAAGGGAGTTTAGCTATGGCGTTTAGAGTAGAAATCATACCGTTCGTAATCGTGGTGATAGTGTTGGGTGCCTTGCTGTGCGGTGTTCTTCGCCTGGCGCGGGTGTCGTGGCGTAAAGCGTTTGTATTCAGCGGGATAGTCACGGTAATTCTGATCGGGTATTTATTGGTGTTCTTTCGTGATCCCGTGAGAACGCCTTCGCCTGATCCACAGGATATCATGGCTGGGGCTGAGGGCAAAATCATGTCGATCGTTGAGGTGGACGAGCCTGAGTTTCTCAAAACTAAGGCGGTTCGGATCAGCATTTTCTTGAGTTTGATCGATGTGCATGTGAACCGTGCGCCGATAGAAGGAACGATTGTGCATGCCCAATATTATCCGGGTGCCCGCTTTTTCACTTTTGAGGAAAAGTCATCTGAGCTGAATCAGCATAGCTCGATTGTGATTCACAACGCCAAGACCACTTGTCTGGTCAAACAGATTGTCGGGCCGGTCGCGCGTCGGGTGGTTTACTGGGTCGAGCCTGGCCAAATTGTTAAGAAGGGGGATGCGATTGGCATGATGAAATTCGGGTCGAGACTCGATATGTATTTTCCGCGTGATGATGTGGATGTGTTGGTTAAAAAGGGCGATAAGGTTCGCGCCGGTGAGACAGTCGTTGCCCAACTCAAGAAATAAGGACAGTTATGAAGACAGTCATCACCTGGCGTCAATTGATCCCGATCTCCATCACGTTGCTGGCAATGTTGTGTGGTTTTTTCAGCATTTTGGTCACTGTGGAAAGTATGAACGAAACGCTGGAGAAGGCGGGTGCCATGCATCGGTGGTCGGCTTTGCTGATCATGCTGGCTATGATTCTGGATGGGATTGACGGGAATGTGGCCCGCAAGCTGAAGGGGTGTACTGAAATTGGTGCAGAACTGGACACCTATGTGGATATGACCGCTTTTGGCATTGCGCCCGCCGTCTTGATTTATGTGGTGATGTTGACGGGGTCGGTTCCGCAAGATTCAGAGCGAATTTTCTGGCGGGTGGCTATGACGGCTGTAGTGGTGCTTTCCGGCGTGGTTCGATTGGCCCGCTTCAAGGCTCACGATCCCGATCGCGGGCAGGGCGGCTACACCGGGTTGCCGATTACGGCCTGCGCGGGGTGGGTGGCCATGATTGTTTTCATCAGTCAAAGCGAACCATTTGAGAAGTATTCCTTGAACTCCGGCTGGGTAGCGGGCCTTTTTCTGGTCGGAGTGCTCATTTTCATCAGTTTGCAGGTATCAAATGTGCGTTATCCGAAACCGACCAAGCATCCGGCTTTGTTCATTCCCATGGTGATTATGGTGTGTGTACTGTTTGGACCGCAGAAGATTGCCGTTCCGGCTGCTGTGTTTATGATTCTCATGGTACTCGGCTATATCGCGTTTGGGCCGTTTTATATGCGGCAGTTGTCGCGGCGTGAGGCTTTAGGAAAAGCAGCGCAGCCGTCTGATGCTAACAGGAATGGATAACCCCTGTGTGCCCTGATCCCCGACAGGAATTAGCAGAAATCATCAACCAGACTTCAGTTTACCTGAATGAGTTGAAAGCAGAGGGCGTTAATAAGATCGAGGTCAGTTTGGCCTCGGTGGCGAAAGCTCAGGCGCCAAAAAAGAAGACCGCACCCCTTACAATTCCAGCCCCAGTTCCTGCCTCAAAAACGGTCGAGAGAAGGGGCGTAACGGTTACTGCCAGAATGGAAAATGACATGGCCAAGATAGCATTAGAAATCGCGGGATGTACAAAATGTTCATTGCATAAGACGCGTATCCAGACTGTGCCGGGTCAGGGGAATGCTAAGCGTCCTGAAATCATGTTCATTGGCGAAGCGCCTGGTGCTGATGAGGATGAGCAGGGGCTTGCGTTTGTGGGGCGGGCTGGCCAGTTGGTCACCAAGATGATTACGGCGATGGGATTCACGAGGGAAGAGGTTTTTATTGCCAATATCTTGAAGTGCAGGCCACCGGATAATCGGGCGCCCACCCCTGAAGAGATGGCTATTTGCATTCCCTATCTGAAGCGTCAGATTGCTGAAGTTCAGCCGAAGGTGATTGTGGCACTGGGGGCAACGGCGGTTCTGGGCTTGCTCAACCTGACGGGAATCAGTCAACTCCGCGGCAAATGGTTGAAGTTTGAAGGGATCGATTTGATACCAACGTATCATCCGTCATATCTGCTTCGTAATCCTGTGATGAAAAGAGATGCGTGGCTGGATTTGCAATCGGTATTGAAACGTCTCGGGCGTCCTCTGCCCCCGGTGAAGCGGTAAGAGCCCATGCGAGTCAAATCCCCATCCTCGCTGTTGGCCTGGCGACGGCAATCCAATGAATCTGTGGTTGTGGTGACAGGCTCTTTTGATATTTTTCAACCTGGCAATCTTGAGGTTCTGAGGCAGGCGAGTTTGCTGGCGAAGCGAATCGTTGTGGTGGTGGAGCCTGATGATGTGGTGGCCGCGCATAGCTCTCCGGGACGGCCGCAAAACAAACTTGAGACCCGTGTGGAGATGGTCTCTTATCTGCGCCATGTACAGGCTGTGACGAGTTTTCCGGTGGCGGAGGCGAATGCTTTTTTCGCCGGCTTAAAACCGTTTATCTGGGTAACCGCCAAAACTCAAACCGCATCGGAGGCCTATGCAAAAGCTCTTTTCGTTTCGGCGGAACGGGTGGTTGAGGTAGCGTCTCAGAGGGGATGTTTTACGGAAGATATCATTTTAGCGATGGCTGAGAATCGAACCCCCGTCAAGCTGCCTCCGGCGTGGGGTGCGGAAGCCCTGGAATCGAGCGTCACTCCGGTGTCGGTAACTGTGAATGGGTGTTTCGACATTTTGCACATCGGGCATTTGCGTTTTCTGGCGGAGGCCCGGGCATTGGGGGACAGGCTAACGGTATTGATCAACAGTGATGCTTCGGTCGCGCGGTATAAAGGGGCGACGCGGCCGGTGTTCCCTGAGACGTTCAGGGCCGAGGCACTCAAAGCGTTGAGATGTGTTGATGATGTTTTGGTTTTTGCCGGGGACAATCCGCTTGATGAGATCCGGCAACTCCGTCCGCTGATTCATGTAAAAGGTGGTTCCTATGAGCCTGAGCGGGTGCGAGCAGAGCGCGAGTTGGTTGAAAGTTGGGGTGGGCGTTTAGTGTGCACGGCGATGGTTGAGGGTTTTAGCACGACCGACTTCATTAGAAAAGCTCTGGGCGCCAAAGCTACTATTTTGATATGATATCCACATGAGGGACGAGATGAAAGAAATTGAAGAGGCTGATCTTGTGGAAATGGATTTCCTCGAGAAGGTGGCTGCTCGTTTACCTGAAGATGAGGATGTCCTTTTAGCTTTGGGAGATATCTATACCCGGGCAGGCCGATATGAGGATGGCCTTCGAATTGACAGGAGCCTTGTCAAACTGATGCCTGAAGAGTCCTCCATCTGGTACAATCTTGCCTGTAGTCTGGCCTTGCTGAATGTGCGCGAAGAAGCGCTGGCATCCCTGCGGCGGGCCGTGGAACTGGGCTATCAGGATCATGAATGGATGAGTTGTGATAGTGACCTCCGGAATATCCGTGATGAAAAGGCCTTTACGGCTCTCCTGAAAACGATTACCGCCCCGAAGTCGAATAAGTCACTGGACTCCTGAGGCGGAATCGCTCAATTGATAAACCCCTCACCCTAGCCCCAGCCCTCAAGGGGAGAGGGACTAGAAAATCGACCGAGTTTCTTTCTGCTTCCTCTCCCCTTGAGGGAGAGGATTGAGGTGAGGGGTATTGAGGTCGTATATGACATAATGTCATTCCTTGTCTAGACTGCGTGCCATTCTGTCTCTTATCTGCTGTGGGGTATTGTCCCCATTGTATTTTGTAAAATATTCTTTATAAACGTCTTATAAAGATAATGTCATCGACTGAATGAAGTGGAACAGCTGTTGCTATCTTCAACAGCTAGTTGTGTATATCGCACGATGAGATCATGGAAAAGGACAGGATGTGACCTATGTTTGACTTAAGCAAATTAACGCAAAAGGCTCAGGAAGCCATGCAGATGGCGCAGGAAAAAGCAGTGAGATGCAGCCACCAGGAGTTGGATGGTGAGCATTTGCTGTTAAGTCTGCTGGAGCAGGAGGATGGGTTGGCCTCGAAGTTAATTGAGCGGCTAGGGGTACGGCCTGCTGAATTACGTGCTCGTGTGGAGGAGGCGCTGGATAAGTTCCCGAAGGTGAAAGGCACCGTTACGGAGGCTGGCAAGGTATATGTGACTCAGCGGCTTAACCAACTCTTGGTGAAAGCTGGGGATGAGGCGAAGCGGTTGAAGGATGAATATATCTCGGTTGAGCACTTATTGTTGGCCTTTCTGGACGAGGGCAAGGGGACGGCCTCGGGTAAAATTCTCGCGCAGATGGGGATTGATCGTGCCCGGTTCCTGGAGGCGCTTACGGCTGTGCGAGGTCACCAGCGGGTGACCAGTGCCACTCCTGAAGGAGCCTATGAAGCCTTGCAGAAATACGGCATAGATTTGGTCGAGATGGCGAAGCAGAACAAACTTGATCCGGTCATTGGGCGCGATATGGAAATCCGCAGCGTGATCCGGATTCTTTCCCGAAAGACAAAGAATAACCCCGTTTTGATAGGTGAACCCGGGGTTGGGAAAACGGCCATTGTGGAGGGTTTGGCACATCGGATTCTGAGAGGCGATGTACCGGAGGGACTCAAGGATCGCACCATTTTCGCGCTGGATATGACAGCCCTGATGGCGGGGGCCAAATATCGGGGCGAGTTTGAGGAACGGCTTAAGGCAGTGCTTACCGAGATCAAGGCGGCTGAAGGCCGGATTATTCTGTTTATTGATGAGCTTCACACGATTGTAGGTGCAGGGAAGACGGAAGGATCGTCGGATGCAGGGAATATGCTCAAGCCCATGCTGGCACGCGGTGAGTTGCATTGTATTGGGGCCACGACGCTGGATGAATATCGCAAATATATCGAGAAAGACGCCGCTTTGGAAAGGCGCTTCCAGCCGATCCTGGTAGAGGCGCCATCGGTGGAAGATACGCTTTCGATTCTCCGAGGACTAAAAGACCGGTTTGAGGTGCATCATGGCGTGCGGATCACGGATTCTGCACTTGTGGCATCTGCTGTTCTTTCAGATCGTTATATCAGTGACCGGTTTTTGCCTGACAAGGCTATTGATCTGATGGATGAGGCTTGTGCCTCGATCCGCACGGAGATCGATTCCATGCCGGCGGAGTTGGATGAAATTACCCGCAAGGTGATGCGGCTGGAAATCGAGGAAACGGCGCTCAAAAAGGAAAAAGACGAGGGAAGTAAGGAGCGTTTGAAGGTGCTTCGGAAAGAGTTGGCGGATCTCAAGACCGCCTGTGACACCATGCGGGCTCAGTGGTCGAATGAGAAAAGCGCTATCGCCGGAGTTCAGTCTGTCCGTGAAGACCTTGAAAAAGCACGGAGGGAAAGCGAAGAAGCCGAACGTAAATACGATCTCGACCGGTTGGCGAAATTACGCCATGGCGTGATTCCGGATCTTGAGAAGAAACTCAGCACTCTCCAAAAAACAGCGGCGGGGACAACCGAAAGCCGCTCCATGTTACGGGAAGAAGTTACCGAGGAGGAGATTGCCGAAGTGGTGTCCCGATGGTCTGGCGTTCCGCTAACTAAACTGCTTCAGGGTGATCGGGAAAAGCTGCTGAAGCTAGGTGACGTGTTGCACGAGAATGTGATTGGGCAGGATGAGGCCGTTCAGGTCGTGGCAGATGCGGTGTTGCGGGCGAGGGCGGGGATCAAGAATCCCAAGCGGCCTGTAGGGGCTTTCCTCTTTCTGGGGCCAACAGGTGTGGGAAAAACGGAGTTGGCGAAGGTGCTGGCCACAACCCTTTTTGATTCGGAAGACCATCTGATCCGGATCGATATGAGTGAGTATATGGAGAAGCATACGGTTTCCCGGCTGGTTGGAGCGCCTCCGGGATATGTGGGATATGAGGAAGGAGGACAACTGACTGAGGCCGTCCGTCGTAAGCCGTATGCGGTTATTCTGCTGGATGAAATTGAGAAGGCGCATCATGATGTTTTTAACATTCTGCTACAGATTCTGGACGATGGCCGGTTAACGGATTCCCATGGGCGAACCGTAAACTTTAAAAATTCGATCATTATTATGACCAGTAATATCGGGTCGCCGATCTTGTTGGAAGGGATTGGGGCTGATGGCCAAATCAAAGAGGCGGCCCGGCTCGATGTGATGGAAGAGTTGCGGCAGAGTTTCCGGCCAGAATTTCTCAACCGTTTGGACGATGTAGTGTTATTCAAGCCATTAACGTTGGAAGAGATCGGCCGAATTGTGGATCTCCAGATGGGCGAATTGCGGACACGGCTCGGGGAGCAGCGCATGGAACTTAAGGTGACCGATGGGGCTCGTGAGTTGTTGGCGAGGGAAGGGTATAGCCCGGTATATGGGGCGCGTCCTTTGAAGCGGCTGATTCAGGTGCTAGTTGAGACCCCCCTTGCCCGTTTGGTCGTGGCGGGGACTATAAAGGGAGGTCAAACGGTAAAGGTCGGGGTAAAGAAGGGCGAGATCGAGATTCTTGTGGAATAATTCTACTTATTATTCCACGGGTCTTTAGAGAAAACCGAGCAGATCGAGGCACAGACTCCGACGAGAAGGAGAATACCGCCAATGTTGAAGAATATCATCAGCATGGGGTGTGCTGTCCGGAACGAATCTGCAACGTTAATACTTTGACTTGATCCGAAAGAGGTTGCCGCCATCAAGGACTGGTTGGTGATCAGCAGCAGTGCTGCTATCGGCATGATTATAACATTCTTTGTCTTCATGGCGAATAAAGTGCATGTATTTGAACATTTGCACAATCGGGGTAACCCTGATTATGTATCAGGGAATTGCTCATAGCGGCAGAGAGGTGGAGCCGACGTCCCGGCGGTTGCATTTGGCGGCAAGAAAGAAAATGCGTTCACCGGGGACGTCGATCGCCACCTTGAGGGATCTGACATGCGTTAGATTGAAAAAAAACGAATCTGAAATTCGCTTGTCTTTCTGTTCCAAGGTTACTACACTCCGCCCCCAAATTTAGGGGCGGCAGGAGGGGTAGTGCAAAAGGCCCTCACCCCAATCCTCTTTCGTGGCGAGAGAGGTTCAAAACAGTAAAACAAGGAAAAGATATGTCGACTATACCGACCAAAAATCAAAAGCTGATCAACTGGGTTAACGAAATGGCCAAGCTGACCAAAGCGGCCAATGTCTATTGGTGCGACGGGTCGCAGGCCGAATATGACCGGCTTTGCCAGGAGATGGTGAAGGCTGGAACTTTTACTCCGCTCAACCAGAAGTTGCGTCCTGGCTGTTTTCTTGCCCGCTCCCATGCCAGTGATGTGGCACGTGTGGAAGATCGCACCTATATCTGCTCCAAGACGAAAGAAGATGCCGGTCCTACGAATAATTGGGCGGATCCTGCCGAGATGAAGAAGCTTATGACTGGTTTATACACCGGTTGTATGCAAGGACGAACCATGTATGTGATTCCTTTCTCAATGGGTCCCTTGGATTCGCCAATTGCCAAAATCGGAATTGAACTGACGGATTCCGCCTATGTGGTGGTCAATATGCGCATCATGACCCGTATGGGAAGCGCCGTGTTGAATAAGTTGGACGCTACTGGCAGTTTCATTGAGTGTATGCACTCGGTTGGCGCGCCGCTTCAACCCGGGCAGCAGGATCTTCCATGGCCCTGCGAGCCAGATCCCGCCAAGAAATATATTGTTCACTTCCCTGAAGAGCAGTCGATCATGTCCTACGGGTCGGGTTACGGTGGCAATGCCTTGTTGGGTAAAAAGTGTCTGGCATTGCGTATTGCCTCCTCAATTGCCCGTAAAGAGGGTTGGATGGCCGAACATATGGTGATTCTGGCCCTGACTTCGCCTGCCGGAAAGAAGTATTACATTAGCGCAGCATTCCCGAGTGCCTGCGGCAAGACCAATCTGGCTATGATGCAGCCGAGTTTGCCGGGGTGGTCGGTTAAGTGTCTGGGTGACGATATCGCCTGGATTCGCGTGGGTGAAGATGGCCGCCTGTTTGCGATGAACCCGGAATCCGGCTTCTTCGGTGTGGCGCCGGGCACCTCGGCCCAGTCGAATCCCCATGCGATGACGACGATTAAGGCCAATACGATTTTCACCAACGTGGCGTTGACGCCCGAGGGTGATATCTGGTGGGAAGATATGGGCATTCCGGCCCCGGCCAAGGCGATTGACTGGGAAGGTAAGGATTGGACCCCGGATTGCGGTCGCAAGGCGGCGCATCCGAATGCCCGGTTCACAGCGCCTGCGGAACAGTGTCCGGTGGTGGATGCCGACTGGCAGAATCCGGCCGGTGTGCCGATCTCGGCGTTCCTGTTTGGTGGGCGTCGTCCTTCCACCATCCCTCTGGTAAATGAAGCTTTCACCTGGGAACATGGTGTATTCATGGGTTCTTCAACGGGGTCGGAGACCACTGCGGCGGCGCTCGGCAAAGCCGGGGTTCTGCGGCGTGATCCGTTCGCCATGTTGCCGTTCTGCGGCTATAACATGGGTGACTACTTCGCCCACTGGCTGGACATGGCGAAGAAGACCAAGCGCGAAAAGTTGCCCAAGGTATTCTTTGTCAACTGGTTCCGTAAAAGCCCTGAAGGCAAGTGGTTGTGGCCTGGATACGGCGACAACAGCCGCGTGCTCAAATGGATCTGCGAGCGTATCGATGGCACTGGGAAGGCGGTCAAGTCCCCGATTGGGTATCTGCCTACCGAGGATGGTTTGGATGTGTCCGGGCTGAAGATTACGCCGGAAGACATCAAGCAGTTGTTGGCAGTCGATCCTGAAGGCTGGAAGAATGAGATAGCTGACATTAACACCAATTACGAGAAGTTCGGCACCCATCTCCCTGCGGCCTTGAAGCAGGAATTGGAAGGCTTGAAGCAGCGTTTGGGTTAAGTCATTGTGTTTGAGAAAAGTCGAAGCAGCGTCGGGAAACCGGCGCTGCTTTTTTTGGTTAGATGGTTTTTTTGTAGTAGTTCTCGAACCTCGTCTGTAGCTTCAGGGAAGTCAGGTAATTCAGTAAGACGAAGGCAAGTTGTTTACCGCTGCCGAGTGATATATAAGAACATTTCTTGCAGAACTCAATATTGCGTCGGCCTTCAATGTGGGCCTTCCTGAAACTCTGGATCGCTTCGCCGTTCCAAACCTCCGCCAATGTGTTTTGTTGAACGTTTCCAAACACCACATCACCATCGTAATCGTTGCAACACGGCACAACATTGCCGTTCCAGTGAATAACCATTGTCCGCCACGGCCAATCGCATAGATTGTCGAAATATACCTTTTTTGCCGAGTCCGGGTGCAGTTTGTCGAAATCTTCATTTTCTCCGTTCCAGACATTGAACGGTTTAAGCCAGACGTGCGCCCCGAGCTCTTGCCACTTCTTGCGGAACGTCAGCGCCTCATGCTTGTTAAGCGACATATAGATCAGTTGACAGACGCAAAACATATCAATGTGGCGTTGTCTGACCTTTTTCAGGAACTCCTCGACGTTCTTTACTGTTTTCTGGAAATCACCCCCGACGCGCAACTGACGGTAAGTCTCCTCGTTAACGGCGTCGAGGCTGAATATTATTAAATCCAGGCCGCTGTCCAATAATTTGTCGCTTCTGTTGGCATCTAGTAGCGTCGCATTTGTTGAGAGAAACGTTCTGATTCCGCGCGACTTGAAGGTAGCAACGATCTTATCGAGTTGCGGGTGCATGACGCTCTCCCCCCAAGCTTGCAAGAGAACAAACTGAACATGCCCTTCCGCTTCCGCCGCTATCTTCTCGACAACTGACATAGACATGAATCCGACTTTACGTTCCATGTCCTTCGTCCGGGGACACATTGGGCAGCTGAGATTGCATGAGTTGGTAGGCTCAAGATGCAGTAACGTGGGCAAGCCCGAGGTCTGAACTTGCTTTTGTCGGTAATCCAGAACAGATCGGTAACGATTGATCAATGGGGTGGCCATGATATTCCTTTTCTAATGGTTTATACAATCATGCTTGCGTTTTTGACTCGGCTCTGACAGCATTTTAAAGAACGGCAGCGCATGTCCAGTACAATTCACACACATGCATGTACCACTGAGAAAGAAATTTCTAAATCAAAAAATCATGATCAATACCACGGTCGCACGCAAACATCAGGGTATCTTTTCCGAAATTAGGAGAGTTTTTGATCAGCGGAATCTCGATAGCCTGATACTCTTCGTCACTAACTCGTGTAATCTGCGTTGTGGTTTTTGTTGTTATGCGGAAAACAGGAACCAGTCCCGTGACATTTCTTTAGATAACCTGCTGACCCTCAGCCGGACGATGCCAGCCTTCCGGGCTCTGTTGATATCGGGGGGCGAGCCCTTTATGCGGCATAGGCTGGAGGATATCATGCTGGCATTCTGCCGTAACAACGGCGTACAGGCGATCTATGTCCCGACAAACGGTTGGTTCTCCGACCTCTCGGTTGACACCTGCCGCAAGTTTCTCGAGCAGGAGAAGTCCGCCATGCTGACGATCAGTTTCTCCGTGGACGGCATGGAGGAAACCCACGACCGTTTGCGCGGTAAGAGCGGTGCTTTTGCCAATCTTTGTAAGACCATCGAAAAACTTTCCCCGTTGCGGGATCAATTTGCGAACCTGCGCTTACGCATTAGCAGTGTTGTGACTGCTGAAAATGTCGACGAAATACCTGAGACGCTTAAGTTTTTTCGCGATCGTTACATCCTTGATGAACACTCGCTTGAGATCGTGAGAGATTCCTATTGGAAAACCGCAAATCATGGTTCTGTCGAACGAAAAAACATAGTGGATAGATACCTGTCGCTCCTGAACCAGGCGCACGAGATGTACTCCGGCAAACACCGTACCTCGGGACGGAGCGTGCTTGGTGATGTTCCTGCAAGTTTGACTAATCTCGCTTTGTACTCACTTAACCGTGCCATGGCGCAAATCAAACGAGATCGAATTATGGGGAAACTCTGGCCTTTCCCTTGTGTTGCCGGACGCACGATACTCGTTGTAAATGGTTCTGGCAGCCTTCGCGCATGTGAGCATCGCGATGAGGTTTTGGATTTGAACCCATTAGATTTTGATTTTCAAAAGGCCATGGCCACAGGCGCCATAGCTAAGGAATGTGCTCGGATAGCGGTGGATCGCTGTGACTGCATTCATGGCTGTTTTGTCGGCAACAGCCTCCAGCATTCTCCTTGCGCCGTCCTGACCCGGGTTGCGCCTCAAGCCATAAAGAGACTGTTTTTGCGGTTTCTGCATTGATTCAGGGAAACCATTGCCAAGCAATCCATCACCACATAAAAAGGTCGCCATGAAAAGAGTCATGTGTTTTTCTTCCTGTTCGACAAATTTGCGCTATCAGGCATGTGTACGCATTATGCGCGAACAGGGCATAGAGGTAATCGTTTCCAAGCCTCACCGCTCGCCAGGTTCCCTCATGGAGCTTTTTGTGACCATCTTTCCTAACTGCTGGATCGCCTTAACATGCCGTGCCGATTTGGCCGGGGGGTTTAAGCCGCATTTAAATGTTACTTTGCCCCTTCTGATCGCCAAACTTCGAGGCATTCCCACATGGCTTGATGTGGACGATCTTTGTCATGCTTATCTGACGGGATGGATGAGTAAGTTGTTAGAGATTATACAGAAACCGTTTCCGCGCTTCTACAGTATGGTCAGTTACCATAATAACAATCTGCGCAACTTTCTGGTGGATGAGCGGGGGGTACGGCCTGAGCGAATATTTCGAGTCGAACAAGGCGTTGACTGCACTTTGTTTAACGGCAATGCAGATAAAGGCCAAATAGCGGCCATTCGGAGTCGCTACGCCCTGGATGGAAAGCCGGTGGCCGTCTATACCGCCCATCTCAACGTTGCCAGCGATCTTGAGCCTGTGATGCAAACATGGCGAAAAGTGCTGTGCGATATACCGGATGCCACACTGCTCATTGTAGGTGGCGGGCCTCTTCGGCAACATTTCGAGCAAATGGCTAAACAATATGAACTCTCCCAGCATCTTCACTTCATCGGGGAGGTTCGCCATAACGAAGTCCCTTCGTACTTTGCCGTGGCAGATGTGGCCTTAGTCTACTTTTCCGAGCGTCTGGTAAACAAATATCGATGCTCTCTGAAACTCCGCGAGTACTTTGCCGCCGGAGTAAAGGTGGTGTGCAACGACTTTGCTGAATTCAAAGATTACGACCACCTGACATATCAGTCGGATTCCCGGATAGATTCCTTCGCCGCCATGATCGTATCTGTCCTGCGAAACGGCGGCGACGGGCGCGAACGCACAGCCCAGGAATACACTCGAAAACACCTTCATTGGCCTCTCATTGTCGGATCCATGGTGGCAGAGATTAACAGACGGATTCAGAGATAAATCTCCCGGGTTTACTCCATTTTAGATAAGTTAATGCCCTAAATTAGCGGTTGTTTCTAGTTTAGAGTTTCTGGCATCATGGAGCTTATGCGGCTTTCGATAGTAATTCCGGCTCATAATGAAGAAAACAGGATCGGTCCCATGCTGGAGGCCTATCTGCCCTACTTTACTTCGCGATACCAGAATGAGGTAGAATTTCTGGTGGTAGTGAATGGGTCCACAGATCGAACCGACCAGATTGTCGCTTCCTTTGCCAGTCGTTTCCCCGGCCTGAAGGCCATCATTGAACCCAAGCCCATTGGGAAAGGTGGGGCCTTGATGGTGGGGTTTAGCGAGGCCCGTGGTGAGTTAATCGGCTTTGTAGATGCCGATGGCGCCACGCCGCCGCAAGCCTTTCAAGATCTGGTGGACAATATCGGGGAGTCGGGTGCGATCATCGCCTCCCGCTGGGCCAAAGGGGCCCAAGTCAGTCCGCGTCAACCGTTGGATCGGCGGGTGGTCTCCCGGATTTTTAATTTAATGACCCGCGCGTTGTTTGGCCTACGGCTGACCGATACCCAATGCGGGGCCAAATTGATGCGGCGTGAAGCCGTTCAGACCATATTGTCACGTCTGGGCATCACTCAATGGGCGTTTGATGTAGATCTGCTGTTCCAACTCCGCCGGGCGGGCTTCAAGATCAGGGAGATTCCCACGACCTGGCACGATGTTGAAGGCTCCAAGGTTCATGTGGGGAGTGCCTCGCAGGAAATGATGATGGCGCTGATCCGCTTACGTTTGATCTATTCGCCATTTAAATGGGTTGTGGACTTTTATGATCGGGTACTTGGGCCTTGGATTCATCCCGTGGGCATGGTACGTGACCATCTTTTGACGCATAGTCTAGTTCTATTCATTGGCGCCCAGTTTAGTAATATCTGTAATCTTTTATTTCAAGTCACCATGGCGCGGATGCTGGGGAATACTGAATATGGCGTGCTGTCCGCCATTCTCGGCGCGCTCATGATGCTCGGGATGCCGCTGGCGTCCTTAGGTGGCGGGGTGACGCATTTTACGGCACTGTTTATGGCCGGGAATGAGCGGGATAAAATCAAGGCCATGATGGCCGCCTTGACGCGGGATTTATTGATACCCGCTCTGCTTCTGATAATGGTGGCGCTCTTGGCCCGGCAGGAGCTGATGGCCGCCTTTAAGATTGATTCGCCGGTGCCGATCTATCTGGCGATTGGCGCCGTCGTTGTGGGGCTATTGGGGGCCATTCCTGGTGGTGTATTGTCTGGGATGCAGGCCTTTAAGTGGGGTGCCCTGATTGGAAATGGAGCTGCAGTACTGAGGTTGATCGCGGGACTTGTCCTAGCGCTGATGGGGCTGGGTGCTGTTGGAGGTTTGACCGCGCATGTGGTGGGGTTGTTGGTGTCTGTGGCGCTTTCCCTTGTGATATGTGGCGCTTTACTGGGACGGGCAAGTGTATCTCTGGCGCGGCCGACAGGGATTTATGCCTACATGGGCGGCTACATGGCGGCATTTACAGCCTACGGGGTCTTGTCTGGTGCTGACCTGCTTCTGGTTAAGTATTATTTCTCACCGGAGCAGGCGGGCGTTTTTTCAAAAGCGGCTATGGTGGCGAGAATGGTCTTTTTTCTGCCAGGCCCGGTCTGTTCAGCCATGTTCCCAAAAGTAACCTCCGGGGGAGAGTCATCACAGGCAACGACCAGGACTTTATACAAGGCCATGGTAGTGACGGGCCTGATTGTGGCGTCCATGGGCCTGGTCTTTCTGGCGTTCCCTGGTTTTATCCTCAAGATTTTGGTGAAAGAGGCGCAGCCCGGACAGATTGAAATCCTGAGGGGGATGGTTCTGGCGCTGACCCCGTTGACCATGGTCATGGTACTGCTGAATTATGAACTGGCTCAGCGGCGGTTCAGGATTATGATTCCACTGTTCATTTGTGCGGCGGGATATTTGTTTGGTGTGGCATACTGGCATGAAACACTTTTACAGGTGGTCGCGGTGCTGGCCGCGGCGTCAGTGGCTGCATTGTTGGGTTGTTTGGCGTATTTGCGGGGTAGTGAACACCCTCACCCCAACCCTCTCCCCTGAAAGGAGAGGGGGCAATACTCGGTAAATTTGAGGAAAGATAAAATTATGGCAAATCCGAATGAGCTGCGCGCAGAGATCTTGAAATTAGTTGAAGCGTATCATGCCGAGAAGTTTCAAAAGAAGGCGCCCTTTACGCCCGGACAAGATCTTGTCCATTATGCCGGGCGCGTATTTGATGGTGATGAGATGTGCAAGCTTGTGGACTCAAGCCTTGATTTTTTTCTCACCGCAGGTCGGTATTCTGAGGAGTTCGAGGCGAACTTCGCCGAGAAGCTTGGGGTGTCGAATGCGTTGTTGGTCAATTCTGGATCCTCTGCGAACCTGATTGCACTTACCACCTTGACGTCTCCAAAACTGGGTCATCGGCGCCTCAAGCCCGGTGATGAGGTGATTACGGTTGCGGCGGGGTTCCCCACAACTTTGGCGCCCATTTTACAGAATCAGCTAATTCCTGTTTTCATTGATGTTAATTTGGGCGATTACACGGCAATTCCGGAGCGTATTGCCGAGGCGATCGGGTCGAAAACGCGGGCTATAATGATGGCACACACATTGGGGGTTCCATTTGATCTTGATGTGGTGATGGCACTGGCAAAGAAACATGATTTGTGGGTGGTTGAGGATAATTGTGATGCTCTGGGCTCGTTGTATCGCAATCAATGGACCGGTTCATTTGGCCACATTGCCTCGCATTCGTTCTATCCTGCGCATCACATTACGATGGGTGAGGGTGGATGTGTGGTTACCAATGACGATGAATTGGCCCGTATTGCCTGTTCTTATCGTGACTGGGGGCGCGACTGTTACTGTTCAGGAGGAGAGAACAATACCTGTGGGAAGCGGTTCAGTCAGCAATTCGGGACGCTTCCACTGGGCTATGACCACAAGTATGTTTACAGTCATATCGGATACAATTTGAAGGTGACTGATATGCAGGCAGCGATTGGCTGTGCCCAGCTCGGGAAGCTGGATGACTTTGTAATCCGGCGGAAAGCGAATTTTGCCACACTCTCAGTATTGTTAAAGCCGTTTGAAGATCGGTTGTTGCTTCCCAAGGCAACACCGAACTCGGATCCCTCCTGGTTCGCTTTCCCGATTACGGTGCGGCCGGATGCTGGATTCACTCGTAACGAGTTGACGCAATATCTTGAAAGCAAGAAGATAGAAACGCGTAACCTGTTTAGCGGTAATTTGTTGCGACATCCGGCGTTTGCCAATATCCCACATCGCGTCGTCGGGGATTTAAACAACACGGATATGATTACAACAAATACTTTTTTCATCGGTGTGTATCCGGGGCTTACCGTGGATCATATGAAGTACATGGCCGATATGGTTAAAAAGTTTATTAATTGATGTGTATTCATGTTTCGCCTACAATGCCTACATGAAAACGATGCAGTATACAATCAGGGGAATACCCGCACGCTTTGATGCGGTGGTGCGGCAAGAGGCAAAGGTTTCGCATCAATCAATGAATGCGATTTTACTTCAAGTTTTGGCGCGAGGGCTAAATTTAGGGACGGAGCCGATTCGATTTAATGATCTTGATGACCTGGCAGGCTCATGGGTGAAAGATCCGGAATTTGATAGGGCGATGGCTGACATGGATAAGGTTGATAAGGCGATGTGGCAATGAGAATTGCGATTGACACCAATGTTTACCGGGCTTTTTGTGAGGGACTGAGTTCTGCTGTTGAGCACTTTGCTCAGGCTGTTGAGATCCATATTCCTTATGTAGTCCTTGCGGAATTGAGGGCTGGCTTTTTATGCGGCACTGTGGCGAAGAAGAATGAGCGGATTCTAATTCAATTTCTTAATCGGCCACGCGTTAGAATTCTTTTGCCGGATGAGGCGACAACGCATCATTATGCGAGAGTATTCGCCCAGCTTCGTGCTCAAGGAACGCCAATCCCGACCAATGATATGTGGATTGCTGCGCTGGTGCTCCAGCACGATCTTCAGCTCTATTCGCGGGATAGTCATTTCGACAACCTCCCGCAGATTCCGAGATTGATCCTGTAAAACACTATTATGCCTACTCCTCGTAAAATGCGTTGCCAGGTTGAGCGGGTCATTGATCATGGTGACCATGTTTACACTGTTGACTTGAAACCCGACCGGCCAGTACAAGTATTCCGCCCGGGGCAGTTCCTTCACCTTGCCGTGGATGAATACGATCCCACCGGATTCTGGCCAGAGTCAAGGGTCTTCTCAATAGCTTCTTCGCCCGTGGATCGTAGCAAACTCACTATTATCTATTCAGTCAAAGGACAATATACCTCCCGTATGGAAAAGGAGTTATGTGTTGGTAAGGACGTGTGGGTCAAACTCCCGTATGGTGAGTTTGTGGTTGATGGCGGGAGTGATTCAGTTCTGATTGCCGGTGGAACTGGGATTACGGCGTTTCAAGCGTTTATTGAGGGGCTGTCTCCAGATCATCCCCATAAGGTTGTCTTGCTATATGGCGCCCGCCGCCCTGAGCTGTTACTTGGACAGAGGTTGACAGAGAAGAAGCGCGCGCAAGGAACGAACTTACAAGTGTTTTATTTTGTGGAGGAGACAAGCGCTGTTAAGTCAGTTGTTGCTGAGGCCTCGGGTGTAGTAGCCGCTGTCCCCAGCGGCATAGCGATAGAGAGGATGAAACCTGGTCGCATACACCTCGATGTTCTCAAGGATTGTTCCATGAGTGAATCTGCCATATATTATTTAGCTGGTCCTCCGCCCATGGTGTCTGCGCTTAGTAAAGAACTAGTTCATCAAGGTGTGCCGGAGGCCAGTATCAGAGTTGATGCTTGGGAGTGAAGAAGCGGTAAGACGTGAGACGTAAGACGTGAAATGTGAAACGTAAAATGTCGACATGGATATATAAAATAGATAATGGGAGAGCCATGAAAGCAGTTATACTTTGTGGGGGATTAGGGACTCGTTTGTCGGAGGAGACGACTCTGAAGCCCAAGCCGATGATTGAAATTGGTGGGATGCCAGTACTTTGGCACATTATGAAGATCTATGCGGCACACGGAATCAAGGAGTTTGTGCTGGCCCTTGGATATAAAGGGGATGTGATTAAAGATTTCTTCGTAAATTATCGATACCATTCCCGGAGTTTGACGGTCGAAATGCATCGCGGTCATATTGAGGTCCATCAGGCGGATAGCGATGATGACTGGACGGTCCACCTTTTGGATACGGGGCTAACCACGCAGACGGGTGGTCGACTCAAGCAGGCCGGGAAGTTTATTGGGAATGAGCCCTTTCTTGCGACCTACGGCGATGGGGTGACGAATCTCAATGTCGGTAAAGTCATTGAAGCTCACAAGAAAAGCGGAAAATTGGCTACATTAACGGCAGTACGGCCTCCTGCCCGTTTTGGCAGCATGGTGTTTGATGGAGATTTAGTCACCCGTTTTGAGGAGAAGCCGCAGGCGGGGGAAGGCTGGATCAATGGTGGGTTCTTCGTGCTGCAACCGGAGGTATTGGATTACATAGAGGACGACGATTCATTGTGGGAGCGTGATCCTATGGAGCGGTTAGCTGTTGCGGGTCAGTTAAATTCCTATCGGCATGAAGGTTTCTGGCAGTGCATGGATACTTTGCGCGATGTGCGTCTTCTTGAGAGTCTATGGCAGGAAGGAAAGGCGCCATGGAAAAGTTGGTAAGACGTGAGGAGTAAGACGTGAAACGTGAGATGTGAGAGGTGCAACGTGGTGAGGGGCGGGTTGTGCGGAAAATGCCTTAAGTCAGCGCCATTCGGTTGTAGCGTTGAATATTATATGTTTGACGACATGATGACGTCTCGGTATTACTTAAGTTGAACATGAAGTTTATCTTCACTGGAATGAGGCTGCGATGAAAACCATTAGTATGCTTGAATTTAGGCGCCACTCAGAGCGGGTAATTAAGGGGGCACTAGCGGGAGAGCGGATGCTTTTGACCTATCGGGGTAAACCCTTATTCCATCTGGAACCTTGTGTTCATCCAGAACTTAGTTGTGGTGAAGACCCATTCTATCGCTTGGCCGAGCATGCGGATGGAGCCGCGAAGTCTCTTTCGAACCGGGAGATAGATACGCTCCTCTATGAAAACTGATATTTTTGTTGATACGAGTGGTTTCTATGCCTTGCTGGCAGCTAAAGACCCGCAGCATGTAAAGGCTGCGGCACTCCTCAAGAAAGCGGCTGGAGCCCGCGTCCGTTTTGTAACAACTGATTATGTCCTGGACGAGACTGCCACCCTGCTAAAGGCGAGGGGGCTTGCGCATCTGCTGGATCTGTTTTTTGGTGATCTTACCGTATCGCACGCCTGTCGAACCTTGTGGACAGATGCTGCTGACTTTGCAAGAGCCCGTGACTATTTTCTGCAGCACAAGGACAAGGATTATTCATTTACCGACTGCGTCAGTTTTTGCGCTATGAAAAGTGAAGGCTTACATCGAGCGCTCACCACCGACGCTCACTTTCGGCAGGCCGGTTTCGAGCCATTATTGGAGATGTGAGCCGTAAGACGCAAGACGTGAGATGTGAGATGTGAAGCGTAAAATGTAGGGGTAAAAATAATGCAAAGGGGGCATAAATCGCTAGACGTTTGGAAGGAATCGGTGGAATTATCTGTCAGTATTTACCGCCTCACCGCAAGTTTACCGAAGACAGAAGACTATGGATTGACGAGTCAGATGCGCCGTGCGGGTGTGTCAGTTCCCTCTAACATTGCAGAAGGAGCGGGACGTGGAGCTACAAAAGAATTCATTCAGTTCTTCAAGATTGCTAATGGATCCTTGACTGAGTTGGATACCCAGCTTGAGATTGCTGTGAAACTTGGATATATTACAGTCATACAGAAAAATAAAATAGACATTGATATGGAATCAATCTCAGCAAAACTGGCGGGCTTATTACGAAACCTGCGTTCACGCCTTTAATTTTTCGTCTTACATCTTACATTTAACCTCTTACATTTAACCTCTTACATTTAACCTCTAACCTCTAACATTTAACCTCTTACGTTTAACATCTCACCCCTCACGTCTAACATGAATTTTAACGATTTCTACAAAGACAAAAGGGTGCTCATAACAGGCCATACTGGCTTCAAGGGCTCCTGGCTGACCGAGTGGCTGCTGATGATGGGGGCCAAGGTGACGGGGTTCGCCTTGCCGCCGATGACGGAGCCGGCTTTATTTGACCAGTTGGGGCTTGCCGGACGCTGTGATCACAGGATAGGGGATATTCGTGATCGCTCGTTGGTGCGTCGGGTCATTCATGAGGTCAGGCCGGATCTGATTTTTCATCTGGCGGCCCAACCGCTAGTGCGTCTTTCTTATGCTCAACCGTTAGAGACCTATGAAACCAATGTGATGGGGACGGCGCATGTATTGGATGCCCTGCGGGATGCCGACTGGCCCTGTGCGGCGGTCATGATTACCACCGACAAGGTGTATGAGAATAAGGAATGGTTGCACGCCTACCGGGAGAGTGATCCCCTCGGTGGATATGACCCGTACAGTTCGAGTAAGGCCTGCGCCGAACTAGTGATCCAATCCTACCGGAACTCCTTCTTCAACCCGGCGAAAATCGCAAACCATCTCACCCCTCACATCTCACCCCTCACATCTCACGCTTCACCCCTCACATCTGCCGCCTCACCCCTCACTCCTCACGCCTCACGTCTCACCTCTCACGTTTCACCTCCTCTGGTTGCTGTCGCTTCCGCCCGAGCGGGGAACGTGATTGGGGGAGGAGATTGGGCGCAGGATCGGATCGTTCCGGACTGCATGAGAGCGTTAGCTAAAGGGGATGTCATTGCCGTGCGGAACCCCCATGCCACCCGCCCCTGGCAGCACGTCCTCGAACCACTAAGCGGGTATCTCCTCCTAGGCATGAAGCTCCACGGAGCCCTTACATCTCACATTTCACATCTAACATCTAACGCCTCACGTCTTACTCCTCACACCTCACACCTCACGTCTTACGCTTCAGCCTTCAACTTTGGTCCTTCGCTGACCTCAAATCGGACTGTTGGGGAACTTGTCGATGAAATCCTTAAGTGCTGGCCGGGCCGGTGGGAGGATCGATCAGATCACAAGGCACCACATGAAGCCGGCATGCTCAATCTGGCTGCGGACAAAGCGTTCCATTTGCTGCAATGGGAAGGACGGTGGGCTTTTGAACAGACCATCGGCATGACAGCATTATGGTACAAGACTGTTCATCAGGAGGGTGAGGGTGCCGTGCGTAGCATGGTGGAGAAGCAGATTCGGATGTACTGGGCTTGTATTCGTGGATGACGTTAATAACCATGTCCAATATTCTGCAAGAAGACCTCGATCATATTTTGGCTCATACGGAAGGGCTTTGGGAGGAATTCCGTGGGCAGCGTATTTTCATGACTGGGGGCACGGGTTTTTTTGGCGGCTGGTTACTGGAAAGTTTGCTCACTGCCAATGATGCGTTTTTGCTGAATGTCGAGGTAACCGTATTGACTCGCCATCCAGATGTCTTTGCAGAAAAATCGCCACATCTTGCTTTTCACCCGGCGATCAGGCTTCACCGCGGGGATGTCAGAGATTTTATTTTCCCTGATGGATGCTTTAGCCACGTGCTCCATGCGGCGACAGATGCCAGCGCCAAAATGAATGCCGAAACTCCCCTGTTGATGCTAGATACGATTGTCGAGGGGACCCGGCGTGTGTTGGATTTTGCGGTTCAGAGTGGTGCAAAGAAAGTGCTGTATACAAGTTCGGGCGCCGTGTATGGGAGGCAACCCCCGCAATTGCTGCATATTCCTGAAGATTATCAAGGTGCCCCTGACCCCCTTGATCCTGGTTCGGCGTATGGGGAGGGTAAGCGTGCCGCGGAGCTATTGTGCGCATTGTATGCCAAGCAATTCGGCTTGGAATCAAAGATAGCCAGATGCTTCGCGTTTGTGGGACCCGGAATGCCGATGGGGGCTCATTTTGCCATCGGAAATTTTATTCAGGACGCCCTAAACGGTGAGACTATTAAGGTTAAAGGAGACGGAACACCTTTGCGCTCTTATCTTTATGCCGCTGACTTGGCGATATGGCTGTGGACTATATTATTAAGAGGGAATGCCGGGACGGCATATAATGTCGGATCCGGCCGTGCTTTCTCCATTGGTGAGATTGCCGCGATCGTGGCTGATTGCGCCCAGGCGGGGCCCGTTATGATCCAGAGTAAAGCAAATTTAAAATCGCCTTCTGAGCGTTATATCCCTGATGTTACGCGCGCGAAAGTTGATTTAGGTTTAACCGTCAGGGTCGATCTGGAAGAGGCAATTCGACGGACTCTCCAGCATCATGTCTCCTCTAGACAATAAACTCGGATCAAAAAGGCAGAATAATGAAAGTTTCAACTTTTATCGCACAGTTTCTGAAAAAGAAAAATATTGATACCGTGTTTGAATTACAGGGTGGCATGATTACATGCATCATTGATGCTTTTCATCGCGACGGTTACATCAAGATTGTGAGTATGCACCACGAACAGGCCGCCGCAATGGCTGCCGATGCATATGGGCGAATTGCAAATAAGCCGGGGGTCGCGCTCGCTACCAGTGGTCCCGGCGCAACAAATCTTCTGACCGGAATTGGTAATTGTTTTTTTGATTCAGTGCCAGCCATTTTTATTACAGGCCAAGTAAATTTAAACGAGCAAAAAGGCGAGCGCGCTACGCGGCAAATAGGTTTTCAGGAAACTGACATCGTGAGTATGGCAAAGCCAATTACCAAAACAACTTATGTGATAAAAACAGCCAAAGAGATTCCTCGAGTATTTGAAGAAGCCTATAAAATCACACTGTCAGGCAGACCGGGGCCAGTTCTTATTGATATTCCAATGAATATTCAGAATGAAGAAGTGGAAGCTTTTTCGGTTACTGACTCGGATCTTCCGGCAGTGGCTACAAACTCAACGGGGCACGAAGCTTACTTTCAGCGCTATCTTATGGCTTTGAAAAGTAGCAAGCGTCCATTGATTCTGGTGGGTAGGGGGCTCCGGGCATCCGGATCGGAAGGGCGCTTTTTGGAATTTATGAATAAATGCCACATCCCCGTGGTTACATCCCTGTTGGGTTTTGATGTATTGCCCTATCAACATTCCGAGCGGATAGGGTTTATTGGTACCTATGGTAATCGCTGGGCTAATTACGCATTAGGTAGTTGCGATTTGCTCCTTGTGTTGGGCAGTCGACTAGACCTGCGGCAGACAGGCTCTGATATCGATTCCTTTCGGAGAGACAAAGCTATTTACCATGTCGACATCGATGAGGCTGAATTGAATAATCGGGTTACTGAGTGTATCACATTAAAAAGTGATCTGTCTGAATTCTTTTCGCGAATCGAAAACTGTGATTGTTCTTACAACGCTCCCCGGGAATGGATACGGGCGATCGAAGAAAAAAGGCAAACCTGCCTGGATACGAGCGAGCTCAAAGGGATAACAGGCATTAATCCCAATACTTTCATCCATAAACTTTCGCACGCCTCACATGAGGCCAGAGTATTTACTGCAGATGTTGGCAATAACCAGATGTGGTGCGCCCAGTCTTTGGAGTTGGTCAATAATCAGATGTTTCTGACCTCGGGAGGCATGGGGGCAATGGGGTATGCGTTACCTGCCGCTATTGGAGCCTCTATCACCCTGGGTAATGCGCCTGTAGTAGCGATTGCTGGTGATGGCGGGTTTCAGATCAATGTTCAGGAATTACAAACCATTCGGAGGAACAATCTTCCAATTAAAATTGTAATTCTCAATAACCACTGCCTCGGCATGATCCGCCAATTTCAGGACAGTTACTTTGGCAGCTGTTATCAATCAACAGTTTGGGGATACACGGCACCCAATTTTTCTAAAATAGCTTTGGCCTATGGTATTGAGTCCTGCTCCATCAACAGACCAGAGGAGATTGGAGAGGGATTGGAAAAACTTTGGGAAAATCCCGTTCAACCTTTTTTACTGGAAGTATCGGTCGATATTCACACCAATGTTTCCCCTAAAATGAGGTTTGGTAGCTCAATGACGAAAATGGAGCCTTCGAGATAAAAAAAGACTGGTAATATCATTCATAACCTAACAGCAAAATAAGGAGCATTTCAGCACCGCTGCTCGTAGCATCATTTACGGATATTGTCTGATTATCGGGTGTTCATGCTAATATTCATGGTTTCTTAAATCGGTGTCATATGTCGATATTCCTCTTGATTCCGGAGATTTCTCCTTGATAAGTCGCCGTGCGGTTGACGTTTTAAATAAAATGCCTGAAGAAAGTCGCTTTATTCGTGGCATGAGAAGTTGGATAGGATTCAACCAGATTGGGGTAAGCTATGAACGTCAGGAGAGACAAGCCGGTGACTCGAAATATCCGTTTAAAAAATTAATCGCTTAGGCGTTCAACGGCATTTATAATTTTAGCGAATTTCCTGTTAAAATCTTGTTCGAAACAGGAAACTTTGCAGTATTAATTTCTCACAGGAAGAGGTTTTTTAGAAGGAGATGCAGGTTATGAGTAATAATGGTAAAATTTTATCTCAACAATGGCTGATAGCAATTCTTGTTGCGATCATTTTGATTGCAGGGGCAGGGGCGCGTTTTATAAGGCTAAATGATGCCAGCCAGAACAGTGATGGCCAAATTCATGATGTATGCCAGATGGGTGCGACGCCCGCCGACATCGTGTTGAAATGGGAGCAACTTGTCGGGCGCACTTACCAAATGCCTTTCCCCGCCGCCCTGACAAAATTATTTCTGGATGTTTTCCATTTACCGCCAACAAGAGGCAACGTAATCATGCCTTCAGCCATTTGGGGAATGCTGGCAATACTTGCGGCACTTTGGGTTGGTTGGCGCCTGGGGGGGAGGTGGTTCGGACTGCTTCTAATGGCTGTCGTTGCATTCAATCCGATGCATGTTCAGCAAAGCCGCATGGCTTATTTTTATCCGCCAAGTGTGGTCGGCGGTTTTCTCATGATTTGGTGCTTAATCGAGTCGTGGGCGAACATGAAGGCGGGAACAAAACTTGGGTGGAAGTTCCATGTTGTGCATGTGACTGCAATAAGCTTACTCATATATTCGACGGCAAGTGCATGGCTGTTTACAGGGATCATAGGGGTGGTTCACATTGGATGTTCGTTCCTTAAGCGTATTCGGAAGCAGGTTTCGATAGGTGAGACGTGGCTCCTTGTGGCTTCGTATGTTGTTATCGGTGCGCCACTGCTGTTCGTGCCTTGGGGTGTTGAGGCGTTGATGTCAATAACGGGACAAAATGATAGTACCGCATATTGGCGAAAAATATTTGAACAAGGTCGCTCTGCTCCCATGGGGGTGATTTACCATGAGATTATTAAGTTTGGATGGGGCTGGACTCAAGCGCGGGCACTAGTGTCTTTCATGATCTTTGGGTTGGGTGGGCTTGTTCTGGGTATTCGGATGCGACGTGACATGCGTTGGGGAATTCCATTAATCGGGTTTGTTGTGGGTTTGGCTATCAGCGCGGCCGGAGTGCAAGCTTCGGTACTACCTTTCGGCATAAGGCGAATCGCTCCGGTATGGCCGTTTGGGTTTATTGTTTTGGCGGCGGGCCTGGCTGTACCGTGGTTGATTGAGGTCTCGAAACGGTGGAGATCGTTTGTTCGGGTTGTGTGGGGTGGATTTGCAGTTGTTATTATTGGGTTGTGGCTGAAGGCTGATGTTGAGGCTGTGAATTCCAATGGCTTTCCAGTTCCCTATAAACAGATATCCCAGTGGCTTGATAGTCATTTTTCCAGAGGAACACCGGTGGTCACGGATCGATTCTTTACGGCGATGTGTGAGTTCAATAGAAGCGATCCAACCACGAATGTAGTGGTGATCTCAACAGTTCCCAACGAACTTCCCGAAATCCAGCAAAAAACTCAATTTCGTGAAGTTACTCGTCGCTATTTTGAAGATAATCCCGATGCAGTTTTCTATTGCAGCGGGCACATGTATTCACGGCCAGAAGTGGGGCCGTGGGATTGGCCGGTAAAATTTTTCAAGCGAAGTCAGGAATTGCGAGATGACCAAGCAGAAAAGTTGAGTTTGATAGGACAACATTATCAAATTAACTACCCTGGGATTATAAGTTGGCCAATTATCTATTACAACACGGTGGTAGATGTGGTGGCAATCAAGCGTGCTGAGGGAGCTGCGGGGTTCTTTTTATGGGGGCCAGACTGGCGTCCTGTGCAGACCCAGGACTATCGGCTATGGAGGCTCCTACTGTCCGACAATGCCGGGCTAAAGGTTTATGGGCTTGGGGAAGAACCCAAAGATATTGCACTTGAACTGACTGGGGTGGCGGTGGGAGGGGAGATGAAGGTTAAATTTGGGGATCAGGTGATCGTGTTCCCCGCCAATCAAATTGTACAGCAGCGAATTCAGGTCAGGGTACAGCCAGGGATGAATGTGCTGCCGGTGCGAAGTCGAGGACCGCAGAACGCAAAATTATTAGTAGGGCGGGCGGTGGTGGGGGCGCAGAAAACTGTTAATTAGTGATTCGCAGTAGGGATCTTGGCGGAGTGAGAGCAGGAGGGTGGCCGTTGCATGAAGAAGCTTGTTTGGATATGCTGGAAAGACATCCATCACCCAGAAGCGGGTGGGGCTGAACTAGTCACTCACGAGATATCAAAACGTTTGGTGGGCGACGGGTGGGAGGTAATCCATCTCGTCCCCGGCTTCAATGATTGTTCGCCGACGGAACTGATTGATGGAGTCCGGGTCATCCGTATCGGGCACAGCATCCTGGCTTTCTATCGTCTGCCTTTTTACTATTGGAAACATCTTAGGGCGACTACGACTGTTTTGGTGGATTCCTTTATCAGCGTTGGGAGTTTTGCGTGCCTGACGATGAAGCCGGACCGGGCGGCGCTGATCATTTATCATATCGAAGATGTGAAATGGTTCACACAGACCCGTGTGTACGGAGTTCCCCGCTGGATCATGCCTCTGATTAATGTGTCAGGGTATTTTGTTGAAAAGCTTCAACTGATGCTCCTCGCGGTATTTTTTCAGGGAAGGGTTCTGACGATTTCGGAATCGACCGCAAAGGAGTTGGTGCACCACGGTTTTAAACGGGACAAAATCAGCCTCATCACCATGGGCGCCACCTGCAAGCCCCTGATGAATTTGTCCGATTCCCTGGCCAAGGAGCCAAGCTTTACCGTATTGTTGCTTGGGCCTCGTAAAGGAAAGCGGCCACTGCATACTGTCAAGGCCTTTGAAATCCTGAGCCGTCAGCATCCCGATGTGCATCTTTGGGTGGCCGGGTGGGGAAATGAGGGTGAGCTCGTGCGGCGGTATGTTGAAAAAAAGGATATTCGGAATGTGCGGTTCTGGGGGCGTGTCTCAGACGCGCAGCGGGATGAGCTGATGCAAAAAGCACATATCCTTTGCACGTCGCCCATTCGGGAAGGCTGGGGGCTGGTAGTGATTGAAGCCAATGCCATGGGAACCCCGGTGATTGCCTACGATGTGCCCGGCTTGCGGGACGCCTTGGCGTTTAACAATGGGTGGTTGTCAGTTTCAACTCCCCAGGGAATGGCGGACAGGCTGGAAGAGGCTTTGAATCTGTGGCTATGCCGCCGCACAGAGTATGATGCTTTGCGCCAAAGGTGTTTGTATTGTGCACGAGTGTTTTCATTCGAGAAGACCTATGATGATTATAATAATGCCTTGGGCATATGACAGGAATGGCACTTACCCTATAAAGAGCAGTTGAATCAGGAAAATAGGTCACTTAGTACAGCGTCTCGTAAATATTCGCTCAAATAAAGATTCACCCGCCTGCGCGGAGTCACCGAGAAGAAAACAGAATATTGCGGGTATTTAAGATGCGGAGTACCGCCTCTGAAATTCCCGCAACCCTTTTCGGAGTAATTCCAGGAGTCCTTCGACAGAGCTCAGGACAGGCAAGAGGAGATGGGACAGTACACAACACCTCTCCTCGTTCTGGCTGTTTCCCCCTCCAAGAAACCGTGGCGGTATTTTTAATTCTGGTACTCCGGAATTAAAAATGCCGCCACGGTTTCTTCTTGCCTACTGGGTTTCTCTGTGTCTCGGCGTCTCTAGCCCGAGTTCGCCAGTTGGGCAGGTTATTGATGTCGTAAGTCGTTGGAAATCAACAAATCGATCTTGATGTCTTGACTACATTTCCAGTTTCAGTGGCACATTCGGAAGTCGCAATTTCATTCGCGTCAGGAGTGCGGCCAGCTCCTTTTCTGGTTTTGATACAACGCGGAGCCTGATCGTCTGTCCTTGCCTGGTCGGCAGGTGGCCGTCCATGGAATGGACCTGCCTCATTTCGAGCAGAAACTGTCTGGCCTCATCTCCCAGGCCGCTGACACCCATCCAATGCTCCAGCGTCCGCCACAGGCAAAGAGATAGGAAGCATACGAGGATGTGCGCCTCGACCCGGTGCTGCAGATGGTGATAGATCGGGCGGAGGGCCAGGTCGCTCTTGAGGTCGCGGAATGCGGATTCGGCCTCTGTGAGCTGGATGTACCATCGCCAGAGCTCGGCGGGGTTTTCGCAGTCCGTGTTGGTACGCAGGATGTATGCGCCGTGGGTTTTCTTCGCCCATTCGAGTTGCCCGGGCTTCTCGTTCAGGGCGATGCCGCACGCCTCACTCTTTTCGTTGAACAGCACTTCACATTCAAAATGTTTAGACGCTGAAGGATACCGCTCACGTAGTCTGCCGACGCCCTGCTGGACTGACTGCGTCTTTTTGGACGGGTTCCCGGCCCCCTTGACAAGTTTGACGTAAGACCCTCGCGGATGGGCTGCCAGCCGCCACCGTCATGGAACTCGGCTTCGTATTGCTTTAGCAGGCTGCGGGACGCGCCCATCAGATAGAAGGATTCCCGCCCTTCGAGGTACGCGATGTCCTCTTCACTGGACATCCCCCGGTTCGTCACCCAAACACGATTGGCGTGCCCGTATTTCTCCTCCATGAGGCTCACGATATCCTGCGTCGTCGTCGTGTCCGCACGGTTCCCTGCGAAAACCTCGTAGCCGACCGGCATGCCATCGGGCGTCACGACCAGGCCGATGCACACCTGTTTGCAGTCAGGTCGGTTGTCGCGCGAATAGCCCCGCTGAGCCAGAGGATTGATCTTGCACTCCCCCTCGAAGTAGGAACTCGTCACGTCGTACAGCATGAAGTCGAGCTTGGTTCCGAACCATTCGCCCCAGCGCGACTGAAGGTGGGCGCAGACCGCGTCCTTGTGGGCGAGTATCTCATCAAGCCCCCTGTACATCCGCGTCAGGTTCACCTTTTCCTCGTCAAGCCCCAGCACATCGCACAACGCCGCGTGGGGCAGCCATTCGCCCGCCACCGCGTTCTCCGTGTCCTGCTCGCAGAACTTCGCGGCCGTCAGGACGCAAGCGATTAGATCCCATCGGATATCCTCGCGGCCCTCCGGCATCAGCCCTGCGAACAGCTTGTCCAGCGCGAGCCTCCGCCAGACGGCCAGCGCCGCCCAGACCTGGCCGAATTCCCTGACCCTTTTTACCTCTATCCCGCTGACATTGATCTCTCTCCATTCGGGAATAGGCTTCGGCCTCTCGAACAAATCACCCTGCACAGCGCCCCTTCGCCCGTCCAGCAATGCGGCGATGTCATCCCACGAGTGATAATATTCCTGCTCCCCGTCATTGAGCTTCCCCAGATAGGACACTATCTGATGCCGTGGGCCGTTCGCGGTTCGGACGGTCTTCGTCAAAGCCCAGTAGTCGTAGACCTCGTCGCCTTTCTTTCGGGGAATCTTTTGTAAAAACATGCCCTGATTTTAATGCGCCACAGTATCGTTTTCAAGGGGGTGGTCTTGACTACATTTGCCTTTTGAGAAAAAACGGTCAACGACACCACGAAAACCCAATGATTTTAAGGTTCCGGTGTTCGGCCAGCGCTTGAAACGGACAAATATTCTTTCAAAATAGGCCCAACTGGCGAACTCGGGCTAGCCTTGTACTCCAGGCGAGTGGTGAATCTTTTCACGCTAAGTGTACTTCGCACCCAATGGGTGGCATGAGTGGTCAACGACAATTACTTTTTCCTCTAACGACAACTATAATTACCCATCATTTTGATTCTTATTGATGATGAAAGGGAAGAGATATGGAGTCTAGGCTTACTAAAGTTCATTTTGGGACGCGTCTCATATCGGTGTATAGCGGCTTCCTTCCACATGTCGTTTTGTCACGCTTGGTTATTCAGGCAACAATGTCGTCGTGACCACCCTTGCAGACCTAATCCTCAACCATGCCGACGAAATCGCTAAACTCTACTTGCGCCGCTAGTCCGTCGAAATATTCTTTCGCGACATCAAGATCATTCTTGGCATGGTTGTTCTCCGTTGCCAGAAACCCCCACATGGTCCGTAAGGAAATGATCATACACGCCCCTACAACCTCATTCGTGCCCTCATGTAATAGGTCGCCTCCCTCTATTATGTCCCCATCGAGAGACTCAGATTCAAAGGCTCCGCCGATACCCTGCTCCAGTGGGCTGCCCCCTCTATGCCGCTTCAGACAAACCCCGCGAACAGTTGGTGCAATAATTCAGTGAATTCGGTCGCCGGACAGATGCAGCATGTGCCGAGACTGACCTGGGTAATTTCTGGGTACCAGGATGGACCTATTTGTCGAGCATAAGGAGTTCAAGATTCTCCTTGCAAAAAATAATGCAGGAATGTTCGGATTACTAAATCCGTTTTGACGGTGGTTTGGTACGCATTGACGAATTAGAAATGAAAGGCAAATAGCTGTGCTTTGGCGCTATTTGTTCAGAAGGCGCGACGGAGTGTCATTGTCGAAATGCCGACTGATCCCATCCCGGAAGGCGGTGGTGACGACTATCAGACGACAAATGCATCGGCTTTCAAAGAGTACAATGCAAATCACGTTGAATAGGTAACGGGCGATAATTTTCAAGGCGAAGATCCATGAACTTCTGTTGTGCCGCCTCTCGACATCCACGAGATTACGTTTGACGTAGAAATGGGAAGCGAGTCCTGAGATAGGAACCATCGAATATGTCACCCCGAGAAAATGGCGAGTGGCATAACCGATTCGCCGTGGGGATTTGTGATACATGACGGAGTTTGTTACAAGATAGGTCTTCGTTATACTGGTAACGCGCATGCTGTACTCAAGATCCTCGCAAAACATGAAATACTCTCGCAATGGTAACCCGGCCCGGATCGCGACATCTCGCCTGAGCAGCACCCCGATCCAGCTGAAGGTTGTAACTTCAACTGGACTAGTTGACCCGTATGCCTCCTCATCAAGTGCGCAGAAAGTAGTAAATTTCCTGTCGTTATGGAACCCCCGATGTTCCAACTGGATGCTTTTGCGGTCTCCAGTTTTCACCGTGGAAAGGAGACACCCCGCATCCATCGTCGCGTTGGCTACAAGAAGCGATTTCAGGCAGTTTGAGTCCGGTTCAGCATCGTCATCCATGATCCAGATCCAGTTACAGGGCAGTGAACACGCCCGCCTAATTCCTTCATAATAGCCGCCAGCACTGCCGGTATCTGTTGGTATGCGCACATAATGAACTGTGCATGCTTCGCCTTGCTTCGTCGATATCTGATGTTGACAGGTAAAGTAGCCAGTGTCTTTTTCGCTCGAAAGAGATGATATGAAGCCGGATTCTGTTAGCTTATCCTGGGTGCCATCAGAAGAGTTGTTGTCCACAATCAGGATGTGATCAGGCGTGCGTGTTTGATTAATGCATCCCGTGAGGCATTCGCATAGCAACACCTTCCTGTTATGTGTCAGTACGACTGTGCATACTATATTGTCGTCTCTCATAAACGGCACCTCAGAGCCATGGTTATTGATATTGCGTTGGCGTAGTTTATTCTTGTTCTATAAACTATTTTCGATCATAATTCTTAAGAATTAATCGCTAATAGAAACAATATCATGTGAAGAGGCACGAGACAACAATTCCTGGATGTTATGTCTTAGAACCGTATGTGTCCGGGGATATGCGAGGCACCTTCGTAAAGATGTTTCGTGAGGATTGGTTTCGGAACTTGCATCTTCCGATACGGTACGAGGAGATGTTCTACACGGTATCTCATGAGCGGGTTTTGCGGGGTATGCATTTCCAGGTTCCTCCCCATGATCATGACAAGCTCGTATTCTGCTTGAGCGGGTGTGTGCTTGACGTGGTTGTGGATCTGCGTGTGGACACGACTTCCTATGGCAAACACCATATCCTGCACTTGTCAGCAGATAAGCCTGTCGCACTGTTTATCCCACGAGGCCTTGCTCACGGCTTTTATGTGCTGCAGGGCCCAGCGGTTCTCTGTTATTGGGTGACACATGGATATGTACCGGAAGCGGATCAGGGCATTCATTGGAATTCATTGGGAATCAATTGGCCCGATCCGGAACCAGTCGTGTCTCAACGTGATAATGGCCTTGTCCAATTTGAGCACTTTACCAGTCCATTTACTTGGAAATTAGCGGAAGACAGGTAGTGACAAATGCCGCGAGCATTGATAACAGGGGCTACAGGTTTTATCGGTTCGAGATTGACACAGGCGCTCACTTGCCGTGGATGGGCCACGCATGCGATAATTAGACCTACATCAGACCTTGATCGAGTTGCAAAATGGCTGGGTGGGGCGGTTCTGCATCCGTGCGAGTTGTCGTTTCAGTCGGTACGAGATGCCGCTCGAGAAGCCGCTCCTGACATAGTGTTTCATCTCGCTACATTGTTCAAGGCTGAACACAAGCCCAATGAAGTCGGGGATCTGGTGAAGAGTAACGTTGAATTTGGCGCCTATGTTCTAGAGTCCCTCAAGGAGACCCCGAATGTGCCCTTTGTGAACATAGGTACGTCATGGCAGTATTTCCACAGCAACACATATCTTCCCGCATGCCTGTATGCCGCCACGAAGCAGGCTTTCATGGATGTCATGCAATACTATGTTTCGGCTGTCGGGCAAAAGGCGATGACACTGACATTGTTAGACACGTATGGCCCATTCGATCACAGGATGAAGCTCTTTTACCAACTTAGGTTGGCCTCGCTAGGTGCCGAACCCCTCAGCATGTCTCCAGGTGAACAGAAACTAGATTTGGTATATATCAGCGACGTTGTCGAGGCTTTTTTGCTCCTAGCGGACAGGATCCTACGTGGTCAAGAGTTGTGTTGCGGGGAGACGTACCGTGTGACATCTGGCAGATCATATTCTCTGAAAGAAATAGTGGCCATCTATGAAAAGGCAAGCGGGAGGAAAGTTCCTGTGAACTGGGGTGCTCGCTCCTATAGGCCGCGTGAGATCATGTCGCCCTGGGAGGGTGGCCGGATCTTGCCTGGATGGTCGGCACGGGTTGGACTGCTTGAGGGGATTGCCCTGATGGAGTGGATAGAATCTGGCGACGCGAAAACTGCCCGTTGAACTCGCTATGACAGGCGGTGGTGGCTTTGGAACCATGTTCGGTGGGTTTGAACAGCCGTGCCAGCACCCACGGAGCGCAGAACTTACCGAGCTGGCATAAGGATGCGTGTTCGAGGGATTGCCTCTTGGTTTGGATTGAGTCGGCTCTCAGCCGCCTGCGAGAACTGAGCCAGACGGCATTGTTGACTGAAGTGCCTGGCGTGACTAGACGACGTGCGTAATAAAGTCGCTAAATACCGATACGAAGAACGTCCTAAAATGAATTTAAGAAAGCACCATTCGATTATGACAGGGTGTTGTTAAAGTGAACGAAAGCATCGACAGAGAAATGAAAATTCTGGTTCTCAATAATGGTTACCTGACTGATGTTCCAAGTGGTGGGGACAAGCATCTGTTGGACTTAGGCGAAGAGTTATCGAGTCGATCTAAGGTTACGATCATATTGCCACAATTTGCTACCCAACTTGTTGCAAATGGGATTCGCATACGTTCTTATTGGTCTTGGCGGCCGCGCTCAGTGTGCGGCATCATATTTTCGTATCTGTTTAGGGCAATATCCGCTTCCTGGTTGGCTTTATTGGAAAAGGCGGACATTGTGCTATCGTCTTCAGGGCCGATCGATATATTGCCAGCTTTGTTAAACCGGTGGAAATGTGGCGCCTGTGTAGTGGTCTATCCTTTTCATTTAGTACCTCGCCGCAAGGCGGGCAGTTTTGTGAAAAAGTTTCAATATAGTGTCTCTTTATTGGCTCAAGAAATTGCGCTTTTGATGATGCGCCGGGCGGATGTGGTATTTACGGATAACAGCATTGTAAAAAATGAATTGGCCAGTCATGGGATACCGCCATGGCGTATACATGTGCAACGACCCGTTGTAAATGTCGAGCAAGTGCGCAACGCGCCTGCACTGCGGCAGTACCAGGTGCTTTTCATAGGGCGAATGGTGCGTAATAAGGGGATATATGACTTGGTAAGTGCCCTTCAGAAGGTTCCAGTCACTGCGGGGATAATTGGCGATGGGGAAGAACGAATCTCTTTGCAGGAGCATGTAAAGGCTTTGGGTATTAGTGACCGAGTGAAAGTATTAGGAGCACTCCCTTTTGATAAAATGTACTCCCTTTTGAGGGGGTGCGATCTATTTGTGTTTCCAAGTTATGAGGAGGGATATGGGATCGCCGTTGCCGAGGCGATCGCCGCCGGGAAGCCTGTGATCGCATATGATTTGGCACATTACGGAGAAGTGTTCAATGAGAGTCTTATTACTGTTCCCATTGGGGATGTAAGCAAACTCTCTGAAAAAATTGGTGATTTCTTTGAAAAACGAATTGATGTCGATGCTATTTGTCAAAAATATCAAGGTGTTCGTTTAGCATCCAAGGCGGATGCCGCAGATTATGAGATGAACATTATCCTTCGTGCGCGTGGGTAACATTGTGAATAAGGTTTAGATCCGTGCTCTTTGATTGTGAGGAGTTATAAGAAACCCAATGCTGAAGGATTGAAACCCCGACAACGCGTAGGCTAACCACCAATACCAAAGATATTTCTGAAAACAGGGAATTCGCTGAATGTCATGTACGCTCAAGTCCGATCTGCGAATAAAGCGATCTGCGATATCAGGGAAAAATGCTATTATGTGATCATGGTTCCATCCGAGCACATTGAATATCCAGTTTTTATTGTTTGGCAGAGTTATGAAAGCGGCGCTTCCATATCGGGACACCGCGCCAGCTATTTCATTTAGAACTTCGTAATGATAACTGACGTGCTCCAGCGTTTCCATGCACAAAATCAACTCGGGCTGATAGTCACAGAGAATGTCATGTAATCGTTTCACGCAACCATGTTCGCTAAGATTGACGACATACTGAACATCCGGCTCGTTCCGAATGTCTAGGACTCGGTAATCCTTCGCATTCTCTGCAATACGGTGGTAAGAACGCGCGAAAGGGCTATTATCAGCAGTGTCACCTTTAAGTTTCAATAGATTTGGTCCATAAACACCTGGTCTATCGCAGGGCGCCATGCCGCGACCTCCAATATCTAGAACCCGCTTTCCTCTTGATAATTTGGCTGCAAACTCAAGCCGATCAGTAGTTTTAGTCATTAGTGCCACCTGGGGATTTCATTCAGTAATAATGTTGTTAAAACTTGGTGCCTATTGGATTACATGCCTGCTTCATGATGCATTTCGTTTTGCATAGAGATTCTCCAGCGTTATCTGGTCATGATATATCAAAAAATGATACTCATCCAGCACCAAGAATGGTACGTCTGTCCAGATATCGTCCTTGGTTGTTAAAGGAGGGTGAATCTCGAGCAGCCAAAAGATACCCTTTTCTCGAACCAGGGATTTCCATTCATGCGAGTGTAAGAACGCTTTTTCGGATCCTTCAATATCCATTTTAACCAGTGTCGGTGGTCCGTATGTTATCCATGCATCATGAAAGTTTAATGAATCTTTCCCGCCCTCCTGCGGATTATCTGTGCATACTTTTTCGTCTGTTCGGGAAGTGTGTGGCGGTGAATATGAATAGTGTTTAATGCTGAGTGCCTGATCGACGACAGTAATTGCGAGCTTATTTGCCGTGGCGGTTTTTTGAAGCAAACGGCAAGCATGTGGAGAGATGTCAAATGCAACAACGTTGTGCCCTGTGGTGGCTGCCGGAACTGCGAACTGCCCGATATTACATCCCACATCCCAGTAATTGCCGCTGATCTGCTCGCATATCCACTTCGTCATTGTTTCGCGACGGAGAAAAGAAGGCCGCGTAAGATCGTCAATATTATCGTTAAGGTCAAAATATATGGTAAGGCCATCCATGACTTTCCGAACGGTGACATGAGGAGCCAGTTTATGCCAAAGCGAGCATAGTGGTGAATTCATGAAATGAATTTTGAATATTTCTACTGGAGTCATAGTGCTTGTCTCGGCTGGTGCTGGAAGTGGTTATGTTATGGGGCGATTGTGCTTAGAACGAGGTCGGGTAATATTAATTCCATACAATCTGGTTTATTGGTGCAAGAGGGCAAATAACAGCAGCCACACTCAAGGGAGGCGGTAAGGCTTTTGCCATTACCGTAAAGTTCGATTTCCGCTCCACTGGTGGGGCCGAACAGGGCGATTACCCGGGTGCCCAGCGCGGTGGCGATGTGCAACGCGAGGCTGTCGCCGGTGACGAGCGTATTGCAGGCGGCGACAAGGGATGCCAGTTCGCGGAGTGTCCGGTCGGGGCCGGAGAAGAGGGCGCGACCGGCAAGTCTGGCGTGGAGGCGGGCAATGAGGTCGCGTTCCCATGGCCCCCCAATGAGTAAGAGTTGCAGGTCCGGCCGGTCGACTACCATCTGGCTGAATGTTGAAATATGAGCCTCAGTCCAACGTTTGTTTTTCCAACGCCCGCCACCGCCAAGATTTAACCCGATCAGTTTGCGTGATATATTGCGCCCTTGTTCATGCAGGAATGCCTGTCCCCAAGTGCGCTCGGCATCGGTCAGTGGAAGCACGGGTTTTTGTTGCCGGTACGTGAGGCAGGATAATTCGTAAATGATCTGCTGATAGGTTTTGCGGTTGGCCTTCTTCAGATGATCGAAGGCTCCCATTTCCATCCACTCAACGGCTTCAGGATTCGCTGCACATAAATCTCCGTTCCGATCAAGGATCATTCCGAGCCGTATTTTCGCCTTGGCGGTGGTTGCCAAAGCAGCCGTCCATTTGTCGGCATCGGGGTTGATCACGAGATCGAATTCTTCAGTCTGGAGGCGCGCCAGGGCATCCGTCTCGGCAATCCAGAGCTCGTTGACATAGGGGTTGTTTTTGAACAGGTCAGCAGCCCCCGCCTTGGTGATCCAGACGATGTAGGAGTCCGGGTACTTCTCCTTAAGTCCCGGGAGAAGGGCGGTGGTGCGGAGAACATCGCCCAAGGCGTCCAGTTTGGTAATGAGGATGCGCTTTCCCTTGGTTTGGTAATGGGGACAGTCCGGACAGGTCTGGCCGGATTCCTTGTTAAAGCGGCAGGGCCGACTTCCGGGGAAATGACGACAATCAACTTTTAACATCATAACGAACGAAGATTGCCTCAAAAATGGCAGGAATGACAGCGAATTCTTTAAAAGGCCCGGTCGTAGTGGGAATCATCGCGGCCGAATCCCAGTCGCTCATGGCTTAAGCGGTGCGGGGAATCGTTCCCCATGGCGAAGGGTTTGATCGCATTCGCGAACTTCCCGCCTGCATTTTCGCCGTATAGCGGTTTGGCATGGGCAAGCGATGCAAGTTTGTCGACCTCGGCCATGAGGCCCGAAAGTATGCGCGTCTGAAACTCTGCACTGATGGGTGGCACCAACAGGTTGCCGTGATTTCCCATGACGGTTTCCGGACGATCCGTGTTGAACCGGCAGGTCAGGCAGGGTTTCCCCAGCAGATTCATGTCTTCCTGGACGCCGCCACTGTCGGTCCAGGCGGCGAGGCAATGGGGTGACGCATAGAACTCGACCACGTTGCTGTAGGCCGGCCAGATTTCCGTGGCGAGGAAGTTAGTGTGTTTGCGAAGTTCCTCGAACCGGTGGTGCAAATTCCATCGCTGGATGGAGTGTCGAGTGGCGTTCATCATGACCATCGTGATCTGGTGCCCCTGATGCACCAGATTCTCCAACGCTCCGAAAATGGCCGTGAACCGCTTCTCACCAAGGTTTTCCTTGCGGTGGATATCGAGGCGGATCCACTGTCCGACTCCCAGTTGGGGATGAATATTGAAAATGCTTTGATCCGGCTTTTCTTTGAGCTTGAGGTGCAGCGCGTCCACCACGACGCCGCCGATCAAGTGGATGTGTTCCGCCGGGTAACCTTCGCGAAGCAGGTGCTGGCGATTCAATTCCACCGGTGCCATGTGGTGCTCGCACCCCGCAGCGGAAACAAACGTGTCCCATTGCTCGGGGAAGGGCTCCGTTCGCATCAGTTGCCAGTCGCCCTGCCATTGACGCCACATGTAGTCATCCAGCGGAATGTCGAGTTTCATGTCCTGAAATACCATGGGTGACATGGATCGCAAGCCGGCCTCGTTCTGGATGGACTTTTCGCCACGGGCGAACATCCAAGCGGGGGGGATGATGGGACAAAGAATTGTGTCGCCGTTGACGACAGGGATGACGGTGACATCCGGCCAGTTGTCTTTAAGCCATCGGCCGAGGCGGGCGGTTTTATAGAATAATTCCCCAGCCTTTTGGACAAGGTCGCCACGAAGTTGAAGATTCACGGCCAGGAATTGATCAAAGCCGAATTCCTTGATGCCATAGGTGAGATTGGCGTCATAGTGTTGGTTGGCGTCAATCACAAAGAGGGGAATGCCCGCCTGATGGCAGGCCATGACCGATCCGTAAACCTTGTTGAAACAGGGTTTTGTTCCGATAACGAACGCCAGTACCCAGCTGTTCTTTGCGCGGCCTTCGTCCATGGCCTGGCCAATGAGGGTCTTGTTAAGGGTGATGGGAAGCGCAGAAGGGGTGAAGTCATCAAGTGTAACGATCGGTGTAGTCATTGCTTTGTTATTTTCTTGGCTTTAAACATATCACTTACAAAGAAGATAGAATTCAGGAGTCAGAATTCAGAATGGCCTGCGAATAGGACTCTAACAGTTTACTGATTTCTTCACTTAACTGGCGCAACTCGGTGATATCCCCGTACTCAAGATCCTTTGCGAGGATCAAATAGTATCGGGATTCTTCAAGGGATCCTTGTGCAATGTTGTAAAAACGAATTTTATCTGCCTTCCCTCGTTTCTTAAATCCTTCCGCAATGTTCGCCGCAATGGAAACTGCCGCGCGCCGGAATTGAGACGTTAGCCCATAAGTTTCAGCGCGAGGGAATGTCCGAGACAATCGGTAAGTCGCAAGCACAAACAGGTGGGCTTTTTGCCACACCACTAAGTCCTCAAATCTTGTCGCTGGCATTCTCATTCTTGCTTCTGAATTCTGACTTCCTATTTTGGTTTCGCTTCGGTTCCGGTGCTGAGGCGCATGGAAAGGCGGGCGCGGGCATGCTTGTCCTTGGCCCGCCAATAATCCCAAAACCCCAGAGCGGTCGATAGACAGGTCCACCAACTTACAGCCGGGTAAAGTAACCAGTCTGGATCGCGCTCCCGAATGGCATGCCAGATCCCTTCGCATAAGGGGCCGACCACGGTGCCATGATAGAGGAGGGTGGCGGGCATTTTCCACTTGGGGCGGCGGGAGTCCCATGTGAATGGCACTTCCTGTCGGCGCAATTTATAGTTGATGACTTGCCGGCGCCGTTTCTGGAAGTAATTCATCCAGCCGGTGACGAAATGGTGGTAGATGCCGCAATCTCTCCGCTTTACCAGTTTGGTCACGCCAGCCTGAATGAGCCAGGGGAAGAAAGCCGCCTCATGAAAGGGCTGGTCTGACGGTACCATGGCCAATAATTTGCGATGAAACAGAAAGCCGTTGGCACCGGTTGGATAACTTCCATCCCCGGGTAATTCGAACAGTTGAACACCGTCATTCGATGCCGTTATTAATGTGAGCTGGCCGGCCAGTGTGCGTGCCAGGGGGTCGCTGATTTGTAGATTGGCCGTGAGATGTCGGCTGATCGCGGTTGCGGTTGGCGGCTTGAGATAATAGGATTCGAATCCCAACGCGTCAGGATATCGGGAGAGGGCATCCACAGCTTTTTGGAGCCATTGTGGGTCGGGGATCTCATTGTCGGCGTCGACCATGGCCAGGTAATCACCTTGCGCCTGTCCCAGTGCGACCTTTTTTGCAGCCTCCGCCAGCATGCCGTGGGCGTCAAGTACACGGGCGCCAAATCCGGCGGCAATGCGAACGGTGGCATCACCGGATCCCCCATCGGCAATCAGGATTTCATAGCGACTGCGGTCATATCCCTGAGCCCGGATGGATTGGAGACAACGGGGGAGAAGTCTTTCAGCGTTCAAGGTCGGGATGATGAATGAGACAAAAGGGGTGTCCATAGTCAGCTCGATTTGGGATGGGTGCCGCTCCGCTTCCGTCGTGCTTCAAATACGACGGCAATTATAAAAATGCCGATTAACAGGAGGCGGCTCACGGCGGCCGCGGCGGAGGGCTTGAGGCTTGGTTGATATGAAAAAGTCACCTGATGTGTTCCCGCCGGGACAGACACGCCTTGGAAGAGATAGTTGGCCCGCAAGAGCGGCAGGCGGATGTCTTCCATGCGGACAACCCAGTTGGGGTCGAATTTTGATGAACGCACCAGAATACTGGGACTGGCGGCCGAGACTGACAGTTGAATTTCAACGGGGGATTCCTTCAGGATGGTCACGGAGGATTGCTGCGACTGTCCCAGGGGCGGTATATTTGTGGTGTCAAGGGTCACGGCCTTGGATGGATCAAATGACTTGCTGGCCAGAGTGCTGAGGGCATCGATATCCGCTATATTCGTAGTACTGCCGGAAATCACTTCGTTGACTAACCGGTATTTTGGAAGTGCGCCGGTAAATTCGACAAGGCGCAAATAACGCTGGTTTGAGGCCTGGGTGATCATAGGGATGTAGCCTCCGTCCACGACGCCCACCCCGAGGGCCAACCGTTCAATAAACCTCCTGTGGTTACCGTCAAGTTTGTTCAATTCATCAACGACGCCGGGGAGTGTCAGGAAATACCGGACCGAGCCCAGTTCCCAAAGGCGGATGGGGTTTTTCTCCAGGGCTTTGAAAAGTGCATCATAATCCGCAGGCATGCGTGACATACTGATGGGGTCGAACATGTCATATCCTTTGATCTGGAGTTGCGTCAGTCGCAAGTTGTTCAAAAGGGGATGGTTGGGTGGCAAGATTTTGACCCGGCCCTCGGTACGATGGGCATCCAAATAGTCGGTCAACGGGTTGGGTTGGAGATAATGCTTGTACTTGTGGCCTTGCACATAGGGAGCATTGTCGAATGCCAAGTCACCCAAGGCAATCAGGCCTAGCACCGACAGTACCAGGGTCGGTGAGGTGGCTGATCCCTTGTCCCGGCGACGTCCCACCCATGCACAACCGAGGGCGCAAATTCCCGCAAGGATAAACACTTTAACGCTTGCGCTGATGGCGTTGTTCCACATAAGCGACGCTTGTTCCTGATATCCGTCGGCAATGCGGGCGTTTATGAAGGAATCCTGATTGGCCGCTGTGCCAAATGCGACGATCAGCCCGATAACTGCCATGCCGGTGAAGGACAGCGTGAGGACGCGCCACAAGGACGTCGCTTTGAGGTTCTTGGTGGCGAGGTTATTCCGTATGGCATCGAGCACAATGGCGGAGCCGAGGCCGACGAAAAGCAAAAATGGCCCGTGCCACTTGTCCGCCCCCCGGATTGTGCCGATGAAGGGGAGTGACCAGAAAAGTTTGTAAAGGAAGAAGAAACGGCCCCATGAGAGCATCATAGACACCAGCACCCCCGCCACGATAAGCCAGAGCCAAGGGGATGGGGGTAACGGGTCAGAGTCGGCGTCTTTGCGCCTTGTCCGGACAGCTAGGGCGATGAGCGCGAATACCAAAGTGCAGGGAATGACGCCAATGTGCCAACCGCCCAGTACGAAATTTCGGAAGCCCTGGTGGGTGGTCTCCCAATTTGCATCGCGCCCGTTACGCCCCCAGTATGGTTTGCTGGGTGAATTAATGGAAGAGCCGAAATAATTGCCGGAAACGGTATTCCACAGCTCAGCTGGAGGGATGCTCCACTGGGTGGCCCAGTTGTATCGTTGCTCCGGCGACTCGCTGCTACCTTGCGTGACGCCTTTGATTTGCGTTGCAAACATGATGTTAATTGTCTGCCATGCAATTAGGACGCTGGTGGCGACGAAAAGGGAGAATTTCGGGATCATAAACCACCGGGAAGAGACCGCCGATCCTGAATTCTTGGCGTTTGAAAGATGTGTCCACAGGAACACCGTTGCCGTTGAAAAAGCGAATAGAAGACCAATGTCGGGGATTTCGGACACAGCCAGGCCCAGGAAGCCACCGCCGAACAGATAGGGCAGCCATTGGCCGGTGATACGCCCGCGCTCGACGAATCCCATGGCGACAGCCGAACACGTTAACGCCATCAGGCGGACAAAAAGTCCTGTGACGGCTGAGTTCAGGGGCCAGCCGGAACAAACAACAATGGTTGCGGCGATTGCTGCGGCCAGCCGCCCAATGCGAAACTGACGGAAGGCCCAGTAGATGCCCAGTGCGCAAATGGCAAAGCCCCATGGGACAGCCCATCGGCGCCAGAATTCGGCGCCAAGGCTTTCGCCAAGACTAGTGAAAGACGGTGAACACGCTCCTAAGCCGCTGCCGAAGAATGTCTGATTGTCCCAAACGCGAATCCATACTTCTGGAAAATGAAATACGGGAGAAAGGGCAACCTCGATATTCCCATCATTGAACGCCAGTACCTGATCAGGATCCTGGAGCACTGGCCAGATTGTGGCGGCTACCAGGATAAATACGATGACGAACAGGCCCAATGGCCAGCGAAGGCGGGTGGCCAGGGAGTTCCAGCTGGAGTGGGGCTTTGCTTCTGTGGGACTGTGCTGCTTCATGGGGGGTAATTTAGGCGGCATAGACTTCCTCACCCCGTTTCAGGATTTCCTGGTAGATCAGACCTCGATTCAGGCGATGCTTTTGTAACATGCTGTCTGTGACAACCAGAAAATCGCAGGGCATGGGCTTCTTCCTGACTCCCATGTATAACTGATCAACCACGGAAGACGTATGGCTATTATTCTGAACAACAATAAGAAAATCGAGGTCGCTGTCAGAGCCTGTTTGGCCCTTGGCGGCTGAGCCAAATAGAATGATCTTTACAGGTGCCACAAACCTGACTATCTGATCCACTACTTGTTTCACATTTTGGTTTAATTCCCCCAACATCATGTTTTTAGACTACCATGCTTTGCGAAGAATGCCAAATGTTTCAAAGCGGGAGAGTTCCATGGGGACAGCAAGGCATCGACGCTTCGCGTCAGCAAGTAATTAAAGGCCAGAGACTTGTGATTAAAAGCAGCTGTTAAAGCTGTATTATACGGCATTTGACGCAGCGGTGTCACAACCGGGAATTCCTAATGCGTTTTGCAAGGGATCGGGAAGTTTATCAGGAATGGTTGCGGGAAGGTGTGCGCCGACACCGCGTACCAGTTTATGGTTATCCTCATTCATTCTTCTAAATACACCTGTCGCGCTCTTTGATCATAAAATCCATGATTACTGCTCCACACCTATCTCAAGACAGCGGAGCGCGCCTGACTCCGTCAGACGTTCGCATTAACACAGCCAAGAGTGAGACCCCTATCGGAGCCGGAAAGAATCTGCAACAGGCGGGATACACTAACAGGTTGTGTAGTACCCGATTGAGAGTTTCTTGAGGAATGACGTCTTCTCCACGGTTGGCCCCGTCTTTTGCAGGCCGCAATCTCCGATACCAGCGCACAAGGGCAATAGGCAAAAGCATCGCCGTATTAAAGTAGGCACAACGCAGGATTCGCACACCGGGCTGCTCCACGAGTCGGAGCAATCTACTTCTATAGTAGCGGCGGCGATGGTGCACGGCTTCGTCCCAATCACTCCACATCCACGGGAGCGCAGGGACGGTGATGACGATAATCCCACCTGGTCGTACCAACCTGATCATCTCGCGTAATGCACCTTCATCGTCGTCCACATGCTCCAGGACATCCATAAGAGTTACAACAGTGGCGGCCCCAGAAGGCAGGTCGACAGCATGGAGATCAGACTTCATCACCTGTCCGCCAGCTGCTTCTACGCGCGGGCCAGCAAGTACGAGGCTCTCATCGTGGTCGTCAATGGCAATCACCCGGCAGCAGGCCGCCATCTCAACCGCCCATGTACCGGTGCCCGCGCCGGCATCTATAAGCAAATCGTCGGGTAAAAGTTTAACGAAACGATCAATCCAGTATCTAACAATGTCGCGTTTTCCACGATAGAACCAGTGCTTTTCGTCAATCTGCCGGAGTCTCTTATATTCCTCGGGATTCATTTTTAGTCACCTGTCATTGGTCGGTTGTCCGTTCGATTTGGTTCTAGCCGCGATTTCTGAAACGCATTGCTCATCAGTGTGTATGCACCAGCCATCAGATTCTTTACCTCCCCAATATGGCGCAATGCGGCTATTCTCTTCAGGATCACCCGCGGACGGAAGTAGTACCGATTGTAAGCACTACGATGAAAATCCAGGAGTTGTCCGGCGGTAATACCTTCAGGGACATATATCGGGAAGTCCGGGAAATTGAACTCTGGCGTTATCCGATGGAGAAAGTACTCCGGATCGAATGTGCCACTCTCACAAGCCCGGCGATACTCTCGTGTACCAGGCAAAGGAACGAAAAGAGTGAACGATGCAACCTCTACATCCAGCTCCATTGCAAACTGCAAGGTCTCCTCCATTTCCGCCAAGGTCTCACCGGGAAACCCCATCATGAAGTAACCGCGAATGGGAATGCCAACCTTCTTAGTCATGGCCACGACTTCGCGAATTTTCTCCTTGGCCACTCGCTTATTGATATAGTCGAGAATACGTTGACTCCCACTTTCAATACCATAGCAAATGTATGTGCATCCAGAAGCCTTAAGAGCCGAGAGCACCTGCCAGTCAACACCGTCAATCCGCGCCTCCACTGACCAAGTGCATCCAAACCCGCGTGTTCGTAGTCCGTCACAGACCGCAAGGGCCACATCAGGGTTACTAATAAAATTATCATCCAATACCGCCACGTCACGCGCACCATAACGGTCGCGAAGTAGAAAAAATTCCTCTAGTATCCTTTCAGCAGAAAAATACCGGACATGTGTGCCGAAGGTTAGTTTGCTACAGAAACTGCAGATACCCGGGCAACCCCGCGAAGTAAGAAGGGAATGCGATGGCTGAGCAGTCGCCCGTGCGATACTACTTCGGTAAAGGTGCATGGGCAAGAGCGTACGATCCGGCAGCGGTATTTGATCAAGCGGCTCGATCTTCTGTCTCGCCCCCGTAAACACGTAAGCATCATCCTCCAGATAGCCAATTCCATGAATCGCGCGGAGCGCCTTTCGGTTCCTGCTCCCGCCCAACCACTCGACCAATTCGAGCATGGTCTGTTCACCTTCCCCTACAACCGCGAAGTCAGCGCCCGAACGAACCATTGCTTCCGGCAAAGCGGTGACGTGCGGCCCGCCGACCACTACCGGCGGCGTCCCGGAAACAGCCTTAATTGCCTGAACAAGTTCCAGCGCCCGGAGTGCGAAAGCACTGACAACTGTGATCCCGATAATCCCATAAGATTTCGATTCGTTAACGATTTCTGAAATAGGCTGTGGTTCGGCAGTCCCATCAAGGATACTACAGGCATAACCGCGATCCTTCAGGTACGCAGCGATATAAGCGAGACCGAGCGGGGGAATGAGGCTTGCAGACCTTTTTGATCCACGGCTATATAGTTCTGCATTGCTTAAAGGCGGTTGTATTAGAAGGACTTTATTCATGGATTCACCCTATTCTTAGGCCGGATTGGCAATTATGTCGGTCGATCCGCAACAGATACAGACTGCGTGATACGATCAATAATGTAGGCTGGACGGCCTTTAACTTCATCATAAATGCGTGCGACGTACTCGCCGATCACTCCGATCCCAAAGAGGTTTATCCCGCCAAAGAAAAGAATGGTGATCATCTGAGAACTCCATGCAACGACGGGCGTCCTGAATATAATTTTCGAAGAAAGGACGAACACGATAAGCGCGACGCAACAGAGCAGAGCGAGCGCCCCAATGGCACGGAGAATGAGTATCGGGAAATAGGAGAAAGAAAAGAATGCATTCATAGCAAGTTTCCATAGGCCATGAAGACCAACGCGCGAGTGCCGGTCGTGACGAGCCCGGCGCGGAACCGGCACACCGGTCTGACGGAAACCCGCATATGCGCGCAACCCTGGCAGAAATCGATTGCGCTCGGGCATGGATTGAAGCACTTCTACCAACCGCCGGTCCATTAGCGAGAAAGTGCCGGCGTTCCGAGGGATCGAAGTGTCGCTGATCCAATTCGCCAACCTATAGAATACGGAAGTTGCAAAGCGAACCGACATGGACTCCCTGCGGGAAGTCCGAACGGCGTAAACCGCATCGTAGCCCTCAAGCCATTTCTCCAGAAATATACGGAAGGCGCCAGGGTCGTCCTGGAGGTCTGAATCCATAAGAATCACTGCGTCACCGCAGGCATGGTCAAGGCCGGCGGAAATCGCAGGGCCGTGCCCGAAATTGCGGCAGAGATGTATTACCTTCATGCCACAGGCAGAATTGTTGGCAATGTCATCGATCAACGTCTCAGTACCGTCCGTGCTCCCGTCGTCAATCAGTACAAATTCGCAGATGACCACAGGGCAGAGAGCCTCTAGCGACTGCTGTGCCTCTTTTACGAACGTTGAGAGAATAGATACCTCGTTGTAAACGGGTGCTACTATAGATATCAAGGGGGGCTTCTCAAAGTGTCGTCTCGTCATATTGGTACTCCATTTGTCATGGCTGCTCACGCCGGACCCATCAGTTCATAACCGTCTATAACCTCGATGGTTCTAAAGTTTTCATCGATATACCGAACCAGCGGAAGATGGTCATGCACCCTTCGCATCCTTGATGGCAGCCAACGCCATCCCCTTTACCCATGGCGGCGAACTTCCCTTCTCTTGTATGCCAACGGTCGTCATCACATTTTTATATCATCGCTTATTGACAATAGACAATAGCAATGTAAGCGTCCATAGGTTCCAACCCAAAGAAATCCTGGGGACAGGAAGATAGTTAAAATAGATTGCAATATAACATGTACTAATTCCGTTATGGGTAGAAGAGGGGTCTGACAGGCAGGCTCAGGAAAGGATACCCAAATGCGGACAGCAAGTGAGAATAATCCTATAGAGAGCAGTTCAACTGCTCCGCAGTCGAACTGTTCTTTAATAACACCTTGCAAATAAGCGTGTTAGATGGGTGGCGGCGTGGTGATGTGGTTGCACCTATTTGGTGCAAGACGTAACGGCG
>Ga0194053_10000084_pt1 | contig 68645 bp, 52 predicted proteins | sample SepL228m_MetaG_FD_161684 | JGI IMG/M metagenome (GOLD analysis project Ga0194053, IMG submission 161684) | Anoxic zone freshwater microbial communities from boreal shield lake in IISD Experimental Lakes Area, Ontario, Canada - Sep2016-L227-8m | ecosystem: Environmental > Aquatic > Freshwater >...
ATCCAACACGCTAAACCACCACTTGGTGTTTTGCTCGTCCCAAACGGCTCGCACTTCACGGTCGTTAAAAAAACGTATTGATATTTTTGCATTACTCATAATTTTAATGTCATCTTTTCTGTCTCTCGGGAATGATCCATCCAAATTTATGATAATTTTCCGGAAAGGCCGGCCTGAATGACCACTTCCTGCCAATTTTGATTGACCACATGTAGGAGCTGTGTTGACAAATCTCAAATTAACCCTTGTTTTGTCAACACGACAGAATTCAACATCCCATCATCCGCAGTCAAAAGAAGATTGAAATCGAATTGATTTAATCTTGAACCCAGCACCCAGCACCCAGTCCCCAGTGCCTAGTTCCCGGTTCCCGAATCATGCTCCATCATGATCCGCACCAGCTCTTTGAACTTGACTTTTGGAGCCCACTGCAGATCCCTGAATGCTTTTGAAGGATCTCCTCTTAAAAATTCCACATCGGTGGGACGGTAATACCTGGGATCCATGGCAATAACTGTTTTATTGCTTGCGGATAGCTTCGCGGTTTCATTAACTCCCTCTCCCTCCCAGATAAGCGTTTCGCCGAAATACGCAAAGGCTTCATCCACAAACTCCTTCACGGTATGTGTTTCCCCCGTGGCCAGAACATAATCTCCGGGTTTACCGGCTTGAAGCATCCTCCACATCCCTTCGGCATACTCGGGGGTGTATCCCCAGTCGCGGGCTGCATGGATATTTCCAAGATATAATCTCTCCTGCGTACCGGCCATGATGCGTGAAACCCCTATCGTGATCTTGCGGGTTACAAAGGTCTCACCCCTCCTCGGCGATTCATGATTGAACAAGATCCCGTTGCAGGCAAACAAATTGTAAGCCTCCCGGTAATTGACTGTGATCCAGTAAGCGTATAGCTTTGCGACGGCGTAGGGGGATGTGGGGCGGAAGGGGCTGGTCTCGGTGAGGCTGCTTCGCAGCCGATTACTGGGCAGTGCTGCTTCGCAGCCGGTCACTGGATCTCCAGTAACCCAGTCACCCAGTGACCCAGTAGCCAGCGACCCAGCACCCAGTGACCCAGTAGCCAGCGACCCAGCACCAAGTGACCCTGTCAAGGCATTCCCATACAACTCCGACGTGCTCGCCTGGTAGAACTTCGTCTTCACCCCGGTTTCGCGGATTGCATCGAGAAATCGAAGGGTTCCAATTGCGTCGACTTCCGCAGTATACTCAGGTACCTCAAATGACACCTGTACATGGCTCTGGGCACCAAGATTATAGATCTCATCGGGATTGATCTTTTCAACCAGGCGGTTCAGGTTGCTCGAATCGGTGAGGTCCCCGTAATGCAGGAACATCCTCTTGTCGCGGTACTGCGGATTGTTCAGATAAATGTGGTCAATCCGCCCCGTATTGAACGAACTGCTCCTCCTCACAATCCCGTGAACAGTATATCCCTTCTCAAGCAACAATTCAGCCAGGTAACTCCCGTCCTGGCCCGTAACACCGGAGATCAATGCGATTTTTGACATGTGGTGAAATTTGAGGCTAAGATAGGAAATAGCTGGGGAACTGGATAACTGGGTTTGGCGCTTCGCGCCGATAACTAGATATCTAGCTATCAAGTAATCTAGTTTATCGGCAATAAAACCTGCTGCGTTACCCCTTTTGTGGGGAACGGCAGCAGGTTTTTTGCCTTTATCCAGCTATCACTTTTCCCAACTCACCGGATTAAGTTAAAGAATATCTATCTGATTAGTTCCACATTTGGGAACTTTTAGTTATCTTTGCAAAGCATCCGGGTAATGGAAAGAATAATTGCGAAAAGAACCCTAAGGTTATTTTGGGCAAAAAATCCTGAATGCGAACAGTATCTAAAAACGTGGTATGAAACGGTAATGCATTCTAATTGGTCAAATCCCGGGGAGATAAAAAGGTCTTATGCATCGTCAAGCATTCTTAAAAATGGAAGAGTTGTATTTAACATTAAGGGAAATTCATACCGCCTGGTAGTCAAATTTAACTATCAAAAGCAATGGTGTTTTATCCGGTTTATTGGAACACATTCAGATTACAACAAAATTGATGCGAACCGTATTTAATAATTCATTAATGGATTTTAAAATATTAAGCAACGAACAGGAATATGAGATTGCTCTTCAGCAACTTGGAGAAATATTTGATGCCCCTACAGGAACGCCGGAAAGTGATGAAGCCAACATATTAAGTCTGTTAATTGATGATTATGAGAAAAAACACTATCCTATCGAGCCACCGGATCCTATTGAGGCCATAATTATCAGGATGGAAGAAATGAATCTGAAACAACGTGACCTGGTAGGAATTTTCGGGGGTAAAAACAGGGTTTCGGAGGTCCTTAACCGCAAACGGAAACTCACCGTTGAAATGATCCGAAAATTGAATTCACAACTACATTTATCCCCTGAGATACTTATTCGCGAGTATGAACTTAGCGATTAAGGTTTTTACATACAAATAAATACATTAAAACAGATAGCTGGATAAGCAGCGTGAAATGCGCTGCGATAACTGGGCAGGGCGCTTCGCGCCGATAACTAGATATCTAGCTATCAAGTAATGTAGTTTATCGGCAATAAAACCTGCTGTGTTACCCCTTTTGTGGGGAACGGCAGCAGGTTTTTTGCCTTTATCCAGCTATCACTTTTCCCAACTCGCCGGATTAAGGAATAAACGTCTATGACCTACAAAGATCTCGAAATCTGGCAGCTTGCCAGGGGATTGGTTGTTGACATTAACCGAATGACATTGAATGACTTGCCGAGGCATGAGTTATATGAAACGGGAAGCCAGATCCGCAGATCATCTGTCTCGGTCAAGGCAAACATTGTGGAAGGTTACTGCAGGAGGAAGTATAAACTGGATTTCATCCGCTTTCTTTTCTTTTCCCTGTCGTCGAACGACGAAACCATCGACCACCTCGAAACGCTTTTTGAAATTGGAGCGCTCAGGAACAAAGAGAAGTACGAAGATATCCACAGGCGGTTGGAACTGCTTGGAAAGAAGTTGACCTTGTTTATCAGGGCAGTCGGGAAAAGCCATAATGCATGGATTACTGGATAAGGCAGCAAAGCTGCCGATAGCTGGATATTCAGTGCAAAAAGCGTTGCGTTTGCCGGGTAGGGCTGCTTCGCAGCCATTATCCAGCCATCCAGTCATCCAGTCATCCAGCTATCCAGCTATCCAGTTATCCAGCCATCCAGCTATCCAGTCATCCAGTAATCACACTTAACTTTATTATCGCTATTTTGAATTATTTATCATCATTTACAAACTTCATAGTTGTTTTTACGAAATTTTTTGTATATTTGCAAATAGACATGTTGTGATGACTACAAGGCATGAAGTCGAGACATTCTTGTCGGATTTTAAATTAAAAATGAGGGTGTTCCAGATTCTGTTTCGTGATGAAAGGATGAAGAACACTCAATCACTTCTTCATTTGGAAATGACACCAGGTGCCCGAAAAAAAGTGATTGAAGGACTGACTTCCGAAGATTATTCTGAAGGCCCCCTGACCGATACTCTCTATGATATTGCCAGTACCTGGGTCTTTGGAAAAAATATTCATAAAGGCATGGAAATCTATATTAAAATATCTATGGGCAGGCCAAATCAACAGGTTATCTGCATTTCCTTCCATTTATCAGAACACCCAATGTCCTATCCATTTAATAACCCCCACAAAGCATGAATAGTCCGATTACAGGCAAGCCGATGAAACTGGTTAAAGAACCGAGAGTGAAGCTCACATTCCGTAAGGAAGAGTTTGAGATTACTTACCATTCCTTCATGTGTGAAGACAGTAGCGAAAAGTTCACCTCCGATGAAGAGGACAGGATTAATCAAGCCCAGGTTTACAACCAGTATCGTGAAAAATACGGCATCCCATTCCCTGATGAAATCAGGGAGATCCGTGAAATGTATGATGTTTCGGCCTCCAAGATGTCGGATATCCTTGGGTTTGGCACAAATACTTACAGGCTGTATGAATCGGGGGAAATTCCATCAGTGGCAAATGGACGTTTGATCCTGGCCATTAAGCAACCTGCGGATTTTATCAAGCAGGTTGAAGCAAGTTCAAACCTGATTTCTGCAAAGGACAAGGAACATTTATCGTCACATGTTCGTAAACTCATTGAGAAGCAGCAGGAACAAACATTGGACCTGTACCAGCTGAAACAAGTATTTATTCATGAAAAACCTGATCAGTATTCGGGGTATTGTAAACCGAACCTTATTAAACTGGCTCATGTCATTGCGTTTTTCAATCAACATATGAGCCTGTTCAAGACCAAGTTGAACAAGTTGTTGTTTTATGCCGATTTCGGATGTTTCAGCAAAACTGCCTTCTCAATTACAGGGGTAACGTATCGCGCAATCCCCCTCGGCCCGGTTCCGGCTAATTATGACATCCTGTTCAGTAAGCTTCAACAGGAGAATCTTATCAGTCTTAACCAGGAATTAATTAATGATACCGGGAATTACGGGGATTTGATTAGCAGCTGCATCGCATTCGATTCTTCCCTGTTTGCACCGGAGGAATTGTATGTTCTGGAAACAATTGCATTGAAATTCAAAGACTTCTACGCAAAACAAATGGTAGAAATCAGCCACCAGGAACCAGCCTGGGAAATGAATAAAGATGATAAAAGCCTGATCAGTTATCAGAAGTTTGCATTCGGGTTGGTGAATTTTTGAGCTGCAGGATAAGCAGCGCGAAGAGCGCTGCGATAGCTGAATGGGGCTGCTGCGCAGCCGATAACTAGATATCCCGTTATCTAGTAATCCAGTCCTCGCAGCGAAGCTGCTGACCCAGTAATCCAGTCATCGTGGTGAAGCTGCTGACCCAGTAATCCAGTCCTCGCAGCGAAGCTGCTGACCCAGCTATCCAGATCAAAACTCAATCACTATCATCTGCTCGTTCATCCGGTTCTGGTAAACCTCGGGGGTGATGGGCCGGGGATTCTGCCATTCGCCTATCCTGGTGAATTTCTTCAGCACAAAGGGCAAACCGTTGCACATGAAGAAATCGGGGGCGTCGCCTACCTGGAAATGGAGGTGGGGAGCATCTGAATTCCCTGCATTGCCCAGGAGTGCTAAAAAGTCTCCTTCTTTTACCTGGTCGCCGGCTTTCACTTTGATGGAATGAGGAACGCAATGCGCGTACATGGCGTAATGGCCGTTGCCGATATCGATGATCATGTAATTCCCGGCATAATCAATGGGGGCTTTGAAATTCAAATGATTGTGTGTATTTCCGTCGTTTTCGGTCATGGTGTCACTGGTGGCGATCACGGTGCCGTCGGCTACTGCAAACAGGCTGTCACGATAGCAGAAGTACGAACTGTTCTGGGTGGGATCTCCCTGATAAAATTTATCATAGGTATCGTTCAGCTGCATATTGTCGAATGCAAACCGTTCACCGGTGCCGATTTTGCCCCCGATGAACATCATGGAATAAAAATGATACTCGTTGGTACTCTGGTTGATGAACATCCATTTCGTACCCTTCACCGGTGAGGCGATCACCAGGGGTGTTTCGCTGTACCTGGGAGTGAATACGCCCCCGCTTACGATCACATCGTTATTCGAGACGGTATCCCTGAAAACCAGCCTTTCTGATATCTTCACGGGAGGCGTTTTGTCAAGAGGCACAGGCAGCTGGATGGAGAAATAATATTTGTACAGCTTGTCGGATGGCATGATCGGACTGCTTGGAAGGGGATCGGAAAAGATCTTTGGAAATGCCCCTGTATTATACGTGGCCAGTACTTCCTTCGTCACATCGTCCAGCACGTTGATCTGCCTGAGCGAAAGCCCGTTCTTCTTCCACTCCCAGGTCTTCAGCGTAAAAGGTATACGCAGGTACTCGTTGGTTTTGAAAGGGATGTCGTTTATGATCACCTGCATGCTCCCCCAATCGGTATTGGAGTAGTCGGTGGTCTTTTTACTGCAGCCCTGAAAAAAGCAAGACAGTATGATCAATGCCAGGAAATAACTGAGCGTTTTCATAGGAACGGGGTTTAAGGCCGATACTAAGGTAAGAAATTTACTGGATAAGGCGCTTCGCAGCCGATAGCTTGGTAAGCAGCGCGAAGAACGCTGCGATAACTAGATAAGGCTGCTTCGCAGCCGATATCCAGCTATCCAGTTATCCCAATATCCTGGTTCACTAGAGACATTTTTTACTTTCCCTGACCTTTTCGAGTAGCAGGGTGGCCTGGGCTTCTGATATCTTCTCAATGATCACATTGAAGGTGGTAAAGGTGGTTTTGGTAACCAGTTCCACATAGGTGATCCTCCCGGGCAAGACACTCACGGTGACGGGTATGGAAACGGTAAAATTATTCCCTGTAAGGGAGATCTTATGATCGCCTGGCTTGACCATATGTTCCGAATGGGAATTGCTTTTCACCTTGCAAACCAGGGCATCGTCAATTGAAACCAGGAAGGTAACACCACTTCCGCTGTAACCATTCCTACGGATAATACAAACCTGTCCCAATTCCCCTTCAAACTGCCTGGGCTCCAGATTGGTGATGACATCCCTGGAACCGTTCTCGTACCGTATCATATAGATTTCCGACTTCAGTGCAGAGTAGGTGGGCCCGTTCAGGTTATCGAATTTTTTATACTTGATTTCGGTGGAAGAGATCTCAAGCACTTTCGCCTTGATTGAATCCCCGACTACCTTTATGATCACATCCTGTGAATACGAATTAAAGACAAAAAGGCTCATCAGAAAAGCAGAGAACAGAAATTTTTTCATAGGTGAATTTTTAAGGGTAATACAATTCCACCTGCAATTTACTAAAATTATATCACTGCAAATTTTTGATAAATTATTGTATATCGTTGTTATTTAAAATGATACCGACCCGGAACTGGACATCCAGCTATCCAGACACCCAGCCATCCAGCTATCGCGGCGAAGCCGCTGATCCAGCTATCCAGACACCCAGCCATCCAGTCATCGCGGCGAAGCCGCTGATCCAGCTATCCAGCTATCCAGACACCCAGCTATCCAGCTATCGCGGCGAAGCCGCTGATCCAGCTATCCCGGCTCCCCGCTCCCCGTTCCCCGTTCCCTGCTCCCCGCTCCCCGCTCTAGAACCCTATATTAATCCCTGCCACAAGCGAGTTGGTATTGCCAAAGTAAATTGCGGGGATATAGCGAACATCACCTTCGACATTGCGCCTGAGATATTCGACGAAAACGTAGGCATTGTTTATCACCTCGTACTTCGCCTGCACTGAGATTTCCTGGTCTTTATAATCGAGGGCGGATAAGGTGGTGCCTTCCCCATGCTTTGCGAACAGGTAGGAGGCGTCGAACCTGAGTCCGCGGATGGGCTTCCAGCAGAGTGCGGCATAGATCTCCATGGAGTTTTCCTTCAGATAGCTGCCGAGGCCGTACTGGTTTGAAGTATAGGATGTTGTGGGAAGTGCGCTGGCATAGGCTTTACCGTTGTTCCGGGTGTATTCGGCTGTAAGCGAGAGGTTCCTGATAAGGAGATCCGAGATCCGGGATCCGATTTTATACGAGATCCCTTCGATGGAAGCCTGGTTCACAAACACATCCGCATACAGATGAAGATGTTTAATATTTCGTGTGCTCACATTGATGAACGTCTGGACTTCCTTGCCGTAGAATCCCGATTTGCCGTCGCCTTCGGCATATCCGTAGTTGAAATAAAACAGGAACGGGCTGATATAGGCAGGATTCATATAATTCGCACAATACACCACCGAATTGCCTATGCTGAGATCCAGTCCGCCCACAGGCATGAACGTGAAAATGCTTGAAGCGTAATATTTATTGAAATAAGTGATGCGTTTTGCGCCGGTGGGAAGGGTGTAGGTTTTGGTGGTATCGGGGACCTCGCTCACCAGCCAGGCCTGTACCCAAGTGAATTCCAGCCACTTGAGGGGCTTCATATGATATTGAAGATAGGGAATGGATGGCGTTCTCCCGCTCATGATGTTGGATCCGTGATAGTTATCGCCCCAGGTGAAATGGTCTTTCACAAAAGCCAGGTCGCCCCACTTCCACTTCCAGGTGAGCCCGCCACGCATCTCGCTGTAATCCCCCGCCCCTTCGGGATAAGGCTTCCAAACCGCCCCTTCTTCCTGGTTGAACTCCCCGGGGTTGGTGATGAGGTGGTTCTCGTGGTTGTCGCGCAGACTGGCGTAAAACCCGAAGTGCTTCCCCACGTAACCGAAGACCTCGGCCCCGTTCCAGCGGTGGTAGGCCGAACCGTTCTCGTTGCGGATGTACGAAACCCCCAGCACCGGCCTCACCACGAAGGTGAAGATCGAATCCTTGTATACGAATTCGAAGGGGTTGAACGGCAGCCTGAAATACTCTTTCTTCTTGAAGAAGCTGTTCTTTGTGATGTAACTGAGGTTTGGGCTGAGCTCCAGCTTGAAATCGCGGAGGTAAAAATCCAGCTCTTTCTGCTGGCGCTTGCTCAGCTTCGTCCTGTTTTCGGGGGATGAGGCTTCCTGGAGTTTCTGGGAGATCAGCTCCCTCGGATAGGGTTTGATCACGCTGGTGATAGTGATGATCTTGTTATTCGCCAGCTCGTCGATGAAGTCGTAAATGTTGGTGTTGGTAAGGTCCTGGTAAACGATCTGGGATCGCGTGATGGACGTGATGAGCGTTATGAATATAATGAGGAGAAACAGCCGCTTCATGAGGCAAAGATAGAAATTTCGCTCGCATCCTTGTATCGCGGTTTAGTTGTCCCGTTCCAGCCACTCCTTGGCTGCTATTATGGTGGAAAAAACCCTGATGCGGTATTTGTGGCTTTTGCGGAAGTGGTCGGCCATTAGGGTGAATGCAGTGCTGGTTGGATCGGAATGTAAAACAGCATGCCTTACAGAATCAAACCGGTCAAGCTGGCTTTCAAGGTTTTTCATGAGGGCCGGGATGTCGGAAATTTTAAACAAGGGTACCGAGTCCCAGGCATCTTCAAGGATTTTCAGCTTCTTTGGGAGTCCGGTCATCTTTCCCAGGCTCTCAGCCTTCTCAATCATGGACTCAAAATCGACCTTCCCTCTCACTTCAGAGTAGAGAATATCATCCTTGGCATCATATATCAGCTCCTCTGTCATTTTTTGCAGTCCTTTACTTCTACCTTACAAATATAATACGCTTTTCAGGGTTTCATATAAAGGTTTTATAAAGAATTATAAATTATAAACATAAAACCGTTGTGAAATGCTTCGCGCCGAATCACGGTTTTCCCTAACTTCGCTCTATGTTTCGCCACGTCCTGTATCGGATTGCATCAAAACCCGGACTGTTTTTGTTCTTCCGGAAAGCAGGGCATTTTCATTTTGTTACCGAGCGCCGGGTTATCCGAAACTATTTTTCATCCCTTCCCCAGGGATCAGGTATACTTCATATCGCCTGCGAAAGCGGGTACTTCTCGAACTTTTTCAGGGAATACAGCTACACGGGCGTCGACCTAAGCGAAGTGAAGATCGCATACGCCCGTAAGCACTTCAGGGGGGATTTCAAAGTGATGGATGCCATGGCACTTGAGTTCGGCGCATCTTCGTTTGACGGCATCCTTTTATCGGGGGTATTCCACAACATCGATGATATTACCTCCATCCAGGTCCTCAGGGAAGCAAAACGGGTTTTAAAACCTGGCGGAAGCGTACTTATTCTTGAAGATTATTATGCGGATGGCGCGCCGGGTCTGTTTGAACGCTTCGACCGCTACTTCGATCCGCCCGCAGTGATCCGCAATCCGAACCAATACCTGGATCTTTTCAACCAGCACATCCGCAGTCAATACAAAGGACTGATCAGATCAGGCTCCCGCAAAATGATAGTATTCCAATCTTAGCGGGATATCCAACTATCTAGCCATCCAGTGATCCAGCTATCCAGCTATCCAGTCATCCCCGATACGGCTCAATCAGCAAAGGCGAAATCGATATCGTCAAAACCTGTTCCAGGTGATCGATCTTGATCAACACCCTGTGTTTGCCTGCAATGGATACCAGCTCGCCGATGACTCCTGCCAGCGGACCGGCATTCACTCTCACCGTTGATCCTTTGAGCAGCGAGCCGTTGAGCACATCCACTTCCACATCGGCGCCGGTGATGGCTTTGAGGATATCGATCTGCTTGTTGGGAATGGGCGCGGGTTTGCCCGAAAACCAGACAAAACGCACGGCCCCGTCGGTATCCAGCACTTCGTTATACTGTTTTGGTCCGGGCACGGGCCTCACGAAACAATAGGAACGGATGAGGGGTTCGGCCACGAGTTTCTTGCGGTCGCTCCACTGCCTTACCACCTTCCGCAACGGCACATAGGCTTCGATGCCTTTATCCCGGAGGTTTTCGGCCAGTTTCTTTTCGTACCTCGACTTGGTATAAACCGCGTACCAGGGGTTTTCGTCCATCATGACCTCAGGAAATTCGTAATTCTCTCAAACACGATATCAAACGCTTCATCCACCATATCGGCGGGGATGATCGTCGTGGGGAATGGGTCTTCGTGGATATAGGGGTAAGGGAAATCGAAGATCTCCACGGGGATGGGGATGTCGCGTGCCGCGCCCTGCAAGGTGTTGATGACTTCGTAAGCCGGGACCACCTTATCGGCCTTCAACGTAATCGCGAGGACCTTGTCGTGCATCTCCCTGAACTTCCCTTCCCGGTATTCGCGCATATTCCGGTAATCAAGCATCGCCAGGAGATTATAGCCTTCGGGATGTCCGGGTCCCAGGTAATGTTTCAGGCGGAGATCGCGTTTCAGGTGGTTGTCGATATGCTCCACCAAAAAGGAGTACAGGGCCACGTTGGCTTCGCTGTCGAGTATGAATTTCGACACCGGCGATAAGCGGTTGAATACCGCTCCCCCGCAGAACATAGCAAGTTTGGAATCAGTGAAATAACCCTTGTAATCGCTGAGTTTGAGGATCTCGGCGAGCAGGCTGCCAATGGAATACGAAAAGAAATCGAAGCTGCATCCTTCTTCTATGCCTGGGATTGTCCCTTTTTTACATTCTTCAGCAAAGCGGATGACGTCGTAATAGGTCTGAAGCCCGCTCCAGATAAAGCGCTGGGGCTGGGAGTGCAGGCGGATGCTGATGGCCACGTTGGAGAGTGACGACTTCATCGCGTTAGGAAAATGCTGCTTCCGTTTGCCGCTGAGTGCGAACATGCTTCGTTTCTCCACCCAGTATACCGGCGCACGGTTCATGTGGAATGCAATTGGGAACATTACTACGGGTTTCCCCGTTTCCCTCACAAGTTTCAGAGCCCAGGGCAGGTATTTGTCCCAGCTCTTCTCGTTGAAACCGTGGAAGAGGAGGATGAGACGCTGGCGCGATTGGGGAGTGGGAACTGGGGACTGGGGACTGGAGGCTCCCTGCTCCCTGCTCCCTGTTCCCTGTTCCCTGCTCCCTGCTCCCCACTCCCCGTTACCCGCTCCCCGAATCCCCTCTTTGGGGAAGAACACCGGGCAGTAGAACTTCCTGTTCTCCGGGATCAGTGTATCTGCTATATCGATCAGCTCGTCTTCATGCCCTGTATTGAACACGAACGAGCGGGGCTTGCCAAATTTCAGATCGTGGTCCTCGCATTTATACTCTCCAGCCCCGGGTATCAGGTCATAGGCCTTCGACTCAAAGCTTATATTCCTCACTTCCACATCCCCTAGGTCGACGGTCTCCTTTTCGAAATCGACCTTTTTCATCAGGTATTTGTGTGACTCAGTGTATCTCATGACATTCGATTGGAAGATCAAAGATACGAATTTTGCTAGCATTATTGCATCACGGCTTTCGCTCGCATCTTCACACCGCCGCTGGGGTGTCGCTTTACGTTCACATCTTTGCAACGCTGCTGCGGTCTGCTTCGCATCCCTGATGCAGCTTTTGCAAAATGTTCACTACGCTCCACCCAAGGCGGCTTTTGTGAACTGCTTCGCTCAATACAGGAAGTTTGTGTGAGATGATCGGTTTTTAACATAAAATCTGTTTCCGCATCCGGGGCCGTATTTGTTTTTGCCAGGATTTTTCATTGCATATTTTTTGCAATAAATGGGTTATTGCATTTTTTATGCAATGTTTCCCGGCGCTAAAAGTAATATACCAAGGGGGAGTGGAGATCTTCTGTTTCAAGCATGCCTGACCTGGGTCCTGAAGCAAAGGGAGTTCAACATTTCAAGCCTTCCCCTCCGGTATAAAGCAAAGCGGCGGACCGGGATCCGGTCCGCCGCAACGAAAAAACACATTTAATCAAACGGTTAGCTTATCTGTTGATCCCGGACCCAGTTACCCAGTATCCAGTTATCAAATTATCCAGTTATCCAGTTCTACTCTTTCACAAACTTCTGCGTAATCTTAATTCCCCCGGGGGATGTTATCCGCAGTGTATACAAGCCTGAATTCAATAGGCTTACATCGAGTTTAACCACATTGGCGCCTTTGCCAAGATCTAGTGCCTGGCGCAAAACTGCCTGCCCTGTGAAGCTGTAGATCTCGGCAGTGGCATTCACTGAAGCGTTCAGCTTAAGGCCGAGGTTCAGAATATCCTTTACCGGGTTGGGATAAGCAATGAAGCTTTCCACAGCCGATGGTTCGCTGATGCTGTTGATGGTGCTTCCGTTGAAGGTCATCACCACGCTGGCAACCGGTGCAGCAGCGCTAAGCACAACTTTCACCTGGTCCGATGGAGTGTTCGGAAGCTCGGGCAGCAGGTAATATGTGCCGTATGCCATCCCGCTGAAATCAAAGGTTCCTGACGGGGTCACTTTCCTGAACCCGAGTACGTTACCCTGTTCGTCGGTAATCAGCATGGCGATCTTGTCAACGCTCACCGATTTCAGTCCGGAAGTATTTACATGGCCGTTGATACCTCCCTGTCCGGTGGGCATATTGCCTGCATGAATAAGGTTGATATTGTATGGGTTCTGCGGATTTCCCAGTGCGATCACCGTGGCCTGCTGCCAGTAAAGCGTATGCTCATAGAATGTGGGCAGGAACCCGCCTGTGGAATCAAATGGCATGGCCCAGATCACAAAATGACCATTGGGAACATAAGGGAACATGTAAACGCCCATGGAATCTATCGGAGATGCTGCGAAGAACGGCTGTCCGCCAGGCAAGGTGTCGTTGGAAAAGATCATCGCCATACCGAAAGGCAGGGGGAAGTTCCCTTCGAAAACCTGTCCGTAAACCTGGTGCAGGTTCATGGTGTCGCCTACAAAGATATGCTGCATAGTCGTGAATGTGCACTGGTTGGAATCCTGGGTAATAGTCGTCAGGTGGACTTCATACATGCCTGCAGTTGCATAGGTATGGTCGATATTTTTCCCCGCTCCGCTTGTGCCGTCGCCAAAGTTCCAGTTATAGGTGCTGAGTGGTGCATTCTGCGGAGTATGCCCTTCGAAGCTCACCTGCAGGAAGTTGTTCACATGGGTAAACCAGCTTTCGCATGGGGGCGGAGGCGGCGGGCCGATATAAATCTCATGGCATTCGACCGATGTACATTGATTGGCTGTAGTGATGGTAAGGCAGGCGTGGAAAACACCGGCGCTGCTGTAATTATGTATAGGGTTCTGAAGGTTTGAGAAATTACTGGCCCCCGAAGCCGAATCCCCGAAGTTCCAGGACCAGCTGATTGGTGCGGGAGTCGAAAGATCGGTGAATTGAACAGGGTGGCTCAGATAGGTTGAATCGACAGACCAGGTAAAATTGGAATGGCATTGGCCACCCGATGAATCTGCAACAAAGATCGTATGTGTGATTGAATCCCAGCATCCTCCGTGTACGCTGTCGCCCATGGTCAGGTGTACGTGATAATATCCCGGGCTTGGGAAAGTATGGATCGGGTCAAAAAGGTGGGATGAGGTTCCGTCTCCGAACATCCACTGCCATGGCCCGTTGGCTCCCTCTGAAGTATTGATAAAATGAACAGTCAGCGGGGTTACGGGAGGAGGAGGCTGTGAGGGGTAGAAATTGGCATGGCAGGGGGGTGGAGGTGTGCTGGTGCAGATGAGGAAATTCTGGCTGAACGTGAGGTGGCCGGGGCTGAATGAGAAGTACTGAATATGTACATTCTGCATGCAATCAAGCACCCATACCTTCATTACGCCCGTGGGTGCGCCCCCGGTGGAAAATACAATGGTATCGGAATAAAAACCATTTGCATTGGTATGGACTTCGCGGTGATAGGTGAACCCGCTGCTGCTAGAATCGATGTCAATATGAACAGGATATGAGGCTACAGCCAAACCTGTAACACTGTCGGTAACATAGCCCGTAACATGGATTGAGTCCGCGTGCACCGAGATTCCGGCAGCTGCGAACCACATCATCAGGATTAGGAAAAGTTTTTTCATAAGATTAAAATTGATTGACCGTTGGGATTATTGTTTGTTGCATCTGTATTATAAACACGAAATTACTATTTAGTTGCCTGGACTTAAGAATTTTCTTATTGTCTTGAGCGAGCATTTTGCAAAAGCAGCATCAGGGACGCGCAGCGGACCGTAGCAGCGTTGCAAAGATGCGAGCGAAAGCAGCGTTGCAAAGACGCGAGCGAACTCACCAGGTGACAACAATCGCTGCCCTCACCCCAAGGCTCCAGGGTTTTGTAGTGACTTCCGAGGACTCATATACTGAATTAAAATAATATCTTACATCAGGTTCAACTTCTATGCTGAACCTCCTCGACAGCCTGAATGTGGCGTTGACCCCTCCTATCCCCTGCCAGTTAAGCTGGATACGGTCGGGGCTCACGTTATTTATTGTAATGACTTTGTCGTTCCCCTCGTTATAGGTGTCGCTGAGGTTTTCTGATTTCACCAGCAACGACATTACTGCGCCACCCCTGACTCCCAGCGAGAGCCAGTTGTTCTGCCAGAAGTCATATCCCAGGATCAGCGGCACCTGGAGGTAGGTATAGCGTTTTTTATTATAGGAGTAGTTATAAGTAAGCGTCGAATCGTAAACACTCTTTTGCTGGGTAAAATAGGTAGGGACCAGGCTGGTATGCTGCTGGTTCCATTGGAATGAGATGGAATCCAGGGCGTTGTATGCCCCAAGATAAGAATTCGTTTGCCTGAGCATTTCATTTGAGCCTGAAGTTATGCTCAGCCCTACTCCCGTTCTCACCGAATACCGCCCGAAATGAAAGGTGCCTTCCACCCCGAAATTATTTACAAATTTATCGCCGTTCAAAGTATTGAACATCCATTCGGGGGTATAATATGCGCCAGCGCTGATGTTCCATTTTTTCGGCGGATAGCTTTTCTCCCTGTATGTTGCTTTTTTCTCTTCGTTCTGAGCTTCAGGTTTGGCGGATGATTTGGTTGTTTCCGCTTTTGGCGCAGGCGTAACCATTGAGGCTTCAGGTTTTGGCGCTTCAGGTGTAAGCGATGGCCGGGACTGCTCAGGTTTTGGCGCTGCGGGGGTGAGTGATGACTGGGGTTGTTCTTCTTTTGACGCTACGGGTGTGAGTGATGATTGGGGTTGTTCGACTTTTGAAGCTGCGGGGGTTACAGCAGGATTTGCCTGAAGCTCCCCCGTCGAAGGAACGGGAACAGTTGCCGCTGCGAGGGCCGGGCCGGGGAGTGGGGAGCGGGGAGCAGGAAGTGGGGAGCGGGGAGCAGGGAGCGGGGAGCTGGATACTGGGTTCTGGGTTCTGGGACCTGGAACCTGGGACCCAGGAGCCGGGTTAGGGGATGCGGGATGAGTGGTATTTATAGTATTTGTTTTATTTCCATTGATTTCGTTTGATTTTACAGTTCCGGTTGTGGTATTAGCTGACGCAGTGCTACGGGCAAACGGGGTGGATGAAGCAGGGGGAGCTGAAGGCATTGCAGAAGCAACGCTTCCTTCATGAGCGGGTGCCGGCGAATGATTTTCAAGGACAAACACCGCTATTCCTGCTCCGATCAAAATAATTGCGACCACTCCGGCGATCCACCAGAAAGGCCGGGAGCCTTTGCCGTATTTCCCAACCACCTCCCGCATGAACGCTGCCCGGCGCTCATCCGAAGGCACGACCCTGTAATCCGTTAGTTCAGAGCGGAAGAGGTCATCTATTGGATTCTGCTTTTTCATAATTTTTACTGCTTTGATAGTCAAGAAGGCGTTTTCTTAATAAATTTCTTGCTTTCGATAATTGCGATTTGGATGTGTTTTCTGAGATCCCCAGCATCTCCCCTATTTCCTTATGGGTATAATCCTCCATCACATAGAGGTTAAATACGGTGCGGTACCCGGCCGGAAGTTCGCAAACAAGTCCCATCAGCTGGTCTTTGGTGAGATCACATCCGCCGAAATCATCAGTATCTTCAGATTCCCGGAAGTTCTCCAGCAGGGGATCCAGTACCGTGAACATTTTTTCCTTTTTGTGGTCGCGTATGTAGTTAAGAGCCGTATTCACCATGATCTTCCGCATCCAGGCTTCGAGGCTGCCCGTATGCTGGTCGTTAAAACTGTCGATGCTGTGGATGATTTTCATGAAACCGTTGTGCAGGACATCCTCAGCATCCTCGCGGTTTCCCGTGTAGCGCAGGCATACCGCCAGGAGCCATGGAGCATGTTTATCGTACAAAGCCCCGATGGAAGCCTGGTCAGGCCTTTTAGCTGCAGTGTCCCTCCGCGAAAATATCATCCTGTAAAGATAACCCGGAATAGGGAAAAGGTTGCCTGGGGACTGGAAAAAGTGACTGGTGAATGGTGAATAGTGAACAGTGAATAAATTCAGTCACCAGTTACTTTTCACTGGTGACCGTTCACTCAAAGAATAAGTATCTGGGATTCGCCCTTCTGATTTTGCTTGTGGATCTTCAACAGGAACATGTCCTTGCAGTTGGCTTTGTAATTGAACACGAATTTGTTCCCGTTGATGTCTGATTCGTGTATGACTTTTCCCTTGAGATCGGTAATGGCGATATGTTTAATGATGTCTTTCGAAACAAGTTCGAGAGAATAATCTGTTGCGTTGTCGATACTGATTACCGGGGTCTCGCTGAGGGAATCTAGGTCTATCTTGTTGATTTTCTGCTTCTTTACCGGCATTTCAATCGCTCCTTTCGTTAGTCGTTCATTTCGAGTGCAAAAATACAACGAAATTTTAAAAATGCAATACCCTAATTTTTACATATGTTTTTAATGGTGACTGGTGAAAAGTGAACGGTGAACAGTGAACAGTGAATAAAATCAGTCACTAGTCACTAGTCACCGTTCACTGTCTAAAATTCTGCATTCTTCGGGGTCCTCGGGAACGGGATCACGTCCCTGATGTTCGCCATCCCGGTCACAAATAGTATCAGGCGTTCAAAGCCGAGACCGAAGCCTGAATGGGGAGCCGTGCCGAATTTGCGGGTATCAAGATACCACCAAACGTCTTTTTCGGGTATGTTCATCTCGCGGATGCGGCTCTGCAAAGCCTCGAGGTTTTCCTCGCGCTGCGAACCGCCAATGATTTCCCCGATCTTCGGGAACAGCACATCCATGCCGCGTACCGTGCGCCCGTCGGCATTCTGCTTCATGTAAAAGGCTTTGATATCCTTTGGATAATCAGTCAGGATGACAGGCTTGCCGAAATGTTTTTCAACGAGGTAACGTTCGTGCTCGCTCTGGAGGTCGGTGCCCCAACTTACGGGGTATTCCCATTTTTGTCCTGAGGCCATCAGTATTTCAACGGCTTCGGTGTAAGTGAGGCGTTCAAATTTATTCTCGATGACCTGCCTCAGCCTCGCGATCAGTTCGTTGTCGTACATCTTGTTAAGGAACTCAAGGTCGTCCATGCAATGATCAAGGGCGTACTGCATCAGGTATTTCAGGAAGTCTTCCGCCAGGTCCATATTATCGGTGATATCGTAAAACGCCATTTCAGGTTCTATCATCCAGAACTCGGCGAGGTGGCGGGGGGTGTTCGAATTCTCAGCCCTGAACGTTGGGCCGAAAGTGTAAACCAGCGAAAGGGCCATGGCTCCGAGCTCGCCTTCGAGCTGCCCCGAAACGGTAAGATTTGTTTCCTTGCCAAAGAAATCCTGGCTGTAATCGATTTGCCCGTCTTCTTTTAATGGCGGATTTTTTGGGTCCAGTATGGAAACGCGGAACATGGCTCCTGCTCCCTCGGCATCGGAACCAGTGATGATAGGCGTATGCAGGTAGAAGAAGCCGTTATCGTTATAATATTTGTGGATGGCATAAGCCATGGCGTGACGTATCCTGAGCACAGCCCCGAAGGTATTCGTGCGGGGACGCAGGTGGGCGATCTCCCTGAGGAACTCCATGGTATGGCCCTTTTTCTGTAATGGGTATGTCTCCGGATCAGCGGTGCCGTATACCTCGATCTCCTTCCCCTGGATCTCCACGCTCTGGCCCTGTCCCTTCGATTCGACGAGTATGCCTTTCACTGCGATGCATGAACCGGTGGTAACAGGTTTCAAAGCCTCTTCGCTGAAGTTAGCCATGTCGATCACCACCTGTATGCTGTGGATGATGCTCCCGTCGTTAAGTGCGATGAAATTCACGTTCTTGTTCCCGCGGCGGGTACGCACCCATCCTTTCACCAGCACTTCATTCCCGAATTCAGTTGATTTCAGCAGATCGCAGACCTTGTTCCTTCGCAGATGTTCCATTCCGTTCTATTTTTTGCAAAAGTAAGAAATATTTTTACCTTTGATGTCGTCAAACAAAATCAAACCTCCGACCTATGAAGATACCTAAATCTATCTATAACTGGCTGAGCATCACCGGCATTATCCTTGTCGTCAACAGTCTCCTGCTCATGCTTATCGTCCTGATCTTCTCCTTCCTTGCAAGGGACACCAATACTTACCTGGGCGTATTTCTTTATATCGTCCTCCCTGCATTCTTCGTACTCGGGCTTATCATCATCCCCATAGGGATGCTCTTCTCCTTCCGCAAAAAATACGAAGAGATCGACCCAACGTTGCGCTGGCCCATACTGAATCTGAACCTCAGGAAACAGAGGAACGGCGTTATCAAAATATCCATTATCACCTTCGTTTTACTGCTGGTCTCTGCGGTCGGAAGCTACCAGGCTTTTCATTATACCGAATCTGTTGAGTTCTGCGGACAGCTATGCCACAAGGTGATGAATCCCGAGTATACCACTTACATGCACTCTCCGCATGCGCGCGTTACCTGCGTTGAGTGCCACGTAGGACAAGGTGCCAGCTGGTATGTGAAATCAAAACTCTCGGGTCTGTACCAGGTGTATTCGGTGCTCTTTCATAAATATCCCACCCCCATCCCCACTCCTATTGCAAACCTGCGTCCCGCCAGGGAAACCTGCGAACGCTGCCACTGGCCCCAGAAATTTTATTCTCGCACCTTGCGTATACAGCAGGGATACCTTGCAAATAAAGCCAATACCGAGTGGAACATCTCCATGGTCATGAAGATAGGTCCGGAGCAGAGCGCTCTCGGGCTCACCGAAGGGATCCACTGGCATATCAACCAGAATTTCAAGATCGAATACGTCTCTGGTACGAAAGACCGGGAATCCATTCCCTGGGTGCGCTACACCAACCTGAAAACAGGCGAAACCCGTATTTACCAGGATGAAGAGAACAAGCTCGACAAAAAAGCCCTGGACACCCTTCCGGTTCGCACGATGGACTGCATGGATTGCCACAACCGTCCCTCCCACCTTTACCGCTCGGCCCCGTTCTATGTTGACAATGCCATGGTTGCAGGCGCTATCCCCAAGGATATCCCCTATATCAAGAAAGCTGCAATGGAAGCTTTGAAAAACCCCTTCACCAACCAGGATACGGCCATGATGACGATCAAATCGACCATCCTCGCTTTTTATTCCGATTCGCTGAAGGACATCCTCACAAGCCGCCGCAAGGATATTGACAAAGCCATCGCCGCCATCCAGGATGCATACAATAACAATACTTTCCCATCGATGAAAGTGGAATCGTCCTCTTATCTCAGCCATATAGGGCATCTCGAGAGCAACGGTTGTTTCCGCTGCCATTCCGACAAGCATAAGTCTGCCGACGGCAAACTGATCTCGAAAAGCTGTGACCTTTGCCACACCATCGTTGCCCAGGGGCCGACAGGGAATATCGCCTATTCCACCTTCGACAAACCCCTTCCGTTCGAGCATCCCGTTAACGTGAAGGATAACTGGAAGACTTACTTCTGCACCGAATGCCATAAGAAACTGTTTGAGTAGAGACCGGGCACTGGGTACTAGATACTGGGCACTGGGCGCCAGGTGCTGGGCACCAGGTACTGGGTACTGGGCACTGGGCACTGGGTATCAGGTACTGGGCGCCAGGTGCTGGGCAAAAAACCCAGAACCCAATTCCTGGAACCCAGAACCTGGTACCTGATACCCAGTACCCAAATTTCTCCTACCTTTGCCGCAACATAGCGCGCAATGACCCCTCCTCTCCATATCACCCCCTTGAAGTCCTGGCTCCCTTACGACAGCCGGCCGCTGGTGGTTTCCGGGCCATGCAGCGCCGAAACCGAGAAGCAGGTGCGCGAAACGGCTATGGCACTCGCGAAGATCCCCGAGGTAAAGGTGTTTCGTGCGGGAATCTGGAAACCCCGTACAAGGCCATCCGCCTTCGAAGGAGTAGGAAAAAAAGGACTGAAGTGGTTGCAGAAAGTCAAGCAGGATACCGGTTTGCTGCTGACGGTGGAAGTCGCTTCCCCAACACATGTGCAGGATGCGCTTGAACATGATATCGATATCCTGTGGATTGGCGCCCGTACCGTGGTCAACCCGTTCTCGATACAGGAAATAGGCGAGGCTTTGAAGGGACACGATATCCCCCTGATGATCAAAAACCCCCTGAACCCTGACCTTCACACCTGGACGGGAGCCATAGAACGGTTCAACCAGCTTGGAATAAAGAAAATGGTCGCCGTCCACCGCGGGTTCTCCTTTTTCAACCGCAGCCCATACCGCAACGCCCCCATGTGGGAGATCCCCATAGAGCTCATGTGCATGTACCCCAAAATGCCCATGCTCAGCGATCCCAGCCATATCTGCGGAAACCGGGAACTTATCCTCCCCACCGCCCAGAAAGCTATGGACCTTGAGATGACCGGGCTTATGATCGAGGCCCATTTCCGTCCCGAAGAAGCGCTTACCGACAAGCGGCAGCAGATCACCCCCGCCCAGCTTGAGAAGATGTTAAAATCACTCGTGATCCGCCAGGAAACCGGGTCGCCAGCATTCAAGACTAAACTCGAAGGACTGAGAAGCGAGATCGATAAACTGGATGAGGAACTTATTGATATTCTGGCAAGGCGGATGAGCGTGGTGGAGGAGATCGGGCGTTATAAGAAAGAAAACCGCATTACGATTTTACAGCTGAAACGCTGGAACAAGATCATCCGCGACCGCCTCGAACACGGTATACGGCTTGGCCTTAACCGCGAATTCGTCATCAGGCTGCTCGAAGCCATCCACGACGAAACCATCCAGAAGCAAATGGATGTGATGAACCGCAGGGATCCCAAATGAAACTTCTTTTGGTGAAACCATCCAAAGCAAACGGATGTGATGAACCGCAGGGATCCCAAATGAAACTTCTTTTGGTGAAACCATCCAAAGCAAACGGATGTGATGAACCGCAGGGTTCTCAAATGAAACCTCTTTTGGTGAACCATCTGAAACCAGGCTGATATGGCCTCGACCCGGGGCCGCCCGGGTAATCATTTTCCTGTCCGTTTTTTATTGCATATTTTGTGCAATTTTCCATTTATTGCATTTTTTGTGCAATAACATTACATTTTCATTTTTTGTGCAATTTTGATCGTTTTGCATTTTTTGTGCAATTTCCTATTTATTGCATATTTCTTGCAATACTTCCCGGCTGCAAAAATGATAACAGGGTGCAGGGAAATTGAAAGTTCAAAATATTGAAAAATGATAACAGGGGAAGGGAAGTTCATGGCATGATTTTTGCATCTGATCTGACCTTATTCGGAGTTCGACCGGTTCGGATGCCACCGGTTCCTGTTTGAATTTCGCAAAAACCGGAAGCAAGCCCGGACCGCCGACAAAAACTCATCCGAAGTAATTCAAAAATAAAATCCTATGGAATGTTATATTCTTGCAACAGAGCTCAAAGTTGCCCCCGGTTCCCGTCCTGATGCCACGGAAATCAAGCAGTTCATAAATTTTATTCAAAGCATTGTCACAAGAAAGAAAGAATTGCTTTACTCGATTTCGATGTTTAACCTGAATAAGGGATTCGAATGCGCCCTGGCCAGCCTGAGAGCGGGCTTTGACCTTGTTTTTTTCATGGAGGAAGCCTTGCTCAGGCAGGAGCGGCCTTTTACTTTGCAATATGTGATTACTTATGGCAGCATCGAAGTCCCAAAGCGCAAAGGGATGTTCAGGGGTATTGTGGGGGGCGGATTAGTACGGGCGGATATCAGGATGCAAAATCTCAGGGATTCGCGCGAAAAACGTTTCAATGTGGAGATTCGTGACATCGTGGAGTCAGGTTACCTTGTCAAACTGTTCAGCCTGTATCAAATGGTTTTTGATTCCTGGGGGCGAAAGGATTACAGGCTGGCATCAGACCTGGTTGATATCTGGGACTACAAAATGGTCGCCAGGGACATGAAGAAAAGCCCTTCCCTCGTATGGAAACGCAGGAAGACCCTGAACATTCAGCAATATAATATGATTAAAGATATTATAAGGCAAACCCCGGACCTTGTAATCAAAAAGAGACCTGCAAAGTTTAGTGAGCAACCACCAGCTTTTTAACCCCTGTCGTCCCGAAATCCCCGGTAATCCTGTACAAACAAATTCCTGAAGGGATGCCGGAAACATCAAATCCAATGCTGCCTTCGGATGTGGTCACGGGTAGTTCCTTAAGGGTGATCCCACGCGAATCGAACAGCTGGAACCTGCAGTTGCCGGTTTCTTTCCCGGGCAACCGGTAGTTCACGGTAAGCCTTACATTTGTGGGATTCGGCATGGGATCCGAGATAAACGCAAGGATACTGCCGCCGGGGCCTGTCCCGTTATGGCTCATGTCGACCACGCTTACTTTGAAATCGTCAACATAGATCCCGTCACCCTCGATCATGTCGCCGTTGGAATTCATGGAAAACATGGCGAGCAATTCGCCGCCGGTCGTGTTCTGCAGCACGACCCTGTCCTGGTCCCAGTTTGCGAATCCATCGTATATCGGGTTCGGAAAATCCTGTAGGGTAGAACCTTTGTTCGTATACCTTGTAGACTGCTTTGTCCAGCTGATCCCGTTGTCGAGGGAAGTGGAGAACTGGACGTAGTCCATGCTCTTTTCTATCCCGTAACGGACCCAGAATTCGATCACGGCTACAGGGGACTCCGTTATGGGGATCTTGTTTTTCAGGCTGACGTTGTAATGGATGTAGGCTTCGTAGGGGCCTATAGGGGAATCGGCAAGGGAGGCGGGCGCCGAATGAGAAGCTCTGCCGGAGATATTCCAGTAACCCGACGTCCAGTTGTCCATTGTATTACAGCTGTCGTTCAGCAGCACCAAGGGCCATCCGTAATACTTAGTAACGGTGTCGGTGGTAAGGGTCAATCCGTTGTTGATCTGCCAGATGTACCGGTAAGGCTGTCCTGCCTGGATCCCTGGTTTCAGGGAATATGATACGGAATCGGTGTAAATGGTGTGCATGGCCGGGTTGTGAATGATCCTGGCCGGGCCGACGCTTGCAAATAACAGGCTGTCAAGGGGTTTCACCGATACCGTGTAATCGGTGTTCCCGGTAAGGCCGAGGCGTTTGAACCTGAAGGGTAAATACCCGTCCCGTTTGGGATTGATCACGGTTCCCATATCGGTGATTTCGGCGTAAGGAAGGGTAAGCCGCGCTGCTTCAAGGTTTGCATACACATTTTCTTCGGCCAGGGGGAGTATGCGGCCAACCATGGGCCAGAAACCGTCATATTCATTCCCGGTTTCGGTAGTAAAGCATGTGATGCCTGGTTTAAGTGTAGTCTCACCGTATTCCCAGTCGAGGGCATCCCCGTTGGTGTTGTATAATACCAAACCGGGTGTGCCGCTAACATAGCCGTTCTGTGCCATCATATGGTCGGTGAATGCATATTCGGTAAGGCTGTCGGGGGTCGGCCCAGTAATGTAACACCAGGGATACATTGTTTCATCGGCATAGGTATGATAGTTATATACCATGCTAAAAGTTCTCGCCACGCAGAAATCACGGAAATCCTGTGTTTCAATTTCAGAAAAGGCCGAACTGCCGCGGTAAGTTTCCGACCAGGGATCGGGTGAAGAACCTATGTCATCGTATCCCCACTGGTAAGAGAAGTTGCGGTTAAGGTCCACGCCAAAGTATCCGCTTCCCGTGTTTTTCCTGTTCTTGCGCCACATCCCTCCGCCGTAAGGCTCGGTCTGGAAATTATACGCATACCCGTCGGGATTCATCAAGGGGATGAAATACAACTCGAGGTTGTCGACGAGGTACTTAACCCCTGCATTGGTATTGTAATTCTCGAGCAGGTACCACATGAAAAACATCAGCTGCTGCATGCCCATGGGCTCGCGTGCATGGATGAGGGAGTTGTATTGTATCCTGGGTTTAGCGGTGTTCACATCGGGGGTGTTGGATATCTTCACATAATAAAGGCTGCGCCCTTCGGCTGTTTGTATGCTCCCTACCACTGCTTTCCGGCTGATCAGTCCCGGATAAAAATACCTCATGCTGTCAAGTTCGTTCAGCACCTCGTCGGGAGTGTAATATCCCCCCATGGAACCCAGCTCGAAATGAACCGGAACCGGATAAGGGTATGACGTTGTGCTTTTGCTGCGGATCTGTTTGTTGATCCTGCCCATCTCTTGTTGTGCCTCTTTATTGCGCCCGGAAATGTATTTTGAATAATCCTTGCGGATGACATCCACGGTAAACCCGGCTTTAATGATCTTTGCGACCTCCCCTTCCGAGAGCACGGTTCCCCAGGTAACGTTCCTGTATACGCCCTCGTCAACTGCAATTCCCAGCGATGCGATGGTCCTGAGTCCTCCTGCTGAAGTATGAATCTTGACTTCCTGGTAGATCTGCGCGCCGAGCAGGGCAGGCAGCACCAGGAGCAGGAGAAAAAGGAAAATGTGCTTCATGATCAGAGTGTGTTTGATAACCGGATAGCTGGATGACTGGATAGCTGGAAAACTGGATAAGATGCTTCGGGTTGACATCAGGTTAGACTATGCTAATTCACTTAAAGTTGTATACAAATATCGGAAATTATTAATTGAGCGGAATTTTGCATAAGCGATTTTCGCTCGCATCTTCACACCGCCGCTGGGGTTTGCTGCGCTGCACCCAAGGCGGCTTGTGTGAAGTGATTCACTTAATTTATCACAAAATACAACATCCGCAGAAAAAAAATCAGCATCAACCCTATCACTTTTTAACAATCGGGGGATTAAGGAGAAAATAAAGTACTTTTGTTTCACTTAAAATTTACAAACATGGCAGCTGGAATCAACAAAGTGATTTTGGTAGGAAATCTCGGGAGGGATCCCGAGGTACAGAGGTTCGACAATGGAGTGAAGAAAGCAAGTTTCTCCCTCGCGACCACAGAACAATACAAGGGTAAGGACGGCGAAAAGGCGTCGCATACCGAATGGCATAATATCGTGTTGTGGCGAGGGCTGGCTGAAGTTGCCGAAAACTACCTGAAGAAAGGGAATACAGTATATATCGAAGGCCGCATCCGTAAAAGGGAATATGAGGATAAGGACGGTGTGAAGAAGTTCATCTACGAGATCATGGGCGATGTGCTCCAGATGCTTGGCGGTGGAGGTGGCGCACGCCGTGAAGAGGGAGGTGCACCTGCATCGGCCGACAAAGAAGAATCGTTCGTTCCTCCTACACCGGAGGATGATTTGCCGTTTTAATCTGTTCGCTCGCATCTTCACACCGCCGCTGGGGTTTGCTTCGCTGCACCCAAGGCGGCTTGTGTGAAATGCTTCGCTCAATACATGCAGCTTATGTGAAGATGCGAGCGGCATAACGCCATCACCTTCATCATGTCATAACGACCTCATGAAACATTTCATCCTGATCTTTCTCCTGGTATCAGCTCTATACAGCTGCAACTCCGATTTTACACCAAAGCCGCGGGGATATTTCAGGATCGACCTTCCGCAGAAAGGATACCAGAAGTTCGATACGACCTATCCGTTTACTTTCGAATACCCGGTTTATGCGAAGATCGTGAAGGACAGCTCAAGGATGGGAGAGCTTTACTGGTTCAACATCGTATATAAGCCGTTTAACGCCCAGCTGCATTTCAGCTATAAAGTCGTCACCAATAACCTGAAACAATACCTGGATGATTCCCGCACCCTGGTGAACAAGCATATCCCGAAAGCGAATGCAATACAGCAGCGCGAGTACCTCGATCCGGCGAATAAGGTGTACGGACTTGTTTTCGACATCAAAGGATCCGATGCCGCATCCACTTACCAGTTTTATCTTACCGACAGTGTTGCGAAGTTCGTTAGGGGGGCCCTTTATTTCAACCTGGTCCCGAACAATGATTCCCTTCAGCCGGTTATTGGCTTCCTCAAGGAGGATATCGAGCATATGATCGCCACCTTCCGCTGGAAGAAATTGAAGTAACACAGTTATTTCAAATCAAGTAAACAGCGGCATCACCAGCAGCATCAGCGAAAGCGCGATCAGCACGCCTACCGCACCCCAGCCGATAATATTGTTCAGCGGCTTGTTCACATGCTCGCCCATGATCTTCTTGTTGTTCACCAGCAGCATCATGCAAACCAGTACCACCGGGAGGAAGATCCCGTTAAGTACCTGCGACCAGATGGAAATCCCGATCAGCGGTGCATTCGGCATCAGTATAATGATCGTTCCAATAGTGATGATCATGGTGTAGAGGAAGTAAAATTCGGGGGCTTCTTTCCATTTCTTGTCGATGCCGGCTTCAAACCCGAAAGCTTCACATATATAAAACGAGGTGGCAATGGGGAGAATGGTGGCTGAAAATATGGATGCAACATACAATCCGAATGCAAACAATATATGCGAAAGCGTTCCTGCCAGTGGTTCCAGGGCCATGGCCGCGTCCTTGGCTTCATTGATGACAATGCCTTTGACATGCAGGGTGGATGCGCATGCAACGATGATAAAGAATGCAACCACGACCGTTACAATACAACCTATTATGATATCGAGGAGGGTATAACCGTAATCCTTTATTTTCAGTCCTTTTTCTATGACGGACGACTGCATGTAGAACTGCATCCAGGGGGCGATGGTTGTACCGACAAGCCCTATCACCAGCGCCACCGATTTTGAGGTCATGTCCATTTGAGGGTGCACGATACTCTGCCCGATCTCGTGCCAGTTGGGTTTTCCAAGCAGGGCCGATATGACGTATACCAGCAGGGATGCGCTGAAGATGAGAAAGATCCGTTCGGCTATCGAATAGCTCCCTTTCACAACTAAAAACCAGACCATCAGCGCCGAGAGCGGCACGGATATGTATTTTGAAATACCGAAGATCTCCATCGATCCTGCTACCCCTGCGAATTCAGTGGTCGTATTCCCTATATCCGCAATCAGCAGTCCGGTGAAAATAAAAAAGGTGATCTTAACCCCTGCGCTTTCGCGGATGAGGTCGGCAAGTCCTTTGCCTGTAACGATCCCCATGCGGGCGTTCATCTCCTGGATCACTACCAGCACTATGAATGCCGGGATCAGGGTCCAGATAAGTTTGTAGCCGTAAAGGGCGCCTGCTACCGAATAGGTGGTGATGCCGCCTGCATCATTATCCACGCTGCCTGTGATGATCCCGGGACCGAGGATGGCGAGGAAAAGCGCAACGCGTTTCCACCAGGAACGACGAAAATTGATAACTGCCATAGTCCTCCGGGTTTACTTGGTTTTACGTTTGTCGAGCAGGTCTTCAACAATATCTTCAATGACCACCACCCCTTCCATCTCAAGGGAACGGTTGATCACCGGCACAGCCAGAAGGTTGTATTTCGAAACGATCTCGGCCAGGGAGTCTATGTCGTCGTCGTCGAACACCATCACCGGGTTGGGCTTCATGACCTGGCCCAGGGTCAGCAGGGGATCGGAGATCACCAGTTCGCCCAGGGAGATAGCCGAAATGAGTTTGTCTTTTTTATCGACGACGAAGATGGAATAGATATAGGAAGGTTCCGGTTTCTCCTTGCGCAGGGCCCTGAACGTTTCTTCAACCGTAAGGTCGGCACTGAAGGTCATATAATCGGTGCTCATGATGGAACCCACGACCTTGTCGGGATACTCCAGCAGTTCGCGCACTTCCTTGGAGCTTTCATCCTCCATCTCGTTAAGAAGCTCCTGGGCTTTCTTCACACCCAGCTCGTCAATGATATCGGCAACCTCGTCGGCAGGCATCTTTTCAAGCACATCCGCCACCTTCTCAAGAGGAAGGCTTTCCACAATATGTGCCTGGACTTCCGGTTCCAGTTCTTCAAGGACATCGGCGGCTTTTTCATCGTCGAGGGTTGAAAAAACGTAGGTTCGCGAGGCTTTGTCGAGATCTTCTATGATATCGGCCAGATCGGAAGGATGTAAAGTATTGAGTTTGGATGAGGCTTTGGAAAGCTTGATGCTCGATTTCGAAAAATCCACAGCTTCGATATCGTCCCAAAGGATCATTTTTGAAGGAAGGTCCATCCCCATGCTTTCCATGAAGGAAGCGATGGAATTAAGCACCCCCAGCCTCCTGAACAGTCCTTCGACCCCTACATCCACAGCCAGGGCATAGGTCCCCGACGGGATCATGACCATCCTTATATCGTTTACGCGAACCAGCTTCCGCCCTTCCAGGTCCACGATCTGCTTGTCAAGTATGTTCTCGTTAAGCCAGATGCAGTTGTGAAGGGTATCGGTATTCAGTTCTTTCAGTTCCTTGCAGATGAGCTGGAGATGACCCTTGTATTTCCTGATCTCGAAATTATTGAACTCGTAAGATTTCAGGTCCTTGCCCTGCTTCACTTTGATCGCGATAACCCGCGGCCGCTGGGGTTCTGTCGATTCGACCGACCAGGCACGCACATCGATCAGGAAATCGCTGATCTTTCCGAGGGGTTCGCCAACCGGGTCAAAGAATTTCCTGCCTGCAAACTGGCTGAAATAGAATGTGGTTTGTGAAGTCATTAGTGCATCCTCCAAATGTTAACATAAGCCGGAAGATACACCTGCTGTAATGCAGATGGCCTTGCGGACTATGGGATGATTACTGAATTATTTCTCGCCGGATAAGGGTCCATTACTGTAAATATGTGTGTTGCAAAGGTAAAAAGTTTCGCCGGGAATAATGCAAGAAAAAATTTCAAAGTCCATGCTTCACCCTTTCCCCTGGCCTCCCTCAGCTGCGGAACTTCTGCGACCCACCATCGGCTTGCTCCCTAAGCCAGGTCAGCCGTTCGGTACGGCCTCTTGTTTTTATAAAATATTATAGCGCTATTTCCGTACCTCACTTCTCCACCTGGCTTTACGGAAGCTTCGCCGGGTGGGGGCCCCGCAGCAGTTCCTGAGGCTTCGGGATGCAGGTGAAAGGTCTCAGCGCATCGTTCAAATATAGAACTCGAATTATTTAAAGGAGTGAAGCAAACGCACAAGCTGCCTTGGGCTATCTCCAGCGAAGCATCTCATACAAGCTGCCTTGGTATTGAAAGCGAAGCAACTTACAAAAGCGGCCTTGGCTTCAAGGAGCGAACTTGTGAAAAAATTCTAATTTGGTGAATGTTAGTGTGAGCGACGCAGAAGGCGCAGCCGCGATGTAAGGTTGCGAGCGATAAGGCGCAGCCGCGATGTAAGGTTGCAAGCAACAGGCGTAGCGACGTTGTGTATATACAAGCGACAGGCTGAGGGAGCCAGGGGAAAGGATGAAGCATTGTGTGCAAATTGAATTATTTAATTACTACATTTACATCCACATCCGGCGATATGAAAAGATTTGTATCTGCTATCATCCTTCTGCTCCTGCTTGCAATCACGCAATCAGCAAGCGCCGGCATTATCCCCGGCCTGAAACAGGATTATTCAGTACGCGCATGGACCAGCGACAACGGCCTGCCGGTGAACAGCATACGCGCTATAGCCCAGACCCCCGACGGCTTCATATGGCTTGCAACCGAAGAAGGCCTCGTTCGTTTCGACGGGAACAGCTTCAATACCTTCGACCCTTCAAACACCCCTAATTTCGTTGATAAGGATGTGCAAAGCCTGTATATCTTCCCCGATTCTTCAATGGTCGTGGGGTTTTATCACGGCGATATCCTCTCGTATAAAAAACTTCAGTTCAACCGCCTCTTCGACAGGGAGCTGAACTGGATCAAATGCGTTCTTTCCCTCGCTAACGACCCGGGCAAAGGATTATGGTTCGGTACCGACGGCATCGGCCTGGGGCATCTTGCCTTCGACGGGCAGATGACCTTCATCACCGATAAGAACGGGCTGCCAAACACTTTTATCCAAACCCTTCTCTCAGGCCGCGACAGTTCGCTGTGGATAGGCACACGTTTCGGCTTATGCCACCTGAAAAACGGCAATATAAAAGTGTATTCCACCCGGGAAGGTCTTTCGCATAACGATATCCGCTCCCTTTGTTTTGATGTGAACGGGGACCTCTGGATAGGTACGAACGGCGGGGGAATCAATATATTCAGCCACGATAAATTCACCCGTTACACGGCTTTCGGGAAAACTTACAGCCAGAACATCCTCAGCCTTTTCAGGGATTCCGGGGGAGGGATCTGGATAGGCACAAACAGCGGGCTTTACCGTGAGAAAGACGGCAGGATCAGCGGGATCACTTCATCGGAAGGCTTATCGGGAAATAACATCACCAGTATTTTCGAGGACAGGGAACATACGATCTGGGTGGGGACCGAAGGCTCGGGCTTAAATGCGCTCCGTCCGAGGATCATCAGGTCGTATACCGAGGATGAGGGACTCAGCGATCATACGATTGGCCCTGTGATCAAAGGCCCCGGCGGGACTATATTCCTGGGAACCGGCAAAGGTGCCATCAACGCGATCTCATCCGCAGGCATAGAAAAACTTGAGAAAAAAATCGGCCTTCCCCCTATCCCTGTTAACACCCTGGCATACGACACCGCCGGGATGCTTTGGATTGGAACCGACGGGGCCGGGATCTACGGGTACAGCAAGGATAAAATCATTCATTTAACGACTGCGGATGGACTTGCTTCGGATAACATCAGCGCACTTTATATCGATCGCAGCGGGAAGCTCTGGGCGGGCACAGCCAACGCAGGGATCAACGTGCTTTACAACGGTAAGATCCTGTGGTTCAACGCGAAAGCCGGGATGTCGAACGAACAGGTGATTTGCCTGCTTGAGGACGATAAAGGGCGAATGTTCGCAGGTACGAACGGGGGAGGGATCAATATCATCGACAACGGGAAGATCAGGTGGCTGACGACCGAAACGGGGATGCCCGATAATGTGATCCATGCCCTGTATGAAGACAAGGAGGGGATGATCTGGGTGGGCTGCGCACATGGCGGACTGGTTCTTCTCGAAAATGATTCGTCCTATATTTTTAATACCGAAGACGGACTATACAGCGACGGCATTCTGCAGATCATGGAAGATAATTCGGGAAGGTTCTGGATGACCTCGAACAAGGGGATTTTCTCGGTTAACCGCAACGAACTGATCGCTTACCACGACAACAAAGGGGATATTTTACATCCCGTGGTATTCGGAAAGCCCGAAGGCATGCTTACTTCGGAGTGCAGCGGCCGTGTATTCCCCGCCGGATGCATCGATTCGCATGACCATCTCTGGATACCCACTCCCAGAGGGCTTGCCATGCTTGATGCCGACAATACTTCCCCTTTTACCGCAAAACTCTCAGTGCTGCTTACCCACCTTCTGGTCAATAACAAGGATAATGATCCCCTGGCCCCCCTGGTACTGGACCCGGGGACCTATGATATCGAATTCGATTATACATCCCCCTCCTTCCTGAGCCCTGAGAAGATACAGTTTAAATATATGCTGGTGGGATTCGACCCGTTCTGGGTCAATGCAGGAAACCGCCGGCAGGCATATTATACCCATATCCCCCCGGGAAGTTATGTTTTCAAGGTGATGGCCCTGGGGCATAACGGACAGTGGACCAAGGAGCAACGCCTGTGTGTCCTGAAAATTCGTCCGTATTTCTACAAAACATCCTGGTTTATCCTGCCTGTAGCGCTCGTGCTGGGGCTGCTTTTATGGCTTTATTTTTCTACCCGGATAAGGAAATCGAGGGAAAAGATCCTCAGGTACCTGGTCGATGAACGGACCAGCGACCTTGAAAAGGAAATTGAAAGGCGTAAGGCCGCCCAGGACGAATCGAATATTGCAAGGATCCGTCTGGAGGAATCGGACCGCATGAAGTCATCCCTCATAGCTTTTATGAACCAGAATTTCCGCTCGCCTGTAAACAGCATTATGGGGTTCAGCGAACTGATGATGAAGGAGAAGCTGGTAGGTGAGCAGGAAGAAATGCCTAAATATATCCATGATTCGGGCGAGCAGATGCTGAAAGTGCTGGATTCGGTGATGCTGGTTGCCAAAATAAAACCCGATGAGGAAAGCGCCGAGAAGGTAATGGATATACTGCCGCTTTTAGAGCAATCACTGAAGCCTGAAGTCCAGACCAAAGAAGGCGGGACCATTCCCCTGGACGAGGTGATGAGTAAAACCCCGCGCCAGGCATCAGGATCAGGTAAGTTCAGGATTCTGCTTGTTGAGGACAATACGATCAATGCCGAACTTGTAAAAGTATACCTCAGCGGGAAATATGAGCTGGATCTCGCTTCCGATGCGGATTCTGCAATTAAGATGGCAGGGGAAACCCCTTATGATGTAATCCTTATGGATATCAACCTTGGTCCGGGCAAGGACGGGATACAGGCTACGCAGGAGATCAGGAAACTGGAAGGCTATGCCGATATTCCCATCATTGCCGTCACGGGTTTCACCATGGCAGGTATGAAAGAAAAGATCATGAACGGAGGGGCTTCGTACTTCCTCGCCAAACCCTTCGGGAAGAACATGCTGGTTGACCTGCTGGTTACCGTGCTGCCCGAAGAACATGGTGAAAAATATTGATGTAGATTTTGTATTTTTAATTCCTGAAAAAATGTTTTATGAAGATTATTTCTCAGCCGGTGAAATTATCAGAACTCTGGGAAGCAAGAGAGGTTGATTTTACTGAAATGATGAAGATAGTGGTTGATGTCGGGCAGAACATTTTAGCTATCGATGCTGACATGCATGCTGATCTTGAGCAGATATTAATACTTGAGGGTTCCCGGCAGCAAGATCTTTGGGGGGCGAATGTTTATCCGTTAAACGAAAAAAATGAGCGGCTGGAATATACTTCCTTCATCAACATTAGGCCATCACAGGGCAACCGCTCCATGGAGGTTATGGACCAACCTCTAAGATCTAAAATGGCAGAAATTGTTAATCTTTTACTTTTATAATTCACAGATCACGAATCACGATTATGTACCCCCTGGTTTATCATAAATCGCTTCTCATCGAGAAGTGGTATTCATATCCCCGTCATCAGCAAATATTAATGATAGCAAATGAAATGAACCGGGCGCAGAATGCATTGTTAAAGAATGAATCAGATAATGCAGTGCATGCCTGGGAACGTTCATTTGAATTGACTGATATTACAATAAGTGATCCAAAAAATGTCAGGTGTATAAAGGAATTGCTCCGATTCAGAGAGCTTGCCGGGGAATTATTTCTGACCCGGGATATTCAATTCAGCAAACTACTCACAAAAGTCCTGATAAGCCTCGACCCCAAGGCTTATAATTCGCTGGTTTGATGAGTCTCAAGGTACTTCTCTATTATCCTTGCAACGGGTAATTCATGGATGTTTTTCGGGTGGATGAGGCTCCCGAATTTATCGGAGGGTTTTTCAATTTCAAGGCGGTAGAAGGTTGCGCTGATTTTCTGGTGGCTGAGCAAATGGCTTGCAGAACCTGTTTGTGAGAGGATCTTAAGCGGGGTTTTTCCGAAGTGCTGTTTCCATTCAATGGAATTCAGAAGCCTTGGGAGGGTAACAGGTTTGGAGGTTTCAATTAAAGGGAATTCATACAATCCTTTCCAGATATCGTTTTCTGTGCGCTTTCTGAAGTAAATTCCTTTCTTTCCCCTCACACTGATGACCAGGTAATGAAAATACCTGGATTTCAGAGCTTGCTGCTGTTTCTTTAAAGGAAGTTTATCAACCATTCCATACTTAAGAGCATAGCAGCTGTCATTGAAAATACATTCCCGGCAGTTTGGATTGCGCGGGACGCAGTATGTCGCCCCGAATTCTATCATGGCCTGGTTGAAAAGGCCGGGATGAAAGGGATTATGGGAAGGCTCCGTTGCATCAGGAACTGCTGCGGGGTCCCCACTCGGCGAAGCTTCCGTTAAAGTCAGGCGGGGAAGCGAGCTTGTGAGCGGCTTGCCTGACTTAGGAAGCAAACCGATAGTGGGTCGCAGGAGTTCCGTAGCAGAGGAGACTTCCCATAAGACCTGAACATTTTCCATCAATTCATCAAGCACTTCCATGATCTCTTTCTTCGTGGCGGCAAGGTCTACAGCATCTGTAATTCCAAAATGCCGGGTGATGAACCGGACGACATTCCCGTCCATCACAGGATGCGGCTGGCCGAAGCAAACAGAAGCAATTGCGGCGGCGGTATAATCTCCTACTCCTTTTAATTCACGAAGGTTTTCATAGTTTTCGGGAAACCTACCCCCGTATTTTTCAACAATTTCATTTGCTGTAGCATGCAGATTGCGTGCACGGGTGTAATATCCCAATCCCTGCCATTGCTTAAGCACTTCTTCTTCGCTGGCGCCTGCAAGGTCATGTACTGTCGGAAATACTTTGACAAATGAATTATAGTATGGTACTCCTTGTTCTATGCGGGTTTGCTGCATAATGACCTCCGAAAGCCAGATCAGGTAGGGATCGGTAGTCCGCCGAAAAGGAAAATCCCGGGCATTGGATTGATACCAGGGAAGAAGTTTATTCAGGAAATCTGTCATATTCCAGCAAATGTAGGTGAATTTGAGATAACTGGATTACTGGATAACTGGATTACTGGATTACTGGATTACTGGATAACTGGACAACTAGATATCCAGCTACCCAGTCATCGCAGCGAAGCGGAGCGAAGCTGCTTACCCAGTCATCGCAGCGAAGCGGAGCGAAGCTGCTTACCCAGTCATCGCAGCGAAGCTGCTTACCCAGTCATCCGCCGACTAAATGACAGATTTTCACCATGAAATGTAAAAATATTTCGCCAACCCGCTTGTTTTCCGGAAAAAGCTCTATATTTGCATCCCCGTTCCGGGTTTAACCAAAGCTATTCAGTATTAATCATATATAACTTCTAATTTTAATTACAATGACAAAAGCAGAAATTGTAGCAGAAATTGCTAACAAGACCGGAATCGAGAAGGTCGCTGTCCAGGCTTCTGTTGAAGCTTTTATGGAAACCATTAAAAATTCCATGGTAACTGGCCAAAACGTTTATCTCAGGGGATTCGGCAGTTTCATCATCAAGAAACGCGCAGAAAAAACAGGAAGAAATATTTCAAAGAATACCACCTTGATTATTCCCGCCCATAATATTCCTGCCTTTAAACCTGCCAAGACCTTTGTAAACAAGGTTAAAAACCACGTACGGGTTAAGTAAGCAAATTTTTTTAAAAACAGGATATGCCGAGCGGAAAGAAACGTAAAAGACATAAGATGGCGACACACAAGCGTAAAAAACGCTTGCGTAAGAACCGGCACAAGAAGAAGTAATCCATGCTTTACGCATGGGGCCTTCCCTGCTACAATTCCTATGTTCATTACAATTCCCGGATCTCATCCGGCCATTTGTAATCAATATATAATCGTAAGTGAACAAGGAACTCATTATCAACTCGACTTCTTCGGAAGTTGAAATTGCCCTTCTGGAAGACAAACTCCTCGTTGAGTTAAATAAGGAAAGATCGAACAACGAGTATTCCGTAGGCGATATTTATTTGGGGCGGATCAAGAAGATCATGCCAGGGCTGAACGCGGCTTTCGTTGACGTAGGCTATGAGAAGGACGCATTCCTTCACTACCTCGACCTTGGTCCGCAAGTACAGTCCCTTCTCAAATATATTCGCCAGGCGCAGAGCGGCAACGCGCATAACATCAATATAGGTGATTTCGCCTTCGAACCTGAAATTATTAAGACAGGCAGGATCAACCATGTATTGAAATCAGGTCAGAATATCCTGATCCAGATCGCCAAAGAACCTATTTCGACAAAAGGCCCGAGGGTTTCCTCGGAACTCGCCTTTGCGGGAAGGTACCTGGTACTGATCCCCTTCTCCGATAAAATTTCTGTTTCTCAGAAGATCAAGTCGGCGGAAGAGCGTAACCGGTTGAAACGTCTGATTACCAGTATCAAGCCTAAAAACTGCGGGGTTATCATCCGCACAGTGGCCGAAAACAAACTGGTTGCCGACCTGGATGCCGATTTAAGGGCATTGTACAAACGCTGGGAATCGATTTCGATGAAACTGTCGGCCGCCAAGCCTCCTATGAAGATCATCGGCGAGATCGACCGTACTTCGGCCATTCTCAGGGATGCCCTGAACGAATCCTTCAACAACATCGTGGTAAACGACTCCACCCTCTACGATGAGATCAGGGCGTATATCGGGAAGATCTTTCCCGATAAAGTCGGCATTGTAAAGCTTCACACGGGCAAGACCCCCATCTTTGAACAGTACGGCGTCGACAAGCAGATCAAAGGCACCTTCGGTAAAACAGTTACGATCAAAAGCGGGACTTACCTTGTGATCGAACATACCGAAGCGCTTCATGTCATCGATATCAACAGCGGGCACCGGGTGAACCAGGACCAGAACCAGGAGATGAATGCCCTCGAGACCAACCTGGAGGCCGCGGCTGAAGTTGCCAGGCAACTCAGGTTGCGCGATATGGGCGGCATCATTGTGATCGATTTTATTGATATGACCCTGGGCCAGAACAGGCGCAAGCTTTATGACAAGCTCAGGGAGGAAATGAAAAGGGACCGTGCAAAGCACAGTATACTTCCCCCGAGCAAATTCGGTTTGGTGCAGATCACACGCCAGAGGGTGCGTCCCGAAATGAACGTGCAGATACTCGAGAGGTGCCCCTCATGCGACGGCAGCGGGGAAATACGCCCAAGCATACTGCTCACCGACGAGATCGAGAATAACCTGAGCTACCTCGTCCGCGAACAAAATGAAAAGAACCTCACCCTGATCGTTCACCCCTATATCCATGCCTACCTCACAAAAGGAATGTTTTTCAACGAGCTCAGGAAATGGAAGAAGAAATACGGGGTCAAACTGACCCTGGAACCCCAGAACGCCTATCATTTCCTCGAATATCATTTCTATAATGATCATGGGGACGAGATTAAAATGTAAACCGTAATGAAGAACGTGACGAAATTCGTGAAGAATATCGTAATGAAGTCCGGTTTTCTTCTCATATTACCCTCACGTTTTTCCTTACGACTTTCCTAACGTTATAACCTATGCAAACCGTCGTCAGCGGCATACGCCCAACCGGCAACCTTCACCTCGGCAATTACTTCGGCGCCCTGAAGAATTTCATCAGGATGCAGCAGGAGAATAACTGCTATTTTTTTATTGCAGATTATCATTCCCTTACCACTCACCCCACTCCTGCCGACCTGCACGGGAACGTGAAAACCGTCCTGGCAGAATTCCTTGCAGCAGGGCTCGACCCAGAGAAAGCAACCATTTACATCCAGAGCGACCTCCCTGAAACAGCAGAGCTGTACCTGCTCCTAAACATGAACGCATACGTGGGCGAACTCGAGCGCTGCACTTCATTCAAGGAAAAGATCCGCACCCAGCCCGATAATGTCAATGCAGGCCTGCTTACCTATCCTACTTTGATGGCTGCGGATATCATTATCCATAAGGCACATAAGGTACCCGTGGGCAAGGACCAGGAGCAGCACCTGGAGATGACCCGCACTTTTGCGAACCGCTTCAACCGGATGTATAAAGTGGATTACTTCCCCGAGCCACAGGCATATAATTTCGGAGAAGAACTTGTGAAGATCCCAGGTCTGGATGGTTCGATGAAAATGTCGAAATCCGACAACGAAAGCTCAGCGATCTTTTTAGCTGATCCCCCGGAAGTCATCCGCAAGAAAGTAATGAGAGCCACAACCGATACCGGTCCGACAGCACCTGATTCGCCCAAGGCCCAGGCTGTTCAGAACCTGTTCACCCTGATGGAGGATTTTTCTCCCAAAGAAACCTACGATCATTTCAATGCTCTTTATAACACCTGCCAGATCCGTTACGGTGACCTGAAAAAGCAGCTGGCCGAAGATATCATCAGGTTCACCACCCCTATCCGCGAAGAAATTCTCAGGATCAATGCCGACGAGGCCTATATCAGCAAAGTCGCAAGGCTTGGCGCAGAGAAAGCACATGCTTCAGCATCGAAAACCATTAAAGAAGTACGAGAGATTATCGGGTTCAGGAGTTTCTAGATAACTGGGTCAGCAGCTTCGCTGCGATAACTGGGTCGGCAGCTTCGCTGCGATGACTGGGTCGGCAGCTGCGCTGCGATAACTGGGTCGGCAGCTGCGCTGCGATGACTGGGTCAGCAGCTTCGCTGCGATAACTGGGTAGCTGGATATCTAGTTGTCCAGTTATCCAGTTATCCAGTTATCCAGTCATCCAGTAATCCAGTAATCCAGTCATCCAGCTATCCAGTCATCCAGCTCTCCAGCCATCCCGCTAAACTTTCGGCAGCGTCACGCAGAACTTACTCCCCTTCCCAACTTCGCTTTCAACCCAGATCTTTCCGCCATGCTTGTCGATAAGTTCTTTGCAGAGGATCAGCCCCAAACCTGTACCCTTTTCATTAGCCGTCCCGGAAGACCTCAATTGCTGATCTATCCTGAATAATTTATCAAGATTCTCTGCTGATATCCCAACACCGGTGTCGGTAACACAGATCCTGATCATTTCCTGACTATCTGTTTCTCCCTTTACCAATTCGGTATAAATCTTGACCTGTCCGCCCAGCGGGGTAAATTTAATTGCATTTGAGATTAGATTGCGGATGACCGTTCTCACCATCTGTTCATCAGCCAGAACAACCGTTCCGAAATTCACCGCAGTGAAGATCTTGATCTGTTTTTTCTCAGCCTGGTCGCGCAGCAGGATCACCATATCGTTGGTCACCACGCTCATATCGACCGGGAAAGGGTTGAAGTTTTGCCTGCCGGTTTGGGCGATGGACCAGGCCAGGAGGTTTTCAAGCAGTTTAAAGGTATTTTGTGCCGATGAATGGATGTTGAGCACAAAATGCTGGCGTTCCTCATCAGTGAAATCATCCCATTCCCTTGTAAGTATTTCAGAAAAACCAAGAATGGCATTGAAAGGCCCTTTGAGGTCGTGGGAGATTATAGAAAAGAACTTGTCTTTGGAATTGTTCAATTCCTGGAGGTCCTCGGTATATTTCCTGATCTTCTGCTCCACTTCTTTTTCCTTGGTAACCTCCCGGGCCGTGCCCACAGTGCCTATCATTTCTCCCTTCTCATCTAAGATCGGGGCTTTATAAACATCAAAAATGGTATGTTTCCCGTTCAGGAATCCCGATTCTTCGAATTTCTCGGCCTTTCTTGATTTCATTATGATTTCATCGGTATCACGGCAGAGTTCACCGAAAGTATAATAATTGGGATCGTCAGGATGAAGTGCTCTCTGCCTTTCGGCAAAGAACAGATCGGTCTTGCCGACCGGTTCTTCCACATCTTTGGCCTGCAGTGAAATTTCAGCATGTGACTTATTTGCGAAAAGGTATTTTTTCTCAAGATCCTTGGCCCAGAGTTTATCAGGCATGTTATCGGCCATCAGCCTGAATATCCTCGTCAGATCCTGGTACTTTTTTTCACTTTCCTGCAGTTTATAATACTCGCCCAGCCTCTCTTCTTCCATGCCGATCGCAGAAGCAACCATCGAGAGGATCAGTTTATCGGCCTCGTCGGGGTGAAAATCATGAGTGAACACGGCGCAGAGGGAACCTATGGTTTTCTCCCCGAACCTCACCGGGTGTCCCATATAGGTTTGCAGGCCATATTTTTTTACATTGGGATCGGTGGCATAATACTCACTTGATGGCAGGTCATGGACCAGGAAGATTTCCCTGGATTGTTTTTGAATTACGTCAAAACATAAATGCCCGTCGGCTTTGTCGAGCTGAATATAATCGGCGGGGACCCCTGCTTTACCGAGGGTATGCAGGTATTCCCCTTCAAGCCTGTTATACAAGGCCGCATCAGCCCCGATGATCTCAGCGAACACCCTGGTCATCGACTGGATATTCTGTACCGAGTCGGTCTTGAAATTCAGCAGGCATTTGCTGAATTCCCTCAACTGCTTATTGGCTTTATTCCGTTTGCTTACATTCCTCACCATAGCCTGGATGTAAATTTTTCCATCCAGGTTGACATTATTCAGGCTTACTTCGGCTTCGAATGCCTGTCCGTCGAGACGCTTATGCACCCATTCGAAAGACTGTGGGTTCCCTTCACTGGCAAGCTTGATTTTTTCAAGGGCTTTATCGACAGATTTCATCCCGTCGGGCTGGAACTCAGGAGACCAGGTGTAGGGATTTTGCCCGATGATGTCTTCACGACGGCAGCCAAATGACTCCAGGGTTTTGGGATTACAATCAATAAACACGTCCTTGTCCATAAGGAAGATGGAGTCATGGGCTGATTCAAAAATAAGGCGGTATCGATTTTCTTTTTGTCTCAGTTCCTCCTCAATATTTTTCCTCTCGGTGATATCCCTGATAATCGCACCCAGGCTGAATCCCTTATCGCTTTTATACATGAAAGCCGTCTGGAGAATGGTTTTTCTCTCTCCTCTTTTTGTAAAGATCCTGGCCTCCTTAACAGCATCGACTATAGAATGTCCCCCGGTTTTAAATGCCTCCGTCATTGCATTTTTAACACGTTCCAGGATCTCCGGTGATCGTTTTTCGGGTACAATAAGTTCGTACATCACTTCCCACTGGTACCTGTTGAGGACCTCTTCCCGTTTCATTCCCGTGATCTCTTCCAGCGCCTTATTCCAGAAAATCATTTTACCCTCGGGATTTATCAGCAGGAATCCTTCAGAAAAATGTTCAAGTATTTCAGTAGTGTTTATTGGGCTTTCGGATTCCATTTGTTAAATTATTAGCAGAACCTGTAAAGTTATAAATAATTTTTGAATAGGAATGCCGTGATTATTGCGGGTTGAAAATGGTTGCCTACCTTTGTATACCAGATTTTACTCTTATGAAGTACCTGAAACTGCGGCTGATTTTGCTTTCCCTTGCTTCCGGACTGATTCTCTCCCTGGCATGGCCCGAGAGGGGATTTCCTGCTTTGCTGTTTTTTGCTTTTGTTCCCTTACTGCGGATGGAGGAGCTCGTAAGTTCAAACCGTGAGCGTTTTACCCGCTTTTCGGTGTTTTTCTATTCCTATCCCGGGTTCCTCCTGTGGAATGGGCTTACTACATGGTGGATTGTAAACTCCACAGGAGAAGGAGCCGCAATGGCTGTCGTTCTGAATGCCATGTTCATGAGCATAGTATTTGCATTTTTCAGCGGCACCAAACGCAGGCTCGGCAGCAGGCCGGCAGGTTACCTTGCCCTCATCTGTTTCTGGGTCATGTTCGAATACCTCCACCTGAACTGGGACCTCAACTGGCCCTGGCTTAACCTCGGCAACGGGTTTTCATCGTATCACCACTGGGTCCAATGGTATGAATATACCGGGGCGTTCGGAGGAACCGTGTGGGTATTGCTGGTGAATATTCTTGTATATGATATTGCAAGCCGGTTTATTCGTGATGAGCGGGATGCGAGCATTTTACACAAGCCGCATCAGGTGAACGAAGAGAACCGTAGCGGCGGTGTAAAGATGCGAGTAATAATCCCGCTCATCATGATTCTGGCTCCAATCGCTTTCTCTTACCTCCTTTATTACACCTACCACGAAAAATCAAACCCCGTCCACGCAGTCATCGTACAGCCAAATATCGATCCGTATTCTGAACAATACAGCCTTCCTCCCATTCAGGTCGTCGGCAGGATCATGAACCTTGCGGGCCCGGCCATAGATTCCACTACGAATATACTGGTAACTCCCGAGTCGGCCCTGCAGCAGGAAATGTGGGAGAACCAAATTGAGACTTTTGAAAGCGTCTTACTGGCAAGACAGATCATCACGAAGTATCCCAACCTGAATATTATTCTTGGGGGTACTACTTATTATGCCTTCAAACCCGGGGAAAAAATTCCGCATACGGCCCGGAAGTTTACACAGGAGAACGCCTGGTATAACCGGTACAATGCCGCAATCATGGTAAGCCGCTATCCGACTTTACAGATGTATCATAAATCAAAACTCACTCCCGGGGTCGAAGTGCTTCCTTCCTACAACGGGTTTAAGTGGCTTGAAAAATATGCCATCGACCTTGGGGGGATAGTGGGGAGCCTTGGCACCGATTCTGTTCGCAAGGTATTCAGGGTTATTAACATGCCTCCGGTTGCAGCCTGTATCTGCTATGAATCGATCTTTGGTGAATTTTTTGCTGAGTTTGTCAGGAACGGCGCCCAGGTAATGTGCATCATAACCAACGACGGATGGTGGGGGAATACAGCAGGCCACCGCCAGCATTTTGCTTTTGCCCACCTCCGTGCAATCGAGACCCGACGCAGTATTCTCCGTTCGGCCAATACCGGGATCTCTGCATGGATAGACCAAAGGGGCGATGCTCATGAACAAACGAAGTACTGGGTCCCCGCTGTGATAAAAGCTACTGTGAATGCAAACGACAGGATGACATTCTACACCCTGCACGGCGATTATATCGCTTTCTGGCTCTCGTGGCTGGGGGGATTGCTATACCTGGGGTCGCTGGGGGTATGGATTGGAAGAAAAAGAATTAAAAAATCATAATTTCGCTTGCATCTTAACATCGCTTTACGCTCATATATATGCAACGTCGCTGCGCCTGTTGCTCGCAACCTCACACCGCCGCTACGGTGGCAGCGGAGCGATATGATGATAGTCTCCTCTGGCGTTATCAAAGCTCCTCGCACCTGATGCGGCTTGTGTGAGTTGCTTCGCTCTTCATATCCAAGGCGACTTTTGCGATATATTTCGCTCACTACATAAAGGCAGCTTGTGTGAACTGCTTCTCGGATTTATCTTAAATTTGCGTTTTATCAATCAGATATCCCAAATGAAATACTTCCTCCTCGCAATAATTCCTATCATACTTGCTTCCTGTAATAACTCCGGTCAAAAAACCATTGCCGCTGCATCGGATTCCACCTCGGCAAAAAAAGCCAGGGTCGCAATCCCTTCTTTTAACAAGGATTCGGCCTATTCTTACGTAGTTGCCCAGCTGGCTTTCGGGCCCCGGGTTCCCGGGTCCCAGGCGCATGAGAAATGCGCATTATATATCATAAACAAACTGAAATCATGGTGCAGGGATGTGATCGTTCAGAAATACCAGATGGCCGCTTACAACGGGAAGATGCTTGATGGGAAGAACATTATTGCATCCTGGAAACCAGGATTGAAAAACCGTATCGTGCTATGCTCCCACTGGGAATCCCGTCCCTGGGCCGACCATGATCCCGATCCGAAATTACGCAGGAAGCCCGTGGATGCTGCTAATGACGGGGCCAGCGGAGTTGGCGTCCTGATGGAAGTTGCAAGGCAGTTCAGCCTTAAAGAACCCGCTATCGGGATCGATATTGTGCTCTTCGACCTTGAAGATTACGGCCCTCCCCAGGATGAGAGCAGGGGCGATGATAAATGGTGGGGGCTCGGATCCCAGTATTGGGCCCAGAACCCGCACATACAGGGATATTCGGCAAGATACGGGATCCTGCTAGATATGGTGGGGGCAGCTGGTGCGACCTTCCTGCTGGAAGGCCTGTCACAGGAATATGCAGCTGATATCCAGAAAAAGATCTGGGATGCAGCCAACCGAATCGGATATTCATCATTTTTCCTTTACGAGAAAGGCGGCATGGTCACCGACGACCATGTATTTATTATGAAATATATGAGCATCCCGGTGGTCGACCTGATCCACCTCGACAAATCAACCGAATCGGGATTCTATCCATACTGGCATACGACCCACGACAACCTTGCATCCATCGATGCTTCAACGCTCAAAGCCGTGGGGCAAACGATGCTTACGGTTGCTTACGAAGAGCAATGATCGCTTGCAACCTTGCACCGCTGCTGCGCCTACTGCGTCACTCATATAAACAGACACCAAAGTATTATCATTTTCCAGATCGCTCCTTGTAGCCAAGGCAGCTTGTGCAAGTTGCTTCGCTTTCGAAACAGCCAGGTGGAGAAGTGAGGTACGGATAAAAATACCTTTCTTCGGAACACCAATATATGAAGTACCGAACGGCTGACCTGGCTTAGAAAGCAAGCTGCTGGTGGGTCAAAACAGTACCGTAGCTGAGGAATGCCGGGGAAAGACACCGGTGTTTACAGCAACTCATTCGCGAGATTCGCGAGATCGGAACGCTCGCCCTTCTCAAGCTTTACATGAGCGTAAAGCGGCGAACTCCTGATCTTGTCGATAAGCGTGGATAACCCGTTCGACTGTGCGTCAAGATAAGGCGTATCGATCTGGTGGATATCACCGGTGAAAATGATCTTGGTGTTCTCCCCAGCACGCGTGATGATCGTCTTGATCTCATGCGGAGTGAGGTTCTGGGCCTCATCCACAATGAAGCATACGTTCGAAATGCTGCGGCCGCGGATATAGGCAAGGGGCGTGATGACCAGCTTCTCGTTTTCTACGGCTTCCTGTATGACCTTGTATTCCTTATCTTTCTCATTGTACTGGTTCTGGATGAACTTGAGGTTGTCCCATAGGGGCTGCATATAGGGATCAAGCTTTGACTTGATATCACCTGGCAAATAGCCGATATCCTTGTTGCTTAAAGGGACGACCGGGCGGGCAAGGTAGATCTGCTTGAAATACCTCTTCTGCTCGAGTGCCCCGGCAAGAGCAAGTAATGTTTTACCGGTACCGGCGATTCCCTGCAGGGTGACCAGTTTGACATCGGGGTTCAGTATGGCATGAAACGCGAACACCTGTTCGGCATTGCGGGGAGTGATCTTGAAACAAGAATGTTTTTCGATCTTTTCGATCCGCTCGGTTGCCGGGTTGAAAAATGCCAGCACAGAACTTTTCCCGTTCTTCAGAATATAATAATGGTTGGGGAGGGGCCTTTTTACGCCTATATCTTCGGGAAGGCAAAACCCGGTTTCATACATCAGGTCTATGATGGTCTTGTCGAGGCCCTCTACCGTGGTTTTCCCGGCATACAGTCCTTCCACATCCTTGACCTTGCCGGTAAGGAAATCGTCGGAAGCAATATTCAATGCCTTGGCTTTCAAACGCAGGTTGATGTCCTTTGAAACAAGCACCACCTTTTTCCCCGGGTTTTCCTGCATCATCATCAGGGCGGCATTGAGTATCCAGTGGTCGGGCTTGTTCTCACCGAATACCCTGTTGGCGTCGAGGTCGCTGTGCTCGTTCATCACCACTTTGAACTTACCCCCTTTGGAACCGCCCAGAGAGATCCATTTGGTGAGTGTTGAACGGGCCGACAGCTTGTCCATGATGCGGATGAACTCCCTTGCTTCATAATTTATGGTGTCGTTCCCTTTCTTGAAGTCGTCGAGTTCCTCGAGCACCGTGATGGGTATTGCCACATCATTGTCTTCAAAACTACTGATCGCGTCATGGTTATAAAGGATAACTGAGGTATCCAACACGAAGATCTTCTTTTCTGCAGATTTCTTTTTTATCATGGAAGATGTTTTGACCAGCATAAAAGTATATGTTTAAATACGGAGAAATGACATCCGCAAAAAGAAAATATAAACAAGGTTTTGTTGGGAAATTTTTATGACGAATTCCGTTATCTTTGCCAAAAACCATTAGTTTGCCAGAAAATAAACTGTTCCTTCTTGACGCTATGGCCCTGATCTACAGGGCATATTATGCTTTCAAGAACAATCCCAGGGTAAGCTCCAAAGGCGTTAACACTTCGGCTGTCTTCGGATTTGCCAACACCCTGTTCGATGTTTTACGTAAAGAAAAGCCCACTCATATAGGCGTGGCCTTCGATACTATCGCCCCGACCGTGAGGCATGAGGACTATGAATTTTACAAAGCCCACCGGGAAGAGACGCCGGAGGATATCATTTCTTCACTTCCCTTGATCCACGAACTTCTCGAGGGGTTCCGCATACCGATTTTGTTTGTGGATGGCTATGAGGCGGATGATGTGATCGGCACCCTCGCCAAGCAGGCTGAAGCTGCGGGATGGACAACCTATATGATGACTTCGGATAAGGACTTCGGACAGCTCGTAAGCGCTACCACCCTGATCTACCGTCCGGGGAAATTCGGGGGCGATGTGGATATCCTGGGCGTGAAAGAGGTTTGCGAGAAGTTCGGGATAAGCCGTCCCGAACAGGTAATCGATATGCTGGGATTATGGGGTGACGCTTCCGATAACATACCGGGTATCCCGGGCGTGGGTGAAGTTACGGCCCGTAAGCTCCTGGCCGAATTCGGCTCGGTGGAAAACCTGGTTGAACATCCCGAAAAGGTGGCAAATGAAAAGCTCCGCCAGAAGGTGATCGAGTTCAAAGACCAGGCACTGATGTCGAAAAGCCTGGCTACCATTATTCTTGATGTACCTATCGCATTCGAACCCTCGAAACTGATCATGGATGAACCTGACGAGCAGCGCCTGAAGCGCTTGTTCGACGAGCTGGAGTTCAGGGCGCTGGGAGAGCGTGTGTTTAAATGGGCCCAAACCGGGAAACGGGAAATGGGAAACGGGAAACGGGAAACGGGAAACGGGAAACAGGATAGCGGGATACGGGATATGGGATCTGGAATCGTAAATCCTGAATCTGAGACCCCAAACCTGTTTTCCAACCTTGAATCAGCATCCAGTAATCCAGTTATCCAGTCATCCAGCAATCCAGCTATCCAGTCACCCAGTAATCCAGCTATCCAGTCATCCAGCAATCCAGTTATCCAGTCATCCAGCAATCCAGCTATCCAGTCACCCAGTAATCCAGCTATCCAGTCATCCAGCAATCCAGCTATCCAGTCATCCAGTAATCCAGCTATCCAGTCATCCAGCAATCCAGCTATCCAGTCATCCAGCAATCCAGCTATCCAGTCATCCAGCAATCCAGCTATCCAGTCACCCAGTAATCCAGCTATCCAGTCACCCAGTTATCCATTATCCGACATCTCCTCCACTCCACATACCTACTACCTGGTCACCACGCCAGAAGCCCGAAGCTCCCTCATCCGCAGTCTTAAAGAAAGTAAAACATTCTGCTTCGACACCGAGACCACCGGCATTGACCCCAATAATTCGGAACTGGTGGGGATGTCGTTTTCGGTGAAGCCTCATGAAGCATATTATATCCCCCTGCCTGAGAATTACCACGAATGCGAGCTGATCGTCCAGGAATTCAAGGAAGTGCTGGAGGATCCGAATATCGAGAAGGTCGGACAGAATATGAAGTTCGATATCGCAATCCTCAAATGGTACGGCGTTGATGTGAAAACACCCATGTTCGATACCATGATGGCGCATTACCTGATCCAGCCCGACATGCGGCATAATATGGACCTGCTCTCGGAGATCTACCTGAAGTACAAACCGGTATCAATCGAAACCCTCATTGGGAAAAAGGGTTCTGGGCAGCTCAGCATGCGAACGGTCGATACTGAAACGGTCAAGGAATATGCGGCTGAAGATGCGGATGTGACGCTTCAGCTTAAGAATGTGTTTGAACCCCTGCTGGCCGAAAGCGATACGCGTAAACTCTTCGATGAGATCGAGATCCCCCTGATCCCGGTTCTGGCTTCAATGGAGAAAGAGGGGGTGCGCATCGACTCTTCGGTGCTGAACGAATATTCGGGTGAACTTGAGAAAGAGGTGGCGAGGATCACCGAAGAGATATACCGCGATGCCGGGACCACCTTCAATATTTCTTCTCCCAAACAGCTTGGCGACATCCTTTATGACAAGTTAAAGATCGTTGACAAGCCCAAGCAGACCAAGACAAAACAGAATTCAACATCCGAAGAGGTGCTGAGCAAAATGGAGGCAAAGCATCCCATCATCAGCAAGATACTTGAATACAGATCGCTAACAAAGCTTAAGTCAACGTATGTGGATGTGCTTCCCGGTCTGGTCAGTGCCCGTGATAACCGCATACATACTTCCTACAACCAGGCTGTTGCGGCGACAGGCAGGCTGAGCTCCAATAATCCCAACCTTCAGAACATCCCCATCCGTACCGAGAAAGGACGTGAGATCAGGAAAGCCTTTGTACCCAGAAATGAGAACTACACCCTGCTTTCGGCCGACTATTCCCAGATCGAGCTCAGGATCATTGCTTCCATGAGCGGGGATAAGAATATGATCGAGGCATTTAAGAACGGGGAGGATATCCACCAGGCTACGGCTGCAAAAATTTATAACACCCCCCTTGCTGAAGTAAGCAAGGATATGCGCCGCAATGCCAAGATGGTGAACTTCGGCATCATTTACGGGATCTCTTCTTTTGGCTTGTCGGAACGCTCGGGGATGTCGAGGAAGGAAGCCGGCGATGTGATCAAACAGTATTTCGAGCAGTACCCGGGGATCAGGGAGTATATGGACAACACCATTGCTTTTGCCCGGGCTAACGGTTATGTTGAAACCCTGATGAAGCGCAGGCGGTACCTCAGGGACATCAATTCGGGCAATGCAAATGTCCGCGGATTTGCCGAGCGAAATGCGATCAACGCACCGGTGCAGGGAACGGCTGCGGATATGATAAAAATTGCCATGATCAGAATTTTTGATAAGTTTGAAAAACAAAACCTGAGGTCAAGGATGATACTCCAGGTTCATGACGAACTTGTTTTTGATGTGTATCAACCTGAAGTTGAAGATGTTAAAAAGATTATTGAAGCCGGGATGAAGACTGCCTTGCTGCTGGATGTACCTGTGGAGATTGATATGAATACCGGTGCGAACTGGCTTTTGGCTCATTAATGGGTACTGGGCTGCTGGGCAACTGGGTAACTGGGTTGTACATTTAACAAAAACCTAGTAGCCTAGTAACCTAGCAACCTAGCAACCAATAATTTTAATCGACAATATTATGAACTACACTACCGACAAGCGAATCGTCATGACCCTCGACGCAGGGGGAACCAACCTGGTGTTTTCGGCAGTCCAGTATGTGAAAGAGATTGTTGAGCCTATTACGCTTCCGTCCAAGGCTAATTCACTTGAGGAAATACTTAAAACCATAATTAAAGGATTCCAGCTTGTCCAGGCCAATCTCCATGATAAGGCTGCGGCAATCTGTTTTGCTTTCCCAGGCCCTGCCGACTATGAGAACGGGATCATCGGGGACCTTCAGAACCTGCCTTTCTTCCGGGGTGGTGTTGCCCTGGGGACCATGCTGCAGGAACAATTTGGCATCCCGGTATTCATCCTCAACGACGGGGACCTGTTTGCCTATGGCGAAGCCATGTTCGGGCTGCTGCCGCAGATCAATGCAAAACTGCGTGCTTCAGGCAATCCAAAGGAATACAGGAACCTGCTCGGGGTCACTTTCGGGACGGGTTTCGGAGGCGGGATTGTAGGCCGTAACGGGCTGTTTTTCGGGGATAATTCGGCCGGGGGGGAGATAAACCGTTCCCGTAACCGCACATATAAAAACTGGGATGCCGAGGAAAGTGTAAGTATCAGGGGGTTGAAGCGCGAATATGCCAGTCTCACCGGCCTGAATATCGGTTCGGTGCCTGAACCCAAAGAGATCTGTGCTATTGGCCTTGGGCAGAAGCCCGGCAATAAGGAAGCAGCGATCAAAGCTTTCAGGTCCTTTGCCACGGATGCCGCGGATACCATTGCAAATGCAATCACCCTGGTTGACGGGCTTGTGGTTATCGGTGGCGGATTATCGGGGGCCTATCCCCTGTTCCTTCCAAAACTGGTAGAGGAAATGAACCTTCCATTCGCAACCATGAGCGGGCACCCCCTGCCGAGGCTGGAAGTGGAAGTGTATAACCTGGAGGAACCGGAAGAATTTAAGAAATTTCTTTACTCCGGCTCGGGCAGGATCCAGGTTCCTTTCTCTGAAACTACGGTCCAGTATGACCCCCAGAAGAAAATCGGGGTCGGGGTTTCAAGGCTCGGGACTTCTGCAGCGGTCTCCCTGGGAGCATACGCCTTTGCCCTGTCAAGGCTGTAACAGCACAAGCATGTTGTTGAACCCATTGAATGGCACTTCCCGGGAACAATCCACTCCGGCTTCATCTGATTATATGTTCATTAAAGCAACTTTTAAGTACCTTTGTTGTCAGAAAACTAAACAAACCTGTATCATCGCCATGAGAAAAAATATCATTTTTGCACTTGCCTGCATACTGAACCTATCATTATATGCCGGTACTGTTATAAAAACCTACCATTTCGGGAAACCTGATATAAAAAGCAACGGAATTTACCTTACAATCTCATTTGACCATACCTTGTTGTCGGGAAAGCCGGGAGAGCCTATGCTGCCCTGGCAGGCAATCTCCCTTATGCTCCCCGCGGGAGAATCAGCAACAGGGATTCTCATGCAAGGCTCAGGTTATGTAGAATTGCCCGGGAATTACAGTATCCAGCCCCAACAGGATATAAGCCCCATTTCAAAGGGAGACAATGGGAAATTTCTTAAAAACGAAGCTGCATACAGTTCTTCCGCTGCCTACCCGCTTACGCCAAAAGGAGATCTTACCACCTCATATCTTAACGGTTACGCTTTTGCGCTGAGCACGTTCACACCATTGATATATTATCCTTCCCTTCAGAAAGCCGGATATTATTCAGATGTCACAATAACAATATCCACTGTAAAATCTTCCGCTTCGGCAGAAGCCCTGAAAAATCTTTCCCCATCTGAAAAAGCCAGGAACAGGATCAGGCAATTCGCCCAGAATACTGAATTGATGGAGAATTATCCTGCAAAGAAAAGCGCTGCCAGCGGTTACCAGGTACTGATAATTACCGGGGAAAATTTTGCAACCGGGTTCGCCCCTCTCGTCCATATGTATGACTCACTTGGGATCAGTTCACAGATCTTTACTGTCGAGAACATTTATTCAACTATCAGCGGAATTGACAACCAGGATAAAATACGTAACCTGATCAAACAGGAATACCAGCAGAAAGGCATAGAGTATGCCCTGCTTGGAGGTGATGTCGACATTGTTCCCTGTCGCGGTTTTTACTGCCATGTGAATTCCGGGTCAGGCTATACCAGCTGGGATATTCCTGCCGACATCTATTATTCGGGAATGGATGGGAATTACGACGCAAATGCCAATGGAGTTTACGGTGAGTTAGCCGATGATGCAGATCTGCTTCCTGAAGTATCTGTTGGCAGGCTACCGTTTGGCACAGCCCAGGAGCAGGCAAACATCATCCATAAAACGATATGGTACCGCGCCCACCAGAAATTCAACGAGCAGGCACAACCTCTCATTGTTGCTGAATTTATGGATTCATCGACACCTCGCTGGACTTTGGGCCAGGATTACCTGAATCTCCTGGTTGATGACCATGTCGACAACGGTTATTTTACACATGGCATACCATCAGCCTACAACCATATCGACAGATTATATGATACCCTTGCCAGCCCCGGCGGCCCTGTTAGTTATACCTGGACGCTTAGTGAACTTTTTAACAGGATAAACAACGGGCCCTCATTTATTTATCATGCCGGTCATGCAAACGAGGTTTATGTTATGAGGCTCAACATGGGTGATATCACCAATGCGAATTTCTATGCACTGAACGGCGTCACCCATAATTACACCCTGATGTATACCCATGGATGCGACTGCGGCGCTTTCGATGCCAACGACTGTATTGCCGAAAAAATGGTGCTGATTGAGAATTTTCTTGCAGGCGGGATCTTTAATTCAAGGTACGGATGGTTTGACCAGGGTACTACCGAAGGGCCTTCAGCCCACCTGAACAGGGAATTTGTAAGTGCAATCTATAACGATACCGTTTCAGAACAGATCCATGAAATTGGCGCAGCCCATATGATGTCGAAGATTAAAACGGCCCCATGGGTGAATCTTCCGGGTGAATTTGAACCGGGGGCCCAGCGCTGGTGCCATTATGACTGCACTTTACTTGGCGACCCCTCACTCTGGGTCTACACTGAGAATATTCCTGTTGGAATCCAGGATAAGCAAAGCATCGCAAATTTAACTGCTTACCCGAACCCATGTTCAGGAAAGGTCACCCTGAAAGCCGGAACGGCTTTAGGTTCCAATGTCAGTATCTGCCTGATCAATACTTATGGACAGATCGTTAAAACATGGGAAAACATGAGCCTTTCTGAGCCGGAACCGCTTACCCTGAACCTGCCCAAAATCCCTACGGGGGTTTATACTATTGAAATAGAGGGTGCAAGCCTGAAAGCAAGGACAAAACTTATTGTCAAATAATCACAGATAACCATTTATAAGAGTGTTTCACCACATCTTGTATTAACTTATCATGCATCACTCTTTATGACAAGATTTTTTCTTCTGTTTACTGCCCTGGTCTGCATTACTTTTTCAATGGATGCCGGGAATTTCACCTTCAGCAACAGCTGGGGCAAACAGGGTTTTAATCTGTCCATGACCAAAGCAGATATGGTGCAGGTTGTATATTCCATTCAAACTTTTTCCATTGAACCTGTTATCATTGAAGGTCAATCTGTAAAAAAAGTCAACCTTCCGGGGGTGTTTCTTTCCAACGATGCAGGGAAACCCGATCTTCCGGGCACTGGGCGGTATATTGCCATTCCCCAGGGCTCAACTCCGCATTTAAACATCCTTGACTTGGAAGTTGAAACCTATAGGGGCATTGACCTTTCATGTGCCCCTGAGACCCCTCTGGACACTCAAAAAGACATAGTATACAGAAAAGACCAGGTAACCTATAACACCAATGCGTTTTATCCTGCTAACCCGGTACAGATCTCCAGAGTGGAACAGATACGCGGCAGCGATGTCATCATCCTGGGTATTACACCTTTCCAGTATAACCCGGTCACAAAGGAACTGAAAGTGTATAAAAACATCAGGATAAACCTCACTTTTGAGGGAGGCAGCCATGTTTATGGGAATGATGCCTTCCGAAGCCCTTACTGGGATCCTATTATGGCCGATAATATCCTGAATTTTTCTTCCCTGCCCAGAGTGAATTACCCTGAAAGGATGCAGCAGGCCAGGGCTTCAAAATCTGCCGCAGGCAATGAATGTGAATATATCATCATCAGCCCCGACGGGCCTGATTTTCTCCGCTGGGCCGACTCTATTAAAAACTGGCGTAACCAGCAGGGCATTCTTACCAGGGTTTTCTCACTGACCCAGGTTGGCGGCAATACCGAATCAGCAATTAAGGCTTTTATATCAGACGCTTATGCCAACTGGACGATCAAACCTGCTGCCTGTCTCCTGCTTGGCGACTATGGAAGTGATGCCGGTAAAAATATCATCTCACATCTTTATCCCCATCCGTATGGTTATCCCGATTATGCCTCTGACAATTATTACGCCGATCTTACCGGAGATGATTTGCCCGATGTGGTTTTTGCAAGGATTGCCGCAAATGATTCAGCTGAATTGCGAATTATGGTTGGCCGTTTGATAAACTTTGAAAGAAACCGTCCCTCCGATACGGGCTATTATATGCACCCCATATCAGCCCTCGGATGGCAGGATGACCGCTGGTTCCAGCTCTGTTCAGAACTTGTCGGGGGTTTCTGGAAGAATAAGCTTGGGAAACATGTGCAAAGGATCAATGCCCTGTATTCGCCTGCCGACAATTATAATACCGGCCCATGGTCAACCGCGCCGAATACAGGCACTGTCATGTCGTACTTCGGTCCTTCGGGATTGAATTATATTCCGAACAACCCGGGAGACGTCGGAGGTTTCAACGACGGGACAGCCGCAAAGATCAACACCGCGATCAACGAAGGTGCTTTCATCCTTCTTCACAGGGATCATGGAAACTACACCCAGTGGGGTGAACCTTCCTACAGTATCTCAAATATCAACCAGCTCACAAATACACTTCTTCCTTTTGTATTCTCAATCAACTGCGAAACAGGCGCATTCCATAATCCCCCGGGTTGCCCTGCCCAGTGTTTCTCAGAAGTATTTCAGCGCCTTACCGTGAACGGTCATGATGCCGGGGCACTTGGACTGATCTGCCCCACGGAGACTTCCTTATCGTTTGTAAATGACACCTTTCTCTGGGGTGTTTTTGACAATCTCTGGCCCCAGTTCATGCCCGATTACGGGACACCTCCTGTTTCAAGGGGGATGCTCCCTGCCTTTGGAAATGCTGCAGGCAAATACTTCCTTCAACAATCTGACTGGCCATATAATTCGGATGATAAGCAAATAACCTGCCGATTGTTTCATATGCACGGGGATGCTTTTTTGCAGCTTGCCGATACCGTTCCTATCGACCTCACCGTAAACCACCTGTCGGCGGTGGGCTCCGGCCCAACAACAGTTGAAGTTACCGCAAATGACAATGCATTCATTGCCCTCACCGTAAACAATGAGATCATCGCAACGGCTTACGGAAGCGCAGCAGGCCCCGCCACCCTGGCAATCCCGGCACTTCCGGTCGGCACAAAGATCATGGTGGTCGTTACAAAACAGGATTTTAAACGCCATACCTCCTTCATCAATGTTACTGAACAAATCCTCTCCGCTGATTTCACTGCAAACATCACCACTGTATGTACAGGCACACCGGTTAATTTTACCGACTTCTCAACCGGTTCCCCCAGCGGCTGGCAGTGGACTTTCCAGGGCGCAAGTCAGGGCACATCCACACTTAAAAATCCTGTATCAATAATTTATTCCACCCCCGGTGACTACGATGTGTCCCTCACAGTTTCAAAAACGGGCATGAACCCAGTCACTTTAACCAAACCGGCATACATACATGTTTATGAAAACCCTGTTGCCGCTTTTGCAAACGATGCAAGCTGCGCAGGTACAGAAACTTCATTCACCGACCTCTCAACTCATCCCGGCGCAGTTATTACTTCATGGTCATGGAATTTTGGCGACCCTTTATCGGGGAGCAACAACACTTCAAATCTTCAGAATCCAATACATACCTATCTGGCACCGGGCACTTATTCGGCAGGGCTGGCCATACAGTCGGCATACGGTTGCTCCGATAATAAAAATATGGAAGTCATCATCCATGATGTTCCCGTTCCGGCTGCAAAACCAGGCGGCCCCGACAGCGTGAATACCAACAGGGTTTCTTCCACAGAATTCACAACAGCAGCTGCAGCCAATGCTACAGGATATGACTGGGTTATTGATCCTTCTGCCGCCGGCACCATCACCGGCGCCCTCACAGGAACAGCCGTATGGGCCGGCAAATACTCCGGTACGGTGAAGATCAGCGTGAAAGCAAAGAATGAATGCGGGGAAGCAACTGCTTCCGAAGAAAAGACCGTTATCCTCTATGCACCGGCCGGTATAGCTGAAATCAACGCCCTGGGCTTCGAAGTATATCCTAACCCGGCCCACGGCAGGTTTACTATAGGATTCAACACCCGTTCGGCTGTTTCAGCCGACATCGATGTGTTCAATTCACTGGGATCAACCGTGTTTTCAGAGAAAGGCCTGCAGCTCAGCGGAAAATCCACGAGGCCGGTCGACATCAGCGGTAACCCCGAAGGGATTTACTATATAAGGATACAAAGCGCGGCAGGCTCATTCATCAGGAAACTGGTCATCCAAAAATAAGAATCAACGGATATGAAACGAGAGTGACAGGGGTCAACCCTCTGCCACTTTTTTTATAATCAGTTTGTCGATGCGGTTGCCGTCAAGGTCGACTATCTCAAATTCGAATCCCATGAAGCAGAACTTTTCTCCCGGTTTCGGGATATGCCTGAGGATGCTTATTGCCAGTCCTGCCAGTGTGTTGAATTTTACCCTCGTTTTATCGAAGCCCTGGAGGTTGAATTCGTATGCAAATTCATAGAACGACATCTGCCCGTCGGCCAGCCAGCTCCCGTCGTCCCTTATATTGATCTGGGGCTCATCGGGGTCAGGCTCGTTAAAATCCCCTACGATGGCTTCAAGGATATCATTAAGGGTCACCATCCCCACAATAGAACCGTACTCGTCAATGACCAGTCCGTAATGGATCTTATGTTCCTTGAACAACTCCAGCGACTCGTATGCTGTAAGGGTTTCAAGCACAAGCTGGGCGGGTTTGATGTAATCCTTCAGGTTCAGCTCTGCATCAGGCTGAGAATGTAAAAAAAGGTCCTTGATATAGACCACCCCCAGAACATTATCCAGGTCGTCGAGGCAGACCGGGTATACCGAATGGACCTCTTCCCTCATCTTTTTCCAGTTCTCTTCAAGGCTTTCGTTGGCATCCAGCCAGGTAATATCCGAATAATGGGTCATGAGGGAAGCGATCTTCTGGTCGCCCAGGTGAAAAACCCTCTCCACTATATCCTGTTCGATCTCCTGCACCTCGCCATCCTCCGTTCCTTCCTGAACCATGGCCTTGATCTCTTCTTCAGTTACTTTTGAGTCGGCGGATGTCTTTATCCCGAGAAAACCGATGATGAGGTCGCTCAACCTGGTGAGCAGCCAGGTAACCGGCTTGAGCACATATGAAATAGCCACTATCGGCCGTATCATCACTTTGGATATCCCTTCAGGATTTAACAACCCTATGCGTTTAGGGACAAGCTCACCTATCAGCATGGAAACAAGGGTTACCACGATCACAACGATAGTCAGGGCCAATGTCCCGGCAATGGATTGTGAAACACCTGCCGAAACAAGCAATAAGGCAAATCCTGCAGAGATCTCTGCCCCGCTGAAAACCCCGGTCAGGATCCCTATAAGGGTGATGGCTATCTGGAACGTTGAAAGGATCCGGGCAGGCTTGCTCACATGTTCCAGCGCTATGCGCGCCCCTTTGTCACCCGACTGTGCATCCAGTTCAAGCCTGGTCTTGCGCGATGAAACCAGAGCAATCTCGGTCATCACAAAAAGGCCGTTGACAAGGAAAAGGAAGAATAAAATTATAATTTCAATTACCATACTTTTTTGTTAGTGACTTGTAAATAGTGAACAGTGACTGGTTATCGGTTACTGTATTTAGTCACCAGTCACTAGTCACTAGTCACAGCTCAAAGTTACGAATCTTTCCCTTGAATTATTCCTTACCTTTGTACTTATTGAGATTAAATACAATGAAGAAGCTATGCTGCCTGCTTGGCATACTGTTTGTTTTCAGCCTGGTTGCATATCCCCAGAGGTTGTCAAACCTCCCCGGGATCACTCCTGCAGGCAAAGGGATCGTTGTGCCTTATGTCGATAATATCGGTTACTGGAAAAGTATGGTCAGGCAGGGCTACGTTAAAACCCAGGCAACATTACCCTGGGTAGCACCCAAACCAGGCTCGCTGTTTATGAGGGCGGCCGCTTTTTCCCCTCAGGATTCCCCCGATGTGCCGGTAACCTCCAGTACCGGCCTGACCCAAAGCGAGAATTCGGTTTTTATCGATCCTGAGGATGAGGATAATGTGCTGATCTCAAACAATTCGACCGACTGGTCTTCAGGCTCGGCACGGGCCCTTTTCGGAGCCGATTCCTACAGTTCTTCCGACAACGGTCTTACCTGGGGAGGCCGCTATCTCGGGGCCGGAAAACCAAACAATGGCGACCCGTCGACAGCCATAAGCAGGGACGGAAGATGGTTTATAGGCAAGATCAACAATACCCTGGGACAGAGTGTTGCTTACAGTGATGACAAGGGTATTACTTGGAATGAAATTCTGGTCGCGGCAGGCCCTGCCAATGTTTACGGAACTCTGGATAAAAATCATTTATGGATAGACAATTCGGTTTCCAGCCCTTTCCAGGGTAATTTATATGCAGCCTGGACGAATTTCGTCACTGCATCGCCCGATACATGCCAGGTGCAGGTTTCACGAAGCATTGACGGCGGGCTTCACTGGAGTTCACCTTTAGCTGTCAGCCGAAATGCAAATGCACTGAAATTGAACCATGGCGTCAATATCGCTTCCGGGCCGGCCGGGGAAGCATACATGGCCTGGAGCATATACGACACCTGGCCAGGCGATGAAAAGGCCATAGGGTTTGTAAGGTCATTTGATGGCGGGGGCATATGGCAGCCCTCTACACGGATTATCAATAATATCAAAGGTATACGCAGCAGCATGACTTCGAAAGCCATGAGGGTAAATTCTTTCCCATCCATGGCAGTTGACCTCAGCAACGGTCCGAACCGGGGAACCCTTTATGTTGTCTGGGCCAATGTTGGAACCCCCGGGACCAATACCGGCAGCGATATCGATGTGTACCTTATTAAGTCGGCCGATAAGGGGAATACATGGTCGGTTCCTGTGAAAGTCAACCAGGATGCACCCGCCCAAGGCAAACAGCATTTTTTCCCCTGGATCTCCGTCGATGCGGTGACCGGGGGGATATGCGTGATCTATTATGATGACCGGAATGTATCCCCAACGGAAGCAGAGACCTGGGTATCCTGGTCTTACGACGGGGGGAACAGCTTTACCGATTTCAGGGTCAGCGATGTTGCATTCACCCCTGCGCCTGTGCCCGGACTGGCATTCAATTACTTTGGCGATTATATCGGCATACAGTCGCTTAATATGAAAGTGTATCCCGTATGGACCGATAACCGCCTTCCCGGAGGGCAAACAATGACCTGGACTTCCCCTTTCGACCTTGGCCCGGCCCCGGGCCAGCCCTGGATAATGTATTATTCCAGCGAATTGTCGGAAATTTCTACCGGGAACCCGGCTGTCCTTAAGTTCGGCGACTCCCTCCAGCTTAGCCTTGGGGTGAAAAACATCGGCGACCAGGCTTCAAACAACCTCATTGTCAAGGTTACTTCCCCTTCCCCCTACATTATAATGACCGATTCCGTGGAACCTTATTCCAGCATCAGCGCGGGAGGAACGGGAACCGTACCCTCGGGGTTTGCGTTTAAAGTGAATGATACCATCCCTTGTCATCAGAAAATACGTTTCAACATCAGCGTGAGCAATGCCGACACTTCCTGGGACAGCCATTTTGCCTTAGATTCCCGTGCTCCCGGACTGGAAATTGCGAACATGAGCATTCTTGATACGGCGGGGAATAATAACGGGAGCTTCGACCCGGGTGAGACGGTTGATGTAATCCTGATACTCTCCAATGCGGGGGATTATCCCTGCCCGGGAACCTTAGGCAAACTATCAACCGACTCGCCTTATCTTTCTTTGCTCAACGATTCGGTTTTTGCAGATACCATTCACCCGTCTCAGACCATGAACCTTCATTACACGGTCAGGGTGAGCGATACCGCACCTGCCTCGACCGGAACCAGGCTGAATTTTACCGCGCAAAGCGGCAGGTACATCCGCCATGCAAGTTTCTACAAACTCATAGGCGCTGTGGTGGAAGACTGGGAGACCAATACCTTTACCAAATTTCCCTGGAATTTTGCAGGGAATTCCTCCTGGGGCATCACAAATATCAAGCCGTATGAAGGCCTTTACACGGCTGTTTCCAAACCCATTGGCGATGAGCAAAGCTGCCAGATGTTAGTTACTTATACATCTTTCGCCGACGACAGTATAAGTTTCTGGTACAAAACCTCCACCGAGCAGGATTATGATTTTCTCATGTTCTTTATCGACAACACCCTTCAATCGCAATGGTCGGGAGAAACCCCCTGGACCAGGGCTGCATTCCCTGTTACGGCAGGGACACATTCTTATAAATGGATCTATCAGAAAGACCTGGCCGAAAGCGGCGGCACCGACCAGGTATGGGTCGATTATATTGTCTTCCCGGTTCCCGTATTGCCTTATGTTTCCATCGGCCCAGACCAGACTATCTGTGCAGGTTCAAGTTGTACCCTTCAGGCGACAGTCATGCATTATGATTCCCTAAGGTGGTCGGCTTCAGGTGACGGCATTTTTAACGACAGCAGGATCCCGGGACCGGTTTATACCCCCGGGAGCAGGGATGTCATTAACGGTGCAACCAGCCTAAGCCTTACAGCATACAGTAAATACGCAAGAATTACCAGGTTGAAAAAACTTACGATCGCGGGGCTCCCCGTCGCAGAGATCAGCGTTTTCCCTAAAGATACGGTCTGCCACTGGCAAACCATCACCCTCAGCGCCGATACCACCAATGTGCATTCCTACCTCTGGACCCCGGGAAATCTGACTGCTCCCACGGTAGTCATAGATACCGCCATCGCAGGGGGTACCGTAACAAGGCTTTTCCGCCTTAAAACCATGAATACCGCAGGCTGTTATAAAACCGATTCGGTATGGCTTACTTTTAAAAACTGCCTTGGAACAGGAGAGGAAAAGAGCGTTTTTTCAGTGAACCTTTACCCTAATCCTGCCCGGGATAATGTTACCCTCGATATTTTTTCCCCCATGAAGGAAAGTATCGGGATCACAATAGAAGATCTTCAACAGAAGCAGGTCTTTGAGGAAAATAATATCATTGCTTCAGGCAGGATTATAAAAACAATTAACTTTGCATATCTTCCTTCCGGGATCTATATAGTCAACATTCACAGGAAAGTTGGAACAGTTTCCGGAAAACTGGTCATCTGCAGGTAATGAAAAAGATTCTGCCGGTATTTATGCTTTTTGCAATGCTCTTTAACACTGCAGGCTATTATATTGTGTATGAGCTTGACCGCTACCTGTTAAAAAAAGAGGTCACCAGCCTGCTGGAACACGGCTGCCTCGATAATGAACTTTCGGTATTTTCAGTATACAACCCATCGGCGGATCCTGCTTTTCGCCGCGTCGACAAACATGAAATCGTTTATCACGGGAACTTATACGATGTGTCGAAGGAAATAAGAAAAGGCAAAACCGTTACATTCTACTGTATCCGCGATACAAAGGAGGAAAACCTGATTGCGGGCATGAATAGTATGCAACAGAAGAAAAAAGCGACCAATCTGCTTCAGCATCTTGTTAGCATCGCGCTGCCGGTAACAATGGAACTTGCTCATCCGCCAGCAACAACAAGAATCACTTACCCCACGGTAAGTGAAAATTTTGACGGTAACCCGTTGAGACCATTCTCTCCCCCCCCCGAAACAGCCTGACTTTTCTTTCCCTTCCGCTTTGATTTTTCGTAAAGATTACGATGATGTCATGCCATTTAGCGCAGGGATCAGTATTAATCCTGACAGGATTATCAAAAACAGTTTGCTATTTCATACTTTAAATATTTTACAATGAAAACACGTTTACTTACCGGCTTGCTCCTGTTAATTGCTTTTGCATTCCAGGGGATGGGCCAGAAAAACCTTAATGACAAAGTAATTTTCACCAGGGACACTGTGAAGCTTGACGAGGTGATGGTTAGCGCCATGCGCACCGTGACCCCGCTTAAAGAACTTCCTGCTCCCATCTCAGTTATAAACAAAGCCCAGTTGCAGGAGTTCAGCAAGACTATTGCCCCCGACGAGGCATTGCGCCTGGTTCCGGGTGTGAAAGTCGAGAACGGCACCGATGGATCAAGGGTGCATCTTTATATTCGCGGGCAGGGTATCCTTTCCGAAAGCGGGTTCAGGGGGATACAGGTACTGATCGACGGCATCCCGGTAAATGACCCGGGCGGATATTGCCCCGACCTTTATGATGTGGATTGGAGCGTAGTGAAGAATGTTGAGGTCGTACGCGGACTGGCAGCATCACTATACGGCGCTAATGCAACCGGCGGGGTGGTCAATATCATCACCGATAACGGGGGGAGCAAACCTGTAAATGCAACCCTGATGGGTTCTGCAGGTTCATACGGTTACTGGAAGATTCTTGGGCAGGTCGACGGGACCCATGACAAGATCAACTACCGCGTGTCATATTCGCATATGCAAGGCCATGGATACCGTGAACACCAGTCATTCATGGGAGATAATTTCAGTGAAAAAATCAATTGGAAACCTTCAGAGAAGATCCAGATCACACAGTTGCTGACTTATACCAATTACTTTAACCAGAATTCAGAAGGTATCAATATGTACCGGTATGAGACTTTCGGCCCCAGGGCTGCCAATACCGATGCTGTTCCTTACAACGAATTCCATGAAACCAAACGCCTCACCGGCGCCCTGATTGCTAAATTCGATATCTGCAATAACCAGGACATTACAGCGAGAGCTTTTGCCAGGATGAATAATTACAGGGAAACTTCCAACAACGGCGATGACTATAAACCCTACATCAACATGGGTGCATCAGCCCAGTACAACCTTCACCTGGGCAAAAGCAGTGTAAAAAACCTCCTGAGCCTTGGAGCAGATTACCAGACCCAGACCATTACCGAGCATATGTTTGCCGTTCCTGACGAAGGGCACAGGGACTCAACCCGGGTTGATTCCTACTGGAGCCGCGAATGTTTCGACCTCGACCAGATCCTGATCAACCAGATCATCAGGCAGAGGAGCATTGGTGTGTTCCTGATCGACAAGCTGGATATCACCCCGAAACTGCATGCCTTGTTAAACCTGCGTTACGATAATGTTTACAGCAGCCTGCAAAGTAACATCCCGGTTCCCGATTCGATCAGCCCCAATGGAAGTAAAACCTATGATAAACCGACCTACCGTTTCGGCCTTGCCTGGGATATCATCAGGCCTTTCAATGTTTTTGCCAGTTATGGTACCGGGTTCCTAACCCCTTCAAATGATGAACTTTATAACAATCCCCAGGCCTACGGTGGTTTTAACAACCTGATCAAACCTTCATCATCTCAGGGGATTGACCTTGGTATAAGGGGAGATGTGGGGAAAGTGTTACATTACGATGTCACTTTCTTTGACATCTGGTCGAATAATGAGTTCTACAGGTATGGCATAGCAAGCAGGGGAAATAACACGGCTTTCTATGGCAATATGGGAAAAAGCACCAAATGGGGGATTGAAACTTTCGTTTCCTGGTCGCCTGTTAAAAACCTGATCATTGACGCTGCTTATACCTATTCCAATTTCACTTACAATTCGGCCGACACGGCAAAAGTTCAATGGACCCATTGGATGCCAAACAGCCCGAGGAACATGCTGTATGCTGAAGTTACCTATTCTTTCCTTAAAAATTTCAGCGTCGGAATAGCAAGCCAGTGGCAGTCGAAGTATTGCATACAGGTTGACGATTCCATTTATAACAATTATACCATCGGGCAGACTTATTACCAGCCGGGCAGTGTAAGAAGTTCATGGGTGAGCGGGTATAACCTCTGGAATGTTGACCTGCATTACAAATGGAAGCTTGGGTGGCTGAGGGGCGATCTTGGTTTTTATGTCAAGAACGTGTTCGACACGAAGTATTTTGGTTTTACAGAACCCAACAATGGCGTGGATTACAATTCCTACCAGCCTGCCCCGGGCAGGGAATTCTTTGTGAACCTGCGTTTAAATCTATGAATGAAGCCCCATAGGGGCAATCTGTAAACTATAAAAAGGCCGCCGCAAGAAGTTGCGGCGGCCTTTTTTTTAAGTTTCATCAGGGGTTTTGTGCTTCCTCTTCGCAAATAGGCTCGCCCGGGAAGCTTGCTTTGGCTGAATAGTTGAACAGGGCCCTGAGTTTATCCCAGAAGTCCCCTCCCAGTACGAACAGGCTGGAGAGGAATACCAGGTCAATGAATAAATTGACATATACCCTTAACGAGGCCAGTTCCGGAAGCAGATGGGGTGCGTATGCCATCACATACGAAGGGATAAAGGGAAGGGTGAACATGAACAGCCCTATATAATAACGTTTCCTGCTGACAGGGCGGGGTTCGATGACCCGTTTGTAATGGATCTTGAGGTGCTCGATGATATAATAGTACGACACCTTTCCCATGATGCCTATGCCTAATATTTTCCACAGGGGGCCGTTGACCCAGAAAAAGCCGAGAATAAGGGCTTTTAATACATGATGGTGCAGATTATGGGTTACAAGGAGCCCGGTAGGCACCATGAAAAAAGATAAAAATATTATTGACGCGCCAAGGTAAAACCTAAGCCCGGGCTTGTGTACATATACAGCAGTATTTCCTTTAGTTTCCATTGCCACTGCAATTATAAAAAGAAAATTGCAACTCCGCCAACAGCGAGGATGGCGCCTGCAACTTCTTTTAAACTGATTTTTTCTTTATACAGTATCATAGATGGCGGAATAATGAGCACCGGCACTATAGCCATGATGGTGGAGGCAATTCCCGTATCGGCATATTTTATTGCGATAAGTGAAAACGAGACCCCGAGAAAAGGGCCGAAGAAGGCGCCAATAGAGAGGATGGCCATGGGCCTGGCCCTGGTGGTTCCCCTGAGAACGTCTTTCCATTTTCCGATAAGCGCATAGATTATTGCAAAACCCGCCGTGCCCGCCATTACCCTGATCTGGGTCGAGGCAAAGGTATCGTACCCCTGCATTCCGACCTTGCTGAGGACAAGGCCTACCGCTTGTCCTAAAGCCCCTCCGAAAGCAAGCAGAAGGCCCCAGAGCGGATAAGAAAATTTCAGCATGTTCAGGAGGCCGTTCTTTTCACCTTCACCGCTTCGCCTGAGTACAACCAATGCAATCCCGTTCATTGTCACGGCCATCCCGATCCAGCTTTGAAGGCTGAGTTTTTCACCCAGAACCATCCATGCGAACAGGGCGGTCATAGGGGGAGCCAAAGCCATGATAAGCATGGAAACCCTGGCCCCGATGAGGACGAAAGACTGGAAGAGGCAAAGGTCCCCAAAGGTAAATCCTATGAGCCCGCTCAGCGACAGCCAGAGCCAGTTATGAAGGCTGGCGTCGACGGGAAAAAGATATCCGCGGTAAAAAAAAACAAAAATGCTGAGAAAGATGAAACCAATGATCAGCCTGAGGATATTTACAACCATGGAGCCTATCTTCCGGCTTGCCGCTTCAAATGTGATCGCGGTGACGGTCCAGAAGAAGGCGGTAAGCAAGGCGGCAAATTCTCCTATATGGTGCATTTCAAAAGCTGTTATCGTCCGGCAAGCCAGTTTTCGGGGTTCTGGATCATTTTGCCTTTCCAGATCTCAAAATGCAGCTCGGTTTTTTGTTCTTCAGTATTATAATGCACCTTGCCGATAGCCTGGCGGGTGGTCACTTCCTGCCCTTCCTTTACATTCACAACATCCAGGTTTGAATATACGGTAAGGTATTCACCATGCCTCACAATGACTACATTGTTCAGGTTGGGGAACGACATCACTTTGCTTACCCTGCCGTTGAAAACGGCTTTAACCTGGGAGTTTGGTTCGGTGGTTATATCCACCCCGTTGTTTTTCACTTTGACCCTTTCAAGCACGGGATGTGCGTGCTCCCCGAAAGTGCCGGAAATGAAACCTTTTTCACAGGGCCAGGGAAGCCGCCCCCTGTTTGAGGCAAAAGAACTGGAGAGTTCCTTTTCGCGGGGGGTCATTTCATAGGTTGCGGGGCCGGAAACTATATGCCCCGCTGGCTTTTTCTCATAGCCCGTGGTTTTTTGCATCCTTTCCTCCGATGCCCTGATTTCGGTTGCGATCAGTTTTTCAATCTCATATTGCAGGCGCGCAGCGGCCTGCTGCTTGGTTTTGAGTGTAGAAACAAGCTGCTTCTCCTTGCTTGAGAGTTCTTTTACGGTTTTGGCCTTGTCCTGTTTCTCAAGGTCCAGCTTTACTTTTTCCTTTTGCTGGGTCTCAAACAATGTAAGCTTTTCCTGTTTCTTCGATTCCAGGTCTTTCCTTTGGTCATTGATGACATGGGTTGTACTTTCAATCCGTTCGGCCTGCCTGCGCCGGTATTCCGAATATTGCTGGTAGTACCTGATCCTTTGCCAGGCCTGGTTGAAGTCCTTCGCCGAGAATATGAACATCAGCTTGTTCCTGCCGTTCATGGTACGGTAAGCCTGGTAAATCATCCGGGCATAATCAGTTTTAAGGGCTTTGAGCTGTTTCGACATCCGGTCGAGCTCTACATTCTCTACCTGGATATTCATGTCGATCTGTCCCAGTTCCTTGTTGATCGTGGCAATCAGGGCCTCCCTGACGCGTATCCTCTGGTTCAGGATCTTAAGTTTCTCCATCGAAACCTGCTTCGAGGCCTTAGTCTTTTCCAGCAATTCGGTGGTATACCGGATCTCGTCTTCCAGCTGTTTCTTGGTCTTCTGAAGTTTTTCCTTGTCGACCTGGGCGTAAGCTGCAATTGCCAATAAAAACACCAGGACCAGGTGTAAACTGATGAATGCTGATTTCCGGCCCTGCACTTTCCTAAACATCCCTAATGCTGTGGTTATTTGACCTGTGTATATCCTGTAGGTATCTTAAAGGGGAACTGCAATGGAACATCAACGGTAATTTTCGAAAAAGAAGCTTTCACCTTAATTGTATTATCCGCCCAGATGGTAACGTCCAGGGCTTTTGGGAAAAGCTGCCCGTCGATATTCTCAAAGTTCCCATAGCTGGCCTCAAGCTTGATCTTTTCATTTGATATTTCCTTGACATCCGCTTCGGTGATCTTGAACGTTTCCGAATCGAGCCAGATATTCTGGATGAAAGCCCTCACATTTTCCTCGCTGTTCCTGACATATTTCTTAAGTTTCATCCTCGCAGCCGTTGAAAGCTTATAATTGTTGTTGTCGATTGTGACCCTGAATTTTCCGTCTTCATAAAATTTAAGGTCATTCCCGAGAAGGTATGCCTGCAGGATGTCAAAATCGATATTGGTGTTCAAAAAGCGGTTCACCGACTCATAATTTCCAATGAAAAACGTATTGTTAAGTTTGTTTATCATTTTAACCGAATCCTGGGTGATGATGAGGCGCATGGCTTCTATGCCGAGGCCGGGGGTCAGCGAAAGCCATATCGCGCTGTCATTCTTGATCCTGATCTGTCCGTTGAAGGAGGTGCTTTTCTTCTTGTTTTTGTATTCGGCCGAGAATTTACCCATGAAGTATGTGTATTTCAACTCATGCTCCTTAAGTTTTTTAAACAGGTAATCGGCTCCTTCTTCCCTGATCGGTGCCTTAATAGCCTTCCTGGCAGGGCTGCAGGAAACAGCAAACATTACCATCAGGGCGGTGATGCCTGAAAAAAATAACCTCCCGCACCTATTATTCTTTCCCATTATGTTCAATTAATTTTTTTTCGCTGATCTTTTTATTCAGAAATTCGGATCCTTCCCCCTTTGTTTTAGCCTTATTCCAGTATTCCAGGGCTTTCTCGGGTTCTCCGAGCTTATACAGCACATCGCCGTAATGTTCGAGGACCTCGCTGCTTACGTTTGCTTTATCTTCCAGGGCTTTCCCGATCCAATTTTTGGCATCTTTTGTTTTTCCCAGTTTATACAGGACCCAGCCATAGGTATCTTCAAAGGAGGAATTGGCCGTATCGAGTTCAACGGCTTTTTTGGCCATTTTCTCAGCCCTTTCCAGGTCTGATCCCCTGACTGAAAGGTAATATGCGAAATTATTAAGGACGTAGGGATTGTTGTCTTTTGCCTTTAATGATTTCTCATACGCCTTGTCAGATTCTTCAGGATTCTTCATGGAATGCCAGGCATCTCCCAGGTACATGTAAAACTGGGCGAGAAGGTCATCATTGTTTACCACCAGTCTCACTCCGTAGTCGAGGACTTTAATTCCATCCTCATATTTCTTCATCTGAACTGCTCCCAGCCCCGTGAACAGGTACACTACGCTCTGGTCGGGAAAAAGTTCAATGGCTTTTTTACCATGATCATACAGGGCCTGGTATTCGCTTAACTGGAGTTCAAGGCGGAGAAGCTCTTCCCATACAACATACTTGCTCGAATCAAGGCTGATAACCTTTAAAAAGGCATCCCTTGCTTCCGCATACTTTTTATCCTGTGAAAGCAGGTCACCGTAAATCGACCACGCCTTAGGATTATCGGAATGCGTCCTTATCATGATGCGCGAAAGTTCAAAAGCCTGTTCCTTAAGCTGATCGTAGATCTGGTTGATGGTGTAAAAAGAGAGCAAAATAGTCACCTTGGTATCCACATCAAGGTTTGGGTTTGCGAAGCCCAGTTTAAGTTCTTCAAATGCTTTTTCCTTATTCCCCGTTTTGCGGTAATAATCGGCCATCGACATATGGATATACGGATTGTTCGGGTCTTTCTCGGCAACCCGCTTATAGAGCTCAAGGGCTTTAGCCTGCTGGTTGTTGCCCATGTAAAATTCAGCCAGCATGGAAAGATAGCGCGGTTCATCGGGAAAAGCGTTTATCAGGCCCTGCA
>Ga0194053_10000085_pt1 | contig 68572 bp, 56 predicted proteins | sample SepL228m_MetaG_FD_161684 | JGI IMG/M metagenome (GOLD analysis project Ga0194053, IMG submission 161684) | Anoxic zone freshwater microbial communities from boreal shield lake in IISD Experimental Lakes Area, Ontario, Canada - Sep2016-L227-8m | ecosystem: Environmental > Aquatic > Freshwater >...
GGACTCCCTGTCGGGCCGCAGAAGGGCGAAGAAATCGCTGGCAAATACGGCGCATTGCAACAGTCTGTTTGGAATACCTATGGAACTCAAAAACGGCATCCATCTCGCGTATTGCACCAATATTCACCCGGCGGAGACGTGGGCGGAAACACTGGCAGCACTGGAACAAAACACGCTTAAAGTGCGCGACGCCGTGGCGACAGAGGAGTCCGGAAAACCATTTGCTATCGGGCTTCGCCTCAGTGACACCGCCTCGCGGGAGCTGGAGCGGCCGGAGGCGTTGGCCGGCTTCAGGCGCTGGCTGGAGGAAAACAGATGCTACGTTTTTACGATCAACGGATTTCCCTACGGCCGGTTCCACGGGAGCCGCGTCAAGGAGCAGGTCTATCGCCCGGATTGGAGCACGCCCGAGCGCCTCGACTACACGCGACGGCTTTTCACGATTCTCTCCGGGCTGCTGGACCTTGCCCCTCCCGGCTGCGAAGGCAGCGTCAGCACGCTTCCCGGCTCATTCAAAGCCTTCGGTCTGGATGCGCAACAGCAGAAAGCCATCCGGCACAATCTCTGGGAATGCGTGGACCATATGGATGCGCTTTCCGCCGCGACCGGGCGCGTCCTGCACCTCGGCCTCGAACCCGAACCGCTGGGGTTGTTCGAGACCACGGCGGAAACTGTCGAGTTTTTCAAGCAACTCGCCGATGAGCGGCCGGGCGACGCGCGCTGGCATACCTACTTGGGCGTCAACTACGACGTCTGCCACCTCGCCTGCGAATACGAGGAACCGGCTGATACTTTCGCATCGTTCCGCGAGCACGACATCCGGATCAGCAAAATCCACCTGAGCTCGGCCCTGCGCGTGAACCCGACCCCGGCCGTGAGGAAGGCGCTGAGAGCATTTGCCGACGACATCTACCTGCACCAGGTGGTCGCGGCGGCGGACAACCGCCGGCTGCGGTCATACCCGGATCTGAACGACGCGCTGCATGCCCCAACGCAGGAAGACGAGACCGAATGGCGGGTGCATTTTCATGTGCCGCTGCACATGCAGGAGGGAACGTTGTTCGGAACCACTGCATCGGCGAACATCCGGGTCCTCGAAAAACTGGCGGCCGATCCCTCGCTCTGCCGCCATCTGGAATTGGAGACCTACACCTGGGACGTGCTGCCTCCCGCCCTGCGCAGCCGCGACGTCGTGGCGCAGCTCGCCGCGGAATACGCGTGGGCCTTCGCCCGCCTGGAGCGGGTCGGGCTGAAGTGAATGAGAACCCTGCTTGTTCTGGGCCGGGTGTCAAATCTGCCCACCGTCTGGTCGAACTGCCTCGCCGCCTGGCTGCTGGCGGACGGGCTGCGGCCCGGCACTCCGGCGTGGCCGCTGCTCCTCTTGCTCGTCGCGGGATGCAGCGCGCTCTACCTCGGCGGAATGTTTCTCAACGACGCGTGCGATGTCGCCTTTGACACATTCCACCGGCCCGAGCGGCCGATTCCATCCGGCAAAATCAGCCGTCGCGCCGTCGCGGTGTCCGGCTGCGCCCTGATTGCCGGCGGCATCGTTCTCCTGGCTCCGATCAGCGGCGTGTGGGCATGGACCTTGGCCGGGTTCATTCTGCTTTATGATGCCATTCATAAAAAATCCGCGGCGGGCCTGCCGGTCATGGCGGGATGCCGGGCGCTGATTTATCCGCTGGTGGGAGTGGCCGCAGCGGGCGTCGGGGCGGCTTCGCTTCCGACGATGCTCTGGGTCGCTGCGGGCTGCATGGCTCTCTGGGTCTTGGTTCTGAGCCTCCTTGCGAGAAGCCGATATTCCGCGCCGGTCCCGAACCTTCTGGCCGCGATCCCGCTCGTCGATCTACTGTTGGTCTCGCCCCGGCCGATCCTGCAATGCCTGCCGTTTCTGGCGTTCGCAGCCATGGCGCTTGTTCTGCGCAGGAGCATCCCTCCCACATAATCATGGAACCGATTCATTGCTCGTTTACGATTTCCCACCGATACACCGTCCATTTCACGCACGGCGCGTTTGCTCCGTCGAACAGCCTTGTCCGCGAATTCCTTTCGGCGCAGGGTGCCCGGCGGATTCTCGTCGCAATCGAGGAATCGCTCGTCCTGAAAAACCCGCAACTCACTTCTTCGGTTACCGCGTATCTCGCCGCCGCGAAACTACCCGGTTCGGTCCGCGTGTTTCCAGGCGGCGAGGCGGCCAAGGAAAATCATGCCGTGGTGAAGGATCTCTACTGTGCCATGGAATCGGAAAAGCTGTGCCGCCATTCGTGCGTGGCCGTCATCGGGGGAGGCGCGTTCCTCGACGTGGTCGGATTCGCTGCCGCCACGCTGCATCGCGGCATCCCGCATCTCCGGTTTCCCAGCACGCTCCTCGCGCAAGCGGATGCCGGGGTGGGCGTGAAAAACGGGATCAATTTCACCGGAAAAAAAAACCTCGTGGGCACATTCGTCCCACCCCGTGCGGTCATCAACGATCTCGACCTGCTCGCGACCCTCGATGCCCGCGACCTCCGCGCGGGGTTGATCGAGGCCGTCAAAGTCGCCCTCATCCGCGATGCGGAGTTTTTTGATTGGATCGAATCCTCCGCCGACCTCCTGCGCGAAGGCGGCCCGGCGGAAATTGCCGCCCTCGCCCGGCGCTGCGCGGCCCTGCATGTCGAACACATCGCCACCGGCGGCGACCCGTTCGAACTGGGCTCGCGCCGGCCGCTCGACTTCGGCCACTGGGTCGCGCACAAGCTCGAACAGATGTCCGGATTCCAGCTCCGGCACGGCGAGGCGGTGGCGGTCGGGATCGCGCTCGATTCGGTTTACAGCGCGATAGCTGGCGACCTGAGCCGAGCGGTTTTAGAGCGGATATTAGCGCTGCTGCAACGTTTAGGGCTCCCGCTCTATTCTCCCGAACTCGGCAGAACCGATGAACTCCTGCACGGGCTGGAGGAATTCCGCGAGCACCTCGGCGGCGAACTCTGCATCACGCTTTTGCGCGGGATCGGCCGCGCGCACGAGGTCAACGCGATGGACCGCGATCGCATCCGCGCTGCGATCCGCGAACTCGAATCCTGGAGCCGATGAAAAGAACCGCGGTCCTGAACATCGTCGGGCTGACCCGTCGGCTGATCAGCGAGGCCACGCCGAACCTCGCGCGCTTCGTGGCGGGCGGCTCGCTCTTCTCGGTGCGCCCCGCATTCCCCGCCGTGACCTGCACCGCGCAGGCCACGTATCTGACCGGACTTTCTCCCGCCGGGCACGGCATCGTCGCCAACGGATGGTATGATCGCGAGCTCGCCGAGGCCCATTTCTGGAAGCAATCGAACCGGCTCGTCTCGGGGAAAAAACTTTGGGAGCACGCGCGGGAGTCCGTTCCTGGCTTCACGTGCGCCAACCTCTTCTGGTGGTTCAACCGGTATTCGTCGGTCGATTTCTCGATCACCCCGCGCCCGATCTACTGCGCGGACGGAAAAAAAGTTTTCGACATCACATCCGCGCCGCTTTCGATCACCGCGGACATTAAGCGCGACCTCGGCGATTTTCCGTTCGCGAGTTTCTGGGGCCCGCGCGCGGGCATCGCGAGTTCCCGCTGGATCGCCGACGCCGCGAAATGGATCGAGGATCGCCACAGCCCCTCGCTCAACCTCGTTTACCTGCCGCACCTCGATTACAACCTACAGCGGCTCGGGCCGGATCTGGAGTCGCCGGTGATCCGGGACGACCTCTTGAAAATCGACGCCATCGCGGGCGAACTGATCGCATTTTTCGAGTCGCGCGGTGTCGGTGTCGTCATCCTCTCCGAATACGGGATCACGGCTGTCAACCAGCCGGTTTTCCTCAACCGGCTGTTCCGCCAGCGCGGATGGCTCGCGATCAAAGACGAACTGGGCAGGGAGATCCTAGACTGCGGGGCGAGCCGGGCCTTTGCCGTGGCGGATCACCAGATCGCCCATGTTTATGTGAATGATTCTGCTCTTCTTGCGGAAGTCCGCGCAGCGCTGGAACAGACGGCGGGCGTGGAGCAGGTCCTCGACCGCGACGCGCAAATCGCGCGTGGGATTTGTCACGAACGCTCGGGCGATTTTCTGGCCGTCGCAACTCCCGGCGCCTGGTTTTGCTATTACTATTGGGACGACGACCGCAAGGCGCCCGACTTCGCCCGGACCGTGGACATCCACCGCAAACCCGGCTACGACCCGACCGAACTTTTTATCGACACTGCGATCCGGTTCCCCCGTTTGCGCGTGGCAAAGTTTCTCCTCAAAAAGAAGCTCGGCCTGCGGGCTCTCCTCGAAGTGATCCCACTCGACGCGACCCTCGTCCGCGGCTCGCACGGGCGCGTGCCGGAGGATCCCGACGACCACCCGGTGCTCATCGCAGCAAATGGCACAGATCTTCCCGGTTCGGTCGATGCCCTTGATGTGTTTCCGTTCCTCCTAAAAACGTGCGCAGGACATCCCAACTGAGCAGCGCGCATCACCGGCAGCACCCTTGACACCAGTTCACGCCCACGGATAATTGCAGCCATCAACCGGACCGACGCTCAAGTCTTCAGAGTTTGGCATGAAAGCAAGATTACGTTTCCTAACCAGCTCCCATGCAGGAGAATTCCGCCCGGCTCCGATGGCGGCCAGATCACCATGTAATCGGCGTCTCCGGCCCTCCTTCTTTCCGGGCCTCCTTGCTCCGGCAATCGCGCTGGCTCTCTTCGGAACGCATGCCCAATCCGCGGACGGATCCGATGATCGCAGATTCCCGGCAGTGTTCCTCTTCGTGAATAATCACCGCTATGGCAACACCAACGGCTGCTCCACCGAGCTTCAACCCGAAGGAAAATTAACCTGCGGCCACGCAGGGCATGTCTCTGAGGTGGCCTGGGCATTTCTTCGCACGGGCGCGGATGGCGATACTTACAAAGTCACCCGCATCTACCCGTCGGATTCCATCACGCCTGGCACCGAGACCAAGGAGGTGGCTTACGCGGGCAAGGCGCTTGTTTTGTGGCATGACGACTATCAAAAAATCACCATGAACCCGAAACCGCCTTCGGCCCCAAGCCCTGGCCAAAAATAGTTGCGTGAAAAGCAGAAAGACGGCTCAATGATTTGGTCAGCACTAAAGCAATATGAATCCAGATTTGCCAGTTAGCGGTTATCAAAAGACAGAACGACTGGTCTATTTTGCCAGGATGTGCAGCAAGGCCAGATTGATGAGACGAGGTGTCCTGCCACAGCCCTATCATGACTTTATTGGTGTGGGATTTGACGGGCGCTGTTGCCGATTTCTTCAAGTAGATCACAAAGACATCCAGCGACTGGTTTCCGACGGGAAGAACGATTCCGAGATTTTAGAATGGTGCTACGCCAACGGACGCAAGCCAAACGATGAAGAGGCATTCATTTGGAATTTATTTATGGAGAAGCGCGGGTGGCGTGACGATGACAGCGATTTAGTTAAGCGTGAGAAGGAGAGTGTTGGATTAGGGCATCGCGACGAGATTCAAACTCTTTTTGATTTTTATGATTTTGATGAGGGGCGAAGAGAATAGGAAGTTGAACGGTGCAAGCAATATCCTCCCGCGCAGTTTGTTGTGCGAAGCACCGGTTTTGCTTGGCGCTCAGACACGCTGGCAGCTTACGCAGTGATCGCTACCCCAGCTTGGCTTATCGCTTTATCTCCAGAAGGATGAAATTGAATTCAAGGGGTCCTGACCTGTCTTGACCGGAGGCTCCCATTCAGGACGCGCTTGTTTTGCTGCTGATTGAACCTAGTATTTCCCCTATGCGTGCAAACGCGAACCTCTCTTCATCCCGCGCGCTGGTTGCGGTGATGTTTCTTGCCCTGCTGCTTCCCTGCTCGGCCAAGGAACTTCCTGCCACCGCGGGCCTGCCGGACGAGACCGGCGAAATTTTCACTGTAGGCAAAATCACGGTGGACAAGCGGGCGCGAACGGTGCGCTTTCCGGCGACAGTCAACATGGCGGAGGGGGTGCTGGAATACCTGCTGGTGACGGACAAGGGGAAAACCCACGAGAGCCTGCTGGCCACGGCGGTTTCACCGTATCAACTGAACATCGCGATGTTGTTGCTCGGTGCCCGGCCCACCCCGGAGATCACGGATCTTCCGCCGGAGCAGCTCACCGCCGGCACACTCAAATCCGCGCCCGAACTCGCGGGCGACAACGCGGACATTTTCATCTCATGGAAACATGGCGGTGAGCAGCGGAAAGTCCGCGCCGAAGAGTGGATCGACAGCCTCGCGGCCAAGGCCCCGATGACGGTCGGTCCGTGGATCTACACCGGCTCGGCGATCTACCAGAAGCGGTTCCTCGCGCAGGAGGAGGGCTCGATTGTCGCGTTGGTCACCGACCCCGCGGCCCTCATCAACAACCCGCGGCCCAGCAACAGAGACGACACCAACTGGAGCGCAAGAAAAGACAAGATCCCCGCAACCGGGACGCCGGTGGAAATTATCTTTCAGCTTTTGTCAAATCCTCCAACATCTCAACCCGCAAAATGAAACTTCTCTCGCTCGTCTCGATCCTCGCGGTTTCGCAAATGCTTCCAGCCGCCGACCTGTCGGTGAAATCTGACAACACCTCGCTCCGCAACGAAGTCCAAATCGCCATCGACAAGGGGCTCGCATGGCTCCAAAAAAACCAGAATGCCGACAGTTCGTGGTCGCTGCCGGACTATCCCGCGCTCACGGCGCTTCCGCTGACCGCGTTCATGCTCGAGCCCTCGGGCAAATGGCGGAAGGACAAACCTCCTTTTATTCAAAACGGCTATGCCTTCCTGATGAAAGCCGCCCAGCCCGATGGCGGGATCTATCTCAAAGGTCTGGCCAACTACAACACATCCATCTCGCTCGTGGCGCTCGCGGCCGCCGGCGATCCGAAGTTCGACCCCGCGATCCTCGCGGCCAGGAATTTCGTCGTGGGCCAGCAGGCGAAGAACCTGCCTGACGAATCGCTCGACGGCGGCATCGGATACGGCCCGACCGGCACGGACAGCGGCAAGCCGGACCTCTCGAACACCGTCATGGCGATCGAGGCGCTCCATGCCACCAAAAACATTATGCCCGCGGAATTGCCGGCCAACCTCAAGGATCTCAACTGGCAGGCCGCTGTCGAGTTCGTCCAGCGCTGCCAAAACCTGCCGGGCACTAACAAAGGCGAGTGGGTCACCTCTGATCCCAAAGACCAGGGCGGATTCATCTATGCCCCGGGCATTAGCAAAGCCGGCGAATCAGTTTCGCCGGACGGGAAAAAAACCCTGCGTTCCTACGGCAGCATGAGCTACGCGGGATTGCTGAGCTATATCTACGCGGATGTTAAAAAAGACGATCCCCGGGTCTCGGCGGTCGTCGCATGGCTGCGCAACCATTATACCTTGAAGGAGAATCCGGGGATGGGAGCCGAGGGCCTCTACTATTATTATTGCATGATGGCCAAGGCGCTCTCCGCCTACGGCTCCCCCGAACTGGAGACGACCGGCGGGCACAAGGTGGACTGGCGGAAAGAAATGGCTCTCAAGCTGATCAACCTTCAGAAACCGGACGGATCATGGAGCAACGAGAGCGGGCGATGGATGGAGAAAGACCCGGTCCTGGTGACCTGCTATGCCGTGCTGGCCCTGGAGTTCATTCACCATTCGTTGTAACCAATCCGCCAGCGGAACAACAAAGCTCTCCCGATCCTGTTTCCTAATGACACCCGTTGTCCCCATGGCGGTTCTGGACGAGCTTGTTGTTCTGCCGCCGGGCTGTGTCCGGTTTGACGGTTTCTTTGAACAGGACATCCAGAATTCCATTGCCCACTGGAACAAAGGGGTGGTGCCCTACGCTGATCTGGTGCAGTTTTTCCGGACGGGAAGACCGAGGTTTGCAACCGGCGAGATGTGGGGCAAAGCGGTTCGTTCGGGTTGCATGTTCTACCGTTATACCTGCGATCCGGAACTGAAGGAGATCCTTCGCAAAACCGTGGACGATCTTTTGACGACACGGCGCGCGAACGGCAGCATCAGTTGCTCGGACATTTGCGATCAGCCGGATGGCGACGGCGGCGACTTATGGGAAAGGAAATATGTCCTGCTGGGGCTCGGCGCCTATTTCGAGCACGTGGACCGCGAGGCGAGAGTCCTGAAGGCGATGATTGACGAAGCCGACGTGACGATCAGCCAGATCGGGCCCCCGCCGAAGACCCGCATCGTCGATCAGGGCTGGAGCGCGAACCATATCGAGTCGAGCTCTATCCTGGAGCCGATCCTGCGGCTTTATCATTGGACCGGATATTCCCGGTATCTCGATTTCGCCCGCTACATCGTTGAAGTCGAAGGGGGGGCCAAGGGCTACAATATCATTCAGGAGGCTTATGACGGAAAGGATCCAGTAAACATCGGTGGCCCTTACCCGAAAGCCTATGAGATGATGTCGCTCTTCGAGGGAGTCATCGAATACTTCAGGACCACCGGCAACGAGCGATGGAAGACGGCGACATTGAGCCTCTTCCGCGGGATCCGCGAAAAGGAAATCACGCTGATCGGAAACGGGGGAGGAGATCAGCCGTATCATCCCGCGGTGATGGGGGAGGCTTGGGACAACACGGCGTTCGAGCAGACGAACCCCGACATTCAGCGCATGATGGAAACATGCACCGGGGTGACCTGGCTGAAACTATGCAGCCAGATCGCGCGCCTGACCGGTGATCCCTCAGCGGTCGATGAGATCGAAAAATATGCCTATAATGGGTTGCTGGGAGCGATGAAGCCGGAAGGCGACGGCTTCAGCTATGTCAATCTTTTGAACGGAGTGAAAACAAACCCGACCGGATGGGGATGGGAGTTCGGCGGCCTGCACGTCAGCTGCTGCAATCTTAACGGTCCCATGGGGCTCGCGTATCTTCCGATCGTCGCGGTGATGAATTCGCGGGCCGGCCCGGTGATCAATCTTTACAACGCGGGAACCGCGACCGCGGCGACGCCCGGTGGCGGGGAGGCTGTACTAACGATCATCACGGATTATCCCAAGTCCGGGTTTGTTCGCGTGGTTGTGAACCCGCGTGCTCCGGAGAAATTCACGATCCGGCTGCGCATTCCATCCTGGAGCCGGGCGACGGTGGTCACGGTGGGCGAACAAAGAATCGTTCCGGGCTCCGGACAATATGCGGCCATCGACCGTCTCTGGTCGCCGGGCGACACGATCGGCCTGCACCTGGACATGCGATGCCGGGTGGTCGATGCGCCGCACGGCAGCAACCGGCACGGCGACAACTTCCAGGCTCTCGTCCGGGGCCCGATAGTATTAGCAAGAGACGAGAACATTGATCCCCATTATGCCGAATCGGTCGGATTTTTTTCCAAAGACGGCTATGTCGACGTGACCCCGGTTACACCAACCCTGGTTTCAGCAAGAATGCAATTCATGGTTCCAGCAAAGGGTGGAGCCATCCCGATGGTTGACTATGCCTCCGTGGACAATTGGCACGGCAAGCGGATTTGCACATGGCTGCCCATGCCGAGCCGCTGACGCTAAGCGGGCAGTGTAAAGTGCGGCGACTGGCTGAGGAAGCGGACGGGGTTCTGGAAGACAAGCCGGTCGATGGATTCCGCGCCGTGGCCGCGCCGGCGCATTTCCAGGCATGTTTTTGGAACGCTCAGGGGATCGCTGTGGCCCCAGTCGCAGGCGCAGTTCAGCCACAGGTTGCTTCCGGCTTGGCTCTCAAGAATGTCGATCGCCCGGGCTGGCGTGCACTTGGATTCCGGGTAGAGCGTGATCCCGCCCCAGAACCCGGCACCGAGCACCATTCCCACGGTGTGCTCCTCCACGTGATCGACCAGGACGCAGCCCGGCTTGATGCGCGGGTCGTTTTTCAGGACATCGAGGATGATCCGGGTCCCTTTCCGCTTGTCCTCGAGATGGGGCGTGTGGATGAGGATGAGCTGGTTGTGGCGGGCGGCGAGGTCGACATGCTTCTCAAAGATGGCCACCTCGTTCCGGCTGTTGCGGTTGAGCCCGATCTCGCCGATGCCGAGCACGTTCGGGCGGCCGAGAAACTCCGGGATGATGGACAGCACCTCGTCGGCAAGCGTCAAGTTTTCGGATTCCTTGGGGTTGATGCAAAGCCAGGAGTAATGGGGCAGAAGGTATTTCGCGGCGCGCGCGGGTTCGTGCTCGGTGAGCTGGGCGAAATAATCGCGGAAGCCTTCGGCGGATGCGCGGTCGAATCCCGCCCAGAACGCGGGCTCGCAGACCGCCTTGCATCCGGCCAAAACCATCGCCTGATAGTCGTCCGTGGTCCGGCTGACCATGTGGGCGTGTGGCTCGATGTATCGCATGGGATCAAAAGTGCTCGCTATTCCGCGTCTCCCCGCCACGCTCCGGCGGCAGCCTTGCCTCCAGCGCGCTCCACGGGTTCTCCGGTCGGGTCGCTGAATGCCAATAGCACGTTTTCGGCACGGTGCGCCCCCCCACCCTCCGCAGCGAGCGCGCGCAGAGCCTCCCGGAACGCGCGAACCCGGAAATCGTCGTCACCTCCAGCCCGCTCGACGCGGTCCAGAAACGCGGCGACATCGATCAGCTTCGACCGCGCCTCGATAAAATAGAGATTAAGCACCTGGGAACTGCTCATGGGAAATGGAATGTTTTACCTGAAAACCAACCGGCCCGACGAATAACGCACGGAGTCCGCGTTGAAATCAACAACGAAGAACCGGAACGCGGACAATCGACTTGCTTCACCGTGGGAACAGTGTTTGCTTCATCGATCCCACGATTATGAGCGACCCCACTGTTCAGGACTCCCCCGCACCGGAAACAGAAGACGACGGACTGCAGGCCATCGAATATTTTGCCGGGGCCTACAAAGCACTGAGAACCGAGCTGGCCAAAGTGATTGTCGGCCAGGAGCTGGTCATCGACGAACTGCTGATCGCGATCTTCACGCGCAGCCACGCCCTCTTGGTCGGCGTGCCTGGCCTGGCAAAAACACTCCTGATTTCGACCCTCTCGCAGGCGCTGCAGCTCAGCTTCAAGCGGATCCAGTTCACGCCCGACCTGATGCCAAGCGACATCACCGGGACCGAGGTGATTTATCAGGACCCGGCCACAAACGAACGGCAGTTCAAATTCCTACACGGCCCGATTTTCGCGAACGTCATCCTCGCGGACGAAATCAACCGGACCCCGCCGAAAACCCAGGCAGCGATGCTGGAGGCGATGCAGGAGCGGCGGGTGACGGTGGGAGGAACGACATTCAAGCTGCCGGCCCCGTTCTTCGTTCTGGCGACCCAGAATCCTGTGGAGCAGGAGGGCACCTACCCGCTGCCGGAAGCGCAGCTCGACCGCTTCATGTTCATGATCAATGTCGATTACCCGAGCCCCGCCGAGGAGATTCTGGTGATGAAGCGGAGCACGGTGCAATCCCTGGAGCCGGTTGAGCCGGTTCTCGGAACCGACCAGATTCTCTATCTCCAAAATACCGTGAGGCGGATGCCGGTGGCGGACCATGTCTTCGACTACGCGCAGCAGCTTGTCGGTGCCACGCGCACCAAGACGCCGCAGGCGCTGGAATTCTGTAAGAAATGGCTGAGCTGGGGGGCGGGGCCGCGCGCCGCGATGAATCTCGTGCTGGCGGCCAAGGCGCACGCTATGCTCCACGGCCAAGTTTACGTGGGCTGCGAAAACGTCGCCGCGGTCGCCCTGCCGATCATGCGCCACCGCATGATCCCGAATTTCACGGCGCAGAGCGAGGGGATCACCTCGGATGACATTACCCGGAGGCTCTTGAAGGAGGTTCGGCCAAGCAAAGGCGAGTGACGAACGGAGAACCCGGCAGGCGGAGTTCCTTCCGCCGTTTGGCGTGACGCCTCTGGACATTTTTTCCAACCCCGAACCACATGGCATCCGCAAATCAGCTGCTCGATCCTGTCGCCATCCACAAGGCGGAACTGCTCGGCCTGCAGGCGCGGCAGATTGTCGAGGGTTACATGGTCGGCGAACACAAGTCGCCCTACCGCGGGTTCGCGATCGAGTTTTCCCAGCACCGGGAATACGTGCCCGGCGACGACACCCGCCATTTGGACTGGAAGGTGCTGGGCCGCAGCGACCGCTATTACATCAAGCAATACGAGCAGGAAACCAACTATGTGGCCCACCTGTTGGTCGATGGCAGCGAGTCGATGCGGTATGCCTCGGGCAGAATCACCAAGTTCGATTACGCCAAAACGATCGCAGCGTGTCTCGCCTACCTGATCCTTCTGCAGCGGGACGCTGTGACGCTCGGGGTGTTCGATACCGCGACGCGCAGCTATTTCCCCCGCACCGACAGCCTGGCATCCATCCACAGCCTGATGGCCCTGCTCTCGAGCTTTGTTCCGGACCAGAAAACCCGGATCGCGGACGTGCTTCACGAGATGGCGAGCCAGGTGAAACGCAAGGGGATCTTCATTTTAATCAGCGATTGTTTCGATGAGGTGGACGAGGTGCTGCAGGGCATCCAGCACCTGCGGTTCAGCGGCAGCGAGGTGATCCTGTTCCATGTCATGGACCCCGCCGAGCTGACGTTTCCGTTCAAGGGGAGCGTGCAATTCCGGGGGCTTGAAGGGACGGGGAACCTGATCACTCGGCCGGCGGAACTGCGCAAAAGCTATCTGCGTGAAGTCCACGGATTCATCGACAGGCTCCGGACCGGCTGCGAGACGAACGGCTGCAATTACGTGCAGGTCAACACGGCACAACCCTGGCACGAGGTGCTGTGCGGCTATCTGGCAACCCGTCAACACCGCTATGGGTAAGACCACAGGCTCCTGAATGACGTTCCTCAATCCGCTGTTGCTCTTCGGCATGGCAGCCATCGCGGCGCCGATCATCATACACATGTTCATGAACCGCCGGATCAAACGGGTGGTCTGGGCGGCGATGCGGTTCCTGCAGGCCAGCGTGCAGAAGAACCAGAAGCGGATGGAGATCGAGGACTTTCTGCTCCTCGCGCTCCGCTGTTTGATCCTCCTCCTGCTGGCGCTGGCGCTGGCGCGTCCGGTCATCGGACGCGTGGCGGATGCCGGAGTTGGAAAGGGCGGCGAAACCGCGGTCATCGCGCTCGATAATTCCTACAGCATGGGGCAGAGCGACGGTAGCGCGTCGCGCTTCGACCAAGCGCGGACGGCGGCTGAGCAGGTCATCGACTCGCTTCCCTCGGGATCGTCGGTCGCCGTGCTTTTATTTTCCGATGTGGTGAGGGCCTCGATCGCGGAGCCGACCTACGACCTGAACCTTGCGCGCAAGGTGGTGCGCGACGCAGCGCTTTCGGACCGGTCCACGGACGTTCAAGCCGTGCTGCGGCAGGCCATGGAGACGCTCGGGCGCCACGCTTCGACCGCGCAGGCGATTTATCTGATCACAGACGGGCAGGCCGCGGGGTGGAAAAAGTTCAATGACATCACGGGCATGCTTCGCAGTCCGACCGTGAAGTCCCATATCGTTCTGGTCGGCGACGCCGAGACGCACAACCTCGGCATCAAAGACCTGCGGCAGACCGGCACGGTGGTGGCGGTCGGGGATAACATCCCGTTCGATGTGGAAGTCGGCAACTTCGGCGACGGGGAGGCAAAAGACGTCTCGGTCCGGATCGCGATCGACGGGGAGCCGCCGTGCGACGAGGGGGTCATCCCATCGATCCCGGCTGGAGGCTCGAAGCACCTGACGCTTTTCACCAAATTCCGCGCGCCGGGCACGCACACGGTGGCAGGGCAGATCAATGCGGACCACCTGCCGGCGGACGACCGGCGGACCATCGCGGTGCGCGCGACCGACGACCTCCGCATCCTTTTGGTCGATGGCGACTCGAAATCCGGGGCGCCGGAGAGCGCGACATTTTTTCTGCGCAATGCGTTGACGCCGGTGCCGGCGTCCGAGCGCGAGCAGTATGCGGTCAAGACCAAAATCATCGCTGCCGACGAACTGGATTCGACGAAGCTGGACGATTACGAGGCGGTCGTCCTGGCGGACGTGCCGTCGATTTCGGCCGCGGCACAGGAGGCGGTGGCCGCCTACCTGAACCGGGGTGGCGGGCTGGTCATTTTCCCGGGGCCAATGACGAACGCCGGTTTCTACAACGAAAATCTGTCGAAAAAGTTCGGCTTCCTCCCGGCGACGCTTGGCGCGATCCGGGGCGAGCCGGACCAGACGGAGACGTTTTTTTCGTTGCAGGGCCAGGATTACACCCATCCGATCGTCTCGCTTTGGAAGGATCCCGGGGCGGGAACGCTGTCGAGCGCGCACTTTTACAGAAGCTTCGAACTGAAGCCCGTCACGGGACACACAGCGCAGGCGGGCGAGGCGCAAATTGTCCTGAAATTCGGCGACGGATCTCCGGCCATGATGGAACGGACTTGGGGCCGGGGCCGCGTCATCCTCTTTGCCAGCACGGCCAACACGGCGTGGAACGATCTGCCGCTGCGGCCCGCTTTCCTCCCGCTGATGGACCGGACGCTCGGGGCAATATTGGACCGGCAGGATGCCCGGCTGAATATCCGCGTCGGATCCCCGTTCGAGTTTGTTTGCGAGCCGGACTGGGTGAACAAGGATGCCCTCCTCACGGGGCCGGGAGATAAGAGCGGGGCCGGTTCGCTGCGGCGGATCGGCATGCAGACCGGAGTGCCGCTGCTGCATTTCGAGGAAACCGAAAAGGCCGGGGCCTATGAAGCGCGGATCAAGAGCGAGCCGCCGCAGGCCGTGAAATTTGCCGTTCAATCGAACGCGGCGGAATCGGATCTCGATGGGCTCTCGCCCTCTCAACTCGACGCCCTGGGAGCGGTGTCCCAGGTCATCCGCTGGACGCCGGCGACCCATTTGGATGAGCGGCTCACCAAACAACACGGAGGCGGAGCAAGCGCCGACCTGTGGATCACCCTGACAATCCTCGTGATCATAGCCGCCTGTGCCGAACTGGTATTGGCCGGCCTGTTTAGCGCAACAAAATGATCCAATTCCTGCTCAAATTTCTCGGGGTGAAAATCGATGCGGCCCAGGAGGTGACATCCGTGAGCCTCCAGCTCCGCCACATCGACTGGCTGGGATCGATTGTGTTTATCGCGCTGCTGGCGGCCGCGTTTGCATGGGCGGTTTACCGCTACGTCGGGGGACATGTGGAATTAGCACCCGCCCGCCGGCGCTGGCTGACCGGACTCCGCCTCGCCCTGTTTTTCCTGCTGCTTTTCATCCTGCTGCGCCCCGTGTTTTCCTTCACAGTGGAGAACCGGCTGCGACGGACGTTCATCGCCTTGCTGGACAAGAGTGCGAGCATGGAAATCGAGGACTTGCGCAACAATGACGCCGACTTGAAACGAGCCGCCATTGGGAAGGGAATCATCGAACGCTTCGACCAGGCGGTTGACCCGAAGCGCGCCGCGGAGGTGCAGCACATCCCGCGATCGCAGCTGGTGAAATCGGTCTTCGAGAACAAGCAGCTCGATCTCATCAACGGCCTCAAGAAAAAATACAACATCGAGTTTTTCCAGTTCGACCGCAGCTTGCGGGAATCGGGCGGCGAGGACTTCCTCAAGCAGACCCCGCCGGACAGCGAGTCCGCCCAGTCCACGGCGATCGGCGACGCGATCCGCGAAGTGATCAACCGGAAACGTGGCCAGCCGGTGGCCGGAATATTTCTCATCACCGACGGAGCGAACAACAGCGGGAGCGATCCGCTTGAAGCGGCCGGTGCGGCGAGCGCGGACCACATGCCGCTGTATGCTTACGGGGTCGGAATTACCTCCCCGAGGGACATCATCGTGGACAGCGTATTCACGCCCGAAGTCGCATTTATCAAAGATGAAGTGTCGGTTACGGTGCGGGTGCGCGGCCAGGGGATGAAAGGGCAGGCGGCCCGTTTGTCCCTGAAGCTCGGCGGGGAGGAAGTGGCATCGAAGGATCTTCAATTCTCCGACGACGGCGAGCAAGCGGTGCCGCTGACATTCACCCCGCAGAAGGCGGGCGAATTCGAGCTGACAGCCTCCATCCCATCGCGCGAGGATGAGACGGTCAAAGACAACAACTCCGCATCCCAGCCTCTGCGTGTCATCGACAGCAAGATCAAGGTGCTGTTCGTGGAGCAGGAACCGCGCTGGGAATTCCGGTTTGTGCAAAGCGTGCTGCTGCGCGACCGTCGGGTTGACGCGAAGTTTTTGCTGTTTCAGGCGGACCCGAAACTGGCCATGGGAGAAGGGTCTCCCTACCTCGAAAAATTTCCTGAAAAGAAAGATCTCATCGGCTGCGACCTGGTGATCATCGGCGACGTGGATGCCAAGTCGTTCACCGCCGAACAGCTGGACACGCTTGTCGAGTTCGTCACGAAATTCGGGGGCTCCATCGTGTTCATCGCCGGCCAGCAATTCGATCCTGCCTCTTACGCCAACACTCCGTTGGAAAAAATGCTGCCGATCGAACTGGACTCTTCCACCGCCTTTCAGCGCGGGGTGGCCAACCACCCGACAACGCTGGCGCTGACAGGGTTGGGACGGACCAGCCCGATGCTCAAGCTCTCGCCTGACGAGCAGCAAAACGCGGAGATCTGGCGCAAATTTCCGCCCATCCAGTGGATCAACCGGGTCTCCCGGGCGAAGGCCGGAGCGCAGGTGTTGATCGAAGACACGGATCCCGCAAAGGCAACGCGCCAGAGCAGGATGCCGGCCATGGCGATCCAGCAATACGGGGTCGGACAGGTTCTTTACATCGGCACCGACAACACATGGCGGTGGCGGCAGGAGGGGAATGTCGGCTACTATCCGTTGCTCTGGGGCCAGATTGTTCAGCGCATGGCGATGGCTCATCTGCTGGGGGGAGCCAAGCGCACGCAGCTCAGCGCCGACAAGCAACACTACACCACGGCGGAACGCGTCACGGTCCTGGCGCGGCTCTACGACAAGAGTTTCAATCCCGTCAGCGAGTCATCGGTCGACGGGTTTTACACGGTCGAAACAGCCGCCGGCCAGGAAGGCTCGCCGAAGCAGAGCGTGCAGTTGCGGGCGTTACCGGATCAACCGGGGATGTATCGCGGCGATTTCGTTGCGGTGACGCCGGGGTCCTACAAATTTTCCGTGGAGGGCGACAAGGAAACCGTCCTCGGATTCTCCGTCTCGAAACCGCGGTTCGAGCTGGGAGAGACGGCGATGAACGAACCGCTTCTCAAGGAAATGGGGCGCGTGAGCGGGGGCGGATTTTTCCGCGAGGAAGAACTCGGGACGCTGACAGGAAAGCTCTCCCAAAAAGACGAGCGGATCGCCCGCGTGGTGGATGCGGACATTTGGTCCTCCCCATTTTATTTCCTTCTGGTCGCGATGCTGGCCACCGTGGAATGGGTGCTGCGAAAAAAATCCGGGCTGAAATGAAGACCGCCCCGCCATCCAAAACCGCGGCCCACGTGGAGCGCCTGCGACAGCGCATCGGAGCCGTTCGCAGCAAGCGGATTGTTGTCAGGGTGATGACCGGGGCCACCCTGGCGATCAGCGTCGTGGTCGGCGTGTTCACGACGGAAGCGATTCTCGACCGGCTGGTCAACCTGCCGTGGCCGGCGCGGGCGCTGGTGTTTCTGGGCTGCTTTGGCAGCGCCGCTTTTTTGCTGTGGAGGGAGAGCATCAAGCCCCTTCGCAAGCGGCTCGACGACGATGAGATCGCCTTGTTGATCGAGCATGCTTTGCCAGAATTTCGCACCCGCTTCATCGCCTCAATCCAGCTTGCGCGGGAAGCGGGAACGCGCGCCTCATCTCTGGTGCGGGCGCTGGTGGTTCAAACTGCGGTGGCCGCAAACTCTATTGATTTCAAGAACGTGGTGAAAACCGCGAGGCTCAAGCGGATCATGCTGAGATGCGCGGGCATCGTCGCCGCGGCGGGCGCCCTGCTGTATTTCGGCGGCGCAGCCAGCATGCCCCTGATCGAGCGGGCGATGCTCTTCAACGTGGCGCTTCCCAGCTGGACCACTCTCGTGAGCGTGACGGGCGCGAAGAATATCGGCATTGGGGAAGATCTGAAGATCGAGGTGACCGCCGGGGGGATTATCCCGTCGCAGGGCCGCGTCATCACCACGAACGCGTCGGGGCAGAAACGGGAGTTCGCGCTGTTGCCGGACCCGAAGCAGCCCAAACAGTTTGGCGCCGTCATCCGCAGCCCGCAGGAATCGTTCAGCTATATCGTCAAATTGGGTGATGCCACGTCGCTCTCCTATCAGGTGAAAACCTTCGAGAGGCCGACGGTGGCGGATGTCGCGTGCGAACAGGTTTTCCCGGCTTACGTCGAGTCTTCTCCCGTGCATCGCAAGGCGAGTGATTTGGCCCTGCTTGTCGGAAGCCGGCTCAACGTGACCGTCAAGGCGAGCCTGGGCATCGGCCAAGCTGCGCTCCGGCTTGAAGGGTTGGACCGGGAGGTCCCGATGCAGGTCGATCCCAAAGATCCGTCCGTTCTCCATGGCGCGATCGAAATTCCTCCAAAGGATCTGACCGGCTTCTCCGTCCGGCTGGTCAGCACGGACGGCATAGAATCCGGAGTGGGCGTCGTCTATCGCATCGATCTGGTTCCAGACCGCGAGCCCACGGTGAAGATTGTCGTCCCCTCACGGCGGGAAGAAGTGGCCACTCCGCAGGCCACTTTGCGGATCGCGTTCGAAGCAAAGGACGACTTCGGGATCTCAAAAGCCGCGCTGCATTTCACGGTCGACCAGGGCGCGGAAAAAACGATCGAGTTCGATCTGGGCAACCACGCGGATAAGACGGTGACGAGAAGGTTTGAATGGAAGCTTGGTTCGCTCCAGCCGCAAGCGGGAATCGGAAGCACGATCGAGTTCTGGATCACGGTCGCCGACAACAACCTCGCGACCGGCCCGGGCGTCGCCGCAACCGACCATTACCAGACCAAGATCGTGACCGATGACGAGAAGCGGCTGGACATGGCAAACCGCCTTCGCGAAACTATGAGCGGGGTGACGGAAATCACGGAGAGCCAGCAGGAACTCAACAAGACCCTCGGCGAGCCTTTGTTCGAAAAACAAAAACAATGAAACCACTACTCCCCGGAATGATATTTTTGGCTCTGGTGTTCGTCTCCGGACCCTTTGACTGCTTTGCAGCCCAGCCTTCATCAAGCCCTCAGCCTCCCCCTGGCATCACTTCGAAAAACAAGGGAGCATCCACCACCGAAATCGCGCGCGAGGGCGCGGCCAAACAGGAGCAGATCCAAAGCAGCTCGCAGAAGCTGGGGAACGAGCTCTCCGCGATGATCGACGAATACGAGCGCAACGGATTAAACGGCGACGAGACAAAAAACCTCAAGAGCCTGAAAGGCGTCATCTCCCGCCTCAGCGATGCGGACATGGAAAAGATTGTCGTGCTCCTGAGGAGCGCAGCCGAACCGGCGGATGAAAAGACGGCCATCTCCGCGATCTCCGGGGCCTACGCACAGCAGAAGGGCGTCCTGGTGCAGCTGAAGCAGATTCTCGCCGCGTATGCGGCCGAGCAGGAGGCGCTCGAACTCGCGGATAACGTCCGGCAGCTCGCGGATCGCCAGGCCGCCAACCTGCAGGCGGCGATCGAAACGGCGCAATGGTCGCTCGCGGGCGCAAAGCCTGCGGAAGGGGCGGTTGAAGCCTCGTTGCAGGCCCAGGAAGCCGAGCAAAAAGCCATCGCCGAGGAATCGAAAATCTTTCAGGAAAAGATCCGGTCGTTTGCCAAAAAAACGGGAAACAAGGAGGTCGCAGAGCGCTTCAACAAGGGGATCGAAGACATTTCAAAAATCGTTCCGAACCTCGAGGCGGCAAAAGATTCCCTGGCCGGAAAAAAACTATTCGAGGCGGTCGGCAACGAGAAAACCGCCCGTGACCAGATGCGGCAGTTGGCGCGCACGATCACCCCGCCACGGGAACCATCGGAGCTCCTGCGCGAGGCATCGCTCACTCTGGATAAGCTGATTTCCCAGCAGAAAACCATGCTCGCAACAACCAGGGAAACCCTGGCCAAGCCCATCGAACAGTGGCTCACCGATGAGCTGAAGAAAAAACAGAACTGGGTTTTGGCGCAGATGGCCAAAAAACCCGAGACGGCCGGACTGCTTTCCCAACCGCTCGAGAAGATGGTCCAGGAGGAGCCGATCAAGAAAATCTACGCCAGCTACAAGATGACCGTGATGGAGCCGCTCTCCGGCATGGAAGACCGCCAGGGCGACATGGCAAATCAGGCGGACCTTCTGAGCCAGGATCTCGACAAATCCGCCAAGCCGGCAGCCGAGTTGCTCAGATCTGCGATCCCGCCGATGCGGGACGCACGCACGGCTTTCAACGGAAAGGACGCCATCGTTGCCGCGAAGAACGAGGAGGGCGCGATTGCCGCGATGGAAAAAGCGAAAGCCAGCCTGGAACAGCAACTGGCCGCTGCGGAAAAGTCGGAGGCGCTAGCCGGAGACAAAGCCGGAGATCTGAAGGAGATTCAAAAGCAAACGCAGGAATTGAAGGCGGAGCAGGCGGCGCTCGCCAAGACGACAGCGGGCCCAAAAACGCCGGAGCAGGCGGCCGCCGCCACGCAGAAACAAGCCGATCTGCAACAGAAAGCGGCCCAGCTTCAGCAGCAGGCTGCTGCCGACGCGCCCGCCGCTGCGGCCGCGCTGGGTGCAGCCGCAACCAACATGAAGCAGGCGGCATCCGCGATGAGCAACGCGGCGCAGACACCCCAAGCGCAGGCACAACAACAACAGGCGGCGCAAAACCTCGATAAGGCGGGCCAGCAGCTCGACCAGCAGATCAACAAGCTCGAACAGGCACAAAAGGATCTGGATGCCGCGGAAAAGGGGCTTCAGGATCTGGCAGTCATCATCGAAGCGGAGCAGAAGCTCCAGCTCGACACCGTGCAGGCGGCCCCCTCCCAGTTGAAGCAACCCGCGACGATCAAGGCTCTGGCTCCCCGGCAGATGGGAATCCAGAACGACACGACCACATTTGAAAAAACCGTCACGGCCCCCAAGGCGCTGCAACCCTTGAAAAGCGCGGCGTCCCACATGGGATCCGCGCGGGGAAGCCTTGAGAGCGTGAATGCCAAGCTCGCCGAAGAGGACGAACAAAAAGCCATCGCCGATCTCTTCTCCATCAAAAAGGAGCTCGAAGCGCAGGCACAAACGGCCCAGCAACAGCTCGGCACACCGCCCCCCCCCACCGCTGCAACTGCTGCGGCCGCGCAGGCTGCGACCGCGGTGGCGCAAGCCCAGGCACAAGTCGGCCAGGCCATGCAGCAAATGGCTCAAGCCGCCGCTCCTCCGGCGGGTGCTCCTCCGGCGGGTGCGGCACCATTGGCGGCTGCGGCGAAGGATGTGGGCAGCGCTCTCGCGGAAGCCACAGGATTGCCTCAAGATGCAAGCAAAGCGATGCAGGACGCGACCGGAGCGCTTGCTAAGGCGGCAGGCGAAGCTGCGGCTGGGCAGAAGCAGGAGGCGCAGGCCGACGGAAGTGCCGCACAGGCCGCCCTGGCCCAGGCGGCCGCCGCGCTCGCCCAGGCGCAGGCGGGTATCGCGGGGACTCCTCCCGCACCTGGTGCCCCAGGCGCACCGGGCACTCCGGGCGCACCAGCCCCCAGTTCCGGAGACGGCCCGGGTTCCCAGGGAGACGGGGAAAACGCGAAGGCAGGCGCGCAAAAGAGCGCCGGCAAGGGGCAGTTTCTCGGGCTGCCTGCGCGGGACCGTGCGGCGATCCAACAAGCCCAATCCGAGAAATACCCGCAACAATACGCCACCAAGGTTGAGCAGTATTTGCAAAATCTCGCCGATGAAAGCAGCCGCCATTAAGCCGGCCATACAACGCGCTTTTCCAAACTGCCTGCGGGCGTGCACGGCCGGTCTTTGCTTTGTCCTGCTCCTTCCGCTGTCCGCCCGTTCCGCCGAAGACCAGCCCGCAGACAAGGAGATCACCGTGAGAGTCACCCCGGAGATCAGAAATTTGATCCAGGGCGGGCTCAAATACCTTGCCAGCAAACAGCGCATCGATGGTTCGTGGTCCCTGAAGGAGGGACGCCAGGGCCATCCGGTTGCGATCACCGGGTATGCCCTGCTTGCCTTCATGTCGGCGGGCAACCTTCCTCACGAGGGGGAATACGCCAAGAACGTGGCCGCAGGAATGCAGTTCCTGCTCGACTCCGCGCAGCCGGACGGTCTCTTTCGAGGTGTTTCAGCCCCGCAATACATGTATAACCATGGCATCGCCACGATCGCCTTGGCTGAACTGTATGGAGAATCCCACGCCCCGGCACTCCGGGTGAAGCTTCAGCGGGCGGTCGATGTCATTCTCAAAGCGCAGAACCCGGCAGGTGGATGGCGCTACACTCCCCAGCCCAATGACGCGGATATTTCCGTAACGGTCCTGCAGGCGGTCGCCCTCCGCGCCGCGCAGGATGCGGGACTTTCCATCCCTCAGGAGGCGATCACCAAAGCCATCGGTTACGTCAATTCCTGCTACGATGCGACCAAGAAAGGGTTTTCCTACCAGCCGGGAACAGGGCCGGCGTTTGCCCGGACGGCGGCGGCGATTTATTCGTTGCAGGTCTTGGGAAAATACGACGACCCGCATGTGAAAGCCGGGTCCGAATTTCTTGTCGCCGCCAAGGACCGCGCCCAGTGGACCTACGGCAACTACTACGCTGCGCCCGCCCAGTATATGATCGGGGGGGACACGTGGCGGGCCTGGTATTCATTCATCAGCGAACTCCTTGTCAAAACCGCGCGGCACGAGGGCGACATGGTTTATTGGGATACCGGCGTGGATCCCACCACCCCGGGGCCGGTTTTCAGCACGGCGGTATTTGTGCATGTCCTCGCCATGCCGTATCACTTGATACCATTGTATCAGCGCTAGCGGGCCCCTCTCCAATGAACAGTCAAACGGCAGGTCTAGGAAAATTGCTTTGCCTCCTCTGCTTTTGTCCGCTGTTCCTGTGTCAGGCGGGCTCCGTCCGCCTGTTCAACGGGGAATCGCACAGCGGCAAACTGGCGATATCCGGCTCCATGCTGGCCATCACCGAGGCCGGCTCCACCGCGACGTTCGATCCGGCGAACATCCTTGTCGCGGATTTCGGGGAAAACGCGGCTTCAGAATCCGCCTCGTTTCCTGCCGGGGTCGTCCTGAACAACGGATCATTTGTCGTCGGGACGCTCAAGTCGCTCGATGAGCCCGCAGTTCAACTGGGCCACCCGTCACAACCGGTCACAGTGCAGCGGGCGTCGATTGCTGCAGTCGTGTTCTCGCCCACCCTGCGCGCCACATTATATCGGATTCCGAACGGAAAAACAGGGGCGGTGTTTTCCAACGGGGATTTTTTCGAAGGGGAGTTTGCCGGCATCAAGGACAATTTCGTAGTGATCAACTCGCCGCTTTTCGGCCCTCAGCGGTTTGCGGTCGGAACCCGCGCTTCCGCTGTCGTCCTGCACGACATCCAACCGGGAGCGCCGCGTTACGAGGTCGCCGCGAAAAGCGGTTCCAGGTTTTTCACAAACGATTTGAAGATCACCGGCGACGGGCTTGTTTTGAACGACCCGATCCTAGGGCAGGTGAAAGTCAGCGAGAGCGATCTTGTGGAAATCCGTGCCGGCAGCGGAAGGTATCAGCTCCTCACGGACCTGAAACCCATATCGGCGGTCACCCCCTCCGGAGCGGACGCCACGGCATCCGTAACCGTCCATGACGAGGGTGACGGGCTCCGCGTGCTGTCCACGGGATCCAATGTGGCGGCGACCTACACGATCCCGCCAGGATTCAATACTCTCACATGCAGGATCGCCGTGCCTCCGGAATCCTCGCCGCGCGCCCGCATGGTTTTTTCCGTTTTCTGCGATGGGAGAGTCGTCTTCCGCAGCAGTCCGATCGCCCCCGGCCCGAACCCGCAAAACCTCCGGGCCAACCTGGGAACCGCGCAACGGATGACGCTTCGTGCGGAGCCCGCGATACCCGGGTCGGATCCAGCCAACGCAAAATGGATCGACCCTATGCTCCTGCGCCAATAAGCGCGTTCCGAGAGCTCCCCTTGCGGACATTTTACTCCATGAAAACATTCCATGAATCCGCGCGCGACATTCCGGTGATTTACGAGGCGGATCTCTGCGTGCTCGGAGGGAGTTGCACCGGGCTTTTTGCGGCGGTGCGCGCCGCGCGACTCGGTGCCCGCGTGGTCATTGTCGAGAAGGATAACTGCTTCGGCGGCACAGCCACCACCGCAATGGTCAACGTCTGGCACTCGCTCTGGGACACCGAAGGAAAGAAGCAGATCATCGCCGGACTGACCGAGGAAGTGCTCGACCGGCTCGACCGCCGCGGCGTTCTTCAGCGCAACGGAAAGACCGATCCGTCTGTCGGCTTCGCCTTCAACTCCGAGGAGCTCAAGATCGAGCTCGACGAGTTGGCAAGTGAAACCGGGCTGAAAGTTTATTTTCACACGCTCTTTGTTGATCCTCTGGTTTCGGAGGGAAAACTCCGGGCGGTGGCGGTGGAGAACAAATCGGGAAGAGGAGCGATCATGGCGGGAATGTTCATCGATGCGACCGGCGACGGCGATCTTGCCGCCCGGCTCGGCTGCGAGACTTACCGCGCGCCGCATCTCCAGCCCGCGACGGCCTGCGCCCGGTTCAGCAACTGGGAGTCGCTCGGAAACGACTCCCGACGCTACCAGGAATTTCTGCGCGAATTCGGACAGGAATACGGATTGCCCGACGGCTTTGCCTGGGGCGCTTTTGTGCCGGGGAGCGACATTTACATGATGGCTGCGACGCGGATTCCCGGCATGGACTCCTCGAATGCGGACGACCTCACCCGCGGAGAAATCGAGGGACGCCGGCAGGTCCGCGCGATCCAGGCGATTTTGAAGCGCGCGGTTCCTGCCAGCCGGATTTCCTTGCAGGCGCTGCCCTCGCGGCTCGGGCTGCGCGAATCGCGGCATGTCCGGTGCGCCTACCAGCTCACCGGCGAAGATGTTCTTGAAGGCCGTCGTTTTGACGATCCCATCGCCCAAGGCAGCTACCGTGTGGACATTCACCACCAAGACAAACCCGGCATCACGCTGCGCTACCTCGACGGTCACGAGGAGTATTGCTGCCCGGGCCGTCCCGCGGAGTGCGGGCGCTGGCGCCCGGAGAGACCGGAAAACCCGACCTACTACCAGATCCCGTTCCGCTCACTCACGCCGAGAGGACCGTTCGACAACCTTCTCGTTGCGGGGCGGATGCTCGACGCCGACCCCGTGGCCAACGGTGCGGTGCGGGTGATGGTCAACCTCAACCAGACGGGTGAGGCAGCCGGAATCGCCGCCACGCTGGCTTTGGACGCGGGCTGCGCGCCGGCGGCGCTGGAACCCGCCCGGCTGCGCGCTGAGCTAGAGCGGGGCGGCTCGGCGCTCTAGCCTGCGCATCTCCTAAAGCCTTTGCCATGCCCGATCTCTCTTCATCCAGCGCCACATCGCGACACACGTTTTCCCGGCTTTCCATCCAGGTGGAACCGATCGCACCGGTCTGTGTGGTGGAAAAGCAGCCGGGACAACTTTTCGCCGATTTCGGGCGGGTTTCCTTCGGCGGCCTTGAATTGACTGTCACCGACCCGCAGCCCGGAAAAAAACTCACGGTTTTGCTGGGCGAGGCGCTCTCCGGCCCTGAAACGCTCGATCGCAATCCGGGCGGTTCGATACGTTTTCTCGCATCGGAAGTTGTGCTGGAGGCCGGCAAGAAGACCTACCTCGTTCCGTTGACTCCCGCCGACAAACGTCTGATGGACGGGCAGGCAGATCCCGTCATGCCTTTTCGATTTGTAGAGATTGAGGGAGAAACCTCGAGCCTCGACAAGGACGGGATCCGACAACTCGTCGCCTACTATCCTTTCGATGATGGCGCCGCGGAATTCGACAGCTCCGATCCGAAGCTCAATGCCATCTGGGAGCTTTGCCGCCACACGATCAAGGCGACCAGCTTCGGCGGACTTTTTATCGATGGTGACCGGGAGCGCCTGCCCTACGAAGCCGATGCCTACATCAACCAGCTTGGCTGGTATTTTTGCACGCCAGACATCACGCTGCCCCGCTATACTTGGGAGTATCTGATCGATCATCCAACCTGGCCGACCGAATGGATTCTTTTCTCTGTGCTCCTGGCCTGGAGCGATTATCAGTATTCCGGCGATGCCGCCGGGTTGGTGAAATTTTATTCCGATCTCAAGGCCAAGTCGCTTCTCGCCTTGCAACGCCCCGACGGGTTGATCAGCACCATCGAACCTCCCGTCCCGGATGAAGTCGAACAGGCTATCCACATCGCAAGCATCCGCGACATCGTCGATTGGCCGCCCGTCGAGCGCGACGGTTACGAGATGATGACGGTCAATACCGTCGTCAACGCCTTCCACGCGCTCGCTCTGCAACAGATGGCCGAAATCGCCCGCGTCCTGAAGCGCGCGGACGACATCGACCAGTTCGAAGCGGCGGCAGCCCGGACAAAAAGCAGTCTCGACGAAAAGCTGTTCGACCCGCAGACCGGACTCTACGTCGATGGCGAGGGTAGCCGGCACAGCTCGATCCATGCTAATTTCTTCCCTCTCGCTTTCGGGCTGGTTCCGCCCGAACGCCGGGCCAGGATCGTCGCGTTCCTTTCGGAGCGCGGCATGGCGTGCAGTGTCTATGGCGCGCAGTTCCTCCTCGAGGCTCTTTTCGACCACGGCGCGGCCGATGAAGCCCTCGCTCTCATGACCGCCGACACCGACCGGAGCTGGAGCCACATGGTGGATGAGGGAGCCACCCTGACCTGGGAGGCGTGGGACGGAAAATACAAGCCGAATCAGGACTGGAACCATGCCTGGGGCGCGGCCCCGGCCAACATTATTCCCCGCAAGATCATGGGTATCGAACCCTTGGAACCTGGCTTCGACAAAATCCTAATTCAACCCCGCCTCACCTCGCTAAAATGGGCCAGGATTCGAGTGCCGACAATCCGGGGCAGCCTCTCTGTCCAGCTTGATAACGATTCCTGCTACCGCCTGGAAATCGATCTCCCCCCAGACACCACGGCGCGAATTGGCATGCCGCTGTCCGCACCGGATGGCCCGGCGAATGTGCTCCTGGATGGAAAACTAGTCGAAGGCACCGTAACCGCGAATACCGTTTTTATCGACGGAGTCGGGCCCGGACGACACACGCTGGTAGGGCCATAGCGGCAACTCCCAGGACGCAGGATGCCCCGTTGGTCGAGAAGAAGAAGGCTCTCAGACCACCTCTTCGAGTTTACTGGATTGTGTGGAGGAGGTTGTGCCAACCGCCTGTCGAATTCTACAGGCCCTTGGCACAAGAGCCGCTACAGCGCCCATTTGTTTCCAAGAGATGGTATCAGACCTTCCAGAGCTGCAGGACGCGGAGGTAGTTCGCGCGTTCGAAGGCTGCGGGATCCGGGGAATTGCGGTGGCTCAGGCAGCCGCGCATTTCGGAAATGTCGTTGTAGTCGTGCTCCTGCATCCAAGCTTCGAAATCCTTGGCCAGCGAGGCCAAGGCCTGCGGTCCCTGCCGCAGAAGAAGCGAGACGATCTGGAGAGTGTCGGCCCCGGCCATGATCCCCTTGATCGCGTCATGCACGCGGTGGACTCCTCCGCTCAGGGAGAGCGAGAGCGGGGTTTTTCCGTGGAGGACGGCCATCCAGCGGAGGCGCAGCAGGAGCTCCGACGAGGTCGATAGGAAAATTTTCGGCTCCACGTTGAGATCCTCGATGTCGAGGTCCGGCTGGTAGAACCGGTTGAAGAGGACGAGCCCGTTCGCCCCGGCGGCATGGATGCCTTTGGCCAGGTGGGGGAGCGAGGAATAAAACGGCGCGAGCTTCACCGCGAGCGGGATCGTGAGTTTCTCGCGGACGCCCGAGACGACCTCAAGGACGCGCTTCTCGATTTCGGCACCGCTCTCGTCGGGGTCGGTCGGCACCTCGTAGATATTGAGCTCGAGGGCATCGGCCCCCGCCTCCTCCATGAGTTTCGCATGGGCGACCCAACCGCCCGGGGTCCGTCCGTTGAGCGAGGCGATGACGGGGATCGACAGCCGGTTCTTCAGAAGTGCGATGTGGTTGAGGTAGTCCTCGGGTCCGAGCAAATACTCCGCGGATTCCGGGAAGTAGCTCAGGGCCTCGGCGCTCGAGGCTTCGACCGATTCCGTGAATTCGGCCATCGCCGAGGATTCGCCGGTGAGTTGCTCCTCGAAGAGCGAGTGCATGACAATCGCGGCGGCCCCGCTGTCTTCCAGCCGCCTTGCCATGTCGATGTCGTCGCCGAGCGGCGAGGCGCCGACGACAAACGGGGAATTGAGCTCGAGGCCGAGGTATTTGGTTTTCAGGTTCATGTGTTTTTCTCCGGAGTTGTTCCGCTGGCGGCCATGCGGCGATACAGGTCATAACGCGCGTTAAGCTGCTCCTGGGCGACATGGGCGAGAGCCGACGCGCGCTCCTTGTTCGTGGCCTCGAGGAAGCGGTAGCGGATTTCGTTTTCCGTGAACCGCGAGAGCGGAAGCTTCGGCGCGGGCGAATCGAGGACGAGCGGCGTGAGGCCGCTGTCCCGGCGACGCGGATCGTGACGGTAAAGCGGCCAGTAGCCGGTATCGACCGCGAGCTTCTGCTGCTCGAGCCCGTTCGCGAGGTTGTATCCGTGCGCGATGCAATGGCTGTAGGCGATGATCAGCGAGGTGCCCGGGAACGACTCGGCTTCCGCGAAGGCCTTGACCGTCTGGGAATCTTTTCCTCCGAGTGCCACGCGGGCGACATAAACATCGCCGTAACTCATGGCGACAAGACCGAGATCCTTCTTCGTGTGCGATTTTCCGGAAGAGGCGAACTTGGCCACGGCACCCATCGGGGTCGATTTTGACGCCTGCCCGCCGGTGTTCGAATAGACCTCCGTGTCGAGGACGAGGATGTTGACGTTTTCGCCCAGCGACAGGACGTGGTCGAGCCCGCCGAACCCGATGTCGTAGGCCCAGCCGTCGCCGCCCATGATCCAGACGGATTTCTTGACGAGGTAATCGGCGAGTCCGTCGAGCCGGGCGCGGAGGTTTTCCGGAACCCGAGAGATTTTGGTCCGGAGTTCAACGACGCGCTGCCTCTGTTCGGCGATCCCCGCCTCCGTGGACTGGTCGGCATCGAGGATCGTGGCGACGAATTCCGCGCCGAGCGCATCTTTCGAGGCGGCGAGGATTTCCTTGGCCTGGGTCTCTTTGTCCGAGACAGAAAGCCGGAGGCCGAGGCCGAATTCCGCGTTGTCTTCGAAGAGCGAGTTCGCCCAGGCGGGGCCGCGTCCGTCGGGATTCACGGTATAGGGGGTTGTCGGGAGGTTGCCTCCGTAGATCGAGGAGCAGCCGGTCGCGTTGGCGATGATCGCCCGGTCGCCGAAGAGCTGGGTGAGCAGCTTGACGTAGGGGGTTTCGCCGCAGCCCACGCAGGCGCCGGAATACTCGAAGAGCGGCGTGAAGAACTGGCTGTCCTTCACGATGTCGGTTTTCAGGCGCGTGCGGTCCGGCGCGGGAAGCGATTCGAAGAACGCGAAATTGATGCGTTCCTGATCCCGGAGCGGCTCCTGCGGGGCGGCATCGAGGGCCTTGTGCTTCGCGTTCGTCTTATCCTTGGCGGGGCAGACATTGATGCAGAGCCGGCATCCGGTGCAATCCTCGGGCGCGACCTGGATCGTGTATCGCTGGCCGGTGATTTCCGGAGACCTGAAGGCCACCGACTGGAACGTGGCCGGCGCGTTGGCCAGCTCGGATTCGGGATAGTATTTCGCGCGGATGGCGGCGTGCGGGCAGACGATCACGCATTTGTTGCACTGGATGCAGAGCGCGGAATCCCAGACCGGGAGCTCGAGGGCGAGATTGCGCTTTTCCCATTTGCTGGTGCCGACCGGCCAGACCCCGTCGGGCGGAAATGCGCTCACTGGCAGCTCGTCTCCGCGTCCGGCCAAGAGGGTTCCGGAGACGGTCCGCACAAACTCCGGGGCCTCGACCGGGATCGGGAACGGCCGCGGGCGCGTCGCGGTGGCGGTCGCGGGGACAACGACCTCGTGGACGCCCGCCACGGATTTGTCCACGGCGTTCCAGTTCCGCTGGACGAGCTCGGCTCCCTTGCGGGCGTAGCTTTTCTCGATCGCGCTTTTGATTTCGGCGATCGCCTGGTCGAGCGGCAGAATGTCGCTCAGCGCAAAATAAGCCACCTGCATGATCGTGTTGATCCGGGCGCCCATGCCGGTTTCCTTGGCAATCCGGTAGGCGTCGATCACGAAAAATTTCAGCTTCTTCGAAATGATGAGTTCCTGAGTCTCGTGCGAGAGGTGGTCCCACGCGGTGTCCGCGCTGTGCGGCGTGTTCAGAAGGAAGATCGCCCCCTCCCGGGCGGTTTCGAGGACCGGCTGCTGCTCGAGCAGGTGGTATTGGTGGCATCCGACAAAATCCGCCGTGGTGATCAGATACGGGGCGTGGATCGGCTCTTTTCCAAACCGCAGATGCGAGACCGTGACCGCGCCGGCTTTCTTCGAATCGTAAACAAAATACGCCTGCGCGTGGAGGCCGAGCTTCTTGGCGATGATCTTGATCGTGTTTTTGTTCGCGCCGACCGTGCCGTCGGAGCCGAGCCCGAAGAAGACCGCCTGGCTGAATGTTTGGCCCGGCAGGTTGAACGTCGGATCGTAGCGGAGCGAGAGCCCGCTGACATCGTCTTCGATTCCGATCGTGAACTCCTCGCGGGGCTTCTCCGCCTGCATGTCGGCGTAGATCGCCACCGCCATGGCCGGCGTGAATTCCTTGGAGGCGAGGCCGAAACGGCCCGCGTTGACTTTGGGAAGTTCTTTCCAGCGCGAGTGGCCTTTGGCGCGCAGCGTCGAGGACACATCCAGGAAGAGCGGCTCGCCCGGTGCGCCCGGCTCCTTGGTCCGGTCCAGAACGGTGATCTGCTTCACCGTGACCGGCAGGGCGTTCAGAAATGCCCAGGCGTCGAACGGACGGTAGAGGCGGACCTGGAGAACTCCCGTCCGCTGGCCGGTGCTGTTGAGATGCCTGGAGGTTTCCAAGAGCGTTTCGGCGCCGGAGCCCATCACAACCACCACGCGGTCGGCTTCCGGATCGCCGGTGTAGTCGAAAAGGTGATACGTGCGCCCGGTCAACGAGGCAAAACGGAACATCGCCTCCTGCACGATCCCGGGCAGGGCCGCGTAGAACGGGTTCGCCGCCTCGCGGGCCTGGAAAAAGGAGTCCGGGTTCTGGGCGGTCCCGCGGATGCTCGGGTAATCCGGCGTCATCGCCCGTTTCGCGTGGGCCTGGATCGCGCCCTCGTCGATCATGGCGCGGAGCGTGTCGTCGGAGAGCAGCTCCAGATCGTTGATCTCATGCGAAGTGCGGAAACCGTCGAAGAAATGCAGAAACGGGACGCGCGAAGGGAGGGTGGCCGCATGGGCGATGCAGGCGAAATCGTGGGCCTCCTGCACGCTGGCGGAGGACAGCAGCGCAAACCCGGTCTGCCGCACGGCCATCACATCCGAGTGATCGCCAAAAATCGAGAGGGCATGGGTGGCCAGCGAGCGGGCGGTCACGTGCATGCAGAACGGGATCAACTGCCCGGCCAGCTTATACATGATCGGGATCATGAGCAGCAGCCCCTGCGAGGCGGTGAACGTCGTGGCGAGCGATCCGCCCTGCAACATGCCGTGGATGGTTCCCGCCGCGCCCGCCTCGGACTGCATTTCCACGATTTTTGGAACATGACCCCAGAGGTTGGCCTGACCCTTGGACGCCCATTCGTCGGAAAGTTCACCCATCGGGGTCGAAGGCGTGATCGGATAGAGCGCGATCGTTTCGCTGAGCCGGTAGGCGACATTTGCCGCGGCTTCGTTCCCATCCATGCTCCGTCTTGCCGCACCGTTTTGTGTCTGCATAGAAGTATAAGTTATGCTAATACATAGGCCTGTAAAGAGAATATTTGGTAATGCTGAGCGCCCATTTTCCCGCTGGCACCGGGGGATGTGCGCTGATCTAATCGGCGGCATGCTTGAGGTGACTGTGTTGGCCAGCGGGAGTTCGGGAAACGCGTTGCTGGTGCGTTCCGGGGACTGTTGCGTGCTGGTGGATGCGGGGCTGAGCGCGCGCCGGCTTGGCACTTGCCTGGAGGCTTGCGGGGTCGCTCCCGGGTCGCTTTCCGGCATCCTTCTCACCCACGAGCACGGCGACCACACGAAGGGCCTGAAGGTGTTTGTGGACAAATACGGCGTGCCGGTGTTCGCCAACCCGCTCACCGCCGATCATCTCAAACGCGCGGGAGTCGGTGCTCGCTGGAATCTATTTTCGAGCGGATCGGGATTCGCGCTGGGAAGCATCGAGGTTCTGCCTTTTTCGGTTCCGCACGACGCCGCCGATCCGGTCGGTTTCGTGCTGCGGTCCAACGGGACCGGGTTCGCGGTGCTCACCGACCTCGGCTACGCCACCCGTCAGGTCGTGGAATCGGTCCGTGGGGTGCACGCCCTCCTGATCGAGACCAACCACGACGAAGCTCTCCTGCAAAACGACACCAGGCGCCCGTGGTCGGTGAAGCAGAGGATCCTGTCCCGCCACGGCCATCTTTCCAATTCCGCCGCAGCCGAGATCGTGGCCGAAGTGGCAACCGATGCGCTCCGCCACGTGCTGCTCGGACATTTGAGCCGGGACTGCAATTCCCCCGAGCTGGCGGTGATGGCTGTGGGTTCGCGCCTCGAGGCAGGTGGCCGCCAAGCGGTCCAGGTCCGGTGCGCGCGGACGGACGAAGAAGCGCCGATGCTCAGGCTTGTGGTTTGAGATCGCCGTCGCCAAAGAGTTGCCGGTAACCCTGGCCCCAGATCAGATACGCCAGAGGTGCGCTGGCGAGCATCCCCACACAACACGCGAACACGCCGACCATGGCGACCAGCCCGACCAGGATCAGAAGCCCGAATGCCCGGAACCACTGGCGGTGCACGGTTTTCAGGCTGGTCACGATCGCCTGCCAGAAACCGATTTTTTTGTCCACGATCAACGGGAACACGAAGGCGATTCCGACCGAGAGATAGATGAGCGGGATGAGCAGTATTACGCCGGACACAATGGCGGGCACCGGAGATTTCATCGAGGCCGCGAGAGTAGCTCCAGGAACCACGAGAACGAGGGCCATCACGAAAACCGCCACGAGCCAGACAAGCATGGCCAGCAGGAGTTGGACCCAGGCCGAGCCGCGAAATCCCGCAAATACATTGTCAATTTTCGCCTTGCCGGTCCTGAGGGTCTCGATGAAAAAAAACATGAACCCTGCGGAAAGGATCGAGGAGACTCCGGTCGCCAGAAGGTAGAAAAACAGGAACACGAAGCCCATCCCGATAATCATCCCGACCTGCGCCGATGATCCGTGGCCGGTGAAGCGCCCGAGCATGCTCTGCGCAATCTGCATCGGGATTTGAACAACGCCCGAGATCGCGAACAGCATTAGGGTCGCCACCACGCAGAGCCCCCAGTTCACCTGAAAGCATACCCACGCCTTGTTCAGGCACTCGTCAAACCGGATTTGTCCGGGCTGCTGAAAATCGGCCGGGGCATTTTCAACGAGGGGAGGTGCGGTGTGGACCGCCGGGATCAGACCGCCGGGAGGAGGCAGGTCGGCGAAGCTGGAAAGCGGCTGCCATGTTTCCATCCCTTCCTTCCAAGCGAGATCCGCCGGAAAAAATTGGCCGCTCTGCAGCCCGTTGGAGATTTCCTGTTCTGTGAACTGCCCGAGACTCTGGCGATCGCGGTTGACAAAGATCGTGGCCATGTCCGACATGCCTACACGATTCCCGCTGCAGCGGTCAAACTGTTATGCCACTTCCAAGTTGGAAGAGGCAGCATCGATTACTGCCTGCGGTCGGTCCGGAGGCCCGACCCTAACCTCGCCATCGGTAGAGCGTGACGTCCCGGCGCGCCTTGACATTTGACCTCTCAGACCATGCGTTTGGTATTACAGCCGGTCGAGGAGTTTTTGATGGATGCCGTCGAAGCCCCCGTTGGAAAAGACGGCGACGATGTCGCCCGCCGCAGCGAGCGGGCCGAGACGGGACACGATATCATCCGCCGTCGGTTCGTAGAAGGCCGGCTTTCCGGTGGCGGCGATGTCGGCCACCACTTTTTCGGGATTCAGGCGCTCGTTTTCCGGGAGCTGGTCGAGCCGCGCGATTCCTGCGATGAAAACCCCGTGGGCATCCTCAAATGCGGGTGGGAGCTGGCCCTGAAAAACCGCCCGCCGGGTCGTGTTCGAACGGGGCTCGAAGATCGCCCAAATCCGCGCTTTGCCATATTTGGCACGAAGCCCGGCCAGCGTCTCTCGGATCGCGGTCGGATGGTGGCCGAAATCGTCGATGACGGTGATACCGCGCACCGTCCCGCGCACTTCCTGGCGGCGTTTGATCCCGAGGAACGAGGCGAGCGCCTTGCGGATTTCCGCCGGCAAAATCCCGTAATAATGCGCCGCGGAGGCCGCCATCGCCGCGTTGCGGATGTTGAAGTCCCCGGACATCGGGATCTCGAACCTCTCTCCGAACAGCTCGAACGACGACCCTCCTTTGCCGTGCTTGGCATCCCGGATCTGGTTGCCGGCATTCGCCGAGAACCCGACCTCGATGATCGGAGCCGGGCACGTCCTGGCGACGTCGAGGCAGTTCGGGTCGTCGCCGTTTAAAAGCACCAGACCCTCGGAGGGAACGATGTTCAGCATGCGGCGGAAGCTGGTTTTGATTTCGTCGAGATCGCGGAAGATGTCGGCGTGGTCAAACTCGATGTTGTTCACGATCACCAGCTCGGGCAGGGAGTGGACGAACTTCGAGCGCTTGTCGAAAAACGCCGTGTCGTATTCATCGCCCTCAATGATGAAATGTTTCGAGTCTCGCAAGCAGGCCCCCTGGCCGAGGTTGGCCGGGATCCCGCCGATGAGATACCCCGGCGCCAGGCCTGCGGATTCAAAGATCCAGGCGAGGAGGGACGTGGTCGTCGTCTTGCCGTGCGTGCCGGTCACAACGATGTTGTGCCGCCCGCGCAGGAAGAACTGTTTGAGGATCTCCGGGAGCGAGAGGTAGTAAAGCTTGCGGTTGAGAACCACTTCGACGGCGGGATTTCCGCGCGACATGGCATTGCCGACCACGATGACATCGGCGGCGGGGATGTCTTCGGGGCGATACCCCGGGATGATCGTCACCCCTTTCGAGGAAAGGAACGTGGACATCGGAGGATAGACTTTGTCGTCCTGCCCTGTGACTTTGAATCCCCGGTCATGCATCGCGGCCGCGACCGAGCCCATGGCCGTGCCGCAGATGCCCAGAAAATGAACGTGTCGGAATGGGCTTTTCATGGTTTGCCGGTCGCTGGGATGCGAAGCAGTGACATCAGTATACGTCCTTCCTGTAGCGCTTCTCGGTTTTCATCAAATCCACATAGTCCTTTGCTTGTTCCGCCGTCCTGCCGCCGTGTTGTTCCACAATCCGGTGCAGCGCGGCGTCGACGTCTTTCGCCATGTTGGCCGCATCGCCGCAAACGTAGAAATACGCCCCGCGCTCCAGCCAGTCAAACAACTCCGCTCCCGCCTCAATCATGCGGTGCTGGACATAGATTTTCTGCGCCTGATCCCGCGAAAACGCGGTCGTCAGTTTGGTCAGGTTCCCAGCGCGCAGGGCCGCGCCCCACTCCTCGCCATACAGAAAATCCGTGGCGGCATGCTGTTCACCGAAGAACAGCCACGCCGGTCCTCTGGCTCCAGTGGTCTGCCGCTCCTGAATGAACGCGCGAAATGGTGCTACACCTGTGCCCGGCCCGACCATGATCACCGGGGCCTCCGGGTTTTCCGGCATACGAAAATATTTCGCGCTGTGGACAAAAACCGGAATCCCATCCGCCCGTTCCGCAAGGAACGTCGAGCAGACGCCGTTGCGCTCGCGCGGACTGTGTTCGACCCCGTATTTGACCACCGCAACAGTCAGGTGAACCGACTCGCCGACGGCCTTCTGCGAGGAGGCGATCGAATACAGCCTCGGCTGGAGCTTGCGCAGGGTCCCGACGAATTCCCCGGGCGTGAACTTGGCCGCCGAAAATTTCTGGAGCACGTCCAGCACGTCGCGCCCCCAGAGAAAATTCGACAGATCCGCCGACGCCGCCGGGTCCAGAAGCGTCGCGAGAAATTTTCCGGAGCTGTCTTTTCCCGAGACCGCCAGCAGCAGTTGCTTCGAAGGTTCGGTGATGACGTAATGCTTCAGCAAGGCCTCGCGCAGCGGGAATTGCTGCCCGTCCGCCACCGGCACTTGCTCGGTCCCGGAGAAACCCAGCGCGCCCAGGATCAGCCTCACGAGTTCCGGCGGATTGGAGGGAACAACCCCCAGCGAATCCCCGGGATCGTATTTCAATCCCGACCCTCGGATCGAGATCTCGAAATGCCGCGTGTCCTTGTTGGATCCCTCCACCGTCAGCCGGCGGTTGACAGCAAGCACGGCCGGGAAGGGATTCTTCCGCGAATATCCTGATTCGGGCAACATGGGCTGTGCAGTAAATGAGATGTCCCGCCCTCATGCAAGCGCGGCGTTCTTTCCTCCCGCCAGAGGAGCGGACACCAGAATTTCCTCATTGCAACCGGAACTGAACTGAAGGAGTGTTTGCGGTTTGCCGTCCGTCCGCGCCACAGGCCGACATGGAGGGGGCAAATCGAACCAAGTTTTCATGAGCGAAATCAAAGCTGAACCAGAACCTGTGGATTATGCAGGAGCGGAAATCAACACGGCCCTCGGGGCGGATGAAAAAATCCGCTTTCTCGCGGAGATGCTGCGGATCCGCCGGTTCGAGCAGACGGCCCTGAAGTATTACAACCAAGGCAAAATGGGGGGGTTCCTCCACCTTTACATCGGCCAGGAAGCCGTCGCGGTGGGCACGGTCTCGCTCATGGGGAAAAACGACCACGTGATCACCGCCTACAGGGATCACGGCCACGCGCTGGCGGTGGGGATGGACATGAACTCCTGCATGGCGGAGCTTCTCGGCAAGGCCACCGGCTGCTCGCACGGCAAAGGCGGCTCGATGCATTTCTTCGCGCCGGAAAAAAACTACTGGGGCGGGCACGGGATCGTGGCCGGCCAGACCCCGCTTGGGCTCGGCCTTGCCTACGGCCTGAAATACAAAGGCCTGAAAGGTTGCTGCCTCTGCTTTCTGGGTGACGGGGCCGTCAACCAGGGTTCCTTCCACGAATCGCTCAATCTGGCCGCGCTCTGGAAGCTCCCGGTGATTTACGTAATCGAAAACAACCAATACTCGATGGGGACGAGCATGGAGCGTTCTTCCGCAATCAAGAACTGCCTCGCCGAGCGCGCGGAAGGATACGGGATCGCGTGGGATGCCGCGAACGGGGAGGATCTCTACGAAGTCCGCGCAAAAACCTGGAACGCCATCCGGCGGGCGCACGAGGAGTCGCTCCCCTTTGTCCTCGAGGTCGATACCTACCGCTATTACGGGCACTCGGTGGCCGACGCGAACGCGAAAAAATACCGCAGCGCCGATGAGATCGAACGCTACAAGACCCACCACGATCCGATCCGGCTCTGGCGCAGCCGCCTTGTCGATGAAAAGGTCCTCACCGAGGAATCCGCCGACGAGCTCGATGCCACCGTCAAGCTGGAGGTCGCCGAGGCCGCCAGGTTCGCCCTCGAGAGCGAAGACCCCGCGCCCGAGAGCATTTTCGAGGATATTTACTGGGAGGTCGACAACCAGACCGAGGCTGGGCAGAGCGGCCGCCATTTCTTTGGAGACTGAAACAGTATGCCACTCATCACCTACCGCACGGCCCTGAACCAGGCTCTCGCCGAGGAAATCCTCCGCGACGAGAACGTGGTCATCATCGGCGAGGAAGTCGCCCAATACAACGGGGCCTACAAAGTCACCGAGGGGCTCTGGGCGCGCTTCGGCGACAAGCGCGTCGTGGACGCGCCGATCAGCGAGGCGGGGTTCATCGGGATGGGCATAGGCGCCTCGATGCTCGGCATCCGCCCGGTCATGGAGCTCATGTTCTGGAGCTTCGCCTACGTGGCCTGGGACCAAATCATCAACAACGCCGGGCAGGTCCGCTACATGAGCGGCGGCCTCATCAATTGCCCGATCGTCATCCGCGGGCCGGCAAACGGAGGCACTAACGTCGGCGCAACCCACTCGCACACCCCGGAAAATCTCATCGCCAACACGCCCGGCCTGAAAGTCGTCTGTCCGGCCACCGCCTACGATGCGAAGGGCCTCATGAAGTCGGCCATCCGGGACAATGATCCCGTGTGCTTCATGGAAAATACGCTCCTTTACGGCGAGTCCTGGGAGGTTCCCGAGGAAGAATACCTCATCCCGCTCGGAGTGGCGGACATCAAACGCGAAGGTTCGGACATTTCTCTCATCGCGCACGGACGGGCGGTCCTCACAGCGCTCAAGGCCGCAGAAATCCTCGAGGCCGAACATGGCATCCACGCCGAGGTTCTCGACCTGCGCTCAATCCGTCCGCTCGACGAGGAGGCCATTCTGAACACCGTCCGGAAAACCCACCGCGCCGTGCTGGTGGACGAGAACAAGCCGTTCTGCGGGGTCTCCGCCCAGATCGCAGCGACGATCCAGGAAAAGGTGTTCGACGAGCTCGACGCCCCGGTGCAGCGGGTCTGCGCCCTCGACGCCCCAGCGATTTATTCGCCCGCGCTCGAACCGGTCCAGTTGCCCACGCCTGAGCGGGTCGTGATAAAAGCGCTGGATATTTGCTGATCAACCATCACCATTCAAAATTCCTATGCCAGACATCACGATGCCAAAGTTGAGCGACACTATGCTCGAGGGGACGCTCGTCAAATGGCTGAAAAAAGCCGGCGACAAGATCGAGATCGGAGATATCCTCGCCGAGGTCGAAACCGACAAGGCCACGATGGAAATGGAGGCATTTGACGAGGGCACGCTTGTCGAAATCATCGTTCCCGAGGGAGGCGTGGTCAAAGTCGGCGAACGACTCGCCGTCCTCGGCGGCGGATCCTCCCCGGCGAAACCCGCCGCCGCGGTTCCCGCCGCGAAACCGGCACCCGCTGCCGCACCAAAGCCGGCCCCGAAGTCCCCGGCTCCACTGACCCCGAAGCCCCGCCCGACTGCGGGCGGTGGCGCGCGCATCAAAGCTTCACCTCTGGCGAAAAAAATTGCGCTGGAGCGCGGGATCGACCTTGCCGGAGTTTCCGGAACCGGCCCCGGCGGACGCATCCTCGCGGCGGACGTCCCGGAGAAAGGCGCGGCTCCGGCCGTGCGGACATTCGCGCCCGCAGCTTCCTCATCCTCACTCCAGATCGAGGTCCCCTCGTCGGACGCCGACAAGCGGGTTCCCCTGTCGGGAATGCGCCGCACGATCGCGGAGCGGCTCCTGGCCAGCAAGACCCAGATCCCTCATTTTTACCTCTCGCTGGAAATCGACGCCGCCCCGCTCGTCGCGCTGCGGAAGGACATCAATGCCGCCGCAGAAGCGGCCGGTTCGCAGAAGATCACTGTGAATGACTTCGTCCTGCTCGCCACCGCGCGCGCCGCAGCCCTGCACAAAAAAATCAATTCGGCCTTCGCGGGGGACTCGGTCGTCGAATACGCCACGGTCAACCTCGCGGTTGCGATCGCGGTCGAGGACGGCCTGATCACCCCGGTGATCCGCGATGCCCAGAAACTCAGCCTGCGCGAGATCAGCGCAGCCGTGAAAGACTTGGCCGCACGCGCACGCGCAAAAAAACTCAAACCCGAGGAATACCAGGGCGGCACGGTCACGGTCTCGAACCTCGGGGCCTTCGGCGTCGAAAACTTCTACGCGATCATCAATCCCCCGCAGGCCGCGATTCTCGCTGTCGGAGCCATCGTGAAAAAGCCCGTGGTGAACGCGCAGGATCAGGTCGTTGCCGGGCAGCGCATGTCTCTCGGCCTCAGCGGAGACCACCGCGTCGTGGACGGGGCTGCGGGCGCGGAATTTCTGGCCTCCCTCAAAAAGAGCCTGGAAACGCCGGCCACCCTGCTGTTTTAGAAAAATTCCCCGCGGCATGTGCATCCTGCCCATGCGTGGCAATTCAGTAAGACATAGGCATCCTGCCCATGCCGCGGGAATTGGTTCGCGTTCCTCCTTGCCAACCGGTTCCATCCCATTATCCTACTCGCCCTCTATCTATGAACATCCACGACTTTTTGATCCTGGCCCAGGCTGCACCGGCCGGCGCTCCGCCGCAAAACCTGCTCGTCACCATGATGCCGCTGGTTTTCATCTTCGTCATTTTCTATTTCCTCCTCATCCGGCCGCAGCAGAAGAAGCAGAAAGAGCACGAGAAGCTCGTCCAGGCGGTCAAGACCGGTGATCAGGTCGTCACGAGTTCCGGCATCCACGGCACGATTTCCAACGTGAAGGACAAGACGGTCATTGTCAAAATTGCGGACAATGTGAAAGTGGAATTCGACCGATCGGCGATTGTTGCCGTGGAAAAAACCGCCGCTGCCACCTGATTTTCCCTCCTCCCGCCCCGGGCGGCGGTCCCACCATCCTCCTGCCATGTCACCTGTTTACACTTTTCTCTTCGGCCTCGCGCTTCTCGCGCTCTTCGCCTGGTATTTTGCAACCGAACTCGCCGCGCGTAAACGCTGGCTCGGGCTCATCCTGACCGTCTGCCTGACCGCCTATTGCCTGGGCCAAATCTGGCCGCCGGGGCAGAAAATCCGCCTCGGCCTCGACCTTCAAGGCGGGACATCGTTCCTCATCAAGCTGATCCCGCAAACGGAAACCGGCATCACCAAGGATCTTCTGGACCAGGCGGTCGAGGTCATCCGCAAACGCGTGGACCAATACGGAGTTAGCGAGCCGGTCATCAGTCCGCAGGGCAAGGACCGGATCCTTGTCCAGATCGCTGGCTTGGACGCCAAGCAAACCGAAGAGGCCAAGACCCAGCTCCAGAAAGTCGCCAAACTCGAATTTGCGATGGTCGATCCCGGCGGCGACGCCCGCGTGGCGCGGATTCGGGCGGGCGAGGAAGTCATGCCTCCCGCCTACATGCTCAAGCCCTACAAGCTGAAGAAAGATTCCAAGGATCCCAAGGACGTCACCCAGATCCTGATCACGCGACGGCCCGCGCTCACGGGCGAGCATGTCGCCCGGGCGTTTCCGTTTTTTGACCAACAAGGCTACGGGGTTTCGCTTGAACTCGACGCCGAGGGGGCGAAGATTTTTGACGAGGTCGCTTCGCAGCACAAGGGCCACCAGATGGCGATCCTGCTCGACGGCGAGGTCCTCTCGGCGCCGGTCCTGCAGAGCGACCATTATTTCGGTCACGCCCAGATCACTGGCCACTTCACGGACAAGGAAGCCCGCGAGCTCGCCAGTGCGCTCGAGAACCCGCTGCGAGTGCCGGTTCAGATCGAGGAAACCCGGAGCGTCTCCCCGACGCTGGGGGCGGACTCGGTGCGGAGCGGCGTCGTGGCCGGACTTCTGGGCCTCGTGTTCGTGATGACGTTCGTGCTGATCTACTACCGGTTCGCCGGCGTCGTGGCGATCTTCGGGCTCCTGATCAACATCGTGATCCTCTTCGGCCTGATGGCGATGTTCCACTTCACGCTCACGCTTCCAGGCATCGCGGGCATCATCCTCACCATCGGCATGGCGGTGGATGCGAACGTGCTGATCTACGAGCGGCTCCGCGAGGAGATGGCGGCGGGCAAGTCCCTGCCAGCCGCGCTCAACGGCGCCTACGAAAAGGCGTTCAGCGCGATCTTCGACGCGAACGTCTCCACGCTCATCACCGCGGTGATCCTCTTCTGGCAGGCGACCGGTTCGGTGAAGGGGTTCGCCGTCACCCTCACGCTCGGCATCATCGCCTCGATGTTCTCCGCCCTGCTCATCACGCGCACGGTCTTCCGCTGGCTTGTGGACAAGGACCTCCTGAAACACATCTACATGATGGATCTGGCCCCGAAGCGGAAGTTCGACTTCCTCGGCAAACGCTGGGCCGCGGCCGTCTTTTCGCTGGTCCTGATTGGCGGCTCAATCGGGGTCTTCGCCCTGCGCGGCGCAAACAATTTCGGCATCGATTTCCGCGGCGGCGACTTGCTGACCGTGGACTCCACCAAACCGGTGACCGTCGCCGAGGCGCGCAAGGCGATCAACAACCCGGAGGTCGTGATCCAGTCCGAACACGCGGGTCTGAAAGAACTCCTGACCTTCCGCAGCGCCCAAGGGACATCAACCTCGGTGGTCTCCAAACTCAACGAGGCGTTCCCTGACCGCGGCATCACGGTGGTCGGGCAGGACACCGTCGGCGCGCAGATCGGAATGGAATTTGCCAAGCGGGCGGTCTATGCCCTGGGTCTCGGTATTCTGGGCATCCTGGTTTACGTGACGCTGCGGTTCGAGTTTTCCTTCGCGCTCGGAGCGGTGGTGGCGTTGCTGCACGACGTGATTATCACGGTCGGGGTGTTTGCCCTCACCGGAAGGGAGCTGTCGCTCGTGATGGTGGGTGCCGTGCTGACGATCGCCGGCTACTCGATCAACGACACCATCGTCGTTTACGACCGCATCCGCGAGGGGCTGAAGCACGGGGCCAGCGGCTCGATCCAGACCCTGATGAACAACAGCATCAACGAGACGCTCGGACGCACGATCCTTACCGGAGGAACCGTGCTCCTGTCTGTCGGAGCACTCTTCTTCTTTGGCGGCGCGGTCCTGCGGGACTTTTCGTTCGCGATTCTCATCGGCATCGCCATTGGCACCTACTCGTCCGTCTTCGTCGCCGCCCCGATCGTCCTGTGGTCTTCCAAGCTGCGCGGCAAGAGCGTCCGCCGCGAGGTCCTCGAAAGCGGCTCGCTCAAACAGAGCTGACCGGAATCCGTCTTGTCAACCCGGCTCCGCCGCGCTAGCGGTGGAGCCCTATGAAAAATCTTGCTGCCGCAGTGACGGGCATCGCCCTTTTCACAACCGCCTGCGAGAATCTGACCCCCGGTGAGAACGCCGGCGTCTTCGGAGCCGCGGCCGGTCTTGCCACCGGCGTGCCGCTCGCGGTCGCTGGCGTGGACCCGGCGATCACGATCCCGGTCACCGCCGGAGCGGTGGTTGTTGCCGCCGCCAGCGCCTACATCATCTCGAAACAGCAGGCCACGGAACGCCAGCGCAAAATCGCCGAACAACGGGCCCGCCTCTACATGGCCCGCCGGCAACAGCAGCTGGCATCGCAGCCGTCCGCAAAAAAAGCGAAGCCCTCCCGTTTCATCGCCGTCCAGACGGAGAAGACCGCGAAGTCCCAGGGCAAGGCCTCGGTCATGGTTTTCGACACGCAGACTAACGAGGTGGTGGGAAACAATGTCTATGATTTGAAGTCCGCCCCCCAGGTCGGGCAAACCGCCAAATTCGACACCTATTCCGCCCAATACGTCGGAACCGGCAACTGATTTTGCGGGCTGGATCCACCATTGTGACGAAATTGTAACAAATCCGTTTTTGAACCAATCGCGCGATGGGATGTAATCTGCCCGCCTACCAGCAAAAACATGAACCTCAGCAAATTCGTCCTCGTCGTGGGATCAGCCGTTCTCGGCATGGCATCCCAGTCCCCCGCCCAACAATTGTCCGGGGCCGGCGCCACATTCCCCGCTCCGCTCTATCAGCGCTGGGGAGTTGAATACAACAAGCTGCATCCGGACGTTCAGGTGAATTACCAATCGGTCGGGTCCGGTGCGGGGGTGAAAAATTTCACCGCGGGCGTGGTGGATTTCGGGGCCAGTGACGCGGCGATGACCGACGCGGAAATCGCCAAGGTCCCGAAAGGCGTGGTGATGATTCCCGCCACAGCCGGAGAAATTGTGTTCGCCTACAACCTTCCGGGCATCCCGACTCTCAACCTCCCGCGAGAGGCGATGGCTGGCATCTATCTCGGCACGGTCACGAACTGGAGCGATCCGGTGATCGCGAAGGCCAACCCCGGAGTGAAGCTGCCGAATCTTCCGATCCAGGTGGCCTACCGTTCGGACGGCAGCGGCACGACCTATGTCTTCACCCAGCATCTTTCCGCGATCAGCAAGGATTTTCACGACAAGGTCGGCACCGACAAATCGGTCACCTTCCCGGCGGGAGTCGGCGGAAAAGGAAACGAAGGGGTCACGGCGCTCGTCAAGCAGTCGCCGGGCGCGGTCGGCTACGTCGAATACGGCTACGCCAAAGGAAACGGTCTCGCGATGGCAAACCTCGAAAACAAATCCGGCAAATTCGTCTCGCCGAGCGGCGAGGCCGGCGCGGCAACCCTTGCCAGCGTCACTCTCCCCGAAAACCTTCGCATCTGGCCGGTCGATCCCGAAGGTGCGGGCGATTACCCGATCGTCAGTTTCACATGGCTCCTTCTCTACAAAAAATATGACGACGCGGCGAAGCTCAAGGCTCTCAGGGATTTCGTGGCTTACGGGCTGACCACCGGCCAGTCGTTCTCCGAGGCGCTCGGCTACATCCCACTACCCGCTCCGGTCGTCGAGAAGGCGCAGGCCGCCCTCGCCACCGTGCAATAACCGCCCGTGTCCAGCAAAGCTCCAGAATCCCGCGCAATCGCGGAGGTGCGGGTGGGGCCGGACCTTTTTCATCTCCTGTGCTGGGTGGCCTCAGCGGCGGCTGTAGCCACCCTCGGGCTCATCGTGTATGAGATCGTCTCCGGCGCCTGGCCGGCGATCCAGAAATTCGGGTTCGGGTTCCTCACCAGTTCCTCGTGGGTGCCGAACCGCGAGAATTTTGGCGTGTTTCCCTTCATCGTCGGAACGCTCGCGAGTTCGCTGATCGCGATTCTCTTCGCCTTCCCGCTCGGCCTCGCGATCGCGATTTTCCTCAGCGAAAATTTCCTTCCGCTGCCTGTCCGGGAAGCGGTGAGGTTCGTGGTCGAGATGCTCGCGGCGATCCCGAGCGTCGTCTATGGCCTGTGGGGGATATTTGTCGTGATCCCGCTGGTGAAAATTTTCGGGGCGTGGGCGGTTTCGGTTTCTCACGGTGTCCCTGTCCTGGAGACGCTCTTTGCGCCGCCCGCCTACGGCAACTCGATGCTGACGGCCAGCATCGTGCTCGCACTGATGATCCTGCCCACGCTGACCGCGATTTCGCGCAATTCGCTCACCGCCGTCCCGAAGACGCTGCGCGAGGGAGCCTACGCGCTGGGAGCAACGCGCTGGGAAGCGATCCTGGGCGTCATCCTCCCGACCGCCGCCCCGGGCGTTGTGGCGGCGACAATCCTCGCGCTCGGACGCGCCATGGGCGAGACGATGGCCGTCGCCATGCTGATCGGAAACAGCTCGCGGCTGTCCTGGTCGCTGCTCTCGCCCGGCGGCACGCTGGCCGGACTACTGGCCAACCAGTTCGGCGAAGCCGAGGGGATGCAGGTCAACTCTCTCATGTTCGCGGCCCTCATCCTCGTGGTGATCACCCTCTTCGTGAATCTTCTCGGAGAGGCGGTCCTTCGCTACACCCAGCAACAAACTGCGGGGATCCGCTGAGCCCATGGACAACATCGTCACCCACGCGCCGGATTTTTTCCACGACAGCCAGGCCGAGTCCACGAAGGCGATCGCCCGGTCGCTCTGGAACCGCGTCCTCAGTTGCCTCTGCGTCGCTCTTTCACTTTTGACCCTGGTCCCGCTCGTCTCGATTGTTTACTTGGTTCTCAAAAATGGCCTGCCGCTGCTGAAGTGGTCGGTATTCACGCAGCTTCCCCCCGCGGCCGGCATGGTCGGCGGAGGCTTTGGCAACGCTGTGCTCGGCACGCTCGTGATGGTAGGTCTCGGACTCGCGTTGTCCGCCCCCGTCGGAATTCTCTCGGCGATCTATATCAACGAATACACGCCGGGCGGCCATCTGGCACGCGCGGTGCGGATCGTGGCCAAGCTTCTCACCGGCATCCCCTCGATTATCTGCGGGGTTTTCGCATTCGCTATGGTCGTCGCGGCCAGCGGCACGTTCTCCGCTTATGCTGGCGGTGTGGCGCTCGCAGTGCTCATGCTCCCGACGATCCTTCTCACCTCCGAGCAGGCGCTCCTGGGCGTCCAAAGCGCCCACCGCGAGGCCTCCTACGGCCTGGGAGCCACGAAATTCCAAACGATCGTCCGCATCGTTCTCCCGGATGCCCTGCCTGCCATCATGACCGGGATCATGCTGGCGATCGCCCGCGCCGCAGGAGAAACCGCCCCCCTGATCTTCACCGCCCTCTTCAGCCAGTTTTGGGCCAAATCCCTCTCGGAGCCGACCGCCTCGCTGTCGGTCCTAATCTACAATTTCTCCACCGTCCCGTTCCCCCACCAAATCCAAATGGCCTGGACGGCATCGCTCGTTCTTGTCGCCTTTGTCACGCTGGCCAACATCACCGCCCAACTCGCGTTTTCGAAAAAGCACTAGCGTTTCCCGCCGCACCATGGAACATGCATCGGATACTATGACTGAAACCATCGCGAGATCCGCCGATGCGCAGAACGCGGCCCCGGGACGCCCGGATTTTTTGACCGTGCGCGATTTCGATTTTTATTATGGGAAGAAGCAGGCGCTTTTTGACATCAGCATGGATATCCCGGAGAAGCGGGTCACCGCGTTCATCGGACCTTCGGGCTGCGGCAAGTCCACGCTCCTGAGAAACTTCAACCGCATGAACGAGCTGATCGACGGGATCAGCCACTCGGGGGATATCCGGCTGCTCGGGCAGAGTATTTTCGACAGGAGCGTCGAGGTCATCGCTCTCCGCCGGAGCGTCGGGATGGTCTTTCAGAAATCCAACCCGTTTCCAAAATCCATCTACGAGAATGTCGTTTACGGGCTGCGGATCGGCGGGGAAAACAAAAAGGCCGCGCTCGACGAGGCGGTCGAGCGCAGCCTGCGCGGGGCGGCGCTCTGGGACGAGGCAAAGGACCGGCTGCACGAGAGCGCGCTCGGACTTTCCGGCGGTCAGATGCAGCGGCTCTGCATCGCGCGCGCCATCGCTAACCGGCCGAAGGTCCTGCTCATGGACGAACCCTGCTCGGCGCTCGACCCGATCGCCACGGTCAAGGTCGAGGAACTCATCCATGAGCTTAAACAGGAATTCACGATCGTCATCGTCACCCACAACATGCAGCAGGCGACCCGCTGCTCGGACAAAACCGCGTTCTTCTACCTCGGCCGGCTCATCGAATTCGCCGAGACTCAGAAAATTTTTTCGAACCCCGTGCAGAAGCAGACCGAGGACTACATCACCGGACGGTTCGGGTGAGAGAGTTACTGCAAAACCATTTCCTCGGTCGAGAGCCGGCGCTTCAGGAAGATCAGCGTGTCGATCGCACTGGTAAACTGCGAGGGATCTTCGGCAAAAAGGCCGGATCGCGCGTTGTCGATGAACCGGGCAAAAAAGCCGATGACATCCCCGGTGGCGACGCGCCCATCGCTCTGCGCGGCCAGGTCGCCGTATGGCCAGATCGCGAGAAGCCGCCGTTCCACCGCCCCCGGATCTGCGAGGAGTTCCTTGATCTCGGACGACGTCGCCGATTTGTCCCAGGCACATCCGCGGGTGACGAGTTGCAGCGAGGAGACGGCGAGGAAAAAGAAGTCCGTGAGTTTGTCGAGGGGTGAGAAGACCCGGCTGTAAGAGTCGAGATCGATCGCCTTGAACTGCCCGCGACGGCTCATCATCACGTTGCCGTTTTTCAAGTCGTTGACCGCGAACCCTAGGTGGTGGACTTCCTCGAGCCACAGGGCCGTGCTGGTGAGCAGATCCATGATGTGACCCAGCCCCGGCGGTGCGACAAACGGCGGCGATTTCCGTTCCCTCCGCCAGGCTTCACCGGCGCTTCCGCTGAGAGATTTCAGAAATTCACGGTTGGTGTCATCCTTCGATGACCGCCCGGATTGTGGACGCCGGATGCTGGCGTGCTCGCTTCCGGCGATCCCGATCAGATGGTCCAGCGTATCCCCCTCGACGATCTGCAGGATGTGGTAGTTCGAGCGGATTTTTTTCAGGTGGCCCGCGTCAAAAATCCGGATGACGTGGGGCGACTTCGAGAGCCCGCGGGCGATCGCCATGATCGTGTCCGCTGCCTCGATGGCTTCCTTTTTGTGGCCCTTCCGGATGCGGTCCACCTTCAGGGCCACGCGTTCAGGGATGCTGCCGTTAGTCACGTTGATCGCCTCATAAACGCGCCCGAACTGTCCCATGCCAAGCTGGCCGATGATCAGATACCCGATATCTTCAAACGGTCCGCGCACCCGTTTCCAGGCATCCTCGTCCTCGTCATCAATAATTCCGTAACGGTCGATTTCAGGCCGGGGAGTCTTGATTTTTTTCGGCCCTTTCCACTCGACCGGCATCGCCTCCTGCCAGGCCGGCTTGGCCGGCATGAGCCCCGCAATGCTGAGCCTCAGGTAACGGGAATCCAGAAAGTCGCGGACAATGACTGCGGCCGTCTCCCACAAGTCCGCGACGTTGCGATCCCGGAGCAGGAACGACACATCGGAAAGCAGCCGGAAGAACGGCTCCCTGGTAAAGAGCTCGCGCCTTTCCATTTTTTCCCGCTTCGCGGAAAGAATCTCGAACGCCTCCCCCGCCTTGTTCGGTTGAAGGCGACCGTCCTTTTTGCCCTCGTAGAGCACGTGGAGGTTCACCAGCGACCAATTTGTAGTCAGCTTGATCCGTTCGGTGAACCGGTCCCTCGGATACCTCTCGTGGCCGAGTTGCAGAAGGACGTGCCGAACCACTTCCCAGATTTTTCCCAACCGTTCCATCTGGCTGCCCGGGCTGTCGAGCAGGGGCTCGAACTCCTCGAACATCCGCGTCCGCACCAGGATCCTTGATTCCGCGGGCGACATGTCGTCGTTCACCCGCATCTCCCGCGTCGCGAAAGCCGGCAGGTCGGTGCAGGAATCCAGTTCCAGCACAGAGGCGGAATTGGCCGGGTTTCCGAAAACCATGTCATGGAAAACTCCGGCAGCCACCGGGCTTTTTTCCAGATACGCTTGGACTTCGCGGAAAGCCTGTGTCAGAACGCCCGCCCAGCGCACGGAGCGAGGGTTGCGCGCGGAAAATTCCAGCCGCCGCCGCTTTTGTTGGATGAGGATTCCCATTTCGAACCCGCCATCCTGGCGCTCGCCCCAAGGCCTCCTCAGGTAATCCAACCACTCGCCCGCTTCGCCGGCGAAAACGGTTGAGCTGCGGTTGGTCGGGAGGATGCACCGACCGGCCGGTCGCTCATCGCGGAGCAAGCGCTTGTCGCGGCTGTCTTCCAAGCCCAAGGCGGTAAGAAAATGTCTGAGCAAATCCGCCATGCCGTGCGGCTGATGATGCAGGGTTTCGGACGTCTTGCAAGGACTCCTGCTCCCGGGGCCACGGAGAATCCTAAAAACCCGGCTTGTCTTCCCGTGGCATCGTGCGGATGTTACGACAGCAACAATGAGCCCCGAACCTTCCCGCCACATATTCACCGACTTCGACTCCACATTGTCGGAACTGAGAAAGAACGTGCTGATGATGGCCAGCCTCACCGTCCGCAATCTGGAGAACGCCCGTAAAGGCCTCTTCGATCGGGACGAGGACTGGTGCAACACAGTGATCGCTGACGATGAGGAAATCGACACCCTGGAAATCCAGGTGGACCGGGATGGAATTGAAACCATGCTGCGTTTTCATCCGGTGGCTTCAGATCTGCGCCAGGTGATCGCCTCGATGAAAATGAGCGTCAACCTCGAACGCATCGCCGACCAGACCGTCGGCATCGCCCGGCGTGCCCGGAAGCTCAACGCGCATGCGCTGCTCACGGAAGCCGCCGAGCTCGAACCGCTGTTCCGTCACGCGGGATCCATGCTGCTTGATGCCATCAAAGCTTTTGCCGACCAGAACACCGAGCTGGCGCGCACGCTCAAACCCCGCGACCGAGAGCTGGATGCCATGAACCGGGATTTTGCAAACAAGCTCACGGAACTGATGCCAAAACGCCCCGAGTCGATCCAAGGCTACCTCGAACTGATTTTCATCGCCCGATTCCTCGAGAGGATCGGCGATCAGTCAACGAATGTTGCCGAGGATACAGTCTTTGCCGTGGCCGCCGAAGATATCCGACACCTCCAGGAGGGGTAGGCACCCACCCGCCAGATCAGGGACCCGCGATTTCGTAGTCGCGAAGATAGCAGCCGGGATCTTCCGCCCAGGGGTCGCCGTATTTTTGGAATGCGCGCGCACGGAATCCTCCTCCGCAGACTTCATGGAACCGGCATTCGACACACCGGCCCTTCAAGATCGGGCGGCAGCCACGAAACCCGGACAAGAACTCGTCGTTTTGGCTGTCCTTCCAGATCTCGCTGAACGGCCGATCCTTGACATTCCCGAGAGCGTGGCCGTTGCAGAACCGGGCGGGATGGACGTTGCCCTGGCTGTCGATACTTGACACCCCCGGGCCTGGAGTGTTCCTCCCGCCCACATGGTTTTTGAGCAGCTTCCAGATCTCATCTGTGCGCTTCGGATCCCTCCTTCGCATGTTGAGCCAGAAAAAGACCCCGTCCACCGGCTGGTCCACAGTAAGCACCTCCGTGCTGCTGCCCTCGCGGTTCCAGCGCAGGACCGCATCGGCAATCATGCGCAGGACCTGGCGGGTTTCGGCCGCCGGGAGCACCAAGTCTTCCACCCCGCGCCCGCTGTAAACCAAATGGTGAAAACAAACCCGCGGAATTTCCTCCTCCTCAATAAAGCGCAGAATCTCGGGGAACTGGCCGGCGGTCTGCCGCGTCAGCTTGAGATGGAGGACGGCTTTCTGTCCCGCCCCGCGGCAGTGGCGGAAGGCATCGACCGCCCTTTTGAATGCCCACGGGCGCCCGCGGAGGCGGTCGTGGGTTTCGCCAATCCCGTCCAACGAAATCCCGACATACGCGACGCCAAGATCTTTCATCCGCTCCGCGGCATGCGAATCGATCCGCGTGCCATTGGTGGAAACGGTCACCGTCAACCCGCGCGCGACCGCGTAACCGGCCACATCAAAGAAATGAGGATGGAACATAGGATCCCCACCGGAGAACAAAACCGCCGGCACCCCGCAGTCGGACAGATCGTCGATGACATCGACCATCTGTTCGAGGGTCAGCTCGCCGGAATAGTGTTTGGCTGCGGAATCCGAGTAGCAATGCACGCACCGGAGATTGCAGCGACGGGTGATGTTCCAGACGACTGACGGCTTGTGTTCGGAGGTGTCGGCCGGGGCTCCCATCCATTCCCCGTGGATCCCACCGGACGACCGCAGCGTGCCGCAGAGCAGTTTTGTCACGTTGATCATCACAGGTGTATCTTGAGTATCATGGAGGCGGCTGCGTGTCGAATCATTGATATTGGTCAATCAAATCTAACAAATACAGGGGTGGAAAAACAATAGAAAGTTCGCTTTGACCTTGCAGGGCAAACGGTTATTCCTTTGAGGAAGAATGGGTATTGAGAGCGAGCTGATTGATTGGGAGCAATTGGACATGATGGCCGACGGCTACACGCCGGATTTTGTGGAAATCTACCGGGAGTTTCTCGACCAGACGCCGGACTTGCTCAAGGTTCTGGAGCAGCGTCTCCTCGAAGGCGACGCGCGCGGGGTGCGGGATGCGGCTCACAAAATCAAGGGCAGCTCGGCAAATTTTGGTTTTGTCGGGGTGAGCGATCCCATGTCACGGATCGAGCTGCGGGTAAAAGAGGAAGGGGATCTGGAAAGCGCGAGGGAGCGGATGTTGGAAGCCCTCGGGAATTTCGAGAAATCGCGGATCGAGGTCCACGAAAAACGCGGGATCTGAATGGCTCCGGCAGGCCCCTCTCAGTGGGCATGCGTGGGCAGCTTTCGAACCGCCATTCCCGAGGTGCCGCGAAAACGCGAGAGGAGCTTGGCGGTCTTCTTGATCATCTGATCGATTTTGAAACGGAAACTCAGCCGGTAGTCCCGCTCGATCTTTTTTACCGGGTCTTCGTAGCCCGCGTAATTGAAGAGCGCGGCGCGGTGGTCTTCGGCGAGCTGATAAAGACTGGTGTTTTTGAAAATCGAGTCCGCGAGCCGGAGCATGCGGCGGTTGGGCAGGCTGTATGGGTTTGCCTCGCATACGATGTCGAACGCCGTCTTGGCGTCGTATCCCAAACAAATCAGCCCGATGATCGCCGACGCAGCCGAGCGGCTCAAACCGGACTCGCAATGCACGAGGATTGCAAACTGGTCTTCTCCCTCTCCCTCCGCCTGGCTGATCTCGTTAAAAAACCGGATGATCTGTTCAATGTCTTCCTTCTGTGGGGCCCGGCACTTCCGGAACTGGGGCGCCAGCATCTCGATGTCGTCCACATCGTGGAACCGGAGCTGCAGGAGTTTGTTCGCGCTCCGCGGCAGGGGAAGCGGTTCGTTCTCGGTGCCGGGGTCGGGAAGGCTCACCACATACCGGATGTTCCCGGATTGGAACGACGGCAGCGACGATCGGCTGGACACGGCGAGTTGCATGTCACTGGAAAGAATAAGACCGTTTCCAGGGTTTCCACCATGATTTTCGCTCGATCCCCCCCGGTTCCTATCGGCAGATTTTTCGCCTCGCATCTCCCGAGCCTTCCTGCGAGAGAAATGAAATGATGAAATGTGCGCGAGTGTATCTGGCATTGGCGGCCGCACTGGCACTGGGTGGTTGCATCACTCCTCCTCCCTCGCCAAGGATCGACCGCTCCAAACCTGTCTCCAAGCCCAACACCGGTCCCTTCTGGTGGGGGCTGGCCTCCAGCTCGTTCCAGAACGAGGACCGCGCGGAAAAGCCCGGGTCTCCGAACTACTTCGAGACCGACTGGGATTTGTTCGCGGCGGCCAAACGCGTCCCCCCCAAGGGCGATGACGGGGTTTTCAGCTGGTCGAATTTCGATCGCGATCTGGAAGCTCTGAAAAAGATCGGCGTCAACCATTACCGGTTCGGAGTCGAGTGGGCGCGGATAGAGCCGCAACCGGGCCGCTACAACGAGGCCGCCCTGAGCAGGTATGTTGAGATGGCGCGCAAATTAAAGGCGGCGGGCATCGAGCCGATCGTGACGCTCTGGCATTTCACTTTCCCCTCGTGGATGGTTGCCAAAGGAAGAAACTCGAGGTGGCTGCACCCGCTGTATCGCGAGCGCTGGCCGCTGTATGTGGAAAAAGTTGTCAAGGCGATGGCTCCGCACGTGAAAATTTACGCTCCCCAGAACGAACCGAACGGGGATCTGGCCCTCGGGTATATCAGCGCCACCTGGCCGCCCGGGTATCTGTTGAGTTTCGGCACGCACGCCGCCGCGCTCGAGGAAAGTGTCTGGGGGTTTCGCAAGGCCGCAGAAATCGTCCGCAGCCACAGGAAAGACGCCCTCATCCTGAGCATCTCCGCCATGCCGTATTGGGAGCACGGGATATTCGATCCCACCGGAGCGTACTACAATCTGATGCAGAGGATCAACTATGCGCAGCTCGACAAGACATTCGATGTCTGCGACCTCATTGGTTTCAACTACTACTACACCGAGTATCCCGACTTCACCGCCCTGCTCGCCATCAAGCTCCGTCGCGGCCGCAACTACAGCCTCCTAGGATGGATCATCCAGCCCCGCTCGCTCTACAAGCAGATCAAAAACGTGCAGAAGCGCTACAACAAGCCAGTCGTAGTGACGGAAAATGGCATCGCCACCTCGAAGGACGTCAAGCGCGTGCGCTATCTCTTCAACCACATCCTCGAAGTCAAGGAGGCGATCCAGGACGGAGCAGACGTCCGCGGATATTTTGTCTGGACGCTGGTGGACAACTACGAATGGCACCAGGGCTACAAGGCACCGTTCGGCATGGCGAAGCTGGACCGCGCATCCAAGAAGCGCCTGCTCAGGCCCTCCGCGCTGTTCTACCGCGGCATCATCGAGAGCTCGAAGGCATCGAGCATCATGGACGATGTCTCGACCGCGCCCGAGCTTCCGGCCGGCTTCATCGAGCGCTGATCTGGACAAACCCGAAATGCGGGTCATAAAAATCGGGGCTCGCCCAAAACGCCGGGGGATGGTAAGAGGCTGCAACCATGTTGGAACTTGTGCAAAAAGGCGGCCCTCTCGTGTGGCTGATCCTCCTCTGTAGTATCACGGCCCTTGGGGTGTTTTCCGAGCGTCTCCTCTCGCTCCACCGCTCTTCGATCCACACCGGGGATTTCCTCAGGGGACTCGCGAATCTGCTCCGCCGGGGCGATTATGCCGAGGCCCTGCAGGAATGCGCGGGTTCGCCAGGACCGGTGCCCCGCGTCCTCCATGCGGTGATCCTGAAGCACGGCTCACCGCGCGCGGAACTCCGCGAGATCGCGCAGGAGGCCGGCCAGCTCGAGATTCCCCGCCTCGAACGCAATCTCGCCCTGCTGGGGACCATCGCCTACGCCACCCCGCTTATCGGGCTGCTCGGAACGATCCTCGGCCTCCTCACCGCCTTCCAGCAAATCTCCGCTCACGGGGGATATGCCACGGCTGCGGAGATTGCGGGGGGAGTCTATGAGAGCCTCCTCACCTCGGCGGCGGCGCTCACGGTCGCCATCCCCGCCTTTGTCGCGCACAGCTACCTTTCCGCACGGGTGAATGCAGCCCTTCACGACATCGAGCGTGCCGCGATTGAAACGATCGAAATCCTCTGCGGGCCAAAAGATCCGCCAACCGCGACGTGAAGCTGGTCCGCACAGCAGAGCCCCATCCGGCCCTCATCTTCGTGGCCCCCGCGCTCGACGTGGTGCTCATCCTGCTTTTTTTTCTGGTGCTGAGTACCTCGTTTCTTCTGCAGCCCGGCGTGGCGGTGTCCGTCCCCGATTCTCCCTTCCTGCTCGCGCCGCAGCGCGAGCCCCAGGTTATCAGCGTCACCGCTGCCCCGACGTCCGCGGTGTATTTCGAGAACCAGCAGGTTTCTTTTGAAACTCTGCGGAGCAAGCTGGAGTCCCAGCACGGACGCAAGCGAACCATCGTCATCAAAGCCGACCGTCTCGCCCCGTTTGATCTAATCGCGCATGTGATGACCGTCTCTCTGGAACTCGGGTATCCGACGGTTGTCGCCACCTCGGAAAGCCCGCGATGAAAGACTCGCTGATTTTCGAGTGGCCCGGACGGCACCACCTCCATCTCATGCTCCCCGCGGGCATTCTCCTCGCCGCTATCCTCCATGCCAGCCTGTTTTTTGTGTTTTCCATCACCTACCCGCATCCAAAGAAAGCCGGACCCGATCAGGCGCAAATCTACTTTGTGCCCCCCGGCACTGCAGATGCGGCGCGCCTGGAGGGGGTATTGCGTTCCTCCGACCCTGCGGTTTTTGCGCCCGGCCGAGGCCTTGACCTTCCTGATCCTGTCACTCCGGTGGGCTACGTTCCCAGGTATGCTTCGGACAAACCGGTGCTTGACCCCCTTCCTCACTACAAAAAAAGCGAGCTTCCACGTCCTGCCTCTGCCGGCCCGGTTCCTGCCTGGCAGCAGAATCCGAAACCCGCCGGGGTCGCGCCGCCGCCCTCCCCAACCAAACTGGTCGCAACCGACACTCTTTCCTCGCGAATCCCCGCCCTGCCGGAAGGAACGGTTTTCCCCATCCCTCAGGGATTTGATCCGGAGCCGGCGGTTTTTCTGGTTGCCGTGCGTGGAGACGGCCGGGCAGTCCATGTTTTCCAACAACACGGTTCCGGGAATTCCTTGTTGGATCTCAAAGCCGCAAGCCTGCTCCGGAAATTGACATTCGCCCCGGATCCGGCAGACGGCGCGTGGGGGTTTGTGACTTTTCAATGGGGAACCGACGTGCATCCCATGGCTCCCCAATGATCCACATCGAACTCTCCTGGCTCGTTTTTGTCTGCCTTCTGGTTTTTCTCTCCGGAATATTTTTTGTCTGGATCGGCTACGAAGTCGCGCGCCGGCAGAAAGCGAACCGCGCGCTCCGGAGCTGTTTGCGCTGCCGGGTTTGCAGCATGGAGTTCGCAGATGAGTCGCCCGATACCCTCGCGACCTGCCCGCGCTGTGGAAGCTTGAACGAACGCATAAAACCGGCATTCTTTTGACGATTGATCAAATCTCCGGAAAAATTTCATTGCCAAGCCTGCGGACATCCCGCCTAGTAGGCCGTTTCGCAATCAAAACAACGCCACCAAAACAACCATGAGCGAACGAAGAGTAGTCCTGACCGGCATCGGAGTCATCACGCCAATCGGCAATGACCTCGCGACTTTCTGGCAATCCCTGACAGAGGGGCACAGCGGCATCAGCCGGTATACCGCCTTTGATTCGACCAATTTCGACTGCAAAATTGCCGGAGAAGTCCGCGACTTCGAACCCGCGAAATATTTCAAGAATCCCAAATCCGCGAAGCGCACCGACCGATTCACCCAGTTTGCCATGGCGGGAGCCAAGATGGCTTTGGAAGACTCGGGCATCGATCTGGATGCGGTGGACCACAACCGCTTCGGGGTGATTATTGGAAGCGGCATCGGCGGGCTGCGCACGATGGAAGAGGAATGCAAGCGCCTCCTGGAACGCGGCCCCTCGCGCGTCTCGCCGTTCACGATCGCGATGATGATTTCGAACATGGCCAGCGGGATCGTTTCGATGGAATACGATCTCCGTGGTCCGAACATGTGTATCGTGACGGCGTGTGCCACCGCCAACAACTCGCTGGGCGAGGCCTGGCGCATCATTAAGTTCGGCGATGCGGACATTTTTCTTGCGGGCGGATGCGAGGCCACGGTCACCCCGCTCGGCATTGGTGGCTTTTCGGCCATGAAGGCGGTGAGCCTGAGAAATGACGAACCGGAGAAGGCCTGTCGCCCGTTCGACCGCGACCGCGACGGCTTTATCATGAGCGAAGGAGCCGGCGTCATGGTCCTCGAGGAATACGAGCACGCGAAACGCCGCGGAGCCACGATTTACTGTGAGATTTCCGGTTACGGGTGCACGGCGGATGCCTACCACATGACCGCTCCCATGCCGGAGGGCGAGGGAGCCGCGCGCGCGATCAAAATCGCCATGGGACATGGCAACGTCAACCCGGATCAAATCGACTACATCAACGCCCACGCCACGTCCACCGGGCTCGGGGATATTTGCGAAACCAAGGCGATCAAGCTCGCTTTGGGCGACCATGCGAAAAAGGTGATGGTCAGCGCGACGAAATCGATGACCGGGCACCTGCTCGGTGCGGCCGGCGGCGTCGAGCTCGCGGCCTCCGCGCTCGCGATCAAATACGGCGTCGTCCCGCCCACGATCAATCTCGACAATCCGGACCCCGAGTGCGATCTAGACTGCGTGCCGAATGTGGCGCGCGAGGCCAAGCTGAAAACCGTGCTCAGCAACTCATTCGGTTTCGGCGGGCACAATGCCACGCTTCTGATCAAGGCCATCGAGTAAGGCAGACTCAGGCCGGCAGCGTTGTTAGCAGGATCTCCGCAGCTCCGCTCTGCGGCGTCAATTCCAGGCCTGTTCCAGTTGCGGGAACGATCAGGAACTGGCCTTTCCCGAACACAGTTCCCCCGCAAAGAACGGTGCCGGACGTGACCGCTACCAGCGCGAAGCGCCCGGCCGGACGGACATCGCGGGGAGCGCGGAGCGAAATCTTCTCGACATCGAAAAACGGGCAACTGGCAACGGAAGTTTCGCGGACGCCGCAGACCGGCGGCTCGAAATCGTCGAAGTCGATCGAGGCCAGAGATTCCGGGATGTGGAGGTCGCGGGGCTTGCCGTCCAGCCCCATCCGGTTCCAGTCGAAGACGCGGTAGGTGGTGTCGCTGTTCTGCTGGACTTCCACGATAACATTTCCCTCACCGATCGCATGCAGTCGCCCGCTGGGAATAAATATGCTTTCCCCGGTGGTTACCGGGATTTCGTGCAGCGTGCGCTCGACCTCGCCGGTGCGGAGCACGCATTCGAACTCTTCGCGCGTCACCCCTTTCTTGAGCCCGGCATAGATCCGTGCTCCCGGGAGGGCATCGAGGAAATACCAGACCTCCGTCTTGGGTTCCCCGCCCAGCGTGGCGGCCAGATGCTGCGGCGGATGAACCTGCACGGAGAGCCTCTCTCGCGCATCGAGAAGTTTGATCAGCAAGGGAAACCGGGCGGAACGATGCGCGGCATAAGCCTCGCCGAACACTTCCGCGCGGTAGCTGGCCCAGAGCTCGTGGAGGGCCTTTCCCCGGAACGGGCCCGAATGCACAATGCTCTGAGCGTCCTCGCGGTCCACGATCTCCCAGAGCTCGCCGATCAGCGATCCGTGGGGAATCGCCTTCCCCAGCAGCGAGTCGAACCGCCGCCCCCCCCACACCCGCTCCATCGGAATCGGCTCGAAGACAATTGGCTCGCTCATGACCAAAGAGTTTTTTCCGTTCCCGCCCCGACCGCAATATCAAAATCCGCTACCGGAACGTGTGCGAGCGGAAGATGCTGCGGCGGCCTTCGCGCGACCATGCCAGGGATTCGGCCGGACTCACCGAGACGACCCGGTGTTGTTCTCCCAGCGTGAAATGAACCGCGCTCACAATGGCAGCAAAAACATCGGGCGGGATTTCCCCGGACTTTTCCGCGACCGGAGGTGCGGTCGGGGCTGGGACCGCTGCGGGCAGCGGCTGAGGGCTTGGGGCCGGCTTGGCTTCCGGGACCGACGATCCGCGCAGGCTGCGGACTTCGGCCCGCAGATCGGAGACAATTTTTGCGAGAACAAGGAGTCCTGCAACCACGAGCAGGAGCACGGCAGTCTCAAACTTCAGGATCTCTGAGGTGGTTGCGAAAAGGATATTCATGGACCTCAGGAAAGCGTGACCAGAACCTGCCCTTCCTCGACCACATCGGCGGGACTGACAAGGATCTCGGCCACCGTGCCATCGCGCTCCGCAAAGACAAAGGTGTTCATTTTCATGGCTTCGACGGTCGCGAGCTGGGCGCCGGAGGCCACCTTCTGCCCGAGTTGGCAGTCGATCGAGACGATGCGACCGGCAAGCGGGCTGGTGACGGAGCCGGGGCCGGCGGAGACAGCCGCCGCCGCGGGCTTGGCGGCGGACGACGGAGGCGGAGCAACGCTGGTTTGCTGAAACGCCGGGGCGGCCTGCTGGCTTGCCACCGGGTTGCCCTGTTCATCCAGCGATTCGACAGAGACGTCGAACACTTTTCCGTCAACGGTAATGCGTAGCTTTTTCATTTTGTAAAATCATGCCATCGGGCGGAGCGGGTTGGCGACACGAAATCTGCCGGTTCCCCTCGTTTTCATCAAAGAGGAATGTTGCCGTGCTTCTTCGGCGGCCGGGTCTCCCGCTTGGAGAGCGTGTTGCGGAGCGCCATGGCCACCATTGCGCGCGTCTGGGAGGGCCGGATCACGTCGGTGATCAACCCCTTGCCGGCCGCCTGGTAGGGCGAGGCGAACTTTGCACGGTAATCGGCGATGAGTTTCTCCGCGCAGGCGGGATCCTTGTCGATCTCCCGCTTGTAGAGGATCTTGACCGCACCCTCGGCTCCCATAACCGCGATTTCGGCGGTCGGCCAAGCGAAGACGAGGTCCGCCCCGAGATCCTGGCTGCACATGGCGAGATAGGCGCCGCCGTAGGCCTTGCGCAGGATGACCGTGATCTTCGGCACCGTCGCCGCCCCGTAGGCAAACAGCATCTTCGCGCCGTGGCGGATGATGCCGCCGCGTTCCTGCGCGACGCCGGGCAGGAACCCGCCGGTGTCCACGAGCGTCACGATCGGGATGTTGAAAATATTGCAGAAGCGGATGAAGCGCGCCGCCTTGTCTGAGGCGTCGATGTCGATCGCCCCGGCCTTGACGGCCGACTGGTTCGCGATGATCCCCACCACGATCCCCTGGATCCGACCGAACCCGACGACGATGTTCTTCGCAAAATCCATCTGGACCTCGAGGAAGTCGGCGTTGTCCACGAGCCGCGCGATCACGTCCTTCACGTTGATCGGGTTTTTGCTGTCCTCCGGAACGAGCTCATCCATCCCCGGGTCCTCGTCCAGCACGAGCGGCTGGGTCAGGTCATGCGGCGGATCCATGATGTTGTTCGACGGGATGAACGAGAGCAGCTTCTTGACGATCGCGAGCGCGTGAGCGTCGTTGTCCGCGACAAAATGGATATTTCCGCTGATGGTCGCATGGGCAGCCGCGCTGCCGACTTCGGCCATCGTGCATTTCTGGCCTGTCGCGGCAAAGATAACCTCCGGGCCGGTGATGAACATGTTCGCCTGGTCCTTGACCATAACCTGGAAATCCGTCAGCGCCGGCGAATACGCCGCGCCTCCCGCGCAGGGTCCGGCGATCACCGCGATCTGCGGGACCACGCCGGAAAGATACACGTTTTTGAAAAACACTTTGCCGTAGCCGGAGAGCGACTCGACGCCCTCCTGGATGCGCGCGCCACCCGAATCGTTGATGCAGACGACCGGCATGCCGGATTGCAAAGCGTAATCCATGATCTCGCAAATTTTATGGGCGTGCATGGCGCCGAGCGATCCGCCAGCCACCGTGAAGTCCTCGCTGTAGGCGGCTACCGGGCGGTCGCCGACATAGCCGGTGCCGGTCACCACGCCGTCCGCGGGCAGTTCCTTCTTCTCCATACCGAAGTTGTGGCACGCGTGCTGGGCGTGCATGCCGAACTCCATGAACGTCCCGGATTGGAACAGGTTGTCGAGCCGGTCGCGGGCGGTCATGAGGCCCTTCTTCCGGCGGGCCTCCAGCTTGTCTTTGCCTCCACCGGCGAGCACTTTCTCGCGGCGGGCTTCCAGTTCTTCGATCAGTTCTTTTTTGATGGCCATGTGAGTGGGATGGGTTAGTGCGAGCAGGAGCAGCCGCCGGAGCAGGCTTCGGGTTTCGGCTGGCAGAATTCGGTGAGAACGCCGAACGAGCTCTTCGGGTGCAGAAACGCCACCAGCTTTCCACCCGCCCCGTCAATGGGCACCTCGTGGATCAGGCGTGCTCCGGACTCCTTCGCCTGCGCGAGCTGCCCGGTGATGTCGGTTGTTGCAAACGCGATGTGGTGGATCCCCTCGCCTTTCGCCTCGATGAACTTCGCGATCGTGCTTTCCGGGTCGGTCGGCTCCAGCAATTCGATATGCACCTCCCCGCAGGCAAAAAAGGCCGTGCGCACTTTCTGGGACGGCACTTCCTCCCGGTGCTCGCACTTTAGGCCGAGGGTTTTTTCGTAGTAGGGCAGGGCCGCTTCGATCGACTTTACCGCAATGCCCAGATGATCAATTTTTTGAATAGTAGCGCTCATGGAAATGTATTATTAGGAAATCTAATATCTGCAGAAGTGGCAAGAACTTTTTGCCGCCAGGGCGATTCCAACACGAAATCCCGCCTTGATGAAACACGTTTCGTATTCTCTCTCCCGGAAAATGAGGGGAAGGCCGATTATCAAGGGACGGTGAGGCTCCGTCGGAACCGATATATTTCGGCTCAAACGGAGGTTCACCCTCCCATAGTTCGCGTTACGCGTAGAACGGGACGGGGAGTTGCGCGCTTGCGTCGGGCTCGGAAATGCGGGAATCTCGGGTGTTTCATGGCAAATCGTTCGCGCAATCACCGGGCTGCAAATTTCTTCATCGGACTCGTTCTGGTGTGCTTGGGCGCGTATTTGTTTGTGTCGCTGTTGACATATTCGCCGGGCGATATTCCCCTCAAGTGGGCGGGGCTGATCTATACAAAAGGCTCCACCTCGTCGGTGACGCACAACATGGGGGGGCTCATCGGGGCACTGGTGGCGGGGCACGTCCTGTTTCTCCTCGGTGCCGCGGGCTATCTGCTGGCCGTCGGGCTGGCCGGCTACGGGCTGGCGAAATGGTTCGTCCCGAACTATTCTCTCAAGGACAAAGCCGGATGGGGAGCGCTGATGGTGATCCTCGCCGCCTGTCTTTTTCAGATCCAGCCGTGGCTGCTACAGAGTTGGAAGGAATACATCGGGATCGCGGGACCCGGCGGATGGGTCGGGCTCAACCTGGGAAAAAACGCGATCCTGAAGCCCTTTGGCCCCGCGGCCGCCGCGCTTTTGATCATCATCTATTTGATGAGTTTGGTCTTTGCCATCTCGAGCCATCCGATCCGGGACATCCGGTCGGCCTGGGGATCGTTCCTGCATTGGCTGGAGGCCAGGAAGCTTGAGCGGCTGCAGCGACTCGATCACGAGCGCCGGGTCGAGGAAGAGAGGAAGCTCCTCGAGAAAAAAGCGCAGAAGCTCGAGAAGAAGCTCAAGAAGCAGGCCCCAGAGCCAGTGCCTGAACCCGCGCCATTGCTTCCGGAGATCGAGCCGGAGATCATCGATGCCACGGCCCCTTCGCCCCCGTCAAAAAAACCGAAGCTCGCCGACATCCGCACCGGCAAGGACGAGACATTCAAACCCGGCCTCGCGGACGTCCACCTCGAGAACTACACCCTGCCGGGGCTGGATTTGCTGGATGCCCACGACGAAAGCGAGCGCACCCCGCTGGACCGCGACGAGCTGCTGATGATTCAGGGGCTGATCATCGAGACGCTCGCGCAGTTCGGGATCAAGGCCACGCCGGGGACAATCACCAAAGGCCCAACGATCACCCGCTATGAGGTGTATCCGGATGTCGGGGTGCGGGTGGATAAAATTGCGTCTTTGGAACGGGACATCGCCCGCGCCACGCGCGCCGAAAGGATCAACATCCTCGCGCCGATCCCCGGCAAGGACACCGTGGGGATCGAGATCGCGAATCTGAAAAAAGTCAAAGTCACACTCCGCGAGCTGTTCGAAAAAGATGCCTGGCGGGAAAGCACCTCGAAGCTTCCGCTGGCGCTCGGAATGGACGTTTACGGGCACACGATCATCGGGGACCTTGCGAAGATGCCGCATTGCCTAGTGGCCGGAACCACCGGAAGCGGCAAGAGCGTCTGCATCAACTCGATCATCGCGAGCCTGCTCTTCCGGTATTCGCCCGAGCAGCTCCGCTTCATCATGATCGACCCGAAAGTGGTCGAGATGCAGATTTACAACAAGCTGCCCCACCTCATCACCCCGGTCGTCACCGACCCGAAAAAAGTGCTGCTCGCGCTCCGCTGGCTGGTTGATGAGATGGAGCTGCGCTACCGGATTTTTGCCAAGTGCGGGCTCAAGAATATCACGGCGTTCAACGATCGCCCGCTCCCGAAATCTCAAGCGGAGCTGGATGCGGAAAAGGCCGCAGCCGATCCGGCGCCTCCCCCAAAACCAGAAGGCGCGGAGGAGGACCCTCCCGACGAGGAGATGTCTCCGATCCGGGTCCCCCGGTCGGATGACATCATCGTGCCGGACCGCATGCCGTTCATCGTCGTCATCATCGATGAGCTGGCCGACCTGATGCAGACAGCCCCCGCGGATGTGGAGAGCGCGATCGCCCGCATCACCCAGATGGCCCGCGCCGCCGGGATCCACATGATCGTCGCCACGCAAACCCCGCGCGCCGATGTGGTGACCGGAATCATCAAGGCGAATATTCCAAGCCGGATCGCATTTCAGGTGGCCTCGAAGATCGACAGCCGCGTGATCCTCGACGAGAACGGTGCCGAGAAGCTGCTCGGGCAGGGGGACATGCTCTACCTTCCGCCGGGGACCTCGAAATACACCCGCGCTCAGGGCGTTCTTGTCACCGAGGAGGAGATCCACCGGATCGTGGAATTCGTCGCGGGCCAGGCCGAGCCGAAGTTCGATGCCGGCATCCACGAGAAGATGACCAGCACAGCGATCCCCGAGGAAGAGGTCAGCGACGACGACGAGGAGCTGGTCACAAAATGCCTGGAGGTTGTCCGGCAGGAAAACCGGGCATCGACATCGATGCTCCAGCGGCGGCTCAAGCTCGGCTATACGCGGGCCGCGCGCGTCATGGATATTTTGGAACAACGTGGCATTGTGGGTCCGAAGGATGGCGCGAAAGACCGCGAAATCCTCGTGGACCTGAACGAAGAATATTAACAAATGGACACACCAGATTTTTTTGTGGGGGCCCGGTTGGGCGGGGCGAGGATCAAAGCCGGGATCTCGCTGGAGAAGGCCGCAAAAGACACGCGAATCCGCGTCCAGCGGCTCCGCGAAATCGAGGCGGACGATTTTTCGGGCTTCGCGCACCCGACGTATTCGCGCCTCTTCCTACTCGATTACGCGGAATACCTCGGGATTTCGCCGGACGAGATCCGGCCGCTTCTGCCCGACCGTGCCGGAGCCGCCGGGGGCGGTTTTCAATACATCAACGCGCTGTCCCGCGAGCTGTCTTCTCCGGTGATCCTCATGCGGTCCAAACGGCACAAGCTGCGCCGGATCTTCATCGCCTCAGGTCTTGTTCTCCTGCTGGCGGCAGCCGGCTTTTTCGCCTGCCTCACCGTCATAAAGATCAAGCGCGTCGCCGGATCGGCTGTCCTCTACGGGAAAACATTTGACGAGCCGAAACCCGCCGCGTCCGCTTCCCCGGCCGCAACCGGTGAACCAGAACCCACGCCGGAACCGATCGCCGTGGAGAACTCCCTCCCGGTTATGCCCGAATCTCCCGCCGAGACCCAGGACAACAGCCGCCCTTCTGGAAAGCCATCCCGCTCCTCCGCGCCCTGAGCGATTTTCCCCGTGAGCTACAAAATCGGCATGATCAGCCTCGGCTGCGCAAAAAATCTCGTTGATGCAGAGATCATGCTCGGCGGAGCGCGTGACGAAGGATTTGAAATAACCGCAGATCCGGAGGAGGCGGATGTTCTTGTCGTGAACACCTGCGGGTTCATCGACTCGGCGAAACAGGAATCCGTCGATGCCATCCTTGAGTCTCACCGCCTGCGCGGATTGCGCGCACGACCGGGGCAGAAGCTGGTGGTGAGCGGGTGCATGTCCCAGAGGTTTTCGGCCGAGCTCGCGCGCGACATTCCCGAGGTCGATGCCTTCATCGGGCTCGACCAGGTCGCGGCTGCGGGGAAAATTTTCCGCAGGATCCTCGAGGACGAAGGGGGTGCGCTGAATCTCGTGACGCCGAAATCGCGTTACATTCCGGACTACTCGACCCCCCGGTTCCGTTTGACTCCCCGCCACACGGCCTATGTCAAAATCGCCGAGGGCTGCAACCACCCGTGCAGTTTCTGCGTGATCCCACAAATGCGCGGACGCCACCGCAGCCGCACGGTGGATTCGGTTGCGCAGGAGATCCGGCTGCTCGTCGCCGACGGCGTCAAGGAGGTCAATCTCATCAGCCAGGACACCACGTATTTCGGCATGGACCTGTGGGAGAAAAAGGCCGGGGCACGCCAGCCTGTGGATTCCGCGCGCGGCGCATCGCTCGTGCAACTTCTCGACGAACTCGCCGGCATCGCTGGAGATTTTTGGGTCCGTCTGCTCTACACGCACCCAGCGCATTGGAGCGATGAGCTGATCGCGGCCATCGCGCGGAACCCCAAGGTCGCGCGCTACGTGGACATGCCGCTCCAGCACATCCACCCGGAAATGTTGAAATCGATGCGGCGGGAGACGTCGCGCGAACACATCGAGGACCTCATCGCCCGCCTCCGCGCAGGAATTCCCGGCCTGGGCTTGCGGACGACATTCATTGTCGGCTTCCCCGGCGAGAGCGAGGAGCATTTCGAGTCGCTGCTGGAATTCATCGAGGAGACAAAATTCGAGCGGCTCGGCGTTTTCAACTACTCGCAGGAAGAGGGCTCGCGCGCTGCAAAAATGGGGGGTCAGATCCCAACGCGCGTCAAAAACCGCCGCCACCGCACGGCGATGAAGCTCCAGCAAAAAATCGCGCTCGACTCCGCCTCGGCAGCCGCAGGCAGGATCTTGAAGATACTCGTTGAGCAGCCGAACCTCGGCCGCACCGAGCACGACGCGCCCGAGGTGGATTGCCGGGTCATCCTCACGGAGCCGTGCGAACCGGGAGCCTTTGTGAACGCAAAAATCATCGGCTCCCAAGTTTACGACCTCGTAGCCCGCCCGGTGTAAAACCATGGTCTGTTAGGCTTCGACAAAACCAAAATCGAAGACGTCCCAGCACCGCAGGGACATGGCGAAAATTGCGAGAAAATCGACCTTTCTGACAATTTTTCAGATGTCTTTGACTCCCATTTTCCTTCTGGAAATAGCAGTGCAGATGAAAGGGATCCTGCTGCCTGACAAACGGAGCGGCGACCTTCACCTCGGCGTGAAAATATTTTGAACGTCTGGCTTCCGAACGGGTCAAACCTGCAAGTCAAGGTAGCAACACGGGCCGCTGGCGGATCAGTTTCTTTGTTTTTTCTGATCATATCGCCAACGGCCCGGTGCTTTTCATAGAGGGACCCTGCTCTCCAATGTCCAAGTAATGGGAATGAGATCACCTAGCTCACAACTCGTCTGCTGGCATCAACTTACCCCCTGAATTTTCTCAACGCCCGCTTGCGAAAACTGTCCCGCCTACCCGCACGCATACCCAGGAAACGGGTCTCCTCCCGCTGGAACCTGCCCTGATTCAAAACGGGCTACGAATCCCACCTTGTTTTGCATGGCATCTGGTGAATAGTTGTTATTCAGCACAACCGGTTTGCCCGCTCACTTTCAACTGCTGATGCGCGACTTTTCAAACACACGAGGTAGAAATGGAGGAATAGCCCGGCCATTACAACTCCTTGCCGGCAGTTTGCCCGTCGTCGCGGTGCTTTTTGTTTGTTGCGCTGCTGCACGGTGCCAGGAGGATGTCAGCAGCGACCTCGAAACAATCCGGGTAAATCGGAATATGCCAGGACTCTCTGCCATGGTGATAAAAGGCGGGCATATCCTTGCTCAGGGTGCGACCGGCTACCGCAGGGTGGGTTCCAGCACCCCTCTGCTTGTCACGGATCCCATCAATCTCGGCTCCTGCACAAAGTGGATGACGGCCACCATCGCAGGGCGGTTGGTGGATCGGGGGGTCCTCAGTTGGGATACACGTGTTCGCGACATCTTCGACAACTACCAGACGTTCAATGCCCAGTTTTATGACGCCACGCTCGACCAGTTGCTCTGCCACCGCGCCGGCGTCCAACAGGAAACCACCTTTGACACCAATCATTGGAGCCAATTTCTGGCGGTCAGCGGCGCCAACTCCATCCAGCAGCTCAGGCGCTGGGTTGCGAATACCGTGCTCTCAGATGCGCCCGAAGTGACGCCTGGGAATTACTTGTATGCCAATCAGGGCTATATCGTCGCCGCCACCATGCTGGAAATCGCCAGCGGCAAGGATTGGGAAACATTAATTCAGGATGAAGTATTCACGCCGATTCGCATGAATACGGCAACTCTGGGACAGGTCTTCGACAACGTGCTGCCGCCCAAGGCTCCCGTGGGACACGACCTTGTTTCAGGAACTTCACTCGTGCCGCGCCTTCGACTGCCCAACAATTATGAATACCACTACAAAGCGTCCGCAGGAGCAGCGGGTTATGTGGCCTGCACGCTTCAAGACTGGGCGAAATTCGTGAATATCCAAGCCACCAGCAATATAGGCGACTACTTCACGGCTGCCACCGGCCTAAAACTCCAACAGGCATACACCGGCTCTGGAACGGAAGGTTACGGCCGTGGCATTCTCACGTATAACCGGACTTGGGCACTCCCGGGACAGGCCCTGGCACATGGGGGAGACATTTTTGGGGAGGATACCCAAGTTTGGGTGGCCCCCGCGCTTGATTTCATAGTCGTCGTTTACACCAACTGTAGTGCCGCGAATACCAACACCGGCCTTGCCCTCAATGACGCCGCTACCCTGCTCGTCCTGCGATACTATTCCGCCAATGCTGCAGGCCCTCTCCTGGAATCCCCGTCAGCTCTTCCGCTGCACAATGTGAGCAGTGGGCTCGCATTCGATTACCTGACTCTGCCCGGCGTCCCTTATGGGGTTGAGACTTCCACTGATTTGCAAACCTGGACTCCGGCAAACGGAGCAAGCGGCCAGACGGCTACGAGCCTTCAATCTACCTTCACTGACAGCAATCCCGGAACAAGAAAGTTCTACCGTGCCAAGACTTGGCAGTAAGCAATCCTTCCCCTTCGCGGCCAACGCCTTTCTCTGCGCATCTGCCGGTTTTCACCCGCTGGAACCTGCCCGGATTCGCCCCCTTTATGTTTCACGCGAAAAATCTCGGCAAAACAACCAGGCCGCTGGCAGAATCCAATAAAGCCATGGTCCAACGCCTGATCCCAAGGAAGCGCAAGCAGCCGGAGCACCATGTGGACATGAAGCTCGGCGCGGGATGGCACAAGCGGAATTTCTTGGCAGAAGTCGTTATCCCATCACTCTTCACCAAACGCCAGGGGCTGAAGCTCAAACCCGTTTTTCCCAAGCTCAAAGCCGGCGAAATCTGCATCACGTGGATCGGCCACGCGTCGTTCCTCATCCAAACCCCGAAGCAGAGCATCCTCATCGACCCGAACTGGGCGAAGTGGTTGAAAGTTATCAAGCGCATCCGGCAGCCCGGGCTGGAAATCCATGATCTTCCCGCGATCGACGTCGTGCTCGTGACCCACGCCCACTTCGACCACCTCGATCGCAAAACCCTCCGAGCTGTCGCCAGCGACCAGCCGGTGGTGGTCCCCGAGCATGTCGGCAGCCTCGTTC
>Ga0194053_10000087_pt1 | contig 67706 bp, 56 predicted proteins | sample SepL228m_MetaG_FD_161684 | JGI IMG/M metagenome (GOLD analysis project Ga0194053, IMG submission 161684) | Anoxic zone freshwater microbial communities from boreal shield lake in IISD Experimental Lakes Area, Ontario, Canada - Sep2016-L227-8m | ecosystem: Environmental > Aquatic > Freshwater >...
GCAAGGAAGCCCTGACCCTTAAGGAGATCTACGACCTTAAGCCGGGTGATTTCGTAACGCATATCGACCATGGAGTGGGGCGTTTCGACGGGCTTGAAAAGATCGTGAACAGCGGGAAGGAACAGGAAGCCATCCGCCTTATTTATAAGAATGAGGATGTGCTTTACGTCAGCATTCATTCACTTCACCGCATTTCCAAATATATCGGGAAGGAAGGGACTGCCCCGGTTTTGAACCGCCTGGGTTCAGATTCATGGAACAAGCTCAAGGCTAAAACGAAGAGCCGGGTCAAAGACATCGCACGGGACCTTATCAAACTTTATGCTGAAAGGCGGGCGACCACGGGCTTTGCATTTGCCCCGGATACGTATATGCAAACCGAGCTTGAAGCTTCATTTATTTACGAGGACACCCCCGATCAGATCAAATCAACCCTGGATGTTAAAAAGGACCTTGAAGCTGATTTCCCGATGGACCGCCTCGTTTGCGGGGACGTAGGATTTGGGAAAACCGAAATAGCCATCAGGGCGGCTTTTAAAGTTGTTGCAGATTCCAAGCAGGTGGCGGTACTTGTCCCCACTACAATCCTTGCCCTCCAGCATTACAAGACATTTTCGGAAAGGCTGAAAAATTTTCCCTGCCGGGTCGATTACATCAACCGTTTCAGGAGTGCAAAGAAACAAACCCAGATCCTAAGGGACCTCGAAGAAGGGAAAGTCGATATCCTTATCGGGACCCACAGGTTGCTTGGGAAAGACATACAGTTTAAGGATCTCGGTTTGCTGATCGTTGACGAGGAGCAGAAATTCGGGGTTGCAGCCAAGGAAAAAATGAAACGGCTGAGGGTAAATGTCGACACACTGACCCTCACAGCCACCCCGATCCCGCGAACCCTGCAGTTCTCCCTGATGGGGGCCAGGGACCTCTCTATCATCAACACCCCTCCGCCAAACCGCTTCCCGGTGCAGACCGAATTGCATGCTTTTCATGAAGATGTATTCAGGGAAGCCATCGGCAGTGAACTGTCGAGGGGAGGGCAGGTATTTGTCGTGAACACAAGGGTGCAGAATATAGGCGAAGTGGCCGGAATGATTCAAAGGCTGGTTCCCGGAGCCACAGTGGCTGTGGCACACGGGCAGATGGACGGCACAAAGCTCGAAAAGGTCATGGTCGATTTCATCGAAGGGGAATTCGACGTGCTCGTTGCTACCACCATCATTGAATCGGGCCTCGACATCCCCAATGTAAATACCATTATCATCAACGATGCCCATCATTACGGACTCAGCGACCTGCACCAGCTCAGGGGAAGGGTAGGGCGTTCCAATAAAAAAGCCTTCTGCTACCTGATCGCGCCCCCCATGTCGACCCTCACCGATGAGGCAAGGAAAAGGCTCAGGGCCATAGAGGAATTTTCGGAACTCGGCAGCGGTTTCAGCATTGCCATGCGCGACCTGGATATCCGGGGCGCCGGAAACATCCTTGGGGCCGAGCAAAGCGGGTTCATCACCGAGATCGGATATGAGATGTACCAGAAGATCCTGGATGAGGCCCTCACCGAACTGAAAGAACAGGATTTCGGTGAGCTGTTCCATGACCAGCCGGCCCGCCCGCTCGTGAAAGACTGTGTGATTGAAACCGATATGGAGATCCTGATACCCGACGCCTATGTAACGAATATTACCGAGCGCTTAAATCTTTATAAAGAATTGGATTCCATAGAGGATGAAGGCAGGCTTGATGAATTCAGGGAGAGGCTGGCCGACAGGTTCGGGCCTGTTCCCCGGCAAACCGATGACCTTATTCAAACCATACGACTGCGGAAAGCAGCAAAAATCATAGGATTTGAAAAGCTTATACTCAGAAAAGGCAGAATGAATGCCTATTTCCCGTCGAACCCCGATTCAACGTATTACCAGTCCAAGGCATTCACAAGCATACTCGAACTGGTCAAAGACCCGTCGACCGGCTTGCGCCTGAAACAGGAAGGGAACAAACTCTTCATCACTTTTCGTGAAACGGGGTCTGTCGCCCAGGGGCTTAAAAAGTTTGAAGTGTTAAAGAGTGTGATGTAATATTTTAAATGTTTATTGAATTTTCTTAAATTCGCACAAATTTCCCCCTGGTGTCTGATAGTCTTGTCATAATACCAACTTTTAATGAGAAGGAAAATATTGAACGGATCATCCGTACGGTATTCTCCCTTCCGAAAGACTTTCATATACTTATCATTGAAGATAATTCCCCCGACGGCACGGCGGCTATTGTTTCACGGCTGATGACAGAGTTCCCCGGGCAGCTGTTCATGGAACAGCGAAAAGGGAAGCTTGGGCTTGGAACAGCCTATATTCATGGCTTTCATTGGGCAATCGACAGGAAATATGACTACATCTTTGAGATGGATGCCGATTTCTCCCATAATCCCGCCGACCTGGTGCGGCTTTATAATGAGGCCAAAAGCAAAGGGGCCGACCTGGTCATCGGATCCCGTTACGTTACCGGTGTTAATGTAGTGAACTGGCCTATTGGCAGGGTGCTCATGTCGTATTACGCTTCAGCCTACGTGAGGTTTATTACCAGGATGAAGATCTGGGATACCACTGCCGGGTTCAAATGTTACGCCCGTCCTGTGCTTGAGGCCATTGACTTTGACAATATTCATTTTACCGGTTATGCATTTCAGATCGAAATGAAATTCCTTGCCTGGAAACTCGGTTTTAAGATTGTTGAAATCCCTATTATTTTCACCGACCGTACCCTGGGTGAGTCAAAAATGAGCAAGGGTATCTTTAAGGAAGCCGTTTTTGGAGTGATCAAACTCCGCATACAAAGCCTCTTTAAAAAATACAAGCGTAAAAACGCCTGAACTTTTTCCCGGTTTTTATTATGGAATCATATTTTATTCACAATGCCATCATTGTTAATGAGGGGAAACAGTTTCCCGGTTCATTGATAATTGCCGACGGCCGGATCCTCGAAATTTATGACGGCCCCAGGCCTTCTTCCTTTGTGCGTCCCGAAGGAACAATTGAAATTGATGCCTGCGGGCAGCTGCTGATGCCCGGTGTGATCGACGACCAGGTCCATTTCAGGGATCCGGGCCTCACCGAAAAAGGCGATCTGTATACCGAGAGCCGAGCCGCCGTTGCCGGAGGGGTCACATCCTTTATGGATATGCCCAATACGCTTCCCAAAGCGACGAGCCTGGAGATACTTGAGGATAAATACAAACTTGCAAGTGAAAAATCCCTTGCGAACTATTCTTTCTTTCTTGGCGCGACCAATGATAACCTTGATGAAATAAAAAAAGCCGACCCCTTACGCATCTGCGGCCTTAAAGTGTTTACCGGGGCTTCCACGGGGAACATGCTGGTGAGCGATCCCGTGGCCCTTGAAGCAATCTTCAGGGAATCTCCCGTGATCATTGCCGTTCACAGCGAAGACGAGGCTATCATACAGGCCAATCTAAAGACCTACAGGGAAAGGTACGGAGACGATATCCCGATAGAAGCCCATCCACTCATCCGCAGTGAAGAAGCATGTTATAAGTCTTCGGAATTACTGGTAAGCCTGGCCCGCAAACATAAGGCCAGGCTTCACCTGCTGCATTTATCCACTGCCAGAGAGCTGGATCTTCTCGATAATACCATACCACTTGAAGAAAAACTGATTACCGGGGAAGTTTGTGTTCATCATCTCTGGTTCGACGACAGGGATTATGCCGACCTGGGCTCCAGGATCAAGTGGAACCCTGCCATTAAGACCGAGAAAGATAAACTGGGGTTGATGGAAGGCCTCATCAACGACAAGATCGATATCGTGGCAACCGACCACGCACCCCACCTGCTTAAGGAAAAAGATAATCCATACACCTCCTGTCCTTCAGGGGCGCCGCTTGTCCAGCACAGCCTTGTGGCTATGCTTGCGTTTTATCATATGGGCAGGCTGCCTCTTGAAAAAATTATAGAAAAACTTTGCCATTCGCCTGCAGTGCTTTACAGGATAAAAGACAGGGGGTTTATCAGGAAAGGATACTTTGCCGACCTGGTTCTGGTCGATATGGATGCACCCTGGACGGTTGCACCTGAAAATATTCTTTATAAATGCGGATGGTCGCCTCTTGAAGGGGTTACCTTCAGGTCGAGGGTCAACAAAACCTGGGTCAGCGGCCGTCTTGTTTTTGACCAGGGAAAGTTCAATGAAACCATCAGGGGCCAGAGGCTCTTATTCAATTATTAGTAAATCATTAATCATTTATTTTTATGAAAACCTCAATCTCCACATTCCTTATTTTACTCGTATTTTTAGCTTCAGCCTGCCGTTTCGAGCAGAAAGTCATTGAAGAAACCTTTGCCGACGGCTCGCCCAAGCGGGTATGCATTTATAAGGGGAAAGGTGAAAACCGCGAGATGATAAGGGAAACAACATACTATGAAAACAAACAGATGCAGATGGACGGCGCATACCGGGACGGGAAGCGCGATGGGTTATGGGTTTCATGGTACGAGAATGGTAAAAAATGGAGCGAGGGTAATTATAAAAGCGGCAAAAGCGATGGAAGGAAGGTCACTTATTTTGAGAATGGCAAGGTAAGATACGAAGGGGATTATAAGAACGATCAGCGAATCGGCAAATGGCGTTTTTATGATGAGACAGGAAAGCTCCTGGCAGAGCAGGATTTCTCAGCTCCGCAGAAATAAAAAAAAGGCCCGGAATTTCCAGGCCTTTTTTTTGGGTTTAATATGGTTTAATCAACCATGATCACCAGGTACTTTGAATTGCTCCAGAATGCCTTGTAATCTAAGATCTGCAGTGACTGTATGACTTTCTTGTCACCGGTGAATTTATACGATGCAGTTGGATGGCTTGAAAGGATCTTGGCTTTCTTGCTCAGGATGCTGATTTCAGTTGTTTTGCGGATGTCGATCTTGGTGAACAGTTCCTTGTTGAAATCGGCAAGGATGTCGCCTTTCTTGATCACACCGTTCTTTTTCAGGTCTTTGTTTGTACCTATCACATAATAAGCAGTATTGAGGGCTTCTTCCTGTGCTGCGATGGTCTGGGTCTGGTCGTTAATCTTTGAACCCTGCTGATTTACGGTCTTGCTCAGGGTATCGATCTTTAGCGATGCTGCTTCGAACTTGATATTGAGCTTTGCAAGGCTTGTCCTTAGTTCCTCGATCTCGGCGCTCTTTGTGGCGATATCCTTTTCGAGGCGGGTAACCAGTTTCTGCAGTTCGTCAACCTTCATATTTGCAGATTTCAGTTTCTTGGTCAGTTTGGCAAGCTGATCCTTATCTTTAAGCATCATGCTGTAAATAGTCTGGATATCGGTTTTGATCTGGTCCTTGGCGGTTTGTTTCAATTCACCACCCCGTTCGGTACTTAGGTTGATCACATTCTCCTTCATCTTGATCGTATCCAGAGTGCTCTGGATATCGTTGATTGAACGGACAAATTCGTTGATCGCTTCATCCTTTTGCGTGGTCTGGTTCATCAGGCTGTCGTTGCGAGCCTGCAATTCTTCTGCTTTTTTCTTGGCTTCACGTCCGCAGGATGCGATGAAAACCGGAATGAGAAGAAGCAAAAAATACTTTTTCATTGCTTTGGGTTTTAAATTTGACACAAAATTAGTGATAAATTTACCGGCAATTCAAGTATTTTATTAATTTTTTAGGTTCATGGACAGATTCCACCCAATAATATTGAAGCCGGGCAAGGATGCCGCGGTTCTCAGAAGGCACCCCTGGATCTTCTCCGGCGCAATCGACAGCAGGGAAGGTAATATAAAGGAAGGCGAGATCGTAGAGGTTTTTTCTTCTGACAGGAAGTACCTGGCGACCGGTCATTTCCTGAACGGATCCATTGCAGTCAAGATATTCTCTTTCACGCAGACGGCAGCCGGCTTTGATTTCTGGCTTGGCAGGCTGAAACAGGCCTTTGAACTGAGGAGGAAGGCCGGCCTTACCGACAATGATTATACCAGCGCTTACCGTCTCGTTTTCAGTGAAGGCGATGAACTGCCGGGATTGATCATCGACTGGTATAACGGTGTTGCCGTTATTCAAACCCATTCAATGGGGATGCATAATATTAAATCCCTGCTGGCCGATGCACTGAAGGAGGTTTATGGAGAGAAACTCCTTGCGGTTTATGATAAGAGCGCCGAGACGATGGCGCGTTCGCAGGGAAATCGTAATGAACATCGTAACGAAATACGTAACGAACTAAATCACGATCATTTCCTTTTCGGCAGTTCAGGGGCAGTAGAGATAGCCGAGATCGGCCATAAATTTAATGTGGATTTCATCAACGGTCAGAAGACGGGATTCTTCCTGGACCAGCGCAGCAACCGCATGTTTGCCCAGTTTTATGGAAAGGGCCGCACGGTCCTGAACACGTTTTGCTATTCCGGTGCTTTCTCGGTATACTGCCTCAAAGGGAGCGCAACACATGTTCATTCGATCGATAGTTCAAGGCCGGCCATAGGATGGACAAAAGAAAACCTTGCCCTTAACGGGCTAAATGAAAAACTTCATTCCGAGGAAGTAGCCGATGTTAAGGTCTTCCTCAGGGAAACTACCGGGAAATATTCAATGATCATCCTTGACCCTCCGGCCTTTGCCAAAACTCATAATGTTACAAACAATGCCCTTCATGCTTATATCCACCTGAATGCCTCGGCAATCCGCCGCCTCGAACCGGGAGGACTGCTGTTTACCTTTTCCTGCTCCCAGGCAATCAACAGGGAAATGTTCCGCTCGGCCTTGCAGTCGGCAGCAATCGAGACCGGGAGGAATGTAAGGATCTTGCATCATCTTTCCCAGGGGCCCGACCATCCGGTAAGCATATACCATCCCGAAGGGGAGTACCTGAAAGGATTGATACTTGAGGTGGAATAACCGGGACTGGTGAATGGTGAACAGTGAATGGTGAATGGTAAATAGTGACTGGTGAACAATGAATCTTACATTATATATCCCGCATCCTAAATCTTACATCCTATGGAATCTTCCTACCGCTACCCTTCCGAATATTCCCACCTCTGGGCCCTTGAACCCGGGGCAGTATACCTTAACCACGGCTCTTTCGGAGCATGTACAAAGTATATCCTTGAAAAGCAGGATGAATACAGGCAGATGCTTGAGGGTCAGCCCATGCGGTTTATGGTTCGCCAGCTTGAAGGCATGCTCAATAATGCAAGGGAAAAGACTGCAAACTTTGTACATGCCGACTATTCAGACCTGGTCTTTGTTTCGAATGCAACAGCCGGTGTGAACACTGTTTTCAGGTCTCTGCATTTCGAACCTGGGGATGAGATCCTGTTTACCAATCATATTTATTTTGCATGCCGCAAGCTGCTTGAATACATTGCTATAACGACAGGTGCTGTGTTGGTTGAAGCAAAGTACGACATTCCGGTTTCTTCACCAGGCGTGATCACCGACGCTGTGCTATCCGCAGTCAGTAAAAAAACTAAAATCGCCCTTATCGATCATATTACCTCGGCCACAGCGCTTATCCAGCCTGTGGAAGAGATCGTAAGGGAACTCGAAAAGAGGGGAGTGGATACAATGGTTGACGGGGCCCATACTCCCGGAAGCATCCCCCTCGATATTAACAGCATAGGGGCTGCTTATTACACTGCCAACTGCCACAAATGGCTTTGCACTCCTAAAAGCGCTGCCATTCTTCACGTAAGAAAAGATAAGCAAAAGCAAATTGTGCCCCTGGTTGTAAGCCATGCAGGGTATAAGTCAGAACCCTTTGCAGAGCGGTTTTTCTGGCCCGGGACATTTGATCCTACTCCCGTGCTTTGCGTACCTGATTCCATCGAATATATGGCTTCCCTTATGCCCGGGGGATGGGATGCGATCATGAAACGCAACCATGATGTTTGCATTGAGGCCAGGAATTTTTTCTGCCGGGAACTTGGACTGGAGCCGAGCTGTCCCGATGAAATGAATGCAGGAATGTCAACCATGGAACTTCCCTTGATGGGGAAAATACATCCTCCCGATTATAAAGATGCCGATGATATCCAGAACCGGATGTATGCTAAATACAACCTGGAACTGCCGTTATGGTACTGGTCTGATCCGCCCAGGCGCACAACACGGATTTCGGTGCAATTGTATAATTCTCCTGAGCAATACAGATACGCAGCAGGGATACTGAAGGAATATTACCGGCCAGGATAAGCTGTTTCAGCGGAGATTTATTTTTTATGCCGGTGCACTATATAAAAACTCATAGCAAAGTAATATTCCATGGGTACCGGTTTCCCGTTCTGTATTGCCGGGAGCCAGGTCTGGGGAATCTCCTGTATGGCTTTTAAGAGCTTTTTGTCGAAGCCGGCTGAGATCCCTTTCGTGACCCTGAAGCCTGAAGCTTTTCCACTGCTGTCGACAGTGAAGTTGATAATGATTTTTCTATAGTTTTTGTGTAACCAGACAGTGAACCATGGGATCCTGACCCGGGCCAGTATGGGTTCAAGCTGCACGGCCTCACCTCCAATATACAGGGGAGGTCGTTCGAGTTTTATTTTTGTTGAATCGTTGCCGGAATAAAAAGTGAACAGGGAGTCAGGGGTTCCGTAGAAGCGCCAGTAAAGCAATTCGTTGGTTGAATGGTCATACTTTTGCTCCAGCTGACCGACGAAGTTGTAGTATGCCCAGACTCCCTTCTTTTTGCCCAGGGAATAAACGCCGCTGGCCGGCCAGCCAGTCCAAATGCTGTCCTTCAGCCCGTTCTTATAAAAACCTTCCACTTCCGCAGAATCATTGCAGCCCAGTTTACAATATGGGCCCTGGCGGACCTTCTTGTCGGATTTAAGGACATAATAAATCTCCTTGTGTTTCTTGTCCACGACTTTCACTGTTTCCTGGGCTGAGAGATGCAGCTGCGCCAGTGTCAGCAGGACCGGTATAAGCATGTATATCCGGATAAAGTGCCTGGTATTCATATGTTTGATTTTATAGACTGCGGATGTCATTCTGCCATGAATTATCGTTTAGCTATATTCAATATGTATACCTTCTTCCCGCCGTTTATGTGCGCGATATAAAACCCGGCAGAAAGGTTGGTTATGCTACTGCTTTATGATTTTTCCCGTCGCCACCTTCTTATCACTGGTCAAGCGCATGAAATACACACCACCTGGAAAGCCGGAAATGTCAATCTGCGTTTTGGGCCCGGTGATTTGGCGGGTTATCAGCGTCTGACCACTGAGGTTTGAAATGGATAACAGAGCTTCTGTTGGTATTTCCGATGTTTCGAAGGTAACCTGGTCTGACGCAGGGTTTGGGTAAATTTTAAAGTGGATTGACGAAGGTGATACATCAGTCACTCCAAAAGGATAACCTGCATTGGTGGTTTTTAAAATTACCCCGCTGTCGGCGACAGCATATCCTGTATTGGGATCAGTAAAATAAACTGAAGATAGCCACTGGGTTGTTCCGCTAACCTGTGTGGTCCATGTTGTTCCTCCATCGTGGGTGGTTAAAATGGTTCCATCTTCGCCCGCTACATAGCCTGCATTGGCATTGATAAAGCATGTTGAAAGTAAACAAGCGGTTGTTCCACTTGGTATTGTACTCCACGATGATCCGCCATCCGTACTTTTTAAAATTAATCCGTGACTGCCTGAAACAAAGCCGGTATTGGCATCGGGAAAACTGACAGATTCCAGCATTTCTAATATCCCGACAGGATGAACAGCCCAGCTTGTGCCCCCATTAATTGTAGTTAAAATGGTTCCCAAAGTACCTACGGCACAACCTTTATTGGCATCAGTGAAATGAACTGCATATAAAGAATTGGTTGTTCCGCTCGGTAAGGTAGTCCAGGTTGTACCTCCGTCATCGGTTTTTAAAATTATTCCAAGTCCGCCCACAACATAACCCGTATTGGCGTCTGGAAAATTCACAGACATTAAAGTAGTTGTCGTCCCGCTTGACAAGGCAGACCAGGTTACACCTGCATCGGTTGTTTTTAAAAGCGCTCCAAACGATCCCACCGCATAACCCGTATTTGAATTGACGAAATAAATTGAAAATAACGGGTTCAAGGTGCCACTCGATAATACAGTCCAGTTTGTTCCTCCATTGATCGTTTTAAAAATGACCCCTTTTTGGTTATCATAATCAATCCCCCCCACATATCCTGTATTGGCGTCGGTAAAGCAAATTGAATTTAAGCCATAAGCCGTTCCGCTCGATAAAGCGGTCCACTGTGCCATTGCAATGTTCACCATGAACATCGTAATCAATAAGATGTAAAGCTTTTTCATTTTCTTGATTTTATAATTATTGATATAAAAAGACTTAGGTTATTTTTTGATAAATTTTCCCGCCTGCAAGCCTTTTCCCCCTGCCAATCGCACCACATAAAACCCTTGTGGCAGGGTACTGATATCCACTTGTGTCTTGGGCTGGGTGATTTGGAGTGTGATTAATTCCCGCCCGCTCAGGTTTGAAATAGATAACTGGCTTTGGGCTGTTATTGCTGATGTTTCTATAGTTATTATATCGCTTGCGGGATTTGGATAAATTGATATCTGTGATTGTTGTGGTTCAACAATACCTGTGGGGTAATCATATTTCATTACAGTGGCTTTGCCGGAATTTCCAAAATCCTTATATGCAACATAAGGTTGACCCGACAGACTGAAGGCAAGGCTTGTGTACTGTACAACTCCTGCTGAAAAGCCTGCTGTTCCAACATTCACCCAACTGGTTCCATTAAATTTCATAACAGTTGCTTTGCCTGAATGCCCGATATCAGTATAAGCCACATAGGGATCACCTGACTGGTCAAATGCAAGACTTGTAAAACCTTCTTCACCTGCTGAAAAACCGGTATTCCCGACATTCACCCAGTTGGTACCGTCAAATTTCTTTACTGTTGCCTTTTTGGAATTCCCATAATCCTGATAAGCAACATAAGGTGCCCCGGACCCCCTGAATGCAAGGCTTATGTAATCAGCTTGTCCTGCCGAGAAGCCGGCATTTCCGACATTTACCCAGTTTGAGCCGTCAAATTTCATTACGGTGACTTTTTGAGAGTTTCCATAATCGACATAAGCCAGATAAGGCTGACCAGATGGGCTGAATGCAAGACTTTTACTGCCTGCTTCTCCTGCCGAGAATCCTGCGCTTCCGACAGTTAACCAATTGGTTCCATTAAATTTCATAACAGTAGCTTTACTATAATTCAAGCCATCAGTATAAGCTATATATGGTTCCCCGGATTGGCTGAATGCAAGGCTTGTAACATTAGCGGATCCTGCCGTGAAGCCGGCATCTCCAACGTTTACCCAGCCGGCTCCGTCAAATTTCATTACTGTAGCCTTACCTGAATGTGCGGCATCATAATAAGCCACATATGGCATGCCGATCGGGCTGAATGCAAGACTTGTACTGCCTGCTTCGCCTTCCGAGAATCCGGTATTTCCAACATTTATCCAGCTGGTTCCGTGAAATTTCATAACCGTTGCTTTATAAGAATTTACCATATCCACATATGCAACATAGGGTTCGCCTGACAGACTGAAGGCAAGGCTTGTATTATAAGCATCTCCTGCCGAGAAACCTGCATCGCCCACATTGATCCAGACAGCATACGAAGGTGCTGACTTGTCCCAGTCTTGCTGGGCAGCAGCAACAACCGGGAATAAGAACAATAAAACGTAGAATAGATTTTTCATAATGCCTCCGATTTTTTCCTTGATTTTCAATTCAAAGTTAATTCAGGGCTGAGGGGAACTTAAATTGATTTTCAGGATCGTAATGAACCTTTTTGCGAAAAATTCAAAATATGCTCGGGGAATGCTGATGTGTTAGCAGGAATTGCAAAATATGGTTGCTCAATACCTGGCAGTTGCAGGAAATAATAAAGCTTTGTCAGCTCTTTGCAGCCTTTCAGATGACTTTCAGGGGAGGCTAATCCACGAACCCCCTGGCTCGCTGCGCTTCCTGCTCATTGCATTCGCAGGATTAGCTGCGCTTCCTGCTCATTGCATTCGCAGGATTAGCTGCGCTTCCTGCTCATTGCATTCGCAGGATTAGCTGCGCTTCCTGCTCATTGCATTCGCAGGATTAGCTACGCTTCCTGCTCATTGCATTCGCAGGATTAGCTACGCTTCCTGCTCATTGCATTCGCAGGATTAGCTGCGCTTCCTGCTCATTGCATTCGCAGGATTAGCTGCGCTGATCCGTTTGAGGGGAGGCTTAACCACTCAATCCCCTGGCTCGCTTCGCTCGCCCGGTCTTTTTCTTTTTCCGCCTCAGCCACGAAGCAAGCTTCGGGCCTCGGCGGAAAAAGAAAAACCCCGGCACTTTCGTGCCAGGGTTTCGTGGTTGCGGGGGTAGGATTCGAACCTACGACCTTTGGGTTATGAGCCCAACGAGCTACCTCTGCTCCACCCCGCGATATATTTTCGTACCTTTGTCGTTTGTAACGCGGTATAATTAGGTTTCGCGCTGCAAAGATAGGGTTATTTTGCCGCATCTCAAAATTTATAAAAAAATTATGGCTCATAAAGCCGGCTATATTACTATCCTCGGGTATCCCAACGTTGGGAAATCAACCCTGATGAACGCCCTGATAGGTGAAAAGCTTTCAGGTATTACTCCAAAAGCCCAGACGACCAGGCACCGTATAATAGGGATACTTAATGATGAGAATTACCAGATAGTGTTTTCGGATACCCCTGGAATCCTCACCCCGAAATATAAACTGCACCAGGCTATGGTATCGGCCATAAGTTCATCATTGTCCGACGCCGACATTATCCTGCTTGTCACCGAACCCGGACTGAAATTCACCCATGATGAAATCCTCCAGAGAATAATCAATACGAATCTTCCTGTTATCATCCTCATCAATAAAATAGATACAATAGACCAGCTTAAACTCGAAAAGGAAGTGGAAAATTGGGCAAAACTGCTGCCAAAAGCCGAGATCCTCCCGGTATCGGCCCTTCACCAGTCCAACCTTGACTTGCTGAAGACCCGGCTTATCAAACTGCTGCCGCAACATCCGCCTTTTTATGATAAAAGCGAGCTGACCGACAGGAATGAAAGGTTCTTTGTTTCGGAGATCATCCGAGAAAAGATCCTTATGAATTATTCCCAGGAGGTGCCATATTCTGTCGAAGTTGCTATTGATTCTTTTAAAGAGGATGAATCACTGATACGGATCAGGGCGATCATCTTCATCGCAAGGGAATCACAGAAAGCCATCATACTCGGCCACCAGGGTAAGTCCATTAAAAAACTGGGCACCGAAGCCCGCCTTTCTATCGAGGAATTCCTTGGACGGCATGTGTTTCTTGAACTGCATGTAAAGGTGTCGAAGGACTGGAGGGAGGATGAACTCCAGCTGAAAAGGTTCGGGTATAATTTAAGCGATGATAAAGAATTGTGATGAATGAAACCGTGATGATCGTGATGACGTGAAGAGCGCGATGAGCGTGATGGCGTGATGAATAATTAAACAAATATGTCGAAAATAGTAGCTATTGTTGGTCGCCCGAATGTGGGTAAAAGTACACTCTTCAACCGCCTCGTGGGACAGCGTGAAGCTATTGTCGACCCAACCAGCGGGGTGACCCGCGACCGTCACTACGGGATGTCGGACTGGAACGGCCACCAGTTCTCGGTGATCGATACCGGGGGTTATGTCGACGATTCAGGTGATATTTTTGAATCGGAAATTAAAAAGCAGGTTAACCTCGCCATAGATGAAGCTGATATTATACTGTTTGTTGTGGATGCGAGGGAGGGTGTTACCATCATGGATGAAGATGTGGCCAATATCCTCCGCCGCTCGGGCAAAAAAGCGATACTGGTCCCCAATAAGATCGACAGCGGAAAGCAGGCAAACATGGTTCATGACTTCTATTCACTGGGAATGGAACAGATCTTCGGGATATCTGCCGTGAGCGGCAGCGGTACAGGCGAACTCCTTGATGCAGTTACGGAACTTTTCCAGCCACTGGGTGAGTCATCGCCTGAGAACAACGAGGAATTGTCGGATCTCCCCAAGATATCCATTGTAGGCCGCCCGAATGCGGGGAAATCTTCCCTGGTGAATATGTTGCTGGGGATCGACAGGACTATTGTGACCCCTCTTCCGGGAACTACCCGCGACTCCATTCATTCGATTTACAACTCGTTCGGCCTCAATTTTCTCCTGGTAGATACAGCCGGGATAAGGAAAAAAGGGAAAGTCAAGGAGGATATCGAATTCTATTCGGTCATGCGGGCCATACGATCAATCGAACACAGCGATGTATGCATGCTCATGGTCGATGCGGAAAGGGGTTTCGAAGCCCAGGACCTCAATATTTTCCATATTATCGACAGGAACCACAAAGGTGTTGTCATCGTTGTAAATAAATGGGATCTTGTTGAAAAGCAGACCAATACGCATAAGGATTTTGAAGAAATGATCAGGGAGCAGACCGCTCCTTTCCGCGATATCCCCATTGTGTTTACCTCGGTAACCGAGAAACAGCGTATCCTTAAAGCAATGGAGACTGCCGTTACGGTTTATAAAAACAGAATGCGGAAGATCCCTACACGGGAACTTAATGATTTCATACTTCCCGTGATCGAACAAACTCCGCCCCCGGCAGTAAAAGGGAAATATGTACGTATCAAATTTGCCACACAGTTGCCCACGGCTTTCCCTTCCTTCGTATTTTTCTGTAACCACCCTCAATACTTAAAGGATCCGTACCGGCGTTTTATTGAGAATAAAATCAGGGAGCAATTTAATTTTACGGGGGCTCCCATGGAGATTTTTTTCCGTCAGAAATGATAGAAGGGGTCAGGATAGATAAATGGTTATGGGCTGTGCGCCTTTTTAAGACCCGCAGCCAGGCAACCGATGCATGCAAATCGGGAAAGATCAGGATTGACGGGCATATAGTGAAGCCTTCCAGGGAGGTTAAAACCGGTGACGAGATAAGTATTTCCCAGCAGGCGATTACAAAAAACGTCAAAGTACTCGGGATCCTTGATAACAGGGTAGGGGCGCCCCTCGTGCCTGATTATATGAAAGATCTTACCCCTGAAGAAGAATATGCCAGGGTTAAGATGATGAGACAGCTTAATTTTGAATTCCGTGATCCCGGTACCGGGAGGCCTACCAAACGCCACAGGAGGGAAATCGAAGTACTAAAAAAATACCTGGGGGAATGAAGGCAAGCCATCAGCCCGACTTGTTCGACATTGTTTTCACTGGAAGGAACCAGGAATACGGAGGATATGTTTTACGAAAGGTCTACCCGAGAAACCTCCTGATCTCGATAATTATTTCAGTGTTTCTCTTTGTGTCAGTGATAGTGGGGGCATTCCTGTACTTTTTCTTTGAGCCCGTCCCCTTGTTAAACGAAGATTTTATTACCTATGTTGAATATCTCCCTCTCCAGCCCCCTCAGGATGATGATATGGACAAACTTGCCGGGTCCCTCCCAAAACAAACGGAAGAACAACAAATCCCCCTTGTTACCGACTCGGTGATGGAGCAAAAACTCAAACCTGCCGAAGAAAGTCCTCCCGTTGAAGAAGAAGCCCCTGCGGCCGATACTATCGGCAAAGGGCATGGCAATGCCATTGACGGCAAAGGGGAGGGTGAAGTAAACGGACTGGTAACGGTGATTGATGCCTATCCGAAGTACCCGGGAGGTGACGACGCCAGGCTCTGGTTCCTCCGAAAGAATGTCAGGTACCCCGAGGCCGCATTAAAGGCCTCAATCCAGGGTGTTGTTGTTGTTGTTTTCGTAATCGAGCTCGACGGCTCCCTGTCGAACATAGAAGTGAGCAAAAGCATCGGAGGCGGCTGCGATGAAGAGGCTATCAGGGTGATAAAACTTATGCCCAGGTGGGAGCCTGCAAGGCGCAATGGCAAGCCTGTGAGGGTGGCTGTCAAATTCCCTATTGTATTTAACAGGATGTTGGCCAAATAAAACGCAAGAGGCCGTCCCGGGAGGACGGCCTCTTGCGTTTAAAACAGAAAAGTTCCCTGTTACTTCTTTTCAGGAGCTTTCTTTTCAGCTGGTTTTTCTGCAGGTTTTTCTGCAGGTTTTGCAGCTTTCTTTTCAGCAGGTTTTGTGGCTGGCTTTGCAGCATCTTTCTTTTCAGCAGTGGGCTCTTTCTTTGGAGCTTCTTTCTTTTCGGCTGGTTTCTGATCCTTTGCCTGTGGGGTCTGTGCAAAAGTTAAACCGGCAAACAGCAAAATAGCTGATACTAAGACAACGACTTTTTTCATGATGATGTGTTTTTATTGTTAGAGATTAAATGTTTTTAAGCATTGCAAAGTTATATGAAGGACAGCAGGCAGACCGAAAAAGCCGGATTAAGATTTTATAAAGAAAATACAGGATTGGGAATCAGCAGAACTTATCTTTTCCCTGCCAGAATATCTTTCATTAATTCGAGAATGCTTGCCTGGTCAAAAGGTTTTGCAAGGTAATGCGTACAGCCCTGGGCGATCAGCATATCCTTATCACCGCTCATGGTATACCCGGTAACGGCAATCACTGGAATATCCTTGTAACCTTCAACTTTCCTGATCTCCTTTGTTGTTTCAATGCCGTTAATGCCGTATCCCAGGTTGATATCCATCAGGATGGCAGAATATTTTTTTGTCTTTACCATTTGGATAGCTGAGGCTCCATCAGGGGCATATTCAAGCCGGCATACTTTCCTGAGAAAAAATTCGGTAAGCTCTTTATTCACCAGGTTGTCCTCAACAAGAAGTACCCAGGGCAACTCAGCCTTTTCGGGTGTTTTTAATTCATTGACTCCTTTGGGTGAGGGTGAAGCTCCTTCCGGGGATACCTCAGTTTGACGGTATGGAAGCCAGATGTGAAAAGTGGAGCCTTTGCCGGGTTTGCTCTCCAGGGTGATCTTGCCTTCTAAAAGGTCTATGGTTTTCTTGCAAATGGTAAGGCCGATCCCGGATCCCTGGTACTTCCTTCCAAATCCTTCGCTGACCTGCCTGAATTCCTGGAACACCAGGTCATGATAGTCGTTTTCAATCCCTATCCCCGTATCGCTGATCGAAATTATTACATACCCCTCTGTTCCCGGAGTATTTGTTGTAACATCGATTGTAACTCCTCCTTTTTCAGTGAATTTGATAGCATTATCAATGATCTGCCGGCAAAGTTGCTTGAGCAGCTGCTCATCGGTATTTACCTTGATAAAGGGATCAGCGTTTAAAGTGACGGTAAGATTTTTTTCGTTTGCAAGGGGAGCAAGCGATTTAATCACTGAATTAAGGCTTTCCTTCAGAAGAAGCGGCCGTATGGTAAGAGTAACTTTACCCGCGACAAGCTGTGATAAGGTGATCAGTGAGTTGAGGGTCCCCATAAGTCTTCTTCCGGATGAGTGGATGTTCTCGGCCATCATCTCGTGGTCTGTATCCTTCAACTCAGATTTAAGTATTTCGGCAAACCCCAGTATCCCGTTTAAGGGGGTTCTCAGTTCATGGCTCACATTGGCAAGAATTGATGATTTGAGGCGGTCTGATTCTTCGGCTTTGTCTTTGGCGACAATCAACTGGTTCTCGAAGGATTTTCTGAGCGTGATATCCTTGTCGGCACCCCGGTAACCGGTATATTTCCCGTTAAGGTCAAATAACGGGATCCCTGAGGATTCAAGATATACGATATGTCCGTCACGATGAATTACCCGGTTTGTAAGAAAATTCAGGGGTTTGTAATCGTGAACAAATTTCCTGAGTTCTTCTTTTACAGCTTCCACGTCATCGGGAAGCATGAAAGCGAAGGGCGATTTACCCAGAAGCTCTTCAGACCGGTACCCGGTGATATCATAAACCTTTGAGCTGACATAAGTATATCTCCACTGGGGATCGATTTCCCAGATATAATCGTTGGTAAGATCAACAATAGCGCTTAGCCTTTCCTCACTTTCCTTGACACGGGCTTCAGCAATCTTGTTCCTGGTTATATCGCGGAAGATACCGAAAGTACCGGAAAATTGTCCGTTCGCATCATACTGTGGAGTTGCTGTGACGATGATCCATCTCCTTTGGCCGTCAAGCCTCAGAACTTCCACTTCGTAAATATTCTTCTGGCCGAGAATGCGGTTCTGGGTTTGCTTTAATATTTCTGTATGTGAAGACGGATGTATAAAGTTCAGGAGTTTTTGTCCGACAAGCTGGGAAGACGGAAGGCCGAAAATCTCGGAGGCAGCCGGGTTAACATATGTAAACCGTTCATTCAAATCTACCACCCCGATTCCTTCACCTATATTCTCAACAAGTTCTTTGTGACGTTCTTCACTTTCCTTAAGCGCTTTTTCCTTGTACCTTATATCGGAGATGTCTTTTGCTATCAGGAGAAAATATTTTTCCCCCTGGATCTCCACTACCTGGCCATTCAGCTGAACCGGGATTTCCCGGTTGTCTTTGCGTTTCCAGCGTGATTCGGACCGGGATATCTTATTTTTCCCGCTGCCGTTATTAAATGTCATTAAAATATTTTCCCATTCCAAAGCAGGCACGACATCTGTTACTTTTTTGCTGGTGATCTCATCTTTCGTATATCCCAGCAATTCCAGGGTCGCCTGGTTCGTGTCAACAATCTCAGAAGTGTCGGGCCTGATCATCAGGATCGTTTCCGATGCCAGCTCAAACAGCACATGATAACGTAATTCCTTATGCCTTAAAAGCCTGTCGAATTTCTCAAGCCGGGTTTCTATTGCTTTTAAAAGTTCCGGGGGATCAGCAGGCTTGGTGATGTAATCATCGGCTCCCATCTGCATCCCTATACGAATGTCCTGCTTGTCGGTGAGGGAAGAAAGAAAAATAAACGGGATATCGGCTGTGGTAATATCCTTCTTAAGGGCCCTGTATACCTCGTGCCCTGAAATCCCGGGCATAAGGATATCTGAGAGGATGAGATCGGGCAAGCGGGTTTTTGCAAGAGATATTCCTTCTGCACCGTTTATCGCCTTTAACACCTCGTAACCTGATGTTTCAAGAAAATCGGCGGTAGTCTCAAGAATAAGCCTGTCATCTTCAATAAGGAGGACCGTCTTCATGGTACAAATATAGTCAGGCCTGAAAGAAAAACCAAACTTTTCCTTAACTTAATCAAAGATATCATTCCTTGTTTTTCGAGTCTATAATTATGGTCACCGGTCCGCTGTTCACAAGCGCCACTTCCATCATTCCACCAAAAACTCCGGTTTTGACTTCCTTCCCGGTTTCTGCTGATAAACTGCTTACAAACATTTCGTAAAGGGGAACAGCTTTCAAGGGTTTTGCAGCCCTGATATACGACGGCCTGTTGCCTTTCTTTGTGGATGCATGCAGTGTGAACTGGCTTACAAGCAGGGTTTCCCCGTTTATATCGGTGACAGACAGGTTCATGACACCATCGGTATCGTCAAATATCCTTAACCTGGCAACCTTCTGGCATAACCAGTTTACGTCATCCGCAGTATCATCATCTTCAATTCCCAGAAGGATAAGAAGCCCGAGGCCGATAGAGGCATGGACCTTTCCTTCAATTTCCACGGAAGCTGATGAAACTCTTTGAATTACTATCCTCATACAGTACAAAGTTACAAGCTTTTTATCTCAATTCACCCTTTAGTATTAGCTTTGCATAAACTCTTGGGATGACTAAATTAAGCGTAAATATTAACAAGATAGCTACCCTGCGAAATGCCAGGGGAGGGAACATGCCCGATCTGCTCAGGACGGCTTTGGATTGTGAACGGTATGGGGCGGAAGGCATAACGGTGCATCCCCGTCCCGATGAACGGCATGTGCGCTACCAGGATGTGTATGATCTCAAGCCGGTATTGACAACGGAATTCAATATTGAAGGCTATCCTTCAGAGGCTTTCATCGAACTTGTGTTGAAAGTAAAACCTGTCCAGGTTACCCTGGTACCCGATCCGCCGGGAGTGCTAACGTCCAATGCCGGATGGGATACCATTAAACATGAAAGCTTTCTTAAGGAGGTAATTTCAGGATTTAAATCCAGCGGGATAAGGACATCGGTATTCATTGAAACAGATGAGAAAATGATCCGCAATGCCGCGAAAACGGGAGCCGACAGGGTAGAGTTATATACAGAAGCATTTGCCTCCGCTTATAAGGCCGATCCTCAAAAAGCGGTATTGCCTTTTCAAAAAGCAGCTGAAACTGCAAATGATTCAGGTTTAGGCGTAAATGCCGGGCATGATCTCAGCCTTGAAAACCTGCATTTTTTTTACCAGAACGTTCCTCACCTTCTCGAAGTCTCCATAGGGCATGCCCTGATCTGCGATGCTTTGTATTACGGGCTGGAAAATACCATTCAGATGTACCTTCGCCAGCTTAAATAAAACCCTCCATGACCAGAACAATATGCATAGCTTTTTTACTGTTCCACGTTTTTGCAGGCATCTCTGGCAACAATACCGACGGGAAACTGCTCAAAAAAGCAGCTGAGATCCACCGTTCGGTGTTCACCGTGGATTCCCATTGCGATACCCCGATGCGGCTGATGGCTGGTGATTTCGACCCGGGCAGCAGACACGACTCAGGTGGTTCCAAAGTGGACTTTCCCCGTATGAAGGAAGGGGGCCTTAACAGCATCTTCTTCGCGGTATTCACCTCCCAGGGGAAACGTGACCAGGCTTCTTTTTTTAAAATTAAAAATGAAGCTTTCGAGATCATCGACACAATTTATTCAGTATTAAAAAGGAACCAGGCGTTGGCTGCCCTGGCGCTGAAACCGCAGGATGCTTACCGTCTGAAAAAAGAAGGAAAGATCGCAGTGTTTATAGGCATGGAGAATGGCTACCCCATAGGGCTGGATCTTTCGCTGGTTGAAACATTTTTCAACAGGGGGGTGCGCTATATTACCCTCTGCCATACCAAAAACAATGACCTCTGCGATTCATCCACCGATACCCTTGCATTCGGGGGCCTCAGCCCATTAGGGAAAGAGGTTGTGGGCAAGATGAACAAGCTGGGAATGATGGTCGATGTTTCGCATATTTCCGACAAATCGTTTTATGATGTTCTTCACCTGTCGAAGTCCCCGGTAATCGCTTCACATTCCTGTTCCCGGGCATTATGCGACAACCCCAGGAACCTCAGTGATCCGATGCTCAGGGCCCTTGCAGCTAACGGAGGAGTGGTGCAGATGTGCATACTCAGCGCCTACGTCAAAGCCGATCCTAACCCTGCCAGGGATTCGGCCCATGCCGCCCTGAGAAAGAAATACCATGGTTTTGACGGGTTATCAAAGGATGAGCAGAAAAGTGCGAACAAGGACTGGAATGCTGTTGACGATCTTTTCCCCCCTCATCTTGCAACAGTCAGCGATGTTGTTGACCATATTGATCATATGGTAAAGGTTGCAGGGATTGATCATGTTGGGATAGGGACCGATTTTGACGGGGGAGGAGGGGTTAAGGGGTGCAATGATGTGAGCGAAATGGGCAATATCACCCTTGAACTGGTAAAAAGAGGGTATTTAAAATCCCAGATTAAAAAGATTTGGGGAGGGAACCTTATGAGAGTAATGAAACAAAACCTTGACAATGCAGGCAGATAAAGTTTCATTCAGAACGGCATTGGAAGGAGGAAACCTCAATGCCATCCGCAGTATATCAAAATCAGACCTTCACAACCATTGCATGCTTGGAGGCAAGGCTTCGGTGATCAGCAGGTTTTATGGTGAGAAGTTGAAGCCTTTCCGTGCCGATAAGATGGGGATTGAGCCCCTGAACAGGTGGATTGGCGAGGTTTATGCCCCTTTTCTGAAACGGCCGGGCGCATTTGAGAAGGCCGTTGAAGCAGCCTTTATGCAGGCTAAACAGGATGGAGTAAAGGTCCTTGAAATGAGCCTCGATGGTTTCTTCGGCAGCATGTTTAATATATCGCCTGAAAGGGCTGTGGGTTCATTAAAACATTATCATTCGCTGGTTGCCCCGGAAATTGATTTCAGGCCCGAACTTGGTTTCCCGAAGACCTTGCCCCTTAGGACCATGTTAAGGCATCTTGAACCTTTTCTTGCCTTTGGTTACTTTCGCAGTCTTGACCTGTATGATGATGAGAAAGCACAGCCGCTTGAGAATTTTCGCGAACTTTACCGGTTTGCGCGTGCGGCCGGGCTGAAGCTCAAGGCCCATGCTGGTGAGTTCGGTGATGCTGCATCGGTGCAAAAAGCCGTTGAACTGCTTGGGCTGGATGAAGTACAGCATGGCATAGGGGCAGCTGATTCACCCGAAGTGATGCGATGGCTTGCCGCCAATTCCATACGCCTTAATGTATGCCCCGAAAGCAATATCAAACTGAAGAGGGTGAAATCATACAAAACACATCCTATCAGGATACTCTTCGACCATGGCGTGAAAGTCACCGTGAATTCAGATGATGTGATGCTATTCAGGGCCGGGGTTTCGGAACAGTTTCTAAGATTGTACCGCAGCGGCCTTTTCAGCAGCGATGAGCTCGAAACGATCAGGCTTAACGGCTTGTCGTGAAAACCGAAGTTCCTTCATCAGGTTTTTCGTAATTTCTTCATCTGCCCGAAATATTCAATGATCTTTCTGAGGGTATTATGCTGAAGCGACAGGTAAAGCAGCAGCGACATAAACCATAAGGCAGCTATATTGAACCAGAAAGTATCTATTTCGAGCGTGCCAAGGTATTTTACGGGTGCATAAAAATGAGACCTGCCGGCCCTGGATTCGGGTTCCATGAAAACCGGGTCTTTTTTCCTGATCAGCCTGTCTTTGCCCTGGATGATCTTATCGGTTGATGCGGAGTTCAGGACAAGGTCGGCAAGATTTTCATTATAATATTCCCGTTTAAGTTCGTATACAGCTTCCTGCCCTTTTTCATTAACGAGTTTTTGATAAATGGCATCATGAATGTTGTTGGCTTTGCTCAGCCGTGCCGAGAATATTATGCTCATCGAGTCAAGGTATGACCTGAGCTTTGTGCTCAGCTCGCTGGTGAGGCCCGAAGGCGTGATATTCTGAACCGGTGAACCACGGCTGAAACCTGCCTCTTTTTCAAGTCCTGTAATTTCGTTACGAAGGATCAGCAGGTTCTGCTGGGTCTTTTTATTGTCTTTCTGCCTTACTATGTTCATCCTGGATTCGTCAAGCAGTTCCTGGAGTGCCGGTATGCGCAGGGCAGTGATATAGGCATACTTTGAAATTTCCTTGTCGGCCTGGTAGAACTGCTTTTCGTATTTATTGTCCCTGAACTGGGCAACAGCCATAGCTTCAAAACTCCATCGGGAGGCCATCATATCCCCTACAAACGGAACATTGACCCTTGAACTTATTGCAGGATTCAGGTAGTCAAATGAGACTATGGTCCCGCTCAGGAGGAGCTGGGGGACCAGTATGAACGGGATAATGATGTAAATGGCAACAATGGAATCGAGGCCTGATGAAATATTCAGACCTGCCATATTTGCAAAGCAGGAAGTACTGAACAGTATCAGCCAGTAGGCCATGGTCATACCTTTAATGCCGAGAATCCAGTCTCCTATCAAAACATATAACAGTGTTTGAATGGCCGACAGTACGAACAGGAGTATGATCTTTGAGTTCAGGTAACTGCTGCGGCTGAGGTGAAGGAAGGCTTCGCGTTTAAGGATCCTCCGGTCCCTGAAGATCTCTTCGGCACTTACCATCATCCCGAGAAAAAGAGCCACCACAACGCTCATGAACATATAGGCCACCAGGTTCTTGTTTTCCCCGAAGAAATATGAATCCCCGCTGAAATACCTGGTCAGGAAGGCCAGCAGGGCAGCCAGTACCGGAGCTTCAAACAGGTTGATAACAAGGTATTGACGGTTGGTTATTTTAGTCAGAAGGTTTCGAATACCAAAGATGCTGAACTGTTTCCATCGTCCCGGAACTTTGAAGAAGTTCAGGGGGAGCTGTTGTTTAATGGTTGAGAGCTTAAGCTTTGGCTGGATGTTTTTCCTGAAATGGGCATACCATTCACCGGGGCTCACTTTGCGGTTCACTGTGAGTTTCCCGTATTCGTTCACAGTCCTGGCCTCTGTAATCTGAAGGATCAGTTCGGGGTTGACGTACCCGCAGTTCTGACATTCGCTTTCGTCGGGATTGGCGTGGTTGCTCAGTGTTTTGAAGTAAGTGAGTGCATCTATGGGGTTGCCGTAATAAATAGGATACCCCCCTTTATCCATGACCAGCAGTATGTCGAACAGCTTATAGATATCCGATGAAGGCTGATGGATGTTTACCACCACAAGCCGGCCTTTGAGCGTTTGTTCCTTCAGAAGCAGCATCACAAGTTCCGAATCCATAGACGAGAGCCCGGAAGTTGGCTCATCCACGAATAATACGGAGGGTTCACGTATCAGTTCCAGCGCGATGTTCAGCCTCTTACGCTGCCCCCCGCTGATGAACTTGTTCAGGGGATCGCCAACACGGAGGTCCTTAATACCAATAAGCCCAATATCTTTCAGCACTTTCAAAACAGCTTTCATAAGCTGGTTCTTGCTGAAATCCCTGAAGCAGAGTTTTGCGTTGAAATACAGGTTCTCAAAAACAGTGAGTTCCTCAACCAGCAGGTCGTCCTGGGGAACAAATCCTATTACTCCTTCGAGCTCGGTATTGTCGGTTCCCAGTTTAAATCCGTTGATAAGGATATTCCCGTTGTTAAGGCAGAGGCTCCCGTTAAAAACGTTTAGAAGAGTCGATTTGCCGACACCGCTCCCGCCCATGATCCCGATAAGTTCACCCGAACGTGCTGTAAAACTGAATGGATGGATACCATTGGTGCTGTTTTTAAAACGGTATTCGATTTCATTTGCTGTAAATTCTATCTGAATGGTTTTGTCGCCATGCAGGAATTTTGAAGCAATGTCGGAATAGTAAACCGGCGTGATTTTAAGGTTGTTGATTATGGCCCCGTTGGCCAGGAAAAACGACCGGTAAGGCTGGATGGTATGTCCATTAAGGTAGAGCTGGTCCTTCCCGAGGTAGCGGGCAAAGAAGCGGCGTATGCTTGGGAAGAACAACACCATGATACAGCCGTCGAGAAGTTCCCTGGAGATATGTTTCAGGTTTGTATTTTCGGTCCGGGCATCGATAAGGAGAAGGTCCTGCGGCAGAATGTTCCCCCCGAAAGGGTCCAGGATAAAGTTCAGGGCATTATCGTATTCGTTATCGGGGATGTTGAATGCCGATTTCAGAAGGGCGGCATAGGAAGTCATCTGTTTGCTTTCCTGCAGCCCCTGGCCTGTTTCGTTCCTCGATATCTCTTCAATGAATTCAATGAACTTGATAAAGACTATAAGCCTGTCAAGATAAGCCAGGTCCCTTGCGATCTTCTGGCAGATCGTCGATATTTTAGGAGATATGTCGGGGGGCTGGGCCCCGGGCGACTCCCCGAACGGCTGATGAAAGGAAAGTAATTCGTCGAAAAGCTTTAAATATTCTTCAAGTTCCCCGCTGTTAAGCTGGTCACGCAGGTAGGATTCCAGGATGAGCCTGGAGTTTTCAGAAGCCTGCTTCCTGGCTGTTGCCGCAACAGTGGCAAACAGCTGGACCAGGGCCATCAGAATAGGTTCGGTCATTTGATAAAGGAGTCTCTGACACTTTGGGTCAGATCACCGATCTCAGCTGCTTTTTGCTGGGGCAGTTTCTTGTCTGCTTCCAGTCCGTAATTGGTGTATATTGCTTTTAGTTTGCTAACCTCATCACCAATCGGTTTCAGATCGGAGTCCATATTATAGGCTGTGAGGAGGGTGATCAGCTTGTCAAGATTATCTTTCTGCCTGAAAATAACAGTGGATATAGGTTTATTGTCGGAAGCAACCTGGTTCAGCGATGCGGCGAGATAGAGGGCTTCAACAAAAGTGCCGGTGGCAACAAGTACGGCGATCTCGTTACGGTTGTTCCTGCTCAGGAAGTCATTGGTTTTATTAAAGATCTTAGTGACCATATTCACCAGGGAGTCTTTGTTGTTATTGAACTTTTTAACCTTGTCGACAAGGCCCGGATCGTAAACGCCTGCAATACCAAGGTCGTTTGCAAGTTTGCCAGTACATGCAATGAATTTGTTTGTTTCGTCGACAAAATTGTAGGTTGCCGAATAAGCCAGGTCGGCACTGTAAATGCCAAGGTTCAGCGCTTTTGCCTTCTCGGTGGAATATTTGGTTAAATTGGCAGGAGGGTTGGTGATTTTGAAAATATAGCCTGCCTTAGCCCTCTGAAGCATCATGGTGACTTCAAAAGGAGTAGGGAACTGGTAAAGCAGGTTCTTGTTTTCCGGAGAGAGGTTGACAACTTTTTTAATTGTATCGGCAGCTGTTTGATTGGCCTGTGCATCCTTATTGGCTCCGTTGTTACAGGAAGTCATTGATGAAATTACAGTGAGCGCCACGAAGAGGCTTGCTAAAATTTTTCTGAATGCTTTCATGTCTTTCTTTTTTCTGAATGGAATAGCGAATTTACAGGATTTTTTTTAATGTCAAAGTCTTGTTAAAAAAAACATTCACAAGCGGTGATCTATGATGATTTTATGATTTGATGGATTTTTTGCTGATTCAAACGCATTTAATATATCACTGAAAGCAAATTCCCCCGAGATCAGGGGGGAAGGATCCACAAGTTTCCTCTCCAGCAGGTTAAGCGCAGGTTTAAACAAGCCGCATCTTGAACCAAGAACAGTGAACTCATTGATAACAATGCTGTTCAGGTCGGGTTTTGCAGTATCGGCAACCGTTGTTTTAAGCACCAGTGTCCCCCGGGGCCAAAGGTGTTTGAGTGCAAGGTTGATGCCTTCGGCATTACCCGTACAGTCAATACATACTTCTGCTTTTTCTTCAGGAAGAAGATCCTGTAATAACCTTGCGTTAATTCCAAGGCTGAGTGCAAAACCGGTTTTGCCCTGCATGATATCAAAGGTGGTGTAATCGAATCCCTGCAGCCTTGCAACCATGGAGACCAGCATCCCGAGTTTGCCTGCCCCAAAAATGAAAACAGGGTTCGAAGGTTTCATATGGAGCTGTTCGAAAATTTCCACCGCTGCGGCAAGGGGCTCAGTAAATACTGCAATACGGCCCGGGACGGAATCAGGTACAATATGAAGATTTTCGGCCGGAAGGGAAATAAAACCGGCAAAAACTCCCTGGTGGCCTGCAATGCCTGTCACGGTACGGTTGGTGCAATGCGTGCGCCTTGAGCTGAGGCATAGGTAACACTTCCCGCAGGAACAATTGATCTCCCCAACCACGGTTTTGCCGCTAAGGGCATGGCCTTCGGTTACAACTTCACCAACGAATTCATGCCCGAGCACCCCCCTGAACCCCATATAACCCTTGATGATCTCGAGGTCGGTATTGCATACTGAGGAATACCTGACTTTCACAAGCAACTCGCTTGCCCCGGGTTCCGGAACAGGGATGTCCTTAAGAACCAGTTCATTCTCGAAAAATAATGCCTGCATGATCTATAATTGATTTGGATAACGAAAATAACCTAATTTTACATTGAATTAAAGGAAATTTCCAAAGCCGTATGCAACATTCACTTCCCTGGCCGGTTCCACGTACGTTATTCATGCTGATGCTTGTTGCTGTTCTGGCTGCATCCTGCAACCCGAAAAAGACTGACAAAAAGCCCGGTGCCGGGACCACCAGCGGGAGGCAGCCTGCAGGCGAACTCAAAAAAATCACGGTATATCCCTACTGGGTCACCACCTGCCAGTTTGCCGGGTATTATGTTGGAAAGGAAAAGGGGATATTCAGAAAGCACGGGATAGACCTGAACATCCTCGAATACAAACCCTTCATCACAACCGACGATATCATCAAGCTGAAAGAGGCTGATTTCGCCATTTTGTGGCTTGTGAATGCGATCAAGATGAGGAGCAGCGGGATCAATATAGTCAACATAGCCCAGTTCTCGACCCGTTCATCACTGATGCTGCTTGCGAAAAAGTCGAGCGGGATCAGAAAAATCGAGGACCTCAACGGGAAGCGCGCGGGTATCTGGGACGGTTATTACCTTCAGCCCAGGGCCCTGTTCTCAAAGTATCACCTCGATACAAAAATCGTTCCCATTGGCAGTACGAACAACCTCTTTCTCCAGGATGGCGTCGATGTCACAAACGCAAACTGGTTCGATGAGTACCACGCCATTATCAACAGCGGTTTCGATACCAATGAGCTGGTGCCATTCTTTTTTGAAAAATACGGGCTCAATTTTCTTGAAGACGGGATCTATTGCCTAGAAGACAAACTCAAATCGGATCCTGCCATCTGCGTTGAATTCGTGAAAGCAAGCATTGAATCATGGATTTATTCACTGAATAACCCCGATACCAGCGTGGCTGTGATCATGAGGGCCCAACGAAAACAGAAAATGCCCGCCAACCATTCCCATCAGCTGTGGATGATAGAAAGGTACAGGGACCTGTATCTTCCTGCAGGGAAATCAACCATGAATATCATGCTGAATGAAAGTGATTATATGACCAATGCAAGGATACTTCTTGAGAGCAAAGAGATCGGCTCAATACCCCCGTTCCGGCAGTTCTTCATACCCTATACTACATTGCTTCATACTTCATCAGAAAAGTAGCCGGAACCCATGACCCAGAAAAAGTTCAAAAATCCTATGCGGGGCATCGCCTTTAAAATGATCCTCTACATATTTCTGTCCTTAATGCTCATCCTCGCAATTATCTTTGGATATAATTATAATGTAACGAAATCCATTGTTGTTAAAAACCTGAAGATAAATGCCACCGAACTTACCGGCATCACTATTTTAAAGATCGATAAGGTACTCGCAAATATTCAGTCGATACCCCGCAATTATGCTCCCCTGATCCTCTCTGAACTCGGCAATGAGGATAAAATGAAATACCTTTTAAAGCAAATGGTTGAGTCAAACCCTGATATTTACGGTGCGGCGCTTGCATTCGAACCCGGGTATAAATCAGCAGAAAAAAAATACTATTCCTTTTATTTTTACCGAGACAAGCAAATGGTGAAGTTCATCACCCTGGGTAACGAAGCCTATGATTATTTTACCATGGACTGGTACCAGATCCCCAGGGAACTTGGGAAAGCCCAGTGGAGTGAACCTTATTTCGACCAGGGAGGGGGCAACATCATCATGTCGACCTATTCTATCCCATTATATGTTGACCACGAAGGGAAAAAGAAATTCATAGGGGTCCTTACGGTGGATGTCTCACTTTACTATCTCCAGGAGATCGTAAGTGCGATCAAAGTGTATGAAACCGGCTACGGTTATATGATATCGCATATCGGCACTATTGTAACCCATAAGAGAACGCAGGAGATAATGAATGAATCCATCTTTTCCATTGCCGATAATAAGCATCTCACCGATTTGCGTGAAATCGGCAAAAAGATGATAAGCGGCCAAAGCGGGTTTGCAGAGATCCCTTATAAAAACCTTGTAACCGGAAAAGAGAGCTGGATCTCATACGCACCTGTTCCATCCAACGGATGGTCGCTGGCCATCGTATTCCCGGTGGATGAGTTCATGGCCGATGCAAACAAGCTTTACCGCACCCTGGTTGAGCTTGCCTTCGGAGGGCTCTTCGTGATTTTCCTGGTGATACTGTTCATTTCACGTTCCATTACCGGTTCCCTCAGGAAGCTTACCCAGGCTGCAGAAAAATTTGCCACGGGCGACTTCAATGTCACCCTCCCCCCCAACCGCTCAAGGGATGAGATCGGCAGGCTGAACAATTCTTTCATCTACATGCAGGAAACCCTGGCCAAGACCATTCATGACCTTCAAAGCACTTCCGATGAGCTGAAGGTCTCGCATGAAAAACTTGAAGAATACAACAGGACCCTGGAACAGAAAGTGGATGAACGCACGGCCGAATTAAGGGCCAAGAACGATGAACTCGATGCAGCATTCAACCGTGTGAAGGCAGCCCAGGCACAATTGGTGCAATCTGAAAAGATGGCTTCACTCGGTGCTCTTACCGCCGGTATCGCCCATGAAATCAAGAATCCCCTGAACTTCATCAATAATTTCTCGGAACTTTCGGTCGAACTGGTGCAGGAGATACTGGCCGAATCGGATAAGCTTACTTCCGCCCTTGGTGAAAAAGAAGCAGATTATATCAAAGGCATTTTACAGGATATCGAAGGCAATGTTCAGAAAATTCATGATCATGGCAAGAGGGCCGATAGCATTATCCGGGGCATGCTGCTCCATTCCCGCGGCAAGTCGGGTGAACGCATGCCTACCGACGTCAACGCCCTCCTTGCCGAGTATGTCAACCTGGGCTACCATGGCATGAGGGCCACCGACTCATCCTTCAACATTAAAATCGAAAGTGATTATGACCAGAACATGCCCCAGATGAACGTCATCCCCCAGGATCTCAGCAGGGTGTTCCTGAACATGATCAATAATGCCTGCTATTCGACCCACCAGAAAAAGCAGGAGTTCAAGGATGCATACTTTCCTGTTCTGAAAGTCTCTACAAAAGACCTTGGCGACAAGGCGGAGTTCAGGATATGGGATAATGGCAAGGGAATGCCCAAAGCAGTCATCGAGAAGGTGTTCAATCCCTTCTATACCACAAAACCTGCCGGCAAGGGCACAGGCCTTGGCCTTTCAATAAGCTTCGACATAATTGTGCAGGAGCACCAGGGGAAAATTGAAGTTGATTCAGTAGAAGGGGAATATGCCGAATTCGTGATCACCATCCCGAAAACGGTTTAGTTAATTTATACTAAAAAGAAAGTAAAAGAATATGAGTGAAGATCATTTTATAAATGTGAAGATCATGGTTGTCGACGATGAAGTCGATCTCGAACCGCTTGTAAAACAGAAATTCAGGAGGCAGATCAGGGATGGCGTTTACGATTTTGTGTTCGCCCATAACGGGCTGGAAGCCCTCAGTAAACTCATTGAGTTTCCCGAGATCGGCATCATCCTTTCCGATATCAATATGCCGGAGATGGACGGGCTTACACTTCTTATGAAGCTGAAGGAACTTAAAAATCCCGGGCTTAAAACGGTGGTGGTTTCCGCATACGGCGATATGGAAAACATACGCACGGCCATGAACCGCGGGGCTTTTGATTTTCTGACCAAGCCCATTAATTTCGAGGACCTTGAGATCACCATCAACAAGACCATGGATGAGATCATGCAGATCAGGCGGGGGCTGGAAGAACATGACCAGCTTCTTTCAATACAGCACGACCTTCAGACAGCCCGGGAGATCCAGCAGGCCATACTTCCCAAGTTTTTTCCTCCTTATCCCGACCGCAGGGATTTCGACATTTTTGCTGCCATGAATGCAGCAAAGGAAGTTGGCGGTGATTTTTACGATTTCTTCATGATCGACAACGACAGGATAGGTTTCGTGATCGGTGATGTTTCGGGCAAGGGGGTCCCGGCAGCTATTTTTATGGCCGTGAGCCGTACCATAATCAGGGCCACCGGCCTTAAGGGCATGCCGGCCGACGAATGCATGAATTATGTGAACAACCTCCTGTGCAGTGAAAGCGTTTCATCGATGTTCGTGACGGTATTCTATGGTATACTGAATACTTCGAGCGGGGAGCTGGAATATGTTAATGCAGGGCATAACCCGCCATACATAGTCAACTCTTCAGGCCTGACGACCGTTGAGCTCACCAAGGGAACGGTGCTTGGCGGCATTGAGCATTTCAATTACAGGTCGAGCCGGATAATACTTGCACCGGGCGATATCCTTTACCTGTACACCGACGGCGTCACCGAAGCTTTCAACCGCCAGGGTGAGCTCTATGGCGATGAACGGCTTGAAATAGTCCTTAATGCCAACCTGCAGTCAGATCATAAGGAACTTGTAAAAACAACCTTGTCGGCTGTCGCCGACCATGCAGCCGGATTCCCGCCAAGCGATGACATCACGATGATGGCGATCAGATTTTTCGGAAGATGATCCTTACCAGGGAAAGGGCATATGGTGCATATCTTATCATTGAAATAGAAGGGCGGATCGACGGGCTTACTTCATCCGCAATCCATAAATTATTTGAACAGGCTGCCGAAGACGGGAATCACAATATCATTTTTGATTTCTCGGCGGTTACCTATATCAGCAGCGCCGGGCTCAGGGTTTTCATGCAGGCCCAGAAAAAACTGAAACCAATAGGAGGCGAAGTAATTCTGCTTTCAATGCAGGAAACCGCTGTAGATGTTTTCAGGATAAGCGGCATGCATAACCTGTTCAGGATGATCTCGTCCCTGGACGATCTGGGGGAAGTTTTTGTTGAAGAGCCTGCAGGCAGCCCTTCTGAACATTTTTTTTCTGACGACAGGGTTTATGAGTGGGAGAGCAGGAAAGTGCCTGACGGGAAGTATTCAGGAATAGGCAATGCCGGAAAACTGAAAAATTCATCTTTCAGCCGCCGGGATATTATTACGATCTCACAGTCGGAACTTCAGTTTGCCGTGGGGCTTGGGTCTGTCGGGGAAACAGTGCAGGATTATTGCGATCTCTTCGGCGAATCACTGCTTGCCGCCCATAATTTTTTCGGCTACCCTGCCACTGAACAGCCTGCCGTGGATTATGCCTGGTATTCAAAGACGCATCCCGGGGCCGTACATTTTCTGCATGGATTCAGGTTTTCGGGTGAGTTCAGCACCCTCATGCGCTTCAACTCACGGGAGCCTTTGGAACTTCTCTCTATTGCACGGAAATCAGCGGAAATCTCAGGGAGCAACTTTTTCGGACTGGTGTTTATTGCCAACAGTGCCGGCATCTACGGCCTAAACCTGAAAAAAATTCCCTGGCAGGAGAATATGCCTGATCCGCCGGATATCATGCATGATTCGGTTTTTCCCGCCTGGTTTGATTTCCCGGTTGAGGATGCCGATCTGCATAATACGGTCCTGGCGGTCGGGATTTACTCAAAGAGCGGTGAAGAAGAGGAGCTGCATATGCATGGGGTTATTTTTGCAAAAGGACTGGCAGGCCGGTCGGGCATGGACCTTAATGCCGAATTGCAGAGGCTCATCCATGCATCGGAACCTTTAAAGGTGGTTCACCTTCTGGAAGAGAGCAGGTTCCTGTACGGACTGGCGGGTATAATAGCATTTTAGTATGGATCTCTGGATAGGCGCGGTAAATCTTGGTTTCCTTTATGCTTTCATGGCATTGGGAACCTTCATAACCTACCGGTATTTCAATATTGCCGATATCACCATCGACGGCAGTTTTACACTTGGCGCCGCCACCGGGGCTATCCTTATCGTTGACGGATGGAACCCTTTCCTTGTTCTGCCGGTTTCTTTCCTTGCCGGGTCATGCGCAGGATTTATAACGGGCTTTATACACACAAGGTTTAAAATTGACGGGCTGCTTGCAGGCATACTGGTTATGACAGGCTTGTATTCGGTGAACCTGCACGTGATGGGCAAATCGAATATCCCGCTCATGAACCACCCTACCTTCGAGACAGTTGCAACGGGGATCAACCCGGGGCTTCACCAGGAACTCTGGACCTGCATTTTGCTCCTCGCAGTGATAATCGCAGTATGGCTTCTGCTTTCGGCCTTTCTTAAATCTGACCTGGGCCTGACCATGCTTGCTACAGGGAACAACCCTACGATGATCTCTGCCCAGGGCGTAAGCACCAACAGGATGAAGATGCTCGGTATCACCCTGGCGAACGGCATGGTTGGCCTCTCGGGAATCCTGATCGCGCAGTATCAGGGCTTCGCCGACATAGGCATGGGCATTGGCTCCATTATATACAGCCTTGCAGCGGTGATCATAGGGCAGGCACTTTTCAGGACACGGAAAGTTTGGCTTGCAGTCCTGGGTGTGATCCTCGGGGCTGTGCTCTTTCGTCTCGCTGTTGCCCTGGCTTTGAAGTCAGGTTTTGATCCAAACGATCTTAAAATACTGACAGCACTCTTTGTACTGCTGACCCTGGTGATTTCGAAGTCGGTGAAATCCGGCACGGGCCAGGACACAAGGTTAAAGACCCTGGTCAGGAAAAACAGGAAGCTGATCATTTCAGCCTTTATCCTTGCGATCCTGGGGTGGATGATCTACCTGCTTGCCTCATCGGGGACAGCTGCAAAGACAAGTGAGAAAAAAGTCAGGATAGGTATCGTGATGGCCAATCACAGCAGTGTTCTCACAAAGACCCGCGACGGTTTCATGACAGAGATGAAAAACCTGGGTTATGTCAACGGCAGAAACTGCCTTATCTCGGAGCTGAATGCCGAAGGAGACATCCCTGCCAACAAATCCATGGTTGACAAACTTATGGCCGATAAAACCGATCTTTTCCTTGCATTTTCTTCGGCTTCAACCCAGGCTGTCGTCAATAAAGTGAAGAATAAACCCGTGGTGTTTGCCACAGTAGCCAGCCCTTTTATACTTGGGGCGGGAAAAACACCTATCGATCATCCGGCCAATGTCACAGGGGTGTACGGTCAGGCTCCCGTAAGAGACCTTCTCAGGATACTTACTAAATTTTTCCCCGGGAATGTCAGGATCGGGACGATATACAATCCTGGTTTCCCGAACACCCGTGTTAACCTCGGCGACCTGAAGAAAGCCCTGAAGGATTTTCCCCGGATCACCCTTGTAGAGATGAGCGTGAGCGGCACCTCTGAAGTTCAGCAGGCTGCGCAATCTCTTGCTTCCAAAGGGATACAGGCATTTTATCTGATCACCGACCTTACGGTTTTCGATGCCTTTGAGTCGGTGCTGAAGGTCTCCAGGTCAGACAAGATCCCTATTTTCGCAAATGATGCCGATTGCCTTGAAAGGGGGGCATTCCTGGTGTACGGTTATGAATTTTATACCAGCGGGGTGCAGGCTGCGCGCCTTGCCGACAGGATCATCCGCGGGGAATCTCCGGCGGGGATCCCATATGAACACTATGCCCGTTGCCTCCTGGGCGTTAACCGCGACCAGGCAATGCAGTTCGGGCTGACCATCCCCGACACCCTGGTCAAAGCAGCCGAAGCGACAATGTATAAGAACAAGTATTCTAAAAAAACGTTCAGGCTTCCGGTAAGGCCGACCCAGGGCAGGGCTGCAAGGATTGCAGTGTTCCAGTATACAAACAGCACCCTTCTCAACCGTTCAGTGCAGGGTTTGAGGGATGTCCTTATCAGGGAAAAATATGCCAGGGGAAGGAAACTTGATATTACCTTCTACGATGCTTTGGGTGATTACGGGACCGCACAATCCATTGCGAAAGATATTATTTCAAAGGATTTCGATTATATAGCAACTGCATCAACACTTGCGATGCAGACTCTTGCTGCTCACAATAAAAAAGTGCCCCATGTATTCTGTGCTGTTACGGACCCATTAAAATCAGGGGTTGCCAGGTCTTTGGAGGATCACCAGGTCAATCTGACCGGGCTTGCAACTCCCCAGCCTGTTGCAGCCACCATACACCTGATGAGGACGCTGCTGCCAAAAGCGAAGAAAGTCGGGATGATATGGACCAGCTCGGAGATCAACTCAGAAATATGTACCCGATGGGCGAGGGAAGCTTGTGCGAAGGAGGGATTCGTTCTTATCGAAAAAACGATCTCAGGCGTTGGTGAGGTTGATGCGGCTGTAAAATCACTCATATCTTCGGGCATAGATATCTTTTTCATATCGGGCGATGTGACGGTATCCCAGGCGCTGCCTGTATTAGGCCGCATCATGCAGGATGAAAGGATCCCATTTTTTAGCAATTCCTCCGATGATATATATTCGGGAACCATGGTAAGCCTCGGGGCCAGTTATTATGATGTAGGGAAGAAAGCTGCGGGAATACTTTTAGGTATAATGGATGGTGCAAGTCCGGTTGATATACCGATACAGATTTATGTTCCAGAGACCCTTGCCATTAATCTTGCACTGGCAAGGAAATTTGGAATCTCCATCCCCGACACCATACTTCAGAAGGCAGTGATTAAACTAGAAAAATATTGATCGAGCTAAAAGACATAACGGTCCGTTTCAACCGTGGTTCGGTTGACGAAGTGCTTGCACTTAACAATGTCAGCCTGACCATAGGTGAAGGCGAGTTTGCAACGGTGATCGGTACCAACGGCTCGGGCAAATCGACTTTGCTGAACCTCATCGCTGGTGATATCATGCCTGATGAAGGAAAAGTTATCCTTGACGGTAAGGATATGACACGCTGGCCGGCGTACCGCCGCGCTGTAATCCTGTCAAGAGTGTTCCAGAATCCATACCTCAGCACAGCCCCTGACATGACCATTGCCGAGAATCTGCTGATGGCATGGTTCCGCGGGAAAAACCGCTACCCGAAATTCAGCCTCAACAGGGCCCTTCTGAAAGAGTTCAGGTTAAAGCTGGCCGATCTTGAGATGAACCTCGAAGACAGGATAAGCAATACGGCAGGTACTCTTTCGGGCGGACAAAGGCAGGCAGTGACACTGCTCATGGCTGTTCTGGTAAAACCAAGGATTCTTTTACTCGATGAGCATACTGCGGCCCTCGATCCTAAGACCGGGGCCCAGGTCACCAGGCTGACCAATAAATTTATAGCGGAGGGTAACCTCACGGCCCTCATGGTGACCCATTCGATGAAACAGGCGCTTGAGATGGGAAACAGGATCATCATGATGCATGGCGGAAGGATCATTTCAGATATTCCTGCAAAAGAGAAAGAAATGCTGACAGTGGAGGACCTGCTGCTGAAATTTGAGAATATCAGGAAGAAGGAAAAACTCACTCCGGAAATGCTGGCGAATTTCAGGAGACAGTATGTATGAGGGATGCGGGATCCAGGATCCAGGATGCAGGATAAAGGATACAGGAATCGGGATGTCAGAACCTGTATATATACACCATTTTTGAATCCCCGTCCTTGTAATAATCGCGGATCTCGGCTTCAAGTTTATACCCGAAGTTCAGGTAAAATTTTCGTGTAGGCGTGTATTTCTCAAGGCCGGAGGTTTCGGCAATCACGTATTTCCCCCCGAGTGCTTTGATAAGTTTGTGGGTTTCTTCCAGGATGATCTTTCCAATGCCTTTCCCGCGGAGGTCGTTATGAGTAATGATCCAGAAGAGATCATAACCCGCTTCGGTGCCCATGATCTGGCCGTAGCAGGTGTAGGAAACAGGTTTCCCGGCAACCTCGGCAAACAGGAATTTGTACGGACTGTGTTCTCCGTCAATCAGCGCATCCTCTACCAGTTCAACGGCAACCGGGATTTCAAAATCATAGAAAAAGCCTGTTGATTCGGCCATTTCTTTCACAGCAGTTACGTCACCCGGAAGAACGTGGTGGCGGTAAGTAATTTCAGGGGCAGACATATGAATTTACGATTTACGATTTGCGATTCACCAGTCACCGGTCACTGTTCACTATTCACCAGTCACTGTTCACCATTCACGGTTTCAACGCATCCTCTATAATGCGCTCCACAACCTGGGGGAATGTCAGTCCTGCCTGTTTGATGGCAGCGACATACCCGCTTTCGGGCGCAATGCAGGGATTCCCGTTGATTTCGAGGATGTAGGGTTTTTTGTTTTTATCAACCCTGAAGTCGACCCTAACATATCCCCTGAGTTCAAACGCGTGCCAGCATTTAATGGCGATGGATTTAAGTTCTTCCACCAGGGGCAGGTCTTCTTTCTTATAGCGGAAGGTACGGGGTGTGTGGTTGTATTCAAATGAATCTTCAGTCCATTTGGCTTTATAACCCACGATATGGTGTTTCCCTTCGGGGTAGTCTTTGAAGAGGATCTCTGCAGGCGGCATCACCTGTGGCCCATTCTTTCCGCCAAGAACTGACAGGTTGAATTCCCTTCCCTTGATGAACTGTTCAACAAAGATCTCTTTAGGGTCCAGCTTTTTCAGCTTTTGGATGTATGCTTTATTGTTGCCCTGGAAGATGTTCTCCTCGTCAAGTCCAAGGGAGCCGTCTTCCCATATAGGTTTTGCAATATATGTTTCATCCTTCTTAAGTTTGCCCAGCTGATTGAGGGTGTACCAGTCGGAAGTAGGCAGGCCATGAAGCCTCATCTGCTGTTTTCCCAGGACTTTACTTGTAGTAAGGAACATGGCCTCGAGCTGTACGCCGGTATACGGGATTTTCAGGACATTCAGGATGGAGGGGCTGATATGGAGCAGGGCTCCGGTTCCCTCCATCATTTCCACCATATTGAAGACCAGGAGCGGCTTCATCTTTTTCAGCTGCGCGATGACTTCATCGAGGTGGATGTCGAACGGGACTTCAAAGGATTCGTACCCCAGCACTTTGAGAGCCTTTTTAATGAACCTCATCTGCCTTACAACATCGAGTTCATCATCTTTCGGGTTTTCGCTCATCCTGTTGTAGAGGAAGACGACGCGATTGTTTTTCATACTTTTTTTTTATCAGTCTATTCGCTTAGTTTGATACAGGATAAGGCGCTTCGCGCCGATAACTGGATAACTTGATCAGCTGTTGCGCAGCGATTACTGGATATCCAGTTTCCCAGTTTCCCAGTTTCCCAGTTTCCCAGTTTTCCAGTAATCCAGTTAACCAGTTATCCAGCCCTCACTCTTTCCACCGCCGAGTCCATGATCCATCCCATCAGTTTCAGGTACGGTATTCCCTGGAGGTTGCAGATGATAGGCAGGTCGGAATGTTCGGGATGGAGCCCTGCGAGGGGGTTTACTTCCATGAATCCCGGATTGCCTTCTGCATCGAGGCGGATATCGACCCTTCCGCCATCCCTGCAGTTCAGGGCCCTCCAGGCGTCCAGTGAAACCTGTGCACAGCGGTTGGCGAGTTCATCGGATGCCATCCTGTACCGGACCCTTTCTTCGCATTCTTCCTTATTCACATAGGTATAGGCATCAGCCTCGGCCCCGGTATTGAGTATTACTTCCATCACGCCGATACATTTTGCTTTTGTGCCTGTACCTGTTATCCCAACTGTAAATTCGCGGCCGGGCAGGTAGGTTTCAATGATAAGCCCCTGTTCAAAACGCGGCAGGAGTTCAAGGCATACCGTTTCGAGTTCGGCTGCTGTGTTGACCTTGCTTTTCGAATCTATGCCTTTGCCGGTGCCCTCTCCCAGCGGCTTGACAAAAAGAGGATAAGGGAGATTTACCAGCGCGATATCCGCCTTCATCTTAACCTCTGCAAAATCGGGGGTAGGCACGCCGCAATCCCTCACCACGTGTTTGGTCATTCCCTTATGCAAAGTGAGGGCAAGCACAAGAGGGTCGGAGAAAACATAGGGGATGTTATAGGCGTCAAGCAATGCAGGCACCTGGGCTTCGCGGCCGATGCCGTACATCCCTTCGCAGATATTGAACACCAGGTCCCAGCGTTCGCCCCCGGCCAGTTTCTGTACAAGGTGCCTCACATGCCCTATACGCACTGTTGAATAGCCGAGTTGCTGAAGGGTATTGTCAATAGCATCGACCGTACTTTCGCGGTCAAATTCTGCTGTTTCTTCTTCCGAAAAACCTTCTTTCAGATAATCTGACCGCAGGTCATAAGTAAGGCCGACTACCATAGGCTAAGAAAAATCAGGATATTGGAATTCCCTGTTCTCGAAATTCCTGAGCCGGGCATAGCCGTCTTCATCCTTGCCCATGTAATAATCGGGCAGGAGAGGGATCTTTCCGCCTCCGCCAGGCGCGTCAACCACATATGTGGGGACTGCATACCCGCTGGTATGGCCCCTCAGGCCTTCCATGATATCCAGGCCCTTTTTTATCGTGGTCCTGAAATGTCCGGTGCCAAGTACAGGGTCGCACTGGTAGATATAGTAAGGCTTAACCCTTGCGCGCAGCAAGGCATGCATGAGATTCGTCATCACCTGAACATCGTCGTTAACGCCTTTCAGGAGAACCGTCTGGCTCCCGAGCGGGATCCCTGCATTGGCAAGCTTTTCACAGGCTTCCTTAACTTCGGCTGTAAGCTCATCGGCATGCGTGAAATGGATGCTGAGGAATAACGGATGGTACTTCTTGAGCATGTTTACAAGAGGGCGTGTTATACGCTGGGGCAGGACCACCGGGACTTTCGTGCCAATGCGGATGATCTCCACATGCGGTATTCCGCGGAGGCGTGAAAGCAGGTATTCGAGATGCAGGTCGGGCATGGTGAACGGGTCGCCGCCGGAGATCAGTACATCACGGATTTCGGAATGGTTCTGGATATATTCCAGCCCGGCTTCCCATGCTTTGACGCCAACATGGCATTTGTCCTTGGCCACCATGCGAGTGCGGGTGCAATACCTGCAGTAGGTAGAACAGAAACCCGTGACAAGAAACAAAACGCGGTCGGGGTAGCGGTGTACGATATTTTCAACAGGGCTGTCATGCTCTTCCGACAAGGGATCGGCGTTTTCGCCCGGGTGGACGATGAACTCATCGAATACCGGCACTACGCTTTTGCGCAAGGGATGATCGGCATTGATCCTGTCGAGCAGGCTTATATAATAGGGGGTTATCCGCAACGGCAGGGAATGATTGTTCCCATCGGGCTTGACTTCATTGTCGGAGAGTGCGATAAACCTTGATAACTGATGAATTGAGCGTGCACTGTTCTTGATCTGCCAGTGCCAGTTATTCCAGTCCTTAAGCGTTGCCTCAGGAAAGAATTCCTGCATAAAGGCTAGAGAACGTTCAGAGGTCAGGGATTTGTCGCGATCGCTGCGCGATTTGAGATATTCATCCAGAAAGGATGCTTCATCGATGAAAGATGGTTTACTTGGAGGCTCTTCGTCTTCCGAGAGTTCCGGACGAGGCACGGCCAGCTTCTCGTTGGGTGATTTTTCCATTTCTCTTTTTTGAGTATTCAATTGATATTTAATTAATGAAGTTTCTTTTATTAAATCGGATGAACAAACGTTGAAATTCCAAAATAGTATATAAAGAATTAATAAACTTTCAGATACTATTTTTTTCGCGTACAAAAATACATCGCATATCCATGGATTTTTATTTATTTTTGACAAATCTCATAGATTTTGTTAACAGGAATTTGTTAATAAACTTCCTCTAAATGAAGCTGTTCTGCAGGCAATTTGGAAGCGGTCCACCCATGGTCATTTTACATGGACTGTTTGGTATCTCTGACAATTGGGTGAGCATGGCCCGTGTACTTGGCGGGCAGTATACTGTTTACGTTCCCGATCTTCGCAATCACGGGCAGTCACCGCATAGTACGATGTTCAACTTTAATGTGCTCGAGGATGATCTGCTGGAGTTGACCGAAGAATACAATCTTGAAAACATCGTATTGATGGGCCATTCGCTTGGCGGGAAAACGTCCATGTACTTTGCGCTCCATCATCCGCAGAAGATAAAAAAGCTGGTCATTGTGGATATCAGCCTGCGCAAATCTGGTGTTAACACCGAACACCAGGCTCTGATCGATGCCATGCTGGGCGTAGATTTTTCAAAGGTTTCAGCGCGTTCTGATGTGGAGAAGCAACTTGTTGAAAAGGTTCCAAGCCGGAAAATACGGCAGTTTCTTTTAAAAAACGTTTACTGGCGCGATAATAAGACCCTTAACTGGAGGTTGAACCTGAAAGCAATAAATGAAAATCTTTTAAATGTTTTCGAAACTGCCGATATAAGGTCGCAATATACCGGCCCGGTATTGTTCATACGGGGCGGGCATTCTGATTATATTCGGGATGAGGATATTGCGGAGCTCAAAAATAAATTCCCCGGGGCAGTGGTGAAGACCATTCCGGGGGCCGGACATTGGGTTCACTCAGATTCACCCGGGGAATTTCTGGAAGCCCTCAGGGCTTTTCTGGATCAATAGCGATTCACTTCAATACTTGAGACAGCGGTTTCTATAGTGATATAGATCTTCTTCTTACTGCTGTTGAAGTTCGAAGTCTGATACATCCGGTCAGCTTTTTTATCGAATCCTTTAAAATTGCGGCTGATCAGGAAAGACTCTGAGTTGATCTGGCAGCCCGTGCCTTCGGGCACTTCAACTTTTATTGATGAAGCTCCCGCATTCAGCGAGACATGGGTACAAGGGCTTTTATCTCCCAGTTTCATTTTGATTGATGAAGCGCCTGCATCAACAGAAATTGTATCAATGATATAATTGGTCAGATCGAGGTTCATGTCAGCAGCCCCAACATCGAATATCATTTTCCATGAAGGTTTTTCATTCAGTTTGATATCCACTTTATTGCTGTGAACGGAGCTTCTCACATGGTCCTTTTCAAGGGAGAGGTTGATCCTTTTCACGCCAAGGGTGTCTTTTGATGTCAGGGAATAGTTGCCTATGTCGCCTGATTTATGGAAACTTAAAAAATCGGAAGTTAGTCCTTCAATGGTAAAGGAACCGGCTGCGGCATCGAGGTCAAGGACTCCGTGTTTGGTAAGCGAATCGGAAGGTACGCTTAGATTCTGTTCTGAGTAAGTCCTTGAAGAAGAATCATTTTCATCGTCACTCCAGTCGTAGTGGTTCTGCCAGCCGTTATGAAATCCCCACCAGGGAGATTTTTCAGTAAGGCGGTTGAAGAAAGTCACAGTAAATGCGAGGATAATGATCACTGCAATCATTTTATAAAGGTCCTTGATAGGCAGAACGGCAATTCCCCAGAAAACGAGGATCAGGGGCCAGAGGTTCCAGAGGATGCGCCATCCTGAATTAACGAATCCCAGGTTGCTCAGCAGGATCAGCAGTCCGAGAGCGATCAGGATAACGGGCCAGAAAACATGTCTGAATTTCATATGCATTATATTAATATCGTGAAACTTATTTTTTACCGGTAAAAGCATTGATGAGCAGCCCGCCGCCTATAACGACAAGGAGAAGGGGCCAGAGGTCTCCGAAATCAACATTCGGAACGAGTTGGTTGACAAGGAAAAGGGCTCCCAGGGTGATGAGGACGAGACCGCCGACAAGACTGCCTTTGCCTTTTTCGTGTTCTTTAAAAGGGTCGCCGTTTGGGGGCCTTGAAGCATCGGCCGGTTTAAAAGGGTCCTGTTTTGCGAATGGGTCCTGTTTTGCGAAAGGGTCCTGGGGCTTGAAAGGGTCAGCTGGTCCGCCGGTTTCAGCACCGGTAGCGGATCCGGCAGTGGGTTGAGATTTGAACTGTTCGTAGGAGACCGGTTTTTCGGGGGTCACGATCCAAAGTATGAAATAGATCAGGACGCCGCCGCCACCGGCAAGAGCGAGAACAACAAAAGCGAGACGGAGAAGTAAGGGATCCGTGTCGAAATATTCAGCAAGGCCTCCGGCAACGCCCGCTATCTTGCGGTCGGTGAGGCTACGGTATAAGCGTTTAGGTTCCATGTTGTTTATGTTTAATGAAAGCTTAGACGTAATGGAATGTATGAGGTTACAACTCAGCCGGCAGGCAGGTTTTTCCTGCGGTACATGCGGGAAGAGAGAAGGATGCTCAGCTCGAACAAAGTATAGAGGGGGATAAAAACAATGAGCTGGCTGAACATATCCGGGCTGGGGGTAATAACACCTGCAACAATTAAAATGATAACCAGGGTATGTTTCCTGTATTTTTTAAGCATTTTGGGAGTAAGGATCCCTATTTTGGTCAGAAGCAGTATCAATACCGGAAGTTCAAATACAAGGCCCATCAGCAGGGTGAGCAGGGTTATATTGCTCACATAGGAGGTGAGCGCGATCTGGTTTTTTACCGTAGGGCTCACGGTATACCCTCCCAGGAAATTTATCATGAGTGGCGCGACAATAAAGTAGGAAAAGAGAACCCCGGTGATAAAGAGGAAGAATACTGCGAAAACAGAGCCCCTCGAGGCCCGGATCTCCTTATCGTTAAGGCCGGGTTTGATAAACCTCCATAATTCCCATAAAATATAGGGTAATGCAAGGACCAGCCCTGCAACCAGGGAAATATTCATATGGGCAAGGAACTGCCCGGCAAGGCTTATGTTGATGAGTTCAAAATGCGAAGGGTCAATGCAAAGCGAGGGCATAGAAATCATGTTCCCCAGTTTGCAAAGCATCCTGTAGGTGATAAAATCTTTTGACTTGGGCCCAAGGATGATCGTGTCGAACAGTATGTCTTTGAAGGCAAAGGCTACCAGTGAAAAGAATAATGCCACAAGCAATGAACGCCAGATAGTCCCCCTGAGCACATCAAGATGCTCCCAGAAGGTCATTTCATCACCTTCTTTATTTTTTTTGCTGAAACCCGGAATCCCGATCATCTTATCGCAAAAGTAAATATAATTCCCGATCCCGGAAATCTTCCCGCTAATCAGATGGCGTTTTACCTTAAGTCTTTATACATTTTAAATATGCCTCTTGCGTATTTGGGGATTTTCATGTAGGTTTGAAATCTCATTTCAGCTAAGGTGAATACCATCACAAAGGGTTTTCAGTTTTTTCTTCTACTGCTGTTTTTCAACCTGAACGCATTCAGCCAGGACCATTCCCTTGAATACTATATCAGCAGGGGTGTTGAAAACAATCCCGGGCTCAAGGACCTTTCAAACCAGATCAGGTCAAACCAGTATGACAGCCTTATCACCCGGGCAAGTTACCTTCCCCAGGTGAATTTTAATGCTTATATGATGTATGCCCCGGTAATCAATGGCTGGGGATACAGCGACGTGATCACCAACGGCCAGCAGCTCAGCGGCACTCTGAATGTGAACCAGCAGATATTCAATAAAAAAACAAGGGAAGTCAATTACCAGAAGTTCGGGATTGAGAACCGCAGCCTGGAAAATTCGAGGAACCTTGGCATCAACGAACTTAAAAAGGCCATCACAGCCCAATACCTGTCGGCTTATTCAGCCATTATGGAGGCTGAGTTTCAGCAGCAGATCCTTTCGACCCTGAAGGAAGAAGAACTGGTTTTAAAAATGTGGGTCCAGAAAGGCACTTACCGCCAAACCGATTACCTGTCGGTCAAAGTGGAGATCATTCAGCTTGAACGGAATATCAGGAACCTTGAATTCCAGTACAGGAAAGAATTCTCGAACCTGAACGTGATATGCGGCATCAGCGACACGGCGGTATACAGGTTAAACCTTACTGCAATCGAAGAAATACTGAAGCATTCACCCGAAAATTCAATATTCTTCAGGAAGTTTGTCATAGACAGTTTAAAGATCCAGACTGAAAAGCTCCTGATTGACCGCAAATATAAACCCACGGTCAACTGGTTTTCCGACGGGGGTATCATCAATAACGAACCTGTTTACCTGTACCAGAATTTCGGGATCAGTTTCGGCATGAGCCTGAGCCTTCCGGTATATGACGGCAACCAAAGGAAGCTCAACTACAGCAAACTCAGGGCAGAAGAGGAAACCAGGAAAAACTACCGGGATTTTTTCAGGACACAATACGGGTTACAGCTGAAGCAGCTGAAGGATGAACTTGACAATGTAAGGGTACTGGCCCGTGACAACGATAAGCAGATCGAAGTGGTGAAAATGCTGGTTGCACAGGAAAGGGCCGAGCTCAACAGCGGAACCCTCACTATAACCGATTATATACTGGCGTTAAAGAACCTCATAGATGCAACGCATGAGGCTGTTCAATACCAGATCAGGGCCCAGTATATCCTAAACGAAATTAATTTCTGGAAACAATGAAGCAAAGGCGGTTGATGATATTCCTCCACGGGCTTGTTTGCCTTGTATTCCTGTTCGGCTGCAGGAATGTGCAGGACACTGAAGAAAATGCGGTGAGGGCGGTGGTCCCGGTAACTGTCATCAATGCAAGGACAGGCACAATGGCCGAATACGCGGAGTTCCCTGCAACTTCATCATTTCTTGAAAAAGCCATCATCAAATCGCCTATCACAGGTTATGTGGAGAAATGTTTTGTGTCGGCAGGAGACAGGGCAAAAAAGAGCGAGATGTTGTTCGAACTCAGGACGAAAGAAGCTACGATATTATACCAGGACAGCGTGCATGCACTCGGTATCACCGGACTGATCCAGGTCAGGGCATCGATAGAAGGACTTGTTTCAGTGATCAACCACCCGAAAGGAGATTTCGTGCAGGAGGGCGAATCCCTTTGCACCCTCGTTTTACCCAAAAGTCTTGTATTCATACTGGAACTTCCCTATGAATTGAAAGATTATATACGACTGGGAACCGATTGTGTTCTTCTCCTGCCCGACAATGAAAAGCTGAGCGCCTCCGTTCATGCTGTTTTACCGGCTATGACAGGGGCATCCCAAACCGTGAGGGTAATCCTTGAACCGCGGTTACCCAAGCCTTTGCCCGAAAATCTTATGGCTAAAGTAAAGATCATACGATCGATAAAGAACAAGGTGCTGATCCTCCCGAAATCTGCAGTCCTAAGTGATGAAGTGATGAAGAATTTCTGGGTGATGAAGCTCATCAATGATACTACGGCGGTGAAGGTTCCCGTTGTCCCGGGCATTACCGGGGCCGACAGCATTGAGATTGTTTCACCGGTTTTTCTCCCGATGGAACGTTTCCTTACAAGCGGAAATTATGGATTGGGTGATACAGCGGTTGTGAGGATATTAAAGTGATGCGGGATAACTGGATAACTGGATAACTGGAAAACTGGATAACTGGAAAACTGGATAACTGGAAAACTGGATAACTGGAAAACTGGATAACTGGATAAATAGGGGACAATTAACTATTCACGCTAAATGATCGACCAGGATTTTTACAGGAAATATACCAAGCCAACGATATTCGTTCTCGTGGTATTGCTCATACTTGGCGGGTTTGCGTATAGTAAAATGGAAACTTTGCTGTTCCCCGATGTGGTTTTCCCCAAGATCAGGATCATTGCCGATAATGGAGAACAACCCATAGATAAGATGCTGATCACCGTGACACGCCCGCTTGAAATTGCCATCAAAAGGGTTAACGGCATTGCAACGGTAAGGAGTTCGACCAACAGGGGAAGCTGTACCATCGAGGCTTATTTTGAATGGAATACCGATATCAACATAGCACGGATGCAGCTTGAAGCCAGGATAAATGAAATCAAGAACGTGCTTCCCCCGACCACCAACCTGGTAATAGAGGCCATGAGCCAGAACATTTACCCGGTAGTGGGGTATACGCTGGAAAGCGACAAATACGGGCAGGTTGAGTTGAAAAATATGGCCATGTTCTTTGCCAGGCCTCGTTTCTCGGAGGTGCAGGGGATATCGAATGTATTTGTAAGGGGAGGGAAGACCAAGGAATTCGTGATCAAACCCGATCCGATGAAAATGGTGCAGCTTGCCGTAAACCCCCAGGACATTATCGATGTCATGGGAAAGACTAATTTCATAGAATCCAACGGGCTGCTTTCCGATTACCGCCGCTTGTACCTTTCGGTGACCGACAGCAGGATCAGCACCCTCGATGACCTGAAAAACCTGGTAATACGAAACGACGGCAACAGGATCATCAGGCTTGGTGACCTGGCCATGATAGAATTCCAGGAGCAGCAGGAATTCATACGAATCAATGCCAACGGGCATGAGGCTGTCATCCTCGATATAGTCAAGCAGAAAGGCACGAACCTTCTCGATTTTGTAAGGGATGTGCAGAAAAAGGCCGTGGAGATCCAGAACCAGCTTCCAAAGGGAATGGTATTAAAGACGTATTACAACCAGAGCGTGTTCGTGACCGATTCAATAAACAGCGTTCTGAGGGCCATATATGAGGGACTTATCCTGGCCCTTCTGGTGGTAGTACTTTTCCTAAGATCGTTCAGGGCCAGCCTCAATGTGATCATCATCATCCCGGTAACCCTGGCCCTTACCTTAACAGTCCTTTACCTGAGCGGAATAACACTTAATATCATGTCGCTGGGCGCTATTGCTGCCTCCATCGGTCTTATCATCGATGATGCCATAGTTGTCATCGAACAGATCCACAGGGTCCATGAAGAGAACCCCGAAAAAGACCAGCAGTCAGTGGTGAGAGATACAATTAAAATGCTGTTCCCTGCGATGGTAGGCTCTTCCCTGAGCACCATCGTAATTTTCTTTCCATTTGTGATGATGAGCGGGGTTGCCGGAAGCTTTTTTAAAGAGCTTACCGCGACTATGGAAATTACCCTGGTATGCAGCTTTTTCACAACCTGGCTGGGATTGCCTGCATTGCACCTGGCGCTTGGATACAGGCACAGGAAGAAAGCAGCGGTCAGTGAGCATGGGAAGCAGGCAGGTAAAAATTCCTTAAGCTGGCTGATATGGTTTTTCGATAAGCCGGCATTTGCCATTGGCTTTATTCTGATCCTTGCCGCCGGCGCCGTGTTTTTCATTCCCAGGCTGAATACGGGTTTCCTTCCTGTATTGGACGAAGGGACCATTGTATTTGATTATCTCACCCCTCCGGGCACTGCGCTTGATGCATCCGATGCGATGATGCGCAGGGTAGATACGGTGATACTGCATCATAAGGATGTGGCAACATATATGCGGCGTACCGGGACCAATATGAGTTCAAGCATCAGTATGGCAAGCGGTGTGATCCCTCCGAATGAAGGCGATTACCTTATCCAGTTGAAGCCCGGGCTCAAACGGTCAACCGAAGACGTCATTTCCGAACTCAGGCAAAAGGTGTCGGCCCAGGAGCCTGCGCTGACCATAGAATTCGGACAGAGGATTGCCGACCTGCTTGGCGACCTGATCGGCCGCCCGGAGCCTGTGGAAATTAAAATTTTCGGTGACGACAGGTCCCAACTGGAAACCCTTGCCATACGGGTGCAGGGGCTGCTGTCAAAGGTAAAAGGCATAGCCGACCTTAAAAACGGGATCGTGGTGGAGGGCCCTTCCATCAGCATCATTCCCGATGAGGCCAGGCTCGCACAGTTTCACCTGAGCCCTGCCGACCTGCAGACCCAGCTGCAGGCAAATAACGAGGGGGTGAAGGTCGGGGAGGTCCAGAGCGGGGAGCAAATGCTTAAGATAAACCTGAGATTTACCGATTTCAGGGAGAATTACCTCGACAGGATCATGGATCAGCCTGTATTTTCTCCCGGCGGTTCATACAGGCCTCTGGAATACTTTGCCACAGCCACGTTGTCAAAAGGCACACCCGACATTACCAGGGAAGACCTTAAATCGAATTTAGTGGTAACCGCCCGCCTGGAAAACCGTGACCTGGGATCAGCGATCAAGGAGATCAAAAGCATTCTGGAGGAAAAACTGATAATGCCCCCCGGTTATTATATAGTTTACGGGGGCACCTATGCCCAGCAGCAGTCCTCATTCAAAGAACTGCTTATGATCTTACTTTCGGCAATAGTACTGGTATTTTCCATCCTCCTATTCCTCTTCAGGGACCTTCGGATCCCGCTCCTGGTGATCTTTATCTCGGTGCTTGGAACTGCCGGCTGTGTATGGGCCCTTTATATTACGGGCATCCAGCTTAACGTTGGAAGCTACACGGGAATTATAATGATAGTGGGTATTATTGCCGAGAATGCCATATTCACAGTGAACCAGTTCATGGCTACGATGAAAACCTCTTCAGGAGATGTGGATGCATCCATACGTTACGCGATATCCCTGCGTATAAGGCCTAAGCTGATGACCGCCATTGGAGCCATTCTCGCACTGAGCCCGCTTGCGCTTGGGATAGGAGTGGGTGCACAAATGCAACAGCCCCTGGCTATTGCAGTCATAGGAGGATTTATTGTTGCCATGCCTTTGCTGCTGTTTGTATTCCCGACCCTAATCAGGTGGATCTACTTCAGGAAGGCAACAACCGGCAGAGGCAACAACTAACTTACTACTTATTCAAGGATCTTTATTTCCCAGGTGACCGGCATGGCCTTTTTCAAAGTCGCCGAAACACCGCAGTATTTATCCTGTGAAAGACTGACGGCTTTCTGCAGTTTCTCTATCGGCAGGTCCTTCCCTCTGAATTCAAAAATGATATGCATACTGGTATATTGCCTGGGGTGTTCCTCGCTCACCACACCTTCAACGACCATGTTGAAATAATCAGGGACAACCTGCATCTTCTTCAGGATGGGAATGATGTCCATACCGGTGCATCCTCCGGCCGCAATAAGCAATAGCGGCTTCGGCCTGAATCCCAGGTTATGCCCTCCAACCTGCTCGTCGGCGTCCATCATGATCTCATGGCCGCCCGACGTTCCTTTGAAGGCCATATTCTTCTGCCATTCTACGGTAACTTTATGTGTTGACATGCCTATTCCTTTTTCCTTGTATTGATTTTAAACGGAATATATAAGGGGCAAAACTGTATCAGGCTGGTGAGGACAAAAACAACGGCCAGCACCAGTAAAATAATGCCTAATACTTGAGGAACTGCATTTGTAAAAAACAATACAGCAAAAAGGATTGCGACCAGTATCCTGATCACGATATCAATGGTTCCCATGTTCTTTTTCATGATTCTCCGGTTTTTAGGTTTATATAAATGAATGCAAATATAAACATATTAGGTGATACTTAAGCGATATAAATATTATCGACTGTCAGTGAGAATAAATCGAAGAAGCCTGGCGGTATCCGGCCAGATTCATGTACCAATCGGGATATGAAGCTCCGGCACTCTCGGCCCATTCGTTGAATTTCAGGTATGCTGAATTAATTGCAGCCCTTTCAATTGGATAACTGAATTTACCGGCAATATTAATAGCCCAGGGAAGATTGTTGGTGGTCTTATAATACCGGCCCTGGGAGGGGATACTATTGTCGTCGACAGTCCCGAATTCCGAACCGTTAACTTTATCGGTAGGAGGCTGGTCAGGAAGATGGACTTCCCGGTTGCGGGTTCCGTTTGCAATGATAAAGGCGTTAAAAGGAGGGATACCTGCCTGGTTTAAGCTTTGTGAAGTTGACAGGGAAATGACAAGATTCAGGGTGTCGGGAGTTACGTAAGGGGCGCCCAATGTTGTATTGGAGCCCAGACCCTGACCGGGCATAGGCAAATGATCGAAGGCATCGTCAAATACGACAACCACTGCTTTTGTCTGACCTGCCTCGGTATTATTGGCCGATAATGTTATATATGAGTGTTTTAAACTCATTCCTGTTACATTCGATATTTTATCAGGTGTAAACGGAAGCTGAAATGCAAAACCATTATGAAAATTAGCGCCGGAAGCTTCCGGGATAATTTTAGCATCAATCTCGACTACCTGGTTTTGTGCGTTGGTAACCTCATTGAACCGATAGGATACCACCACATCGTTAAAATCATAATCTCCTTTACCCGGCCAGAGGTCTTCAAAGGCCAGGGAACTGTACCCTGTTTTTGAAGGGGTGAAATTGTTGAATGCCTTGTTGGGATCGTTAGGGTAATCATCAGAAACATCAGGTACACCGTCATGATCGGCATCAATGACGGTTGTAGCCATCACGGGCATATTCGTAGTATTTATCCCCTGGATTGAGGGGTTGATTGTCAGGTAAAACACGTTATCGTTAAAATCCAGGTCCGCTCCCTGGTATTTGCCCTGGTCTTCCAGTGTAAACAGGATCTGCTGGCGTGAAGGATCCCTGAAAAACAAAAGGTGTTTGAGCAGGAGAGGGTCGGTGGTGTTAAAGGAAGGTATGGAGTACCATACATCACTTGAAGAACCTACGTAAGTTGAGTTGCCGTTCCAGCCATGGGGAACAAGGGCAAAGCCAATTGATTTCCCTGCAGGGAATTTGCCAAGGTAAATCTTATTCCCCGGGTTCAATCCCCCTCCGCTTCCTGAATTGCTTATATTCGGGAAAATGATGTGAATCGTGTCGATCGCCGCTGCTGATGCAGGAGGCTGGTTCGTATTGAACGTAAAATATCCCAGGCTGTTCATCCAGCCGGCTCCTTCGGTAATATAGGTGATATAAACATCACTTACACTTAGGATGTCAATGTTGTTGGGCGCAGAGCCGTTGAACCATTCGGGATGATAAGCGACTTCATTTTTATATTCGGGAAGGGCCGTATTGATATCATGCATTAAAACCTGGTCAACGGGGTCGTTAACAGGCATCAGGTTCCCGGGGACTCCCTGGGAATCACGGGTACTCATGTACACCCATTTTACAGAATTGGTGCTTTTAATTTCATTTAAGCCATTCAAGGATTTTGTTCCAACAGGCTGGGGGGACTTTCCTCCGAACTGACCGCTTATTGTATTATCTGTAATCGTAAATTCCGCCTGTCGGATCAGGCCCAGGAAATTATTGAATACCGTTACTTTACTCATAGCCGTTGGCAATGAGGCGATGGAATTCCACATACCGTCGTTGCCTGTAAAGCCGCTGACAAGATAAATTCCCCCTGAATCGGGGTTAGCTGTATAAAGCGTAAAACGAACACCTGATATCGGGTTGTCAAGGTTATCTTTGGCGGAAATTGAAATTGTTATATTTTTCGTGGTGGCCCAGCTGAAGTTTGAAGGTATGACCAGCTGATCGATGGTCTTTGGGCCAGTCGTTCCCGAACCTGGATTATCCTGCTTGCGGCACCCGGCAAATACCAGCATTATCGATATACTTACAATTGCTATCGATAAATATTGTGGTCTTTTATTTGAAGTTGATAAAAGTTTCATCGTCTTTTTTTAACAAAGGTAAGTGTGGTTTGAGCTTTAAGCAAGGTAAAATATGTAAGCGTTGACATATTTTACGTAAAGGTGATTGAATTGACCAATCCGGACTCACCATACAGTGATGGCTTTCCTGTTGTTATAAAGATTGCTGCAAAAAGACCCTGCTATTGACTATGATGGATGAAAGACGTATATTTGATCACGAAAAGTCAACAAGCCAGTATTTGGATCTGATAATAATTCAATGATGGTTCAAGGCAACTTAAAACAATCCCGAACTGTAAATGAGCTTGAGTCTGCTCTAAGGGATAAAGAGAATGCACTTTCGCTGGCCCTGGAGAGATTAAATGAATCTGAACAAAGGTTCGGGTCGCTTTTTGATACCCTGTCACAGGGTATTGTTTACCAGGATACCGATGGAAAGATAATCCTGGCAAACTCTTCAGCCCAGGAGATGCTTGGACTGATTCTCGACCAGGTAATGGGCCGTTCCTCCAGGGACCCACATTGGAAATCAATACACGAAGATGGTTCCGATTACCCGGGAGAGGAACATCCTGCCATGGTTGCATTAAAAAGCGGGAAAAAAGTCACTGATGCCATCATGGGTGTATATAATCCCCAGGCCGGATCATATAAATGGCTGCTGATAAATGCTACTCCATTATTCAGAAATAATGAACCGGCTCCTTACCAGGTTTACACCACTTTCAGCGATTTTACAGAACTTAAAGTTGCAAATTCGGCACTTCGCGACAGTGAAAAGAGGCTGATGAACCTGTACACCAATATGGGTGAAGGCGTGGCCTTACACAAGCTGGTGTTTGATGATCAGGGAGAAGCAAAGAATTACAGGATTGTCGGGATCAATCCACGGTTTGAGAAAATTCTCGGAATCAGGGAAAAGGATGTCCTCGATAAACTTGCCACGGAAGCTTATAATGTTGAGGATCCACCTTTCTTCGAAGAGTATTTCAATGTAGTGAAAACCGGGATCCCGCATTCTTTCGAGGTCGATTTTCCCCCTCTTGACAAGTCTTTCTCAATTTCGGTATCCCCATGGGATCTGGATGGATTTGTAACCATCTTTACCGATATCACCCACAGGAGGCAGGCAGAGGAAAAGCTCCAGGAGAGTGAGGCGAAATTCAGGTCACTGGCCGAAAATGCACCTTACGCTATCATGATCTACCAGGATGACTTCTGGGTTTATTGTAACCAGGCCGGGGAAGCGATAAGCGGCTTTACTGCCGAAGAATTATGCAGGCAGAAATTCTGGGAATTTGTTGCACCCGAGTATACTGAGACTGTGAAGCAGGTGGGAAAGAAACGACAGACCGGTGTAAGAGCGCTTTCCTCTTATGAATTCAGGATAATCACAAAAACCGGCCATCCTAAATGGGTATATCTTACAGGCACATCCACTGTTTATGAGGGGCGGCCTGCAGGTATCATTTCTGTCGTCGATGTCACGGATCGCAAGCGCATCGAACTTGAATTAAAAGCTGCGGTTGAAAAAGCAATGGAATCAGACCGCCTGAAATCGTCTTTCCTGGCTAATATGAGTCATGAAATCCGCACACCCATGAATGCCATCCTCGGTTTCTCGGAATTAATAGGGCAGCCTGATGCATCCCAGGGGGAACAGGAACGGTTTGCAGGGATAATCAGGAATGCAGGAAAGAGATTGTTGCATATCATTGATGATATCATTGATCTTTCCAAACTTGAAGCCAGGCAAATAGAAATTTCAAGGAGTAATTGCAATCTGCATCAATTAGTGAATTCAACAGTTGAATCATTCGGGAACATGGAATTGTTAAAGAAAAAGACAGAGCTCCGGCTTGTTTCCGATTTGAATGATTTCCCCGTGGGTTTTGAAGTGGAGACTGATACTGACAGGCTGCAGCAAATCGTTGATAACCTGATCTCAAATGCGATTAAATACACTTCAAAAGGGACTATAGTTTTTGGGTTAAGGAAAAAGCAGGAGAATGACCAAGATTATATCGAATTCTTTGTCAGGGATACAGGTAAAGGCATTCCGCCGGAAAAACTTTCTATTATTTTTGAAAGATTCCGCCAGGTTGAAGAGAACGAGTACCACGAAGGGGCCGGACTGGGACTCAGTATCTGCAAAGCTTTTGTAGAACTTCTTGGCGGCCACATCCATGTTGAATCGAAAGTCGGAAAAGGAAGCATCTTCTCATTTGCAATCCCGCTTATCCCATTGGCGGCAGCCGGGAATCCCGTTGTTTCACCTGCTGCGAGAAAATCGCCCGATCTGAGTAAAACAGTAATCCTTATTGCGGAAGATGAGGCAGACTCATATTTGTACCTTGAACATTTACTGAAGGAGACAAATGCAAAACTGTTAAGGGCAGTGAACGGAAGAATACTCATGGAAATGCTTGCCACGAGTGTTCCTGACCTGCTTCTGCTGGATATCAACATGCCTGGTTTGACCGGGTATCAGTGTTTAACGGAGATCCGTAAAGAGGGATATCCGTTGAAGGTCATAGCTCAGACAGCTTACGCCATGACCGAGGAACGGAAACGTTTATTGGATGCGGGCTGTAATGCCTACCTGGCAAAACCATTCAGCAAAAAGGCCTTATTCGAAAGCATCGCTGAAGTTTTAAGTGAAGACTGAGTGATTTGACCTTCCTTTTGTGATTGATGTCACATTTTATAAATGACATATGAACTTTTATTATTTTTAGCATTCTGAATTTATACAAATCAAAACCTGACCTATGAATCATATTGACTTTTCGCTGGTAGACTGGTCAAGGGCCCAGTTTGCACTGACTGCATGCTATCACTGGCTTTTTGTTCCGCTTACCCTCGGGCTTTCCTTCATCATTGCTTTTATGGAGACGATTTACGTTAAAACCGGGAATGAAGAATGGAAGCGCCTGACAAAATTCTGGATGACTGTTTTCGGGATCAATTTTGCAATAGGGATTGCGACAGGACTCATCCTGGAATTTGAATTCGGCACTAACTGGTCAAATTATTCCTGGTTTGTGGGGGATATTTTTGGCGCACCACTGGCCATAGAAGGCATTATGGCGTTTTTCCTCGAAACGACATTCATAGCTGTTATGTTTTTCGGATGGAATAAGGTAGGGAAGAAATTTCACCTGCTTTCCGCATGGCTGGTAGCAATAGGCAGTAACCTGAGTGCCTTATGGATACTTGTTGCAAACGGATGGATGCAGTTACCCGGCGGTATGAAATTCAATCCCGATACGGCAAGAAATGAGATGGTCAATTTCTGGCAGGTCCTCTTTTCGCCCGTTGCCATCAATAAGTTCCTTCACACTGTTTCCTCGGGGTATGTGCTCGCCTCTTTATTCGTTATCGGAGTAAGCGCCTGGTTCCTGTTGAAAAAGCGCGATATGATCTACGCTAAACGGAGCATCATCGTGGCTGCAAGTTTTGGGTTGCTGGCTTCTGTATTCATCATGCTCACGGGCGACGGGTCGGCACGTGCGGTAGCCCATCACCAGCCCATGAAATTTGCTGCCATGGAAAATCTTTATGTGGGACAGCAGAATGCGCCCCTGGCAGCTTTCGGCATCCTGAAAGCAGACCCCTCAGCTCCAGGCCATAAAAAAATGGACTTCAGGTACCTTGTCGAGATCCCCGATGTCCTTTCATATATGGCTTTCCTCAATCCGAATGCCTATGTACCGGGTATATATGACCTGGTTCATGGAAACCCCGCTCATGGCATACCTTCTTATAATGAAAGGATAGCTAAAGGACTAACAGCGATAAATTCCCTTGCTGCATACAAAAGGGCCAGGCTGGCCGGTAAAGACAGCCTGGCGGCTGCAAGCCTTACAACATTCGAGGCGAATTACAGCAATTTTGGTTACGGCTATTATGCAAACCGTGACGTGCATGAACTGATACCAAGTATTACCACCAGTTTCTATTCTTTCCGCATCATGGTCTTCCTCGGACTGCATTTCTTTGCACTCCTTCTGGTCGTCCTTATATTGACGGTAAAAAACAAGATAGAAACTAAAAAAATAATCCTGTATACTGCACTCTGGACTATCCCCCTGGCCTATATCGCTTCCATGCTGGGCTGGATTGTTGCCGAGGTAGGCCGCCAGCCCTGGGTGATCCAGGATATTTTACCAACCATTGCCGCCGTTTCACAACTGAAAGCTTCCTCGGTCCAGCTTACTTTCTGGGTATTTGCTCTTTTCTTCACTGCCTTGCTGATAGCCGAAATCGGCATTATGCTGAAACAGATCAACAAGGGTTTTACTGCATAATTTTATTTGTCACAAAAAAACCACGATACCATGTTCGAATCATTATCCCTGTTAAGCCTGCAAGAATACTGGTGGCTGATAGTTTCCCTGCTCGGAGCATTACTGGTGTTCCTTATGTTCGTCCAGGGAGGACAAACACTGATTTATTCACTCGGGAAAACCGAAGAGGAACGAACCCTTCTCGTTAATTTACTTGGGCGGAAATGGGAACTGACCTTCACCACCCTGGTCACTTTTGGCGGAGCATTCTTTGCATCATTCCCACTGTTCTATTCTACCAGTTTCGGCGGAGCCTACTGGGTGTGGATGGCCATCCTCATCGCCTTCGTAATACAGGCGGTTTCTTACGAATACCGTAAGAAGCCAGGGAATTTCCTGGGCCAGAAAACCTTTGAAATATTCCTGGTGCTGAATGGCCTTCTCGGAACCCTGCTGCTGGGAACCGCAGTAGCCACTTTTTTCACCGGCTCAGCTTTTTCGGTCAATAAAATGAACCTCCTGGATCTTACCTCGGGGAACATGCCGATCATCTCGGAATGGAAAGGCCCTGCTCACGGACTAGAGGCCGCCCTGAACCCTATAAACCTCAGCCTGGGGCTTGCCGTGTTCTTCCTTGCCAGGGTGCTTGCCATACTGTATTTCATGAATCGTGTAAATCATGCCGTGATCATGGAACGCCTGAAAAAGCAGCTCCTTCATAATGCTGTTCCCTTTCTTGTATTTTTTCTTGTCTTCGCCGGATGGCTTTTACTTTCAAATGGGTTTGCGGTTGATCCTAAAACCGGGATTGTAAGCATGGAGCCTTATAAATACCTCCATAACCTACTGGCGTTGCCGGTAGTTGCTATTCTGTTTGTACTGGGCGTCGCAACGGTATTACTGGGGATCATACGTTCGGCCTTCTGTTTTGAAAAATGCCATACGCGAGGAATATGGTTGAGCGGTACCGGCACCTTACTAACGGTTTGGGCGCTGCTGTTACTGGCAGGTTATAACCATACGGCCTATTACCCGTCGACCTACGATCTTCAAAGTTCACTAACCATAGAAAACAGTTCGTCGAGCCATTACACCCTTACAGCCATGAGCTATGTATCGCTCCTTGTACCTTTCGTACTTGCTTATATCTGGTATGTATGGAGGGCCATGGATAAAAAGAAGATCAGCACAGAGGAATTAAAGTCCGAATCACATGTTTATTAACAAACCTGACTTATGACAGAACAGATCTTTTGGCTGATTGCATGGCCGGTTTTCATACTGGCAGCCTGGTACCTGACCAGTCTTATGGTAAAAAAATTTGAGAAACAGGGCTGATTTACTGAAGGGCCTTTTCAATCTCCACTTTTAATCCTGACCTGAAACGGTCGGGATTGCTTTGCCCGTAATCAAAGGCAAAATGTGTAAGATCATTTTTAGTTTCCTTCCCACTCTTCAGTTTTACAACATATAAAGCCTGGGCGTTGATGTCGAACCTGGCTACGGTTTTAGCCTGGGATTTGTCATCTGTATTGACGACCTGGAATTTTATAGTACCATCTTTTACCTCTTTGGCAAAGCTGCTTTGCATCAGTTTAAGGAGGTTTTGTTCAATGGACTGGTCAATAGGGCAGCGTTCCGACGGATGGAAATAATAGACTTCGGCCAGTGGTTTGGGCGAAGGGGTTTTGGATTGGGCAAACCCGCACTGGAACCCGGCAAACATCAGAAGGAACAGTATTATAACAGATAGTTTTTTCATAATGTTTACAAATTAAACCTGCGGTCAAATTCCTTCAGCAGATAGTCTTTTGATTTTACCCCGACGATCCGTTTAACTTCCTTCCCGTTCTGGAACAAGATCATGGTTGGGATGCTGCGTATCCCAAATTTAGCGGCAGTGGCTTTTTGCTCGTCAACATTGACCTTGGCTATGGTCACTTTTTCGCCGGCTTCTTCGGCGACTTCATTCAGAACAGGTATCATCAGCTTGCAGGGCATGCACCAGGCAGCCCAGAAATCGACCAGGACCATTCCCGTTTTTATTTTATTCTGGAAATTCTGGTCGGTCAGCTCCTTTACTTTATCGCTTGACTTTACATCCTTCAGGTTTTTCATTTTTTGCCTGGCGTTAAAGATGAGAAATCCTATAAGGACCACCAGGACTGCAAGTATACTAATCGTAATCCACATACATTAAAAAATTTATGCAGCAAAGGTAATAAAAAAATCAGATAGTGATATTTAGGCGATTTAAAACTAAAACAAAGCCTGAAATAATTTCGACGTATTAATACGTCATTAAGAAATACAACGTATATTTGCGTTATATTTTTCTATTATGGCCTATTCCAAAACAGACTTATTCGATCCGAAGCTGAGTTCCGCTTCGGTTTTGTTCAAAGCCTTAGCCCACCCTGCACGCCTCGCAATATTGCAATACCTGGCCGAAACCAGAGTATGCATGACCGGGGATATCTGTGAGGAGCTTCCTTTAAGCCGGACTACGGTAAACCAGCATCTGAAGGAATTGAAGGATGCCGGGCTGATACAGGGGACTGTGGATGGTGTGAAAGTGAATTACTGCCTGGATCCGAAAAACATTTGTGAACTGGGAAAGGTATTCAGCCGGTTTTATGAGTTGATCGATATTAAGGGTGTTTATAATTGCAAATAAAAATTCTAAACAGGATGTACCATGGCAGAAGATGTAAAAAACGATGAAACGAAGAACCAGGGTGGTTCCGCTGACTGCGGTTGCGAGGGCAACTGTTGCCCGCCCCCCAAAAAGAAACCTTATAAAACGATATTGTTTGCTGTCATTATCCTGGCAGCCCTGGGTATAGTTGCTTTCAAACTGACTCACAAACCCCCTCCCGAGGCTGTTAAGAAGGCATGTTGCCCTTCCGGCTCAACAGCTGGTTGTGATACGACAAAGAAGGCCGGCACTGATACGACAAAGAAGGCCGCTTGTGACACAACAAAAAACTCATCCTGTTGTCCTAAAAAATAGTAATTCATGAATACATGGATCAACCAGGTTTTAAGCAGTGAGCATGCGGCCCTCACGATACTGGCTGCGGTTTTCCTGATGGGAATGATCAGCGTAGTGACCTGCGGATGTAATTTCGCGGTGATCGGTGTGGTGGCCGGCTATTCAGGGGCAACCTCATCCGCAGTTAAAACAAGGACAACGGTATTCAGGGGGCTGGCATTCCTCCTGGGAGGCGTGATATCCATGGCCATTATAGGGCTTTTATTCGGCTACGCCGGACAGTGGATCAGCTCTTCCCTTGGAAATTACGGAAAGATCGTGGCAGCGCTCATTGCCATCTTTTTCGGGATTTATTCCATGGACCTATTACCTTTTACCCTCCCCGGAATGAACCTGAAACAGGAAAGGAATGAAACAGGAACACTGGCGGCCATCCTCTTCGGGCTGGCCGTAGGAGGCCTGTTCAGCGCACTGAACACCTGTTGCAACCCCTTATTCCCAATAGTTCTTGCAGCCACCTTCATTAAAGGCAGCGCTTTGTGGGGTTTCATGATGCTCACCACTTTTGCATTGGGTTACTGCATCCCCCTTGCAGCCATGATGATAGGGCTGAGCGTGGGAATAGGCAGGGCGGCAAATACCCTGAATCTAGTTGGTACGATTGTTAAATACATAGGAGGTGTTTCCCTCGTTTTAATTGGATTTTACCTCCTCTTTTCATTATAAACATGCATTCTGATTACATAACCGGATCCCTGGCAACTAACGCCGGCACAGTTCCCCGGATCTCGACTGCCTGGAGTGTTAATGATATACTTAATACCATCAGGGTAAGATGGGCCATTGGACGGATGAATTATAAAGTTGAGCCCGGATTGTATGCCGTGGGAAACCCGGATAATGACTCGGAAGTTTTTGTTACAGGCAATTTCAAACTCAGCTTTGACCATGTGAGGAAGGCCCTTTCAGGCATGAATGCATGGCTGCTGATTCTGAACACCAAAGGGATCAATGTGTGGTGTGCGGCCGGCAAAGGGACTTTCGGGACAAAGGAACTCATCAGCAGGGTAGAGAAAACCGATCTGGGTAAAATTGTTACTCATCGCAGGCTCATCGTCCCCCAGCTTGGGGCTACCGGTGTTTCAGCTCACGAAGTGAAAGAACAAACTGGTTTCAGGGTGATATACGGACCAGTGAGGGCGGATGATATTTCTGAATTCATGAAGCAGGGCATGAAAGCAAGCAGGGAGATGCGCAGCGTTGAATTCCCCTTATGGGAGCGGATGAAACTCATCCCTGTAGAACTATCATATGGAAGGTATTACGTATTTCTTGTTCCCGCCGTTTTCATTTTGTTATCGGGATTGAACAGGAAGGGATATTCACTGGATCTTGCGTTTGCGGATGGCCTGAGGTCGGTATTCAACCTTTTTGTGGCATACCTCGCCGGACTTGCAGTTACTCCCCTGCTTCTGCCCTGGATCCCTTTCAGGCGGTTTGCGCTTAAAGGCCTGCTTGTTGGCTGGATCGCAGCACTGTCGCTTTACCTGGTTCATATGACAGGCTCAGGAAGGATCGAAACAGTGTCATGGTTCTTGATGATAGGATCGCTCTCGTCCTTCCTGGCCATGAATTTTACGGGAAGCACTACATATACTTCACTTTCGGGCGTTCAGAAGGAAATGAAGACGGCATTGCCGCTTCAAATTGGCATGGCTGCCCTGGGCGTTATATTGTGGATAATCTCAAAATTTCTCACTGTATGAACGGATTGGTATACCTGAGCGATGTGGTCACACTGGAACTGGATCCCTCGAAATGCAAGGGTTGCATGATGTGCACCATTGTTTGTCCGCACAACGTATTTGAGATCGTCAACAAAAAAGCGATGATCATAAACAGGGATCTCTGCATGGAATGCGGGGCCTGCGAAAAAAACTGCAAGGAACATGCCATTACCGTGAGATCGGGCGTGGGTTGTGCGGCGGGTATCATCAACGGGATCTTAAGGGGAACCGAACCAACCTGTGATTGCAGTTCTTCAGGAAACTGCTGCTGAGGAATAATCTTGTCACCCTCCATCTCCAGTCCAATGCAGTTTGTTATATTCGATTATTGTCAATATTTGGTTTGCAATCATTGAAAAATCATAATTTAGCATTGCAGATGACAATTCCCTGTGGCATTAAGCTGGATCGAAATCAAGGACCACGCAATCCGTTTCTCAAGAGTGTGGGAAGGAGAAGCCCGTGAAAAAATGGAAAACATAGTTTTATCGTGACTTTTTAGCCGATACTTAAATTTTAGAAACCCAAACCTAATTTTTATGAAAGAATTTTTTGTTCTATTAAGTCTGTTCGGTTTTTTTTTAAGCGCCCAAGCCACAGATTACTTCGTAAGTGATCTTTCCGGTAATGATAGTAATAACGGCCTTTCTGTTGCTGCCGCCTTTAAAACAATCCAGCGAGCAGCGGATCTCACATTACCAGGGGACACGGTTTTTGTCTTAAATGGCACTTACACAAATTCATGCCCCGATTGTAATGTTGTAACAATATCTCGCTCGGGGACACAAAATGAATGGATTGTTTACATTAATTATCCAAACAATGCACCGCTGATACAGTTTGATGGATGGCAAGGGTTTCAGATTATAGATGGAGCTGCATACATTGAAATAAACGGATTTACTATAGTCGGTAATAGTGCCAATGTGATCCTTGACTCCGCATTAAACCAAGCCGGAAGTTGTAATAATCCTGGAGGAAACATTGAAGCTAAATATAATGGAAATGGAATCCAGATGCATGGGCTTAGTAGTTTTAGTTCCGGGTATCCTCATCATATAAGCATTAAAAACAATACTATTTATAACTGCTGCGGAGCAGGTATTGGTAGTGTTCAAAGTGATTATTTGACGATTGAAAAGAATGTAATATATAACAATGGTTGGTACACTATATTTGGTTCCAGTGGAATAGTCCTATATCAGAATTGGAATTTCGATAACGACACTACAAATTATCGCATGATCATTCGAAATAATAAAATGTATGGAAATATGAATTATGTTCCATGGCCTGGTGCACCATGTGCTATTACTGATGGAAATGGTATTATTGTAGATGATAGTAAAAACACGCAGAATGGTTCAACCATTGGGGCATATCATGGTAAGACATATATTGTGAACAATCTTGTTTATGGAAGCGGAGGCGCCGGTATTCATATTTATATGAGTGAACATGTTAGAGTTGTCAACAATACAGCTTATTATAATCAACAAACCCCGGTTATTTTAAATGGTGAAATAGATGCCAGTTCCTCAAACGACATTATTATTCGAAATAATATATTTTATGCATTAACAAATAAACCAATCAACACAAATTGGAATAACACAAATATCATTCATGACCATAACTTGTATTGGGGCGGTAATGGATCTTTTATCCCTGGTTTAAATACTTTAACCGGGAATCCAAAGTTCATTAATCCTTCTCTCACAATAGATGCAGATTTTCAAGTAAACTCCGGAAGTCCGGCAATTGATAATGGTTCAGCCTTCCTTGCCCCTGATGTTGATTTTAACGGCGCTGTCCGCCCCGCTGGAAACGGTTATGATATAGGTGCTTTTGAATCCAGTTATACCAGTAACCAAATTTTTAATGTTTCCAGATCGGCTTTACTTGAACAAAACTATCCCAATCCTGCCAAAGGCTTTACCACAATAAAATTTAATTTGCCCGAATCAGCAGAAATATCGATAAGCATCTTTGATGTTTTAGGGAATGAAGTAATAAGCTTCTCAACAAAAGAATATTCAGCGGGAGAACATACTTATATTATTGATACTCAAAATTTAGCAGAAGGTTCATATATTATAAGGTTACAATCACCTGATAAAATTGAATCCAGAAAGATGATTAAAAATTAATTTGCTTATTAAGAGTATTATTTTGTAATAAATAACTCCAAATAGGCAATATTCAGATGAAATCCAGCACTGGCTATTAACAAATCGTTAAACGTAACAAAGGTCTAGGACAACCTGAACCATTAAAATATGATTTAGCCGGATTATGGTCAAGGCCTATTGACAGGGATACAGATTAGTATATCTTGTCGCTGGTGAGGAGCTATTAATTTACAGTTGTCGTTATCATATAGATAAATAACATCGCGACCTGACATGCCGCTAATTACACAGAAATGGAATCCGTGATTTTACTCAGAGATCTCCATTTTCCTGGTCTGTACAAAGTTGTCACACTTCATCTGTACAAAATAAATTCCGGAGGAATACCGGCTGTGGATTAAAGGAAAATTAGCGGTATAGTTTCCCGGCTGTTTCTCTTCGTCAACAAGGCTTGCAACCTCGATTCCAAGCCGGTCGAAGACTTTGATTGTCACGAAGGCTCTTGTTTTCAATTGGTAGCCTATGACGGTCGAAGTACTGAACGGATTGGGGGAGTTCTGTGACAAATTGAAATCCTCTGAATTAAAGTTCACATTATTTATTCCGGTGAACAGGAAACCGACTTCATCCGACCATGGGCTCCACTTTAAATTATCGTCACGGTACCTGGCCCTGTACCAATAATGTGTACCCAGGACAAAAATACTGTCGTGGACTTCCAATTTTGTGAGGTCGATCCCTTCATTTTTATTGATAGGAATAAAATCGGGCGAACCTGTGTTTTCAAATATATCCTCCCGGTCACGGATTTTGTCGAGGACGGTTGTTGTATAGGAACCTTGTGTTGCTGTGATCTGGAATCGTGACGACATACAGGAATCCGCCCCTGTCATTGTTGTGGCAGAAAGGACCACAGGGTTTGCAGTATTGACAAGGGAGGCAACAGGTTTACCGGGAGCAGGCTGGTTCATCCTGAAGTGCCAGGTAGCAAGTGTCTGATTCAGCGGGTGCTCGGGCTTTCCCAATGTATGTGCTTCGGCAACATATGATTTGTCATCAACATTGATATCCATAATGACGTAGTTGTAATCATCGACGGTTTCCTGGATTTCAGGATAATCAACCGAACCTGAAAAATACCTGGTGAGCTCTGCTCCCCCTCCGCCTGCAAGGACCGTGCGAAAGTCATGCATCACTGTGTTCTGGGAGTTGGTATCTACGATTGCTCCTCTTTCAAAATCGTGGGCATGGCCGTAAGAATACTGGACCATTTTATAAAACTTCACGAACTCCCGGTAAAATGAAATGTCAACCGAATCGTTGTTCCCTTCTGTCCAGATCTCAGTATGCCAGGGGTGGTGGGCGAAAGTGAAAACGAGGTTTGTCCCGGGGTCGGCATCTGATTCAGTCAGGACCTTATTTAGCCAGGTTTTTTGTGTGGGTGCGCCAATGATTTTTTCATTGCTGTTAAGCACCACGAATTTGCAGCCAGCGATCTCAAAGGAATAGAACCGTTCATTATATGGTGTCGCGGCTACGGCTGAATCGGTGAAGTCCTCGTACTTCATGTAATCAAAATAAAACGCTGATTCGTGTTCATGGTTCCCGATGGCGACCATGAAGGGAAGGGAACAGGAAAGATTTGCGATCTTGGTAAAATACTCGGTCTGGAAGCGGTCGATGTCCCTTCCGGTCCACACGATATCTCCTGTATGCATGACCAGGTTGACCGAATCGTACCAGGTAGTTCCGTATTTTGTTTGCAAGGTTTGCTGAACATTCTGGCAAAGTTCGCCAAGGTTGGACGGGATGGTGTCGTTGTACCTTGAATCCCCGAAAATGACAAAACGGATATGCCTCCCTGCCGTTCCCGGAAGAGGTTCACTCCTGAACGGATAAACCTCTGACGAATCACTCCCGCTTATGCAGCGGTAATAATACCTTGTATCAGGTGTAAGGCCGGTCAGTTTGACCGTATGCCAGTGTTTTCCGCCGATATTCTGGAATGAGCCGGTCTGTACCTGGTTAAGATTTGTAAGGGCCAGGCCATACCTGACTTTTGTAAAAGATGTGTCATTTGAATGCCAGCAGATATAGATTGAAGTGGGCGTAGGTGTTTGCAGGTAAGGGTTTACCTGTGCCTGCAAATCTATGGTCCCAACCAGGGACAGGAGAAAAAGTTCTGTGATCAGAAAAGTTCTCATTTTGTAATTTTAAATGTTTCAAAGACTGTATGCTGCCCAGTATAGCCTTGAAAGCTGTTCACAGTCGTAGTGTTCCCCGAAACGTCGATCACAGTGTAGTAATACGTTTTTTTGGCATTATGTACATCCCATTCGGCCCTGACGGTCGGATCGATGTAGCCCCCTCCTGAACCTGCACCGCAGGTGCCGCAAAGAAGTTGTACCACGTTACCCGACCAGGCAGGGACAGGATGCACAGGCTGCGGATACGGCACTAAACTGGGGTCAATGGTCCTTCGTGCATACAAATGCGAATGTCCACAGGCGTAGAAATCGAACTTATGTGTATCGATAAAGGACCAGAGCGTCGTGATTGTCGTATCTGCTTCTGATGCTTCCGTAGAATCGTTATCTACATAATAATAGGGCACATGGATGAAGAGGAATTTATGCAGGGCGCTGGTCTGGGCCACCTGGGTTTTCAACCAGTTCATTTGTGTTGTATCGATATGGCCACCCATGTTTATCTTCTGGGTATCCTTCGTTACATAATAACAATCCATTACCGCAAAAAAGGAGCTGGTAGCCTGGTCGCTGAAGGAATACACCAGGTGTTCATATCCGGCCGGTCCGTTTGCAGGACTTTCGTTAAAAGTAGTTTGGAAATGTTGCTGGTTCACGAGAAAGTAACCATACGAAGCGTGCTCATGATAAAGTTCATGATTTCCGACGGCTGCGTATAAGGGGATCCCCTTGTTGATCAATTTTGAAAAGAGGTTTTTAAACATCTGGAAAGTGTATTCCTTGTTCATATAGCCCCTGTAGCACATATCACCGCCGAATACCACAAATGACGGTTTCGGGTTTAAGGTGTCTATCTCGCGGATGATGGGGCTCAGTGCCGCAGAGTCAACCGGGAATCCTAGCGAGTCACCCCGGCTGTCGGCCAGGAAAACGAAACGAAGCTTGCCACTCGTCCCGTCAGGTGGCTGTGTGTCGGAATTACTTTTTTTACAGGCGCCCAGCATCGTGGTAACAATAACAATCAGGGCCAGGGCCAATACCCGGGATGTGATTTTCAGCTTGAACAACATAGATTTTCTCCTTTCTTACTTTAGATTTATTCAGAAAGCAAACATAAGCCTAACTGGTTCAGTGTACAATAGGGTAAATTCTGAATATGACTAAGTGGAAACCCTTATTTTCCATATGTATTAAAAACAAACAATTTGGAACAGGCCATGCCATGAAATGGATTGTCTCCTGTCACATTTAAAAAAATCTTATTTTAGCCTTGCAGATGATATCCCCCTATGGCACTTAGCTGGAATGAAATCAAAGACCGCGCAATCCGTTTCTCCAAAGAATGGGAAGGGGAGAACAGCGAACGGGCCGAAGCAAAAACTTTCTGGGACCAGTTTTTCGATGTATTCGGGATATCCCGCCGCAAGATCGGCAGTTTTGAAAAACCCGTTCACCGTCTTGATGAAAGCACAGGCTATATTGACTTTCTCTGGAAAGGGACCATCCTCGTAGAGCATAAGTCCAGGGGCAAAGATCTCGACAAAGCCTACAAACAGGCTCTTGATTATTTTCCGGGGCTTGCGGATTACGAGCTGCCAAAATACGTACTGGTTTCCGATTTTGCGAGGTTCAGGCTGTACAACCTTGAAGAAGACAGCCACCTCGAATTTGAGCTGAAGGACCTCTATAAAAACGTGAAGGAATTCGGCTTCATTGCAGGTTACCTTAAACATGTGTTCAAAGAGCAGGACCCTGTGAACATCCAGGCCGCAGAGCTTATGGGCCGCTTGCATGACCGCCTCAAGGCCGTAG